>NNBU01000372.1_pt1 | contig 69964 bp, 62 predicted proteins | sample 1173781 | NCBI WGS metagenome assembly NNBU01 (sample SAMN07173937, study PRJNA388173) | plant metagenome | biome: Plant school; feature: Soil; material: Symbiotic tissue of Blasia pusilla L.; isolation source: symbiotic tissue sample KVJ2 | host: Blasia pusilla | place: Norway: Troms, Kvaloya...
GGCGAACAGCGCGCACAAGAAGAAGAAGGGCGTTGTCACAAGCACCACGGTAGACAGCAGCGCCACGCGCCGGGTCGACAGGCGGCGCAGGAACAGCAACAGGCCCGCCGCCGCCGCTCCCGCGCACAGCACGGAGGGCAGCCGCGCCGCCCATKCCACCGGCCCGGTCAGCACGCTGATGCCCTATGCCGGSATCGACGAGGCGCTGGCGCTGGCCGCACGCGGCCGCGGCAGCCTCGTGGGCACCCTGGTCACGCGCGACCCCGCCATCGCGGCCAGGGCCATTCCGGTCGCCGCTGCGTGGCACGGCCGCCTGCTGGTGCTGGAGCGCGAAGCCGCCGCCGAATCGACCGGCCACGGCTCGCCGCTGCCGCAGCTCAAGCACGGCGGCCCGGGGCGCGCCGGTGGCGGCGAAGAGCTCGGCGGCCTGCGCGCCGTGAAGCACTACCTGCAACGCGCCGCGCTGCAGGGCTCGCCCACCATGCTGGCCGCCATCACCGGCGAACACGTGCGCGGCGCGGCCGTGCGCGAGAGCGAGGTGCACCCCTTCCGCCGCTACTTCGAAGACCTGCGCGTGGGCGATTCGCTGCTCACGCACCGCCGCACCGTGGGCGAGGCCGACATCGTCGCCTTCGGCGGCATCTCGGGCGACTACTTCTACATGCACTTCGACGAGGTGGCCGCAAAGCAGAGTCCGTTCGGCAAACGCATTGCGCACGGCTACTTCGTGTTGTCGGCCGCGGCCGGCCTGTTCGTGTCGCCGTCGCCGGGCCCGGTGCTGGCCAACTACGGCCTGGACACGCTGCGCTTCACCAAGCCCGTGGGCATCGGCGACACCATCCAGGCGCGCCTGACCTGCAAGCGCAAGATCGACCGCAACAAGAAGGACGCCAGCGGCCAGGGCCAGGGCGTGGTGGCCTGGGACGTGGAGGTGACCAACCAGGACGGCGAGCTGGTGGCCAGCTACGACATCCTGACGCTGGTGTCCAAGAAACCCGACGCACCGGGCGCCTGAGGCGCCATCGGACGGGCAAGGCCGTGTAAATTCGGCCGCCATGCTCTTCTGGTTCCAGCTCTTCCTGTTCGTCGCCGGCACGGCCGCGTTGCTGTACGTGTCGCGCGGCCCGCTGAGCCAGCCCGGCTCGCACGGCTTCTACCGCTTCTTCGCGTGGGAATGCATGCTGTTGCTGATCGTGGTGAACCTGCCCAGATGGCACGACGATCCGTTCTCGCCGAAGCAGATCGTCTCCTCGGCGTTCTTCGTGCTGTCGATCTGGCTGCCCATTCATGCGGTGCGGCTGCTGCGGGCCGTGGGCAAGCCCACCGAGGCGCGCAACGACGACCCCGCGCTCTACGGCTTCGAGAAGACCTCGTCCATCGTGAAGACCGGCGCCTTCCGCTACATCCGCCATCCGATGTACACCGCGCTGCTGCTGCTCGCGTGGGGCGCCTTTCTCAAGCAGTTCACCTGGCTCACGCTGGCGCTGGTGCTGGCGGCCACGGTGCTGCTGTTTCTGACGGCGCTGCGCGACGAGCAGGAGTGCATTGCGCACTTCGGCGACGACTACCGCGCGTACATGCGCGGCACGCGGCGCTTCATACCCTTCCTGCTGTAGCCCGCGCACTGCGCACGCCGCGCAGCGTCGCACCGCGCCGCGCCGGCAACCTTGCGGGACGCTGACCCGCACGATCAGGTTGCGTTCACACGGCGCTTTTAGCATCCGCGCATGTTCCTCGCATGCGTCCGCCGTTTTGCCGAAGCCCACCGCAAGGCGTGGTGTGTGCTCGGCATGCTGCTGGTGCTCCTTCAGCCTTTCATCGCGGTTCACTTCCGTTGCGACGGGCTGGAAGACGAGCCGATGCTGCGGGTGCGCAGCCTGAGCGACACCGCCCAGTTCGAGGCCGACGACCGCGCCGACCATCCGACGGACCGCGAGACCACCGTGTTCGCGCAGGCACCCGCGAGCATCGACCACCCCGACGCCTTCAGCTTCGCGCTCGGCGCCCTGATGGCCCTGGTGCTGGCGATGCTGCCGCTGGTGCTGGCGATGGCGCGGCTGGTCGTGCCCATCGTGCGCAAGGTGCCCGAGCATGTACCGCCGCACGGCGGCGCGCCGCCCACCGCGGCGCCCTGGCGGCGCCTGCCGCCCACCACCGCCCCACCTTCCCTGGTCTGAGAAGCGATTCGGCGCCGCGTGCGTCGCAATGCCTCGCTGCGCCTCCTCACGTCACGTCACATCGCCAGGCGTGAAGCCCCGGTGCGCGAGGGCTCTCTTCCTCGTCGAAAGGTCTGACCATGTCCCGCTTTTTCTGGCGCGCACGCCGCGCCGGGTGCCCTCGCGCGCCTGTCTTCCTGTCCCGCATGCGTGGGGTCGCGCCATGAACGTGCTGAACCTCGCGCTCTTCCAATGGCTTTCGGCCGGCAGCCAGCCCACGCCCTGGGTGCTTTCCGCGGCCACCGCCCTGGCACTGTGGGGCAGCTGGCTGAGCGCGGGCATCGTTGCGCTGGCGCTGTGGCGCCACCCTGCCGACCGGGCCTGGCTGTTCGTCGTTGCGGCCACGGCGGGCCTGACGTCGCTGCTGGCCCATGGCATCGCGACGACGCTCAACGCCCCCAGGCCCTTCGTGCTGGGGCTGGCGCCGGCCTACATCGAGCATGCGGGCCGCGGCTCGCTGCCGAGCACGCACGCCGCGGTCATGTTCATGGTGGCGGTGGCCTTCATGCTGCGCCCCACCCTGCGCATGCTCGGCCTGCCGCTGCTGGCAGTGGCCGCCGCCACCGGATGGGCGCGCGTGTACGTCGGCGTGCACTTTCCGCTCGACATCGTCGCGGGCCTGTTGCTCGGCGCGGTGGTTGCCGGCGCGATCGCCATCGGAAGCTGGTTCGTTCATTTTTTCGTCTTGCGCACCGCGCGCGGTTCGGACAACCCTCGGGCGGCGTCGTCGCCTTGGAGACCTTCATGATTTCATCGACGACTGCCAGACATTCACGCGCCGGTGCCGGCATCGATGCCACCGAACCGGCGGTTGAAGCGCGCACCAGGGCCGATCTCTCGCGTGCGCCGTCAATGCCGCACACGCCGGGCCGCAGCATCTCCTGCGTCATTCCCTGCTTCAACGAGGGCGCCAACCTGCGCCACCTGCTGCCGCGGCTCGAAGACATCCTTTGGGCCACGAAACTGCGCTGGGAGATCATCGTGGTGGACGACGGCAGCACCGACGACACCGCCGACGTCGCACGCGCGTGGTGCGAGCTCTCGGGCTTTCGCTGCATCTCGCTGTCGCGCAACTTCGGCAAGGAGGCCGCAATCACCGCGGGCCTGGCAGCGGCCACCGGCGACGCGGTGGTGCTGCTCGACGGCGACCTCCAGCACTCGCCCGACCTGATCCACCAGATGATCGCGCAGTGGGTGGCCGGTGCCGAAGTGGTGTACGCCGTGCGCGAGGAGCGCAGCGACGAAAGCCGCTTCAAGCAGCTCGGCAGCAAGCTCTTCTACCGCCTGGTCAACACCTCGGATCGCTTCGCCGTGCCCAAGGACGCGGGCGACTTCCGCCTGATGGACCGCAAGGTGGTCGACGCGCTCATGAGCCTGCCCGAGCGCAGCCGTTTCATGAAGGGCCTGTACGCCTGGGTCGGCTTTCGCGCCGTGGCCATGCCGTACACGCCCGCGCCGCGCGCGGAGGGCGTGAGCAGCTTCAACGCACGGCGCCTGGTGCGACTGGCGCTCGACGGCCTCACCGCCTTCACCACCTGGCCGCTGCGCATGGTGAGCGTGGTCGGGCTGCTGTTCGCGGTACCGGCCTTTGCCTACGGCATCTACGTGACCGTCGACCACCTGCTGTTCGGCAATGCGGTGTCCGGCTGGACCACCATCGTGGTGAGCCTGATGTTCTTCATCGGCGTGCAGATGATCTCCACCGGCATCGTCGGCGAGTACATCGCGCGCATCTACGAGGAGGTCAAGGGCCGGCCGCTGTACGTGGTGCGCCGAACGGACGGCGCCGGCCTGGAGACCGAGAACCCATGAGGCAACCAGGCTCGCGCTGGTCGACCGCGCCCCAGCCCCTGTGGCTCATTGCGGCGCTCTTCGCGTGGCTGCTGGCCACGGCATGGGTGCGTCCCCTGATGGCCCCCGACGAGGGCCGCTACGGCAGCATCGCGCTGGCCATGCTGCACTCGGGCGACTGGCTGGTGCCGCGGCTCGACGGCCTGCCCTTCTTCCACAAGCCGCCGCTGTTCTACTGGATCGGCGCGGCCGCGATGGCGCTGACCGGGCCGGTGGAATGGGCGGCGCGGCTGCCCTCCGTGCTGGGCGCGGGCGCGGCGGCGGCGGGCCTGTTCCTGTTCCTGCGCCGCTGGTCGACCGTGCGCGTGGCGCTGCTGTCGACCGTGGTGCTGGTGACCACCCCCTTCTTCTTCTTGGGCGCGCAGTTCGCCAACCTCGACATGCTGGTGGCGGGCTGCATCGCGTGCACGGTACTGCTGGCGGCAGGCGCGTGCCTGGCGAAGGAGCGCGAAGAGCCGTGGCGCGCGCTGCTCGCGGGCGCCTACCTGTTCGCCGCGGCCGGGCTGCTGGCCAAGGGGCTCATCGGGCTGGTGCTGCCCGCGATGGTGATCGTCATCTGGTGCGCGGCGACGCGCAGGCTCGCGGCGCTGAAGCTCGCGCTGTGGCTGCCCGGCTGGGCCGTGCTGCTGGCCGTGGCCGGACCGTGGTTCGTGGCCATGCAGATGAAGTACCCCGAGTTCTTCGACTACTTCGTCGTCACGCAGCACTTCCGGCGCTTCGCCTCGTCGGGCTTCAACAACGAGCACGGCTTCTGGTTCTACCTGCCGGTGCTGGCCGTTCTCACGCTGCCGTGGTTCGCGTGGGTGCTGGTGCCGCGCGGCAAGGACGACGACACCCGCCCCAGACGCTCCGACGTCGACGTGCTCATGTGGATCTGGCTCGCGGTGATCGTGGTGTTCTTCTCGATGCCGCGCTCCAAGCTCGTGGGCTACGTGCTGCCGGCGCTGCCGCCGCTGGCCTACCTGATCGCGCAGCGCGTGCTCGCGGGCCGCGCGCCGGAATCGCTGCTGTCCAAGGTGCGCGCCACCACGCTGGCGTCTGCCGCGCTGTGCGTGGCCTGCGTGGTCGCCGTGGCGGTGTATGCGACGCCACCGGGCGCGCACCTGCGCCTGCCGGCCGGCGAGTCGGTGGCGCCCGGCGAGCGGGTGCTGATGCTCGACAGCTACGACTACGAGATTCCGTTCTACTGGAACCTGCGCGAGCCGGTGCTGGTGTCGGACGACTGGCAGGCGGCGGCCCGCGACACCCGCGACAACTGGCGCAAGGAAATCTTCGACGCCGGCCGCTTCGAGCCGGCGCGCGCCGCCGCCACGCTGCTCGAGCGCACGCAGCTGGCTTCCACGCTCTGCGTGCCGCGCGCCACCTGGATCGTGGGCGCAAACACCGCGCACCTGGCGAACCCCTGGCTGGCTCGCGCTCGGCTGCTGGCGGTCAACCATGCCCTGGCCGCGTGGCGCTTCGCGGGCAGCGCCACCAGCGACCCGCATTGCCTGGACATCGCACCCGACGCACCGCCCCCGGGAGGCGACGGCGATGACTGACATGGCCGGCGTGCACCTCGCCGCGGCGCGCCGCATCTGCCTCTGCGCGGACGACTTCGGCCTGAGCACGGGCGTGAACGCGGCCGTCGTCGACCTGGCCGAACGGGGCAAGATCTCCGCCACCAGCGGCATGGTGCGGCGCAGCGCCTGGCTGGCCGGTGCGAAGGCGCTGCGGCGCATCGCGCCCGCTCGGCTCGATGTCGGGCTGCACCTGGACCTCACGCGGCCGTTGCAGGTCGACGGACCCGAGCCCGGCCTGGCCGGCCTGCTCGCGCGGACCTTCACGCGCACGGTGTTCGCGGCGGGGCTGAAGGCCGACATCCGCGACCAGATGACACGCTTCGAGGACGCCATGGGCCGCGCGCCGGCCTTCATCGACGGCCACCGCCACGTGCACCAGTTCCCGGTGGTGCGCGAGCTGCTGGTGGAGGAGATCGCGCGGCGCTACGCGGATTCGTCGCCCTGGCTGCGATGCACCGCACCGGGCTGGCTGCAGGGGCCAGACCGCTGGAAGGCCAGGCTCATCCACGCGCTGGGCGGCGCGCGGCTGGCCGCGCTCGCGGCGCGCCACGGCATTCCCACGAGCCGGCACCTGCTGGGTGTGTACGACTTCTCGGGCGATGCCGGCGACTATGCGCGCCGGCTGGCCGAATGGCTCTCGGCCAGCGGCAGCGGCGACGTGCTCATGTGCCACCCCGCCGCCGGCATCATGCCCGGCGACCCGCACGGATCGGCGCGGATGCACGAGTACGCGGTGCTGCGCGAGCTGGTGCTGCCGCTGCCCGGCCAACCGGGGGGCATCTGGCTGTCGCCGCTCTCGCAGCTGTTGCGCAACGGGAAACTCGTGCCCCCATGAGCCGCCCGGCGGTCGCGTAACATCCGCGCCACCGTCCCCCCGGCGCCCACCGGCGCACCCCCTCATGCCCTCCCCGAAAAGCGCGGCCTTCCCTTCGCTCGCGCAAGCCGCCCTGCTGTTCGTGGCCCTGTTCCTCTGCGAGTTCGTCATGGGTGCCGCGTTGCGCGACGCCAATGGCTGGCTCGGCCTGAACCTCATGCAGATCGGCGTGCTCTCGGCCGTGCTGGGCAATGGATGCGTGTTCGCGGTGGTCATGCACTTCCAGAAGCTCACCTACCGCGAGCTCTTCCATCATTCGCCTTCGTCGCCGGGCGCCATGCTGATGCTGGTGGTGCCGCCGGTGCTGCTGCTGGTGCCGGCGCTGCTGCTCGCCATCACCTCCGSGCTGCAGATAGGTCGGCATCTGCCCTTCGTCGGGCCTGGGATAACGGCGCGCAAAGGCCTGCCAAGCGAAGGGATTGTCCTTCAGCGGGAAATAGCAGGCAAGCTTTTCCAGCCGGTGACGCAGGATCGGCGCGATTGTGCCCTCTTCGGAGAGGCCTGCGAGTTCGTCATATTGCTGCGGCGGAATGCCAAGGCCGAAGAGCGAGCTTTTGCGCGCGGTCAGCCAACGAACGAGGGGGCGCTCGAAGAGGGGGGCGATCTGGGTGTCGAAGACATGCCGCTGCTCGCGCAGGGATTTTGCCTTGACCATTTCCTCCAGCCGGACGCCATGCAGGCGGGCGAGCAGGTGGCCGATGCCGATGAAGCGGCCGAGCAGGCCAGTACGGTAGATGTTGCGGGTGAAGACGCTGACACGGCGGCGGCCAGTTGCGCCGCGCTGTTGCCAGTATCGACGGGTGCTTCGGTCGAGATGCGGGGCGATGTGCCGGTCGAAGAGGGCGAGATTGCTGCCTTCGCCGGCCATGCCGAGGAAGCGGACGACGGCCGCGTGGTCTGGCAGGTGCTGGAAGGCGGTCAGCTTCAGCCGGTTGAGCGCGACATGATTGGGATTGAGGTCGACCACGTCGATCGAAGCCGGGCGGCGGCTGAGATAAGCGAGCATGTTGCAGCCGCCGGATCCGATGGTGACGATCCGGTGGCCCTCGGAAAGCGCCATCGCCTCCATGTCGACCTCGGGGTCTTCCCAGATCTGGGCATAGACGAGACCCGAAAAGAGCAGACCGAACAGCCGCTCCGACAGGCCTGCGGCCGACATCGGGGCGTGCTGCAGAAGCGCGTCTTTCAGCTTGGTGTTCTGGTGAAACCCGGCATCCGGTGCAATCTCTGTCATGGTGATCCGCCATCAGTTGAGAGTTGATGGCGTTTAGCCCTGCGGTGTCACAGTTTGATGACGCACGGATCGTATAGGGTGCTAACCAAATCTAAAGGCTTTTAACTCAATTTATCCCATATAACTTTTGGGGCTTTTAACATGATGTTAATGAGAATGCCGCCAAGCCGGGCCCTCCGTTATTCCGTGACCGGCTTTATTATCGGCGCTGTGGCGCCGATCATTTCAGTGATTCCTTTGTTCAGCTCGGGCTTGCCTGGCTTTGCAACGTTCAATGCCTTTATCACCTTGCCGCATATGATTCTGGCCGCATTGCCGATTGTCGGTGCGACAATTGCATGGAACATCGGATCGGCGGAACATCGCCTCCGAGGCAGGATCAAGGCACTCGAACATGGTCAGAGTAACCGTGAACATGCTGAGGGGCGCGACGCGTTGACTGGGCTCGGCAACCGCGTGGCGCTGCAGGAAAGCCTGCGGGTCCTGCTGGCCAAGAGTGTGCGGGCCGAGCATGCTTTGCTGCTCATCGACATCGATCGCTTCAAATTTGTCAACGACACAATGGGCCAGGAGGCGGGTGATGGCCTGCTGATCGAGGTGGCGCGACGCCTGCGCCGTGCCGTCGGCGACGATGCAATGCTCTTTCGGTTGGGCAGCGACGAGTTCGCCGTCCTCCTGCCGAAGGCCGCGTCGATTGCGGTGCTCGAGTTCATTTGTCTGGAGATGGAAAACAGCCTGTCGCATTCCTTCCTGTTGCAGAAGAAGCGCGTCTTTGCCGGTGTCAGCATCGGCGTGACGCTGCTGCAAACGGAGGACGGGGACATCTCGGCCGTGATCAAGCGGGCGGATCTGGCGCTCGACCGCGCCAAGCAACGCTTCGGCGCGAGCCACGCCTTTTACGATCAAGCCCTGGCGCGCGCGGCGACTGAGACGGCGGAGCTGGAACGGGACCTCGTCCATGCGCTGAGCGACGGTGAGTTTTACCTGGAATACCAACCGATCGTCGGGGTCGACAGTGGGGAGGTGCGCTCGCTCGAGGCGCTGCTGCGCTGGCAACATCCGTCTCGCGGACTGATCGCCCCGGATGTTTTCATTCCGATTGCCGAGCGCATCGGCATCATTCTCGATATCGGTCGTTGGGTGGTCCAGCAGGCCTGCCAGGAGGCCGTGCGTTGGCCGGCGCCCACCGGCGTCAGCGTCAATGTGTCCGGCGACCAGTTCAAGGACCCGGGCTTCGTCTCGCATGTGTTCGACAGCCTTGCGGAGGCAGGATTGGCCCCGGAGCGACTGACCGTCGAAGTCACGGAATCGGTTTTTTCCGTCGATGTCGACCTTGTCTGCCGAAGCCTTGCGCAGCTCCGCTCGGGTGGCGTTCGTGTTGCACTCGATGATTTCGGAACGGGTTTCGCCTCGATCCATCACCTGCGAAAGTTTCCGCTCGACGAGTTGAAGATCGATCGGTCCTTTGCCCAGCAGATGGTCGAAACCAGTCAGGGGGCTACCCTCGTCGATCTGATGCACAAGCTTTCGTCCACCTTTCAGGTCAAGACGACGATCGAAGGCATCGAGACGGCCCGCCAGCTGGAATTCGTGCGCGTGCTCGGCATTGGCGAAGCACAGGGTTTCCTGTTTTCCAGGCCATTCGGGGCAGGGGAGGTGCTCGGCTATCTGCAGTCGCGGCTGGGTGCCGCAGCGCCGCTTCCCGCGCACTGATCGTACGCGTTTTCATGCGGGGACAGGTGCCTCCATCCGCGCGCATGCTCTTCCGTCTGTCATGATTTCCTGCTTGCATGGCCGCTTGCGGACAGGCGAAGGAAATCATGCGTCTCTTGTCGAAACTGATCACGATCGTCGTGTCGGCTCTCGCCGCGCTGCTTATCGTGGGATTTTTCTGGTTGTGGCTGGCGCCGCCGGATCTGCTTCGAGTGGGAACGGGTTATGCTGCCAAAATCGTTTGTTCAAAAGTGTTCCTCGCCGGACGGGATGCGGGCGATGTCCTGGCCGATGACGTTCAGGCGCCGGGGCATCCCCTCCTGAAACTGGCGGGCGTCGAGGTCGACATGGACCGGCGGCTGGTCGAGGCGCATCTTGCGGGGCTGATCGCTCCGTCGATCGCCGTCTATCGTGACGGACTGGGCTGCGCTTCCGTGCCGGACGGAGATATCGTCAAAGCCCAAGGGTTTTCTGCCCCGGTGTCCGAATCGGTGCCGGCCGACGACACGTTGACCTGGCCGCAGGGCGAACGTGTCGAGGCCACTCAGTCCCGGATGGCAGCCGTGCTCCAGGACCAGACCCTTCTCGGGCCGGCCTATCGCGCGGTCGTTGTGGTCAAGGATGGCCGGATTGTCGGTGAAACCTATGGCGACGGCTTCAACGCACAGACACCCCTGCTCGGTTGGTCTATGGCCAAGACGGTGACGGCGGCGCTCGCCATCAAACTGGCGACCGAGCAGGGCGTTGGTCTCGACGCGGATAGGCTGTTTCCGGAGTGGGCGGATGACGCGCGTGCGGGGATCAGGCTTTCGGACCTGCTGTCGATGCAAAGCGGTCTCGACTTCAACGAGGACTATGGCGATGTCACCGACGTGACGCGCATGCTCTACCTGGAGCCAGACATGGCGGCTTATGTCCGTGCGCTTCCGGCCGCCGTCGAGCGCGGGACGCGGTTCAACTATTCCTCGGGCGAGAGCGTGCTGATCTCAAGATGGTGGATGTCGCGCCTTTCCGACGGGAAGGCGGCTCTTGCCTTTCCCCGCGCGGCCCTGTTTGAGCCGATCGGCATGCGCAGCGCCGTCTTGGAGGCGGATGCGCGCGGCACGCTGGTTGGCAGTTCCTATCTCTACGCAACGGCGCGGGACTGGGCGCGGTTCGGGCTTCTGCTCGCCCAGGGTGGTGTGTGGGACGGCCAGGCGGTGCTACCTGCCGATTTCATCACCCGGATGATGAAAAGGACCGAGGCGTCGAAGGGTGTATATGGCGGCGCTCAGGCATGGCGGCAGGGGCCGGGAGGCGAGCCGGATGCTCGCTTCGGGCTGGATACGGATGTCGTGTGGATGCTCGGCCATGACGGGCAGTCCGTGGCCGTGATCCCTTCCGAAAACCTGGTCGTGGTGCGGATGGGTCTTACGCCCAATCGATTGGGATATCGGCCACAGCGGCTGGTGGCGGCAATCCGACAGGTCTTGAAGTAGTCGAGGACGGGAGACCGGCCTTACTGCGTCAGGTGCAGCAGGCCGCGACGCTTGGCGTCATAGTAATAGCCGCGGGCATAGAGGCGCACGGCGTTGTCGTGGTCGTTGTCGGCGACGAGCCAGGCGCCTTTCAGATATTTGACCGCGTATTTGATGTTGGTTTCCGCGTCGAACAGGCCTTCGGCGGGACCGTCATAACCCATGGCCTTGGCCGTGTTGTAGCGGATCTGCATCAGGCCGTAATTGCCCTTGCTGTAGGCCGAGGGATTGTAACGGCTTTCGCGGCGGACGACCCGGTGCACGAGCTCCTCCGGGATCTCGTAGATTTTCGAATATTTCTTGATGAGGGCGTTGAGGCGCGTCGGGCCAACCATGTCAGGTTGGGGTGCCCGGTCTATTTCCTCCGGCTCACCCGGGGGCGAAATGTCGAAGGGGTCTCCGAAACTGGTCAGTGCGGTTGCCCGGAGCGGCGCGGCATAGGCGAGCACGACAGGGGCAGCAGTCGTCGTGGCGGATGTTCCGGGAGCCGCGACCGTCGTTGCCGTCCCCGTCTGCAATGCGCTGGTAGCGCCACCGGCAGGTGCGACGGTTGCCTGAACGGGGGCTGCAGCGGCCGTCAGGGTTTGCTGCGCGGGAACGCCGGGCGGCGTGGTCACCATGGTCAGCGCCTGGGTTGCCGCCGTCTGTGGGTTGGTCGCTGAAAGCGCCGATTCCTTCAAGGCGGGAATGGGAGCTGCTGTTTCCGTGCCGGGAATGATCGGTGCCGGACCCGGATTGGCGGCTGCCAGTTCGGCCTGGGACATTTGAGCCGATGCCGGGGCCTGGCCCGCCGTCTGCCCGCTGGTTGCGGCTTCTGCGGCCTTGGCCGCGAGCATCTCGGGCGAGTTCGGATTAGTCACCGGCGCAGCCGACACATCCGCCTTCACGCTGTCATCGATCGCGGTGCATCCGCCAAGGCCGGACAATACGGATATTGCCAAGCACAGTGCTATGCCGCGGTCTTTTCTGACGATCATGCCACTATCCGTCTACAAGATGCAGGCGACCAGAAGGCAAATCACCAGCCGGTCGGATTTCCGTTTCTTAATCTATGCCCAGCATTGCGGCAAGCTTACGGACCGAAAGGGGCCTCCTAGACCTCATGCAGCGATCTTGCGATAGCCTGCAGTCACGGTTCCCGCCGAGATCAAAAGAGTGCCGCTGGCTCGGTTGATCGTCCGCCGCCGCGGGCGTTTTCTCAAGAATTCCCGTATCTTGGCTGCAGCAAGCGCGTAGGCCAGCGTGGTTGTCACGGAAAGGACAACAAAGGTCGCCGCAAATTCCCAGGCCTGCGGCATCAAAGGCTGGCCGGCGGTCATGAATTGCGGCAGCAATGCGACAAGGAACAGGGTGTTTCGCGCGTTGCGGACGGTCTCGCGGCAGCAATGGGCAATGACTCGCAGCGGCTTTTCTTCGGGCAGATTGTCGTTGTCTGCGATCAGGCCGCCTGCCACCGGTGCGCGCCAGGTGCGCACGGCGACGTAGACGATATACGCGCTACCGAACCATACGACGTAGTCATAAAGGTCTTTCGGCAGTTGCAGAATGGCCCAGAGCGCCAAAAGGGCGGTCGCGACGACGACACCATTGCCCAGCGTCACCCCGGTGACGGTTGCAAAGGCCGTCTTTCGTCCGTGGCCAAGGGCATAGGCCATCACCAGCAATGCGGAGCGGCCGGGCACGGCCAAAAGCACCGCCGCGGCGATTGCGAAAACAATCCAGGCTGCATCAGACATCGCACTCACTCCTCGAAAGAGAGGAAGCCAGTTTTCTCGTCTCAGGTCAATTGATCGGACGATACTTCTGGCCGAGATAGTCCATCACTTCCTTGAACCAGGGTGTCTTAAGGTCGAAGGGTTTGCCGCCGCGGATGCGGGGGAATTCGATTGTCCTGAGGCGGCCTCCCTGGTCCTCGTCGTGGCCTGTCACGCCCGACACCTTGTTCAGGCCGCTTTCGACCGCAAGGTCGACCATGCTCTGGATGAGGCGGAGATCGTCGTGGTTGGCCGGCGCGGACCGGGCGTAGTAGCCGGATTTCTGTACCATGGAACGCTCGGCATCGAGCAGCTTGGCGAAATGCTTCTGGAACCAGTTGCCGACATTGATCGTGTCGAGCTTCACATGGCCGAAGGCGTCGCGCTTGACTTCCTCGCCGGCGGCCTCGCGCTCGGCAACGATCTCGTCCATGCAGGCGCCTTCCGAGACGAAGAGAGTGACGAAGCCGGTGCGGTCCATCATGTCCTTCAACCGGGCTGCCTCGGCCTGCAAGTCGAAATGCGTTTCGGGCAGATAGAGCCCGTCGATGTTCTTGAGCTCCTTGTTCATCATGAAGCCCTCGACATATTCATTGTCCTTCGTCCGCTGCATGTAAGCACGGGCGGTGGCGGCGGTCAGCCAGCCGCAATGGCGGCCCATGACTTCATGGATCACGAGCGTTCGGGGCGAGGCGCTCTGTTCGTTTGAGACATGGTCGAAGAAGCGCGCGCCGACATCGGCGGCCGTCCAGGCACCGAGCGTCTGCTTGATCGGGTAGACGTCGTTGTCGACTGTTTTCGGCATCCCGACGACGGTCAAATTATAGCCGTTGGCGCCGAGATAGGCGGCAAGGTCAGCCGCCGTGGTGTTGGTGTCGTCACCGCCGATCGTATGGAGGATGGTGATGCCGTCGGCGGCAAGCCGTTCGGCGGCGACGCGCAAGGGGTTTTCACCCTCCTTCACCAAGCCGCGCTTGACGCAGTCTGCCGCATTGGTGAGCTTGACTCGGCTGTTGCCGATCGGCGAGCCGCCATAGCGGTGCAGCACATGCGCCTTCTCGCGCATCTGTGGGGTGATTTCGATCTTGTAGTCCATCAGGAGGCCGCGGAAGCCGGACTTGTAGGCGACAAGCTCGACCTCGGGGGCGATGTCCGTATAGCGCTCGATCAATCCGCCGACGGCGGAAGAGAGGCAGGGCGCGAGGCCCCCGGCGGTCAACATCGCGACTTTCTGCTTGGCCATCGATCCTCCTTGGGCACGCGTCCTGACGCGGCCGTCATTGCTGTCGGGTGGCAAATGGATGCGATAGGCGAGCCAAGGTGTAAAGTGAAAAATGCAAGGATTTCCGCGCTTTCGCCTGGTCACGTCTCCGAGCAGGACGGATCTTGGAATTCAATCGTTTCAAACGGAAGGTGGCGGCTTTCGGCGCCTGTGGACAATGCCTTGGGCGGGCGACGGTGCCACGAATTGCCTTGCCTTCAGCAAAACCAATTCAACATGAAGAAACTTTAATCCCGCTGAAATGGCCCTTCTCCTTGCTTTTTGCCCCCATATTTGGTCAATCTCGATCATGATTTTCGATTTCGCCTGCGAACAGATATCGTCGTTTTGGGACCGTTTGCTGGGTGCGATCGGTGAGGCTGCCGGCAACGTGATCGGCAGCATCGTCGAGGCTGTGCGCACGGCCTTCGAGGGCGACCCGGAAACGCGGCGCCGCGTCTCCTTCTCCGTTGCGATCATCGCGCTTTCGGCCAAGATGGCGAAAGCTGATGGCGTCGTGTCGAATGCCGAGGTCGAAGCCTTCCGCAAGATCTTCGAATTCCCGCCGGAAGAGGCGCGCAACGTGGCGCGCCTCTACAATCTGGCGCGGCAGGACGTGGCCGGCTTCGAGACCTATGCGAAGAACCTCGCCGGCATGTGCCGGACTTGCGACCAATTCTGCCCGGTGCTGGAAGACATCATCGACGCACTGTTCCACATCGCCAAGGCCGATGGCCTGGTGCATGAAAAAGAACTCGCCTTCCTGTCGCGCATCGCGGAGATCTTCTCCATTCCGGAAGAGCGGTTCGCGATGATCACCGAACGGCATATCCATCTCGACGGCGATCCTTATGGCGTGCTGGGTGTGCAGCCCTCTGACGATTTTGCGACGATCCGCAAGAAGTATCGGGCGCTGGCGGCCGAACATCATCCCGACCGCCTGCATGCGCGCGGCATTCCCACCGAATTCCACAGCGTCGCCAACCATCGCATGGCCAAGTTCAACGCCGCCTATTCGGCGATCGAAAAGGCGCGCCGGGCGGCATGACGTCCTTCATCGCGGATTTTGCCGGCGCTGAAGTCTGTCCGTCGCCCAATCACGGTGAGCGGCTCGGTGTCGAGCGGCCCGATATCCTTCTGCTCCATTATACCGGTATGCCGTCTGCCGAGGGCGCACAGGCTTGGCTCTGCGCTGTCGAAAGCCAGGTTTCGAGCCATTACCTCGTGCATGAGGACGGTCGCGTCGTGCAGATGGTGCCGGAGACGCGGCGCGCCTGGCATGCGGGCAAGAGCGTCTGGGGTGGAGAGACGGACATCAATTCCCGGTCGATCGGGATCGAAATCGCCAATTCCGGCCACCCCGGTGGATTGCCGGATTTTCCCGATTTGCAGATCGCAGCCCTGATCGAATTGTGTCGCGATTGCGTCGAACGGTACCAAATCCCGGCTGAACGGGTCCTGGCGCACTCCGATGTGGCCCCCATTCGCAAGGTCGATCCGGGCGAAAATTTCCCCTGGGGCACCTTGGCCGCAGCCGGTGTCGGCCACTGGGTCGAGCCGTCTCCGATCGGCGGCGGGCGCTTCTTCCAGCGCGGGGACGGGGGGCAGCCGGTCGAGGCCCTACAATCCATGCTCTCGCTCTATGGGTATGGCATTGAGATCTCGGGCGAATATTGTGCCATGACCGAAGGCGTGGTCGCCGCATTCCAGCGGCATTTCCGACCCGCCAAGGTTGACGGTGTGGCTGACAGCTCCACCATCGAGACGCTGCATCGGCTGCTGACAACGCTTCCGCGCTTCGCTTGAGAATGTGCCTTGGGACGCTCCATTTCGGGCGGCCGCGGAAACGCGCAAAGTCCTCATTTGTTGCGGCGCCACACGAATTCCTTATTGCCGGGGTCTAAAGGCCGGGCTGAACGCGATGGCGGCTCCACCTGGTGCCCGTCGCAAACATCAACATTGAAGGTCTGAAACGGGGAGCTCTTTGAGGGCTCGCGACGCAAGGATTGCGTCCGCTTTGACGCGCGCTGGTTTCGACCTTTCCACGGAGACTGTCCCTTCCCATGACAATTCGACTGATTGCTGCTGCGGCATGCCTCGCTACCCTTTTGACTCATGTCCAGACGGCCTCGGCCGATGATGAAGATCGCCGTTCCACCTGGTCGCTGAAGACCATCACCCGCGATGCCGGCTTCCCGGTCGCCCCGTCCTTCTCCAAGAGCCCTTACGGCAAGATCATCTCGAAATATGCCAAGACGTATGGCGTGCCAGTCGATCTTGCCCATGCGGTGGTGCGTATCGAGAGCAATTTCAATCCGAAGGCGCGGGGAAGTGCCGGGGAAGTCGGCCTCATGCAGATCAAGCCGGCAACCGCACGCGCCATGGGGTATCGCGGCTCGACCAAAGGGCTCTACGACCCTGAAACCAATATCCGCTACGGCATGAAGTATCTGTCGATGGCGCACGAGCTCGGTGGCGGGGAAACCTGCGGCACGATCCTGCGCTACAATGCGGGACACGGCGCCACGCGGATGAACCCGGTGTCCAAGCGCTATTGCGGCAAGGTCATTGCGCTGATCGGCAGCTGAGAAAACCTGTGACCGAGGGCTTCGCTTGATGGACAGGTCTGCGCTGCATGCTATCACCGACTGTCGATTTCAGGTGGTGATGCATGGTTGAGCATTTCAAGACGATTGTTGTCGGGCGTGGCATGATGGGGGCGGCGGCGGCCCGGTATCTGGCTCTTGGCGGTGACGGTGTTGCCGTCATCGGGCCAGATGAGCCGAAGGACTGGAGCCGGCATGACGGCGTGTTTGCCAGCCACTACGACGAGGCGCGCATCACCCGCACCATCGATTCGGACCCGGTCTGGGCGCGGATGGCCAACCGCTCGATCGCGCGCTACGGGACGATCGCCAACGAGAGCGGCATCGAGTTTTATCACGAAGTGGGTTGCCTGATCGTCGGGCCGCAGCGGGGAGGGCACGATCCCTATATCGCAAAGGTCGCGGCTGCGGCCGACGTGCTCGGCGTCGCGACAGATCTCCTGTCTGCCGCTGACCTGAAACAGCGCTTCGCCTACTTCGAATTCGGCGGTGCTTGCGAGGGCGTTCACGAGCCGCGCAATGCCGGTTACGTCAATCCCCGACGGTTGGTGGAGGCGCAGTCGATGCTGGCCGAAAAGGCCGGTGCCTGGGTGATCCGACAGATGGTGGTCTCGGTGCGCGAGGAGGCAGGATCCTGCGTGGTGACCACGGATGACGGTTCGGTTTGCACGGCCGAGCGCGTGCTGGTGGCTGCGGGCGGCTTTTCCATCAACCAAAACCTGCTGCCGCGACCGCTCGATCTCAAGGTCTATGGCCGCACGGTGGCTTTCTTCGAGATTGCCGATGCCGACCTGCCAACCTATGCCGGTATGCCGTCGTTGATCCATCAGCCGGATGATCCGATCGACCACATCTATCTCCTGCCGCCGGTGCGCTATCCTGATGGCAAGACCTATCTCAAAATCGGTGGCGATCCGGACGATCTGCCGCTCGTAACAGAGCCGGAGATCCGCGCCTGGTTTCGTCGCGGCGGGCGGATCAGCACCCGCGACCATCTGCAGCGGATCATCGGCCAGATCGTGCCGAGCCTCGCGCAAGCGCCGATCTCGATGGCGGCCTGCGTCACTTCGTTCACGCCTGCCAACTATCCGGCGATCGGTTATGCCAGCGAACGCATCGCGGTTCTCTCCGGCGGGTGCGGCGCGGCCGCCAAGAGTTCGGACGAGATCGGCAGGCTGGGGGCGGAACTGATGCTCAATGGCCGCATTGTCGACGACGCCTATTGCGAGGTTTTCACGCCCGTCTTCACAGACTGATTCACCAAATGCGGCCAAGTCTCGCCCGTGGCATGATTTTCGTTGGCATTCGGGCGACGTGTCGTTTAAGGACCGCTTGCCAGTTGGCCGGGCAGCCGCGCTTTACCAATGCCGAAAGGCGGTAGGGTGAGGAAAGTCCGGGCTCCACGGAAATACGGTGCCGGATAACGTCCGGCGAGGGTGACCTCAGGGAAAGTGCCACAGAAAGCAAACCGCCTCGCATGCGAGGTAAGGGTGAAAGGGTGGGGTAAGAGCCCACCGCGTCGCTGGTGACAGGGACGGCACGGTAAACCCCACCGGGAGCAAGACCGAATAGGGATGACGCGGGTGACGCGCAAGCGCCACTACAGCCTGTTTCCGGGCCAGTCATCCGGGTGGGTTGCGCGAGGCAGCGTGTAAACGCTGTCCCAGATGAATGGCTGCCACGTCCCGGGAAACCGGGGCCTTACAGAACCCGGCTTACAGGCCAACTGGCAAAAATCTCCTCCTTTCCAAACGCCGCTTCGGTGCTGGGCCAAAAGTTTCGGCCAAGCGCCTGAAACTGCGGCCGGAAAATTGCGGGGTACGGTTTTGACGGTGACCTGGCCCGTGCGGTGCGGCATGCGGAAAACCACTCTCAAAACAGGCGTTTCTAACCATTCGTTAAGCTTAACCGCCTATCAATATTTGCAGCCCGCAAAGGGTGCTGCCCGACCCGTTCCCATTGACGCCCATATTGTCCCATGGTATCCCATTTACATGCTGTTGCGGGGGACGTGTTCGCCCCCAAGGTTCGGAAAACGCATGATCTCTCCCGCATCTCGGGCGGGGCTTTTCCGGATGATGTGGCGGCTGGTGTAACCAAGTGTGTGCGGGGGTCGATCACCGGCTTCCCGATATCGAGGAGGTCGGTCGTCACTCATGAACCGCTTCCTGTCCAATGCGACAAACAGGATCGATGCGAAGGGGCGGGTTTCCGTCCCTGCGGCCTTTCGTGCCGTTTTGCTGCAGCGCGACATTCAGGAGCTTTATTGTCTCCAGGATTTCGTCTATCCGGCGATCAATATCGGCGGTCCCGATTTGCTCGAGCGATACGAGCAGAGAATGGCGGTCGAGGATCCCTTCGCATTGGAGGCGAACGAGATGTCGCTGCTTCTTCATGGTGGCGGCGTCTTCATGCGACTCGATGCCGAGGGGCGGTTGGCGGTGACGGATTTCATCCGGGATTTCACGGGGATTTCCTCGGAGGTCTGTTTCGTCGGTCGGTCGGATCATTTTCAGGTGTGGCAACCGCAGGCGTTTTCGGACGCTCAGGCGAGGGCCAGAGAGGTTGTCAGGCTGCGGGGCCTGCGAACCTAGCAAGACGGGGAAACGGAATGGCGGCGAATCTTGGCGAAGGGCTTTCCGATGGCAATGGCGGATCGGTTCGCCACATTCCGGTTCTTCTCGACGGTGTGCTGAAGGCGCTGGAGCCCGAGGCGGGCAAGATCATTCTCGACGGGACTTTTGGTGCGGGCGGTTATACGCGCGCCATCCTTGATGCGGGCGCTGACGTCATCGCGCTCGACCGTGACCCGAATGCCATAGCCGGCGGGCAGTCGATGGTTGCCGAGTACAATGGCAGGCTGACGCTCAATCACACGGAATTTTCGGCGCTGGCCGATTTCGCGCCCGAGGGTGGCCTAGATGGCGTAGTCCTCGATATCGGCGTGTCCTCCATGCAGATCGATGAGGCGGACCGTGGGTTTTCCTTCCAGCGCAATGGGCCGCTCGACATGCGCATGTCGTCTTCCGGTGTGTCGGCGGCCGATGTCGTCAATCGCGCCAAGGTCTCCGACCTGATCCGCATCTTCGGTTTTCTTGGGGAAGAGAAGCATTCGGGTCGAATTGCCCGTGCTATCGAAAAGCGCCGGCTGAATGAGCCGTTTCAGACGACCCGCGATCTCGCCAACCTCATCGAGACGGTCAATCCGCGCAAGGCAAAGGACAAGATCCATCCGGCGACTCGCGTCTTTCAGGCGCTGCGCATCTTCGTCAACGACGAGCTTGGCGAACTGGCGCAGGCGTTGTTTGCGGCCGAACGGGCACTCAAGCCTGGCGGGCGCCTCGTTGTCGTCACCTTCCATTCCCTGGAAGACCGCATCGTGAAGAAGTTCTTTTCCGAGCGCGCCGGCAAGGCGTCAGGCTCGCGCCATCTTCCCATGGTCGAAGCACGCAAGGCGACATTTGAGCCTGTGGGCAAGGGGATGGTTGCGGCCAGTGAAGAAGAGGCCGAACTCAACCCGCGTGCCCGCTCTGCGAAGTTGCGCGCCGGGATCCGCACTGTGGCGCCGCCGGAACGGGCCGACATGTCGATCTTCGACCTGCCGGATCTTGCAACGCTTGAAAAGCTCGGAGGCTGATGTGCTGCGAACCTTCGATTTCCTCCTGATCGGTTCGATGGCCGCGGCCGCTGCCGTGACCTACCAGATCAAGCATGACACCGATAACAAGGCGGCCGAAGTGCGCCGCCTGGAAGCCGAGATCAAGCTGGAAAAGGACACGATCGACCTGTTGCGCGCCGACCGGGCGCTGCTTACCCAGCCGAACCGGCTCGATCGTCTGGTCAAGACCTATGCGACGGAGCTGCAATTGCAGCCGACGCAGCCGACCCAGCTGGCGCGTCCGGTCGAATTGCCGATGCCGAAAGACCAGTTGCCGCAGCCGGAGGTCGCCGAGGGCAAGGATGCCGCATCCGATCCGGTCAAGGATTTGATCACGACAGGCTCGGTGGGCACAACAGAACCGGTGAATGACTGATGAGCTTCCTGTCGCGTATCATGCTGCTGAAAAGCCGGGCGCATTTCTCAACGGATGTGCAGCGGGGCGGTGCCGTCGTCTCCGGCCCCAGGATCAAGGGGACGGCCAAGCGTAAGTCGGAAATGGCCAAGACCCGAGTTGGCCTGATGATCGCCGGTTTCTGCGTCGTCTATGCGATCATCGGCGGACGGCTGGTGCAATATGGTCAGGCACAGCCCGAGACTGTCTCGAGCATTCTTCCGGCCGACCGACTGATGGCGTCGCGCCCCGACATCCTGGATCGCAACGGTGAAGTGCTGGCGACCGACATTCGCACGGTGTCGCTGTTTGCCGAGCCGCACAAGATCGTCGATCCGGACGAGGCCGTCGAACGTCTGTCGACCGTGCTCACGGATCTCGACATCAAGGGAACCTACAAAAAGCTTTCCTCGAACTCCCGTTTCCAGTGGCTGCGCCGCCAATTGACGCCGAAGCAGCAGAGCCAGATCCTGGCGCTCGGCATTCCCGGCATCGGATTCCGTCCGGAGAAGCGCCGCTTCTATCCCGGTGGCTCCACCGCCTCGCATATCATCGGTTACGTCAATATCGACAATCGCGGCATGACGGGCATGGAGAAATACATCGACAACCAGGGTCTGGCGGACCTGCGGGCGCTCGGCATGACCAGCGACGCGCCGCTTGAGCCGGTGAAACTGTCGATCGATATCCGCGTGCAGAATATCGTGCGCGACGTTCTGGTTGACGCCATGGCCAAGTTCAAGTCGATCGGCGCCGGTGGCGTGGTGCTGGACGCCCATACGGGCGAAGTGATCGCCATGGCCTCGCTGCCGGATTTCGATCCGAACAATCCGGCCGGTTCCGAAGAGGGCTGGCTCAGCCGCATGGCGAACGGCACCTTCGAAATGGGCTCGACCTTCAAGTCCTTCACCATCGCCATGGGTCTCGATTCCGGCAAGGTCTCACTCAAAGACAGCTTTGACGCGCGTTATCCGATTCGCATCGGCGGTTTCACCATCAAGGACTTTCACGGCAAGAACCGCATCCTGACGGTGCCTGAAATCTTCCAGTATTCGTCGAACATCGGCACCGCCAAGGTGGCAGATCTCGTTGGCACGGATGCGCACAAGGAATTCCTGACCCGGCTCGGCCTGCTGACCAAAATGGAGACCGAGCTTCCTGAAGTTGCGATGCCGTCGCAGCCGCGGCAGTGGAAAAAGATCAACTCGATCACGATCTCCTTCGGTCATGGCGTCTCGACGACGCCGCTGCAGACGGCGGTCGCTGGCGTGGCGCTGGTCAATGGCGGCAAGCTGATCGAGCCGACCTTCCTGCCGCGCACCCGCGAACAGGCCGACCTCGTCGCCAAGCAGGTGATCAAACCCTCGACCAGCGACGACATGCGCTTCCTGTTCGAATGGAACGGCATCAAGGGCTCCGGCAAGAATGCCCGCGTCGAAGGCTTCGATGTCGGCGGCAAGACCGGTACGGCCGACAAGGTGGTGAATGGCCGTTATGTCGGCGACAAGAACTTCAATGCCTTCCTCGCGGCCTTCCCGATCGACAATCCGCGTTATGTGGTCCTGACCTTCATCGACGAGCCGAAGACCGACAAGGGCAATGGTGCAGCGCTCGCCGGCAACAGTGCAGCGCCGATGGTGGCCGACATCATTCGCAGAAGCGCCGCAATTCTTGGTGTAGAACCCAAATTCGGGGAAGACGGGTCCGCGTTGCTCGTCTCTTATTGACCAGACGTAAGACAAACGGGGCGATTCGACTGATATCGCCCCGGAAGGATGGACTGCACATGCTTTTGGGCACATTGGCCGGCGAGGACTACAAGAACCAGGTATCGGCGGCCGGCGCCGCTGACGTCGAGGTCACAGGCCTGTCTGCGGACAGCCGGAAGGTCGAGCCGGGCACGGTCTTCTTCGCGCTGACGGGTACGAAGGCCGATGGCGGTACCTATGTTGCCGATGCCGTCTCCAAAGGGGCCGTTGCCGTTGTCGCATCCCATGCCGTCGAGACATCTGTGCCTGTGATCGTTGTCGACAATTCGCGCCGTTTTCTGGCGCTCGCTGCTGCCCGCTTCGTCGGGCGCCAGCCGAAGACCATGGTCGCCGTCACCGGGACGGCTGGCAAGACTTCAGTCGCTTCCTTCACGCGCCAGATCTGGGCTTTTGCCGGTCATCCGGCCGCCCAGATCGGCACCACGGGTGTCATATCGCCCAGTCGCAATGACTACGGCTCGTTGACGACGCCCGATCCCCTTGCACTCCACCGTCTGCTCGGTGAACTCGCCGACGAGGGTGTGACCCATGCGGCGATGGAAGCGTCGAGCCACGGTCTCGACCAGAGCCGCCTCGACGGCGTTGTGCTGTCGGCGGCCGGTTTTACCAATCTCGGTCGCGACCACATGGATTACCATCCGACGGTCGAGGATTATATGGCCGCCAAGATGCGGCTCTTCGATACGCTTTTGCCCAAGGGGTCGCCGGCGGTCATCTATGCCGACGATCCGTGGTCTGCCGAGGCGATCCGGGTGGCAACGGCTGTCGGCCACGATGTTCGCACGGTTGGCCGTAAGGGCACCTTCCTCAGCCTGAAGCGCGTCGAGCATTTCCGCCACAAGCAGGTGGCCGAATTGCATCACGGCGATCAGATCTTCGAGGTCCATATCCCGCTCGCCGGCGATTTCCAGATCGCCAATGCGTTGGTGTCCGCTGGGCTTGCCATCTCGACCGGCGTGCCGGTGGCGGTCGCGCTGAAAGCACTTGAGACGCTGGTCGGGGCCTCCGGTCGTCTCGAACTGGTCGGTCAAACCAAGGCGGGCGCGCTCGCCTATGTCGATTACGCGCACAAGCCGGATGCGTTGGAAAACGTGCTGAACTCCGTGCGTCCGTTCACCACCGGGCGCGTGATCGTGGTGTTCGGCTGCGGTGGGGATCGTGACAAGGGCAAGCGGCCGATCATGGGCGAGATCGCCTCGAGGCTCGCCGACATCACCATCGTCACCGACGACAATCCGCGTTCCGAAGTGCCTGCAACCATTCGTGCCGAGATCATGACTGCGACCCCGAAAGGGATCGAGATCGGCGACCGCGCCCAGGCGATCCGGGCGGCCGTCGCCATGTTGTCGGCCGGCGATACGCTGATCGTGGCCGGCAAGGGACATGAAGAGGGGCAGACGGTTGGAGGAACCACGCTGCCCTTTTCCGATCATGCCGAAGTTCGGCACGCCTTGGAGGAGTTCGACCGTTGACCCTGCTCTGGACCTCGCGCGACATGGTGGTTGCCATGGGCGGCCGGCCCTTTGGCCAGTTGCCCGACGGGATCACCGGGATTTCCATCGACAGCCGCACGATTACGCCCGGCGAAGCCTTCTTTGCCATCAAAGGTGACCGGGTCGACGGGCATGATTATGCGAGCATCGCGATTGCCAATGGCGCGTCGCTGCTGGTCGTGAGCGAAGCCAAGCTTCCGGCACTCGGGCGGCTCACCATCCCGATGATCGTCGTCGATGACGTGTTGGTCGGCCTGCAGAAGCTCGGGATTGCCGCGCGCGATCGGACGGCTGCCACCGTCATTGCGGTCACCGGCTCCGTCGGCAAGACGACCACCAAGGAAATGCTGCGCCTGACGCTTGAGCCTTCGGGCAATGTCCACGCCGCCGTTGCCTCCTTCAACAATCACTGGGGTGTGCCGCTGACGCTCGCCCGCATGCCGATGGACACCCGCTACGGAGTGTTCGAAATCGGCATGAATCACCCGGGTGAAATCGGACCGTTGTCGCGCATGGTCCGTCCGGATGTGGCCATCATCACCACGATTGCCCCGGCGCATCTTGGCAATTTCTCCAGCGTAGAGGAGATCGCCGATGCCAAGGCCGAAATCTTCGAGGGTGTGGTCAATGGCGGCGACGTGATCCTCAACCGTGACAATGCCTATTTCGACCGGCTGGAGCAGGCAGCACAAGCGGCCGGGCTCGAAAACGTGCACAGCTTTGGCCAGCATGCCAAGGCTGAATTCCGCCTCGCCGAATTTGATGGTGCGGCCGAACTGTCGACCGTCTGGGTTTCGTTCCATGGCGAGACCCGCGAGGTGACCATCGGTGCGCCGGGGCGTCACCTCGCTGAAAACGCCATGGCTGTGCTGGCGGCCGTCTCCCTTGTCGGTGCCGATATCGATGCCGCCATCGAGGCGCTTGCGAACCTAACGGCAGTCAAGGGACGGGGCGCGCGGCACAAGCTATCGATCGCGGGCGGTTCGCTGACGCTGATCGACGAAAGCTACAATGCCAATCCGGCCTCGATGCGGGCCGCCATCTCGGTGCTCGCCTCATCGCTACCGCAGTATGACGGCCGGCGGATCGCCGTGCTCGGCGACATGCTGGAGATGGGCGAGTTTTCGCAGTCCGTGCATGCCGAGCTCGCGGGTCCGCTTCTGGCGGCAGGTATAGAGCATGTTTGGCTCGCCGGCCCGGAAATGGCGGCGCTGCGCGACGCCCTGCCGGAGACCGTGTCAGTCGTCTATCTGGAGACCACGGCCGAACTGGCAAATTTCGTCACGGCCGAGGTGCGTCCCGGCGATGTGGTCATGGTCAAATCCTCCCTCGGCATCGGCTTCGGCAAGATTGTCGCGGCTCTGCTTGACAAGTATCCGGCATTCCCCGACACGGAGCGCCACTCTTAATTCGGGCTTTTGGAAAGGGCTCCCATGCTGATTTGGCTTGTGGAACTGGCGAACCACTTTCAGTTTTTCAACCTGTTCCGGTACATCACCTTCCGGACGGGGGCAGCTCTCTTCACCTCGGCGGCGGTGGTCTTTCTGTTCGGCCCGATGATGATCTCGTCGCTTCGCGTGCGCCAGGGCAAGGGCCAGCCGATCCGCGCCGACGGGCCGCAGACGCATTTCAAAAAGGCCGGCACGCCGACCATGGGTGGCCTGATGATCCTGGCGGGTATCGTCGTGTCGTCGCTGCTCTGGGCTGATTTGTCGAACATCTATGTTGTGGCGACCCTGCTCGTTACGCTCGGCTTCGGCGCCATCGGCTTTTACGACGACTACCTCAAGGTGACGAAGCAAACGGACAAGGGCTTTTCCGGCAAGGCGCGTCTGGGCATCGAATTTCTGATCGCCGGCATCGCCGTCTATTTCATGATGAGCTCGGCGCTTCATTCCGCGCCTCAAGGGTCGACCTTCGGCTCTTCGGTCGCCTTTCCCTTCGTCAAGGACTACCTGCTCGATCTCGGCCTGTTCTTCGTGCTGTTCGGCGGCTTTGTCATTGTTGCTGCCGGCAACGCGGTCAACCTGACGGACGGTCTCGACGGGCTTGCCATCGTGCCGGTCATGATCGCGGCAGCGTCCTTCGGCGTGATCGCCTATCTCGCGGGCAATGCGGTCTTTGCCAACTACCTGCAGATCCATTTTGTGCCCGGCACTGGTGAACTTGCCGTGCTGCTCGGCGCCGTCATCGGTGCCGGTCTCGGCTTTCTGTGGTTCAACGCGCCGCCGGCGGCCATCTTCATGGGGGATACCGGGTCGCTCGCGCTGGGCGGCCTGATCGGCTCCGTCGCGGTCGCCACCAAGCACGAGATCGTCATGGCGATCATCGGTGGGCTGTTCGTCATGGAGACGCTGTCGGTTATCATCCAGGTCGGCTATTTCAAGTTGACGGGCAAGCGCGTCTTCCTGATGGCACCGATCCACCACCATTTCGAAAAGCTCGGCTGGACGGAAAGCCAGGTGGTCATCCGCTTCTGGATCATTGCGGTCGGCCTCGGCATGCTGGGCCTGTCGACGCTCAAGCTGCGGTGAGGGCGTCATGATCGCGGCGAGCAGTTTCAGGGGCAAGCGGGTCGCGCTCTTCGGGCTCGGAGGCTCCGGGCTCGCAACGGCGAAATCGCTGCAGGCCGGTGGCGCCGAGGTTTTGGCGTGGGACGACAATCCCGACAGCGTTGCGCGCGCTGCCGCCGAAGGGATCACCACAGTCGACCTGCATGGCATCGACTGGTCGGCGATCGCCAGTTTCATCCTGTCGCCGGGCGTCCCGCTGACCCATCCGAAGCCCCATTGGACGGTGGCGATGGCCAAATCTGCCGAAGTCGAGATCATCGGCGATGTCGAGATTTTCGTCCGCGAGCGGCGTCAGCATGCGCCGGATTGCCCGTTCATCGCGATCACCGGCACCAACGGCAAGTCGACCACGACCGCGCTGATCGCTCACATCTTGCAGGCGAGCGGTCGGGATACGCAGCTTGGCGGCAATATCGGTCGTGCAGTGCTCACACTCGATCCGCCCAAGGCAGAGCGTTATTTCGTCGTCGAATGCTCGTCGTACCAGATCGATCTCGCCCCGACGCTCAACCCGACTGCCGGTATCCTGCTCAACCTCACGCCCGATCACCTCGATCGGCACGGGACGATGCAGCATTATGCCGAGGTCAAGGAACGGCTGGTGGCGGGGGCAGGGACGGCGATCGTCGGCGTCGATGACAGCTTTTGCGAACTGATTGGCGACCGGATCGAACGCTCGGGCCACAAGGTCATCCGTATCTCGAAGCGCCAGCCGCTGGCGGACGGACTTTATGCCGAGGGATCGCGCATTCTGCGGGCGGAGCAAGGCGCAGTATCGTCGCTCGTCGATCTCGATGGCATCCAGACGTTGCGCGGCAGCCACAATGCACAGAACGCGGCCGCCGCAATTGCCGCCTGCCTGGCGGTCGGGGTTTCCGTCGAGGACATCAGGGCAGGCCTGAAGAGCTTTCCCGGCCTCAAGCACCGGATGCAGCCTGTAGGACGCTGCAATCAGGTTGTCTTCGTCAATGACAGCAAGGCGACCAATGCGGAGGCCGCAGCGCCTGCTCTGTCGAGCTATGACCGGATCTACTGGATCGCCGGTGGCCTGCCCAAGGAAGGCGGTATCGTAAGCCTCGCTCCACTCTTCCCGCGTATCATCAAGGCCTATTTGATCGGCGAAGCCGCGTCGGCCTTTGCCGCAACGCTGGGAGAGCAGGTGGTTTTCGAGATTTCCGATACGCTCGATCGCGCGGTTGCCCATGCGGCGGCGGATGCGGCGCGCGATACGAATTCCTCGGCAGTCATGCTGTCGCCCGCCTGCGCAAGTTTCGACCAGTTCAAGAATTTCGAAGTGCGCGGCGACAGCTTCGTCCGCCTGGTTGCAGGCCTCGACGGGATTTCCATGCTGATCGACCTGCCGGAAGGAGGCAAATGAGATGGTAAGCCGCGTGGAGAGAGGTCCGCTTGCGGACTGGTTCTGGACGATCGATCGCCTCTTCCTGTTCACCTTCGTCCTGTTGATGGGCGTTGGGCTGATGCTGTCCTTTGCGGCATCGCCTGCGGTCGCAGAACGGCTCGGCCTCGACAGTTTCCACTTCGTCAAGCGTCATGCCTTCTTCATGCTGCCCGCGCTCGCCGTGATGATCGGGCTTTCCTTCCTCTCGCCGCGCCAGGTGCGGCGCACCGCCATGGTGCTCCTTGCCACCTCGTTGATCATGATGGTGCTCGTGCTGTTCGTCGGCGTCGAAGTGAAGGGCGGGCGCCGCTGGCTGTCGCTGCTCGGCATGTCGATCCAGCCCTCGGAATTCATGAAACCCGCCTTCGTCGTCATCTGCGCCTGGCTGTTCGCCGAACATGCCCGCCAGCCGGAAATCCCGGGCAATCTCTTTGCCATCCTGCTTTTCGGCATGGCCGCGGCCCTTTTGATCGCGCAGCCTGACCTTGGTCAGACCATCCTGATCGGCAGCGTGTGGAGCGCCATGTTCTTCATGGCCGGCATGCCATGGCTGTGGATCGTCGTGCTCGCCGTGCTGGGTGCCACCGGCTTCTTCGGGGCCTATGTGACGCTTCCGCACGTGGCCGGACGCGTGGACCGGTTCCTGACTGGCGAGGGCGATACCTTCCAGGTGGACACGGCACATGACGCCATCGTTCACGGCGGTTGGTTCGGCTTGGGCCCAGGCGAAGGGATCGTCAAGCGCATCATCCCGGACAGCCATACCGACTTCATCTTTTCGGTGGCAGCGGAAGAGTTCGGCATCGTCTTCTGCATGGTGCTGGTTGCCATCTTCGGCTTCCTGGTGCTGCGGGGCCTCAGCCATGCCTATCGGGAGCGCAATGATTTCAACCGTCTGGCTGTGTCGGGTCTGGTTCTGCTGCTGGGCATCCAGTCGATGATCAATATCGGCGTCAATCTCGAACTGCTGCCGGCCAAGGGCATGACCCTGCCGCTTATCTCCTATGGTGGCTCGTCGATGACGGCGATCTGCGTGACGGCGGGCTTTATCCTGGCGCTGACGCGACGGCGGCCGGAAAAGCGGGCCCAGGAGCGGAGCCTGTTTCGGTCTGTTGCCGGCGTTCCGGCGGAGTAGGTTTATGTCCAAAGGCATCGTTCTCCTCGCCGCCGGTGGTACCGGCGGCCATCTCTTTCCGGCTGAGGCGCTGGCGCATGAGTTGAAGCGCCGTGGCTACGGCGTGCATCTTGTCACCGACAAGCGCGCCGAACGGTTTGCCGGCACATTCCCGGCAGACGAGATTCATACCGTGTCCTCGGCGACGATCGGGTCGCGCAATCCGCTTGCCATGGGCAAGGCCCTCTTGACGCTGTGGCGCGGTTATCGCGAGGCCAAGGCGCTCATTAGCCGGTTAAAGCCGAAGGCTGCGATCGGGTTCGGCGGTTATCCCACCATTCCGCCCTTGTTTGCCGCAGCCGGCCTGGGCATCCCGACTGCTGTCCATGAGCAGAATGCCGTCATGGGACGGGCGAACCGACTGCTGGCCTCCAGGGTCGATGCGATTGCCGGCGGCTTTCTGGCGCCGGGCGGGGCTTATCAGTTGAAGATGCGGCTCACCGGCAATCCCGTGCGGCCAGCTGTCATCGCAGCGTCGAACGTTCCCTACGTTCCTTCAGGTGAGGGGCAGTCTTTCCGGCTTGTTGTGTTCGGCGGGAGCCAGGGCGCGCAGTTCTTTTCCGAGGCCATTTCCCCGGCTGTCGCCATTTTGCCGCCCGAGCTTCGGGCGCGGTTGGTGGTGACGCAGCAGGCCCGGCCGGAAGACGCGGCGAAGGTGAAAGAGGCCTATGCAGGTCTCGGCATTCCGGCTGATGTGGCGCCCTTCTTCACCGATATGGCGGAAAGGCTTGCCGCTGCCCATCTGGTGATCTGCCGCTCCGGTGCCTCGACGGTTTCGGAACTCGCCGTGATCGGTCGACCGAGCGTACTTGTGCCTTATCCCTATGCGCTCGATCACGACCAGTCGGCCAATGCAGCGGCACTCGCCGCCAAGGGCGGGGCGCAGGTCATCGTCCAGGCGGAGCTTTCGCGGGAGCGCATCGCCGATTTGCTCCAGACCGCTATGGAGAACCCGGAATCGCTCGCCCTGACTGCGGCTGCCGCGAAAAGCACGGGCAAGCCTGATGCGGCCGGCTTGCTCGCAGACCTCGTAGAAGCTATTGCCGCCGGCAAGGGCATTGCCCAGTTGCAGGGAGCCATACAATGAAAATGCCGAAATCCATCGGCCTGGTCCATTTCATCGGGATCGGCGGCATCGGGATGAGCGGGATCGCAGAGGTCCTGCACAATCTCGGACATAGGGTGCAAGGGTCCGACCAGTCGGAAAGCGCCAATGTCCAGCGGTTGCGGGCCAAGGGCATCGAGGTCTTTGTCGGCCATACCGCCGAAAATCTCGGCGATGCCGAAGTCGTCGTCGTGTCGACTGCGATCAAGAAGACGAATCCGGAGCTTATTGCGGCGCGCGAAAAGCTGCTGCCGATCGTCCGGCGCGCCGAGATGCTGGCGGAACTCATGCGTTTCCGCAATGCGATCGCCGTTGGCGGCACGCATGGCAAGACGACGACCACCTCCATGGTCGCAGCGCTGCTCGATGCCGGCGCGCTCGATCCGACCGTCATCAATGGCGGCATCATCAATGCCTATGGCACCAATGCCCGGATGGGCGAGGGTGAGTGGATGGTGGTCGAGGCCGACGAATCGGACGGCACCTTCCTGAAGCTGCCGGCGGATGTCGCGATCGTCACCAACATCGATCCGGAACATCTCGACCACTACGGCACCTTCGACAATGCCCGCGCGGCCTTCCGCCAGTTCGTCGAGAACGTGCCGTTCTACGGTTTTGGCGTGATGTGCCTCGACCATCCGGAAGTGCAGGCGCTGGTTGGCCGGATCGAGGACCGCAAGGTCATCACCTATGGCGAAAATCCGCAGGCCGATGTGCGTTTCTCCAATGTGCGCCTCGATGGCACGCGCTCGATCTTCGATGTCGAAATCCGGCGCCGCCGCACGGGCCGCGTGTTCAGCTTCAAGGACCTCGTCCTGCCGATGCCGGGCCGGCACAATATTTCCAACGCCTGCGCTGCCATTGCCGTGGCCAACCGGCTGGACATCTCGGAAGAGGCGATCCGCAAGGGTTTGGCCGGCTTTGGCGGGGTGAAGCGCCGCTTCACGCTGACGGGCACGGTCAACGGCGTTCAGGTCTTCGACGATTACGGCCATCATCCGGTCGAGATCAAAGCCGTGCTCAGGGCGGCGCGCGAATCGTGCAAGGGCCGGATTATCGCAGTCCACCAGCCGCACCGTTATTCGCGCCTCGCCAGCCTGTTCGACGATTTCGCCAACTGCTTCAACGATGCCGACACGATCTTCCTGTCGCCTGTCTACGCGGCCGGTGAAGATCCGATCGAGGGAATCGATTCGGAAGCGCTGGTGTCGCGGATCAAATCCAGCGGCCATCGCGATGCGCGTTACTTGGCCGCGCCGGAGCAACTCGCTTCGCTTGTTGCGGGCATTGCACAACCGGGTGATTTCGTGGTCCTCTTAGGTGCCGGCAATATTACGCAATGGGCGGCTGCCCTGCCGGCGGAACTTGATGCTATTTCGGGAAAGTCTTGAATGAAACAGGTGGATGGGGAAAAGCTTCTGGCCTCGCTCGGCCCTGAAGTGAACGAATTGAAGGGACGGCTGACGCCGGATGCACCGATGGACCGCGTGACGTGGTTCCAGGCGGGCGGGCTTGCCGAACTGATGTTCCAGCCGCATGACACGCAAGACCTGATCACCTTCCTCAAACTGCTTCCGGACGAGGTGCCGCTGACGGTGATCGGCGTCGGCTCGAACCTCCTCGTGCGAGACGGTGGAATTCCGGGCGTTGTCCTTCGTCTGTCTGCCAAGGGTTTCGGCCAGGTCGAATTGGCGGGCGAAAACCGTATTCGTGCGGGTGCGATCTGCCCGGACAAGCACATCGCCGCCATGGCGATGGACAACAGCATCGGCGGCTTTCATTTCTACTACGGCATTCCGGGTTCCATCGGTGGCGCGGTGCGGATGAACGCCGGCGCCAATGGCGGTGATACTGCGGGCCGCGTCGTCGAGGTCGAGGCGGTGGATCGCCGAGGCAATATCCACGTGCTGTCGAATGCCGACATGGGCTACAGCTATCGTCATTCGGGAGCCTCCAGCGATCTGATCTTCACGCACGCCACGTTCGAGGGCTACCCGGAAGACCGGGCGAAGATTCGCGCCGACATGGATGCCGTGCGCCATCACCGCGAGACGGTGCAGCCGGTCAAGGAAAAGACCGGCGGCTCGACCTTCAAGAATCCCGAAGGACATTCCGCCTGGGAACTGATTGACCAGGCTGGCTGCCGCGGCTTGATGATCGGTGGTGCCCAGATGTCGTCGCTGCATTGCAATTTCATGATCAATGTCGGCCACGCGACCGGCTATGATCTGGAATATCTCGGCGAGACGGTCCGCCAGCGCGTGCTGGAGCATTCCGGCGTGAGCCTGGAGTGGGAGATCAAGCGCCTGGGCATCTTCATGCCGGGCCGCGAGGTCAAGCCGTTCATGGGCGCCGTGCCGGCCTGAGCCAACCCTACGCGTGTCCGTATCTGCATGAAATCTTAACTTGGGGCCATTACTCTCTCCTGCGAATTGGGGGAGACGATGGTCGCGAGCGTACATGGGTGGATCATTCGACAGTTGACGCTGGGCGAGTTCTCGTCACGTCGCGCAGTCCTCGCCAAGGCCGCTGCGATGGGGTTGAAGATCGCAGTCTTTGCCTATGCGCTGAACATCCTGGCGCATCTCGTCCTCTTTGCCTTCGATCTCCTGCCCTATGATCTGGGACCGGCGCTGGCGATTGCGACCATTCTCACGCCCCTCGTCTCCTTTGTCGTTGCCTTGATCGCCTACAGCGTTGTCGGCCTCGCGATTTACGATCTCGGTCTGTCGCGTCAACGCTTCGAGATGTTGAGCCGCACCGACATGCTGTCCGGGCTGATGAACCGGCGCGCCTTCATGGAAGAGTTCGAAGCGGCGCGCGGCACGACGAGCCTCATCCTCTTCGACATCGACAGATTCAAGGCCATCAATGACGGGCTCGGTCACAAGTTCGGCGACGATGTGATTGCCCAGGTCGCGCAGGTGTTGACGGGTGCCGCTCCGGCTGGAGCCCAGGTCTCGCGGTTGGGTGGGGAGGAGTTCGCCATCCTGTTGCCAGGTTTTGTCGGTGCCGACGCCCTTATCGTTGCAGAAGCCATGCGCTACGCCGTCGAAATGACGGAGTTCGTCGGGCCTGCCGGTCGGTTTTCTGTGACGGTGTCCGGCGGCGTTGCTGTGGGAGTGGCCGAACTTGGGTTCAGCGAGATGTTCTCCAACGTCGATCGCGCACTCTACCTCGCCAAGGCCGCGGGACGGAATCGAATCGTGCACGCCAATGCGCTGCCGGCGGGTCTGGCGGGCGAGGGCGCCGGCCAAACCCCGCCGGTTGCCGCTTTCGAAAATCGGATCTCAGCCTGAGCGCGACGTCCCCATAAGCCAGTTATTTCAGAGTTTTATGCATCGTTCTTGAGGCGCTGTTTTAACGCGCCCCACTCCACGCGGGTGGAGAAGTTAACGAAAGTAAACACTTCATTAACCTTAATGTTGTTCAACTGACATGGAAGAGACCGAAGCAGCCGGATGCGTTGCAGCTCGGCGGACGGATATTTTGCGAGGCGTTTTATGAGTGGCAAGCATGTCGCGGTTTTGATGGGTGGAATATCATCCGAGCGCCCGGTGAGCTTGTCGTCCGGGACCGCCTGCGCTGCTGCCCTCGAAGGTCAGGGTTATCAGGTTACCCGCGTCGATGTCGGTCGCGACATCAGTCGCGTGCTGGAAGCGCTGAAGCCCGACGTTGCCTTCAATGCCCTGCATGGCCCTTTCGGCGAGGATGGCACCATCCAGGGCGTGCTGGAGTATCTCGAAATCCCCTATACCCACTCCGGCGTGCTGGCTTCGGCGCTGGCCATGGATAAGCGACAAGCGAAAATCGTCGCGGCGCAGGCCGGCATTCCTGTTGCTGAAGCCATTGTGATGAACCGTTTCGAGATCGGCAATACGCATCCGATGGCGCCGCCCTATGTGGTGAAGCCGGTTCGCGAGGGGTCCAGCTTCGGTGTTGTGATCGTTCGCGAAGACATGGCGCATCCGCCGCAGATCCTGACGTCCAGCGAGTGGCGCTACGGCGATGTCGTGATGGTCGAGCGTTATGTCGCTGGTCGGGAGCTGACCTGCGGTGTCATGGATGGCAAGGCACTCGGCGTGATCGAGGTCGTGCCGCTCGGGCATGGCTTTTATGATTATGACTCTAAGTATGTCGCTGGCGGCTCTCAACACATACTTCCTGCGCAAATTTCACCGAAAATTTACCAAAAAATACAATCATTGGCGACTGAGGCGCATCGGGCGATCGGGTGCCGCGGCGTGAGTCGGTCAGACTTCCGCTACGACGACCGCTTCTCGGAGGACGGTGATCTGATCTGGCTGGAGCTCAACAATCAGCCGGGTATGACCCCGACCTCACTCGTGCCGGAAATGGCTGCCCATGAGGGTATCGCCTTTGGTGAATTTGTAAGCTGGATGGTGGAGGACGCATCGTGTTCTCGATGAGTGGCAACAGAGTGGTCGAGAGCGCGGGTGGACATTCCGCCATGCCGGTCGGCGCGGGTGAGGGTGTGGTTCTGCCGCGTCCGCTGCGCCGGATGGTGCGTTCCGTCGCCAGTCTCTGTTCAGGGCGGATTCCCCTGCCGCGCCATCTCGGCAAGGTTTCCCTCGTCGCGTTCTACTCGGCTGTGGCGCTGCATGGTGTGATCGTTGGTGGGCATGGGGCGGTGGTGCTGGAGAATGTCACGTCGACGGCAGGTTTCGCCATCGAGGACGTTCGAGTCTCCGGCAATCAGCACACCTCGGAGATCGATATCCTCCAACTTCTTGGTCTCGATGGCGCGTCGAGCATTCTGGAGCTCGATATCGCTTCTGCCCGCAAGGCGCTCTCCGATCTGCCTTGGGTCGAATCGGTCGAGGTTCGCAAGATCTATCCAGGCACGGTCGAAGTGATGCTCAAGGAGCGTCAGGCCTATGCGATCTGGCAGCACGGTTCGGACCTGTCCATCATCGAGCGCTCGGGGAGCGTGATCGCACCGCTGCGCGACAACAAGTTTGCATCGCTGCCGTTGTTTGTCGGTCGCGATGCGGAAACGGCTGCGGCTGCCGTGGAAGAAGAATTCTCCAAGTGGCCGGCCATTGCGTCGCGTGTGAAGGCTTTTGTCCGGGTCGCCGGGCGTCGCTGGGATGTGCATCTGGACAACGGCGTCATCGTCAAGCTGCCGGAAGATCATATTGCCGATGCGCTTGCACTGCTCACCCGCTTCGACCAGGAGCAGAAGGTTCTGTCGCGTGATATCGCCGCCATCGACATGCGTCTGCCCGACCGGGTCACCGTGCGCCTGACGCCGGAGGCGCAGGAGCGTCGCCAGGTGGTCGTCGACGCCCGCACAAAGGAACTCAAGAAGCTGGAGCAGAAGATATGAGCATCTTTGGTGGCTCCTCCTTCGGTCTGCCCCGCACGAAGCCTCTGTCTTCCAAGCGTGCGCATGTCGTTTCCGTGCTCGATATCGGCACCACCAAGGTCGTCTGCATGATCGCCCGGCTGACGCCGCGTCGCGAGACGTCCGTGCTGCCGGGTCGGACGCACAATGTCGAAGTCATTGGCCTGGGTCACCAGCGTTCGTACGGCATCAAGTCCGGCGTGATCGCCGATCTCGATGCGGTCGAAAATGTCGTGCGCCTTGCCGTGGACGCGGCCGAGCGGATGGCGGGCCTGACTGTCGAGAGCCTGATCGTCAATGTGTCTGCCGGCCGAATCGGCTCGGATGTCTACACCGCCACGATCGATCTGGGTGGCCAAGAGGTCGAATCGGGTGATCTGCGCAAGGTGCTGATCGCTGCCGGTCAGAAGTCCCAGGGCAATGACCGTGCGGTCCTGCATTCGCTGCCGACCGGCTTTTCGCTTGACGGAGAGCGGGGAATCCGTGATCCACTTGGAATGTATGGCGACGTCCTCGGCGTCGACATGCATGTGGTCACGGCCGAACGTGCAGCGCTCCGCAATCTGGAACTCTGTATCAACCGGGCTCATCTGACCGTCGAAGGCGTCGTTGCCACGCCTTATGCCAGCGGCCTTGCTGCCCTGGTTGACGACGAGGTGGAACTCGGTTGCGCGGCGATCGACATGGGCGGTGGCATGACCACCATCTCTGTCTTCGCCGAAGGCAAGTTGATCCATACGGACGCCATCGGGATCGGCGGTCACCATGTGACGACCGATCTGGCGCGCGGGCTTTCCACCCGTATCGAGGATGCAGAACGCCTGAAGGTCGTTCACGGTTCGGCTGTCGCCAACGGCGCCGACGATCGCGAAGTCGTGTCCGTCCCGCCGATCGGTGAGGATGATCGCGACCAGCCGACCCAGGTTCCGCGGGCTCTGCTCACCCGGATCATCAGCGCGCGCATCGAGGAGACTCTCGAGCTGCTGCGCGACCGGATCCAGAAGTCGGGCTTCTCGCCTGTCGTCGGCAAACGGGTCGTTCTGACGGGTGGTGCTTGCCAGTTGACGGGCATGCCGGAGGCGGCCCGCCGCATTCTGGCCAGGAACGTGCGTATCGGTCGTCCGATGGGCGTGTCGGGTCTGCCGGCCGCTGCCAAAGGACCCGCCTTCTCGACCGCGGTCGGGCTGACGATCTATCCGCAGATGGCGGATCAGGAAACACATGCCGGGCAGGGCGGGTTGTTCTCGCCTTTCGGCAATGGAAGCAGCCGGATTGCCCGCATGGGCCAATGGCTGAAAGAGAGTTTTTGAGCTTACCCACCGGGCCCCACAAGGTTCGGCCAAGGGAAATCTGTTGAAATGACATGGCCGGCTTGGCGCTGCGGCCGGAAAGAGAAGGAACTGGTATCATGACAATCAAGCTGCAGAAGCCAGATATCACTGAGCTGAAGCCACGCATCACCGTGTTCGGTGTTGGTGGCGGCGGCGGCAATGCCGTCAACAACATGATCACTGCCGGTCTGCAGGGCGTCGACTTCGTCGTCGCCAATACGGATGCCCAGGCACTGACCATGACCAAGGCAGAGCGCATCATCCAGCTCGGTGTGAACGTCACCGAAGGCCTCGGCGCCGGCTCGCAGCCGGAAGTCGGTCGTGCCGCCGCTGAAGAATGCATCGACGAAATCATCGATCACCTGAACGGCACCCATATGTGCTTCGTCACCGCCGGCATGGGCGGTGGTACCGGCACCGGTGCAGCGCCCGTTGTCGCTCAGGCCGCCCGCAACAAGGGCATCCTGACCGTCGGCGTCGTCACCAAGCCGTTCCACTTCGAAGGCCAGCGCCGCATGCGGCTCGCCGAATCGGGCATCGAGGAGCTGCAGAAGTCGGTCGACACTCTGATCGTCATCCCGAACCAGAACCTCTTCCGCATCGCCAACGACCGCACCACCTTCGCCGACGCTTTCGCCATGGCGGACCAGGTGCTTTATTCGGGTGTTGCCTGCATCACCGACCTGATGGTCAAGGAAGGCCTGATCAACCTCGACTTCGCGGACGTTCGCTCCGTGATGCGCGAGATGGGTCGTGCGATGATGGGCACCGGCGAAGCATCGGGCGAAGGCCGCGCCATGCAGGCCGCTGAAGCCGCAATCGCCAACCCGCTGCTCGACGAAACCTCGATGAAGGGTGCACAGGGCCTGCTGATCTCGATCACCGGTGGCCGTGACCTCACCCTGTTCGAAGTCGACGAAGCCGCAACCCGTATCCGCGAAGAAGTCGATCCGGACGCAAACATCATCCTCGGCGCGACCTTCGACGAAGCGCTGGAAGGCATCATCCGCGTGTCGGTCGTGGCGACCGGCATCGACCGCGCTGCTCTCGCATCGCGTGGCTTCGAAGCAGCTCCGCTGACAAAGCCCGCTATGCGTCCCTCCGCGGCCGTTGCTCCGGCACCGGCCGCATATCAGCCTGCAATGACGCAGGCCCCCAAGCCGACCATGGATCCGGTCGCAGACACCATTCGTTCGGCTGAAGCAGCCATGGAACGCGAACTCGAAATCGCCGTCGCTCGCCAGCAGGCCCTGAGCCAGCAGCCGCAGCCCGCTGCCCAGCCGGAATTCCGCCCGGCCAGCAAGCTGTTCGCCGCCCCGGTCTCCGAGCCCGCTCCGGCACCGCAGATGGCACAGCCGGTTGCTCCGGCCCCGGTCATCAGCCAGCCGGCTCCGGTCATGCAGCAGCCGGCACCCGTGATGCAGGCGCCTGTCGCGCCGGCACCCATGGTTGCAGAGCCCCGTATGGCCGAGCCGGTCCGGATGCCGAAGGTGGAAGACTTCCCGCCGGTGCTGCGTGCCGAGATCGATCACCGCGCGCATCCGGCAGCTCCCGCTGCCCAGGAAGACCGCGGCCCTATGGGTCTGCTCAAGCGCATCACCAATTCGCTTGGTCGCCAGTCGGAAGAAGAGCCTGTCATGGGCGACATGACGGGTTCCGCTCCGGCCGCCCCGACTCAGCAGCGCCGTCCGCTGTCTGCCGAGGCCAGCCTCTATGCACCGCGTCGCGGTCAGTTGGATGATCTCGGTCGCGCAACGCCGGCTCGGGCCACAAGCGAGGAAGACCAGTTGGAAATCCCGGCCTTCCTGCGCCGCCAGACCAACTGAGCTCCTTGCTCGGCTATGCTTCAAAACCCGGGCTTACGGCCCGGGTTTTTTTGTTCCGCCATGCCTTTTTCTCGACGAATTTATTAATGGATTTCAGGCGGTTGACTTCGTTACAGAGCGAAAGAAACAGTGATTTGGTAAAGACGCCGGACACCCGTATGTATGAAATCGAAACAGGACCAGACTCGGGTTCTTCTCAGCTAACCTACGGCGCATGAGCGGGCTTCGGCTCCAGCGCCTCGCAGATCAGGACGACAGGAATGGCAATTGCCTTGCTCGGATTTCAGACCACGATCGCAGCGCCGCTTTCGCTGACAGGGATCGGGGTTCATTCGGGGCGAGAGGTGACGATCACCTTCCTTCCGGCCGAGGCCGGTAGCGGCATTACATTCGTCCGCCAGCATGACGACGGTACGACCAGCGAATATCGCGCGGTCTCAGCCCATGTTGGCAACACCGATCTGTGCACGGTGCTTGGTACAAATCCGGCCCATTCCATCGCTACGATCGAACATGTAATGGCTGCCATCTACGCGCTCGGTCTCGACAACCTCGTGATCGAGGTCGACGGTGCCGAGATGCCGATCATGGACGGCAGCTCGGAAGTGTTCATCGATGCCATCGAGCAGGTGGGTATCACCAATCTCGGCGTCAAGCGCCGCTACATTCGCGTTACCAAGCCGGTGCGGATCGAGTCGGGGTCGTCCTGGGCCGAGTTCCGCCCGTACGACGGTACGCGGTTCGAGGTCGAGATCGATTTCGACAGCAAGCTGATCGGCCGCCAGCTTTGGGCCGGCGACCTGAATGCCGAGACGTTCAAGTCACAGCTGTCGCGGGCGCGCACCTTTGGTTTCATGCGCGACGTGGAACGTCTCTGGGCTGCCGGTTTCGCGCTTGGCTCCTCGCTCGAAAATTCCGTCGTCATCTCGGATGACGACACGGTCATCAATGTCGAAGGTCTGCGTTACGAGAAGGACGAATTCGTCCGTCACAAGACACTGGACGCGGTGGGCGATCTTGCGCTGGCCGGCGCTCAGTTCATCGGCTGCTACCGCTCGTATCGCGGCGGCCACAAGCTGAACGCCAATGCACTAAAGGCCCTCCTGAGCGATCCGACGGCTTACGAGGTCGTCGAGGCACCGAGCCGCAATCACAAGGTGCGGGCGCGCGAATTCGTGCCGGTGCAGGTGCCGGAATTTGCCCCCTGGACCGCGTGAGCGATTTTCCGCTCCATGCCCGATCTGATCAGCGCCGGCTCTCCTCCAGAGCCGGCGTCGCCGTTTCTGTCTTGAGACGAGCGTCCAAGTTTGGCGCTGTGGCGACTTTCTCTGATGCGCGCCACAAAAATGCGTTAAATCATCATCACTGCGTTGCCCTCATGCCGCTTTTGCGGCTAGAAACGCCATCTGAAAGCGACGGCTCATGGGCGGCGCTGCAATCGGGATCTTTCGAATGAGTCATGTAGGGTCGGTCGTTGTGAAGAAAGCCGCGCGTGTTGCCGGCCTCTGCGTCTTGATGTCGGTCGCCGGCGTTCTCGCCAGCTGCCAGTCGGACCCGGATATCGACATTACAAAGCTCGCGGCCGAAACCGATCCGCCGGACGTCCTTTACAATCAGGGTCTTGCCAACATCAAGGCCGGCAATATGGGTGAAGCCGCGCGCAAGTTCGATGCGGTAGATGCCCAGCATCCGTTCTCGGAATGGTCGCGCAAGTCGCTGGTGATGAGCACGTTCACCAAATATCGCCTCGGTCGCTATGCCGACGCGATTGCCACCGGCAATCGCTACCTGAACCTCTATCCGAAGTCGGATGACGCGGCTTACGCGCAGTATCTGGTGGGCCTGTCCTACTGGAAGCAGATTTCGAGCGTCACCCAGGATCAGAAGAATTCGGTCAAGACAATCGAAGCGATGCAGCGCGTCGTCAACGACTTCCCGGATTCGGAATATGTCGACGACGCCCAGGCCAAGATCCGATTCGCCCGCGACCAGCTCGCCGGCAAGGAAATGCAGGTTGGACGTTATTATCTTGAGCGCAAGGAATACCTCGCGTCCATCCAGCGCTTCCGCATCGTGGTCGAGCAGTATCCGAACACCAACCAGATCGAAGAGGCGCTGGCGCGTCTGGTCGAGGCCTACTACGCATTGGGCGTTGTGCAGGAAGCGCAGACAGCCGCCGCCGTGCTTGGTCACAATTATCCGGACAGCCAGTGGTATGCCGATTCCTACAAGCTGCTGCAGCAGGGCGGCCTGGAGCCGCGTGAGAATTCCGGTTCATGGATCTCGCGCGCCGGACGTCAGTTGCTGGGAACCTGATCCGGTTTCGACACAAGTGAGATCGTGAGCCCATGCTGGTCCAGTTATCGATCCGCGATATCGTCCTGATCGAACGGCTGGATCTCGTCTTTGAAGCGGGCCTGTCCGTTTTGACCGGTGAAACCGGAGCGGGCAAATCGATCCTGCTCGACAGTCTGTCGCTCGCCCTGGGCGGCCGTGGCGATGGGTCTCTCGTCCGTCATGGCGAGGACAAGGGCCAGGTCACGGCTGTGTTCGACGTTGCCGGTGGCCATGCGGCCCGCGCGCTTCTCAAGGGCAACGGCGTCGACGACGATGGCGACCTGATTTTTCGCCGGGTTCAATCTGCCGATGGCCGCACCCGGGCCTATATCAATGACCAGCCGGTCAGTGTTCAGCTGATGCGCCAGGTGGGACAGCTGATGGTGGAGATCCACGGTCAGCATGACGACCGGGCGCTTACCGACACTGATGCGCACCGGATGTTGCTCGATGCCTTTGCCGGGCTGACGGACGAGGTCGTGACGCTCGGCGACAGCTATCGCCGCTGGCGCGAGGCCGAGCGCAGCTTCAGGACCCACAAAGCCAAGGTCGAGGCTGCTGCCCGCGAGGCCGATTATCTCAGATCCTCGGTCGAGGAGCTGGAAACGCTGTCGCCGCAGGATGGCGAGGAGGACGATCTCGCCGAACGCCGCTCGCGGATGCAGAAGTCCGAACGGATTGCCGGCGACATTTCGGAAGCATCCGACTTCCTCAACGGCAATGCCTCGCCCGTGCCCCATATAGCCTCGCTGATGCGCCGTCTGGAGCGCAAGAGCCACGAGGCGCCCGGATTGCTGGAAGAGACCGTACAGCTGCTGGGATCGGCCCTGGACACGCTGTCTGCGGCGCAGATGGAGGTCGAGGCAGCGCTCAGGCGCACCGAATTCGATCCGCGCGAGCTTGAGCGTGTTGAAGAGCGGTTGTTTGCCCTTCGGGCTGCGGGCCGGAAATATGCCGTTGCCGTTGCAGACCTTCCGGCATTGGCCGAGAAGATGGTGACGGACCTTGCCGATCTCGATGCCGGCGAGGAGCGCCTGGGCCAACTCGAATCGGCTGTGCAGGAAACGAAGGCGCATTACGATCATCTCGCCGTGCAACTGTCCGACAAGCGCCGCCATGCGGCCCTCGCGCTCGCCGATGCCGTCATGGCGGAACTGCCGGCGCTTAAGCTTGAGCGGGCGCGTTTCATGGTGGAGGTCTCGACCGATGCTGAGGCGGGATCGGCCGAAGGCATCGATACCGTCGAATTCCATGTACAGACCAATCCTGGCACACGCCCGGGACCGATCATGAAGGTTGCTTCGGGCGGCGAGCTTTCGCGGTTCCTGCTCGCCCTGAAGGTGGCGCTGGCCGACCGGGGATCTGCCCCGACGCTCGTCTTCGACGAAATCGATACCGGTGTCGGCGGTGCCGTCGCAGATGCGATCGGTCAGCGGTTGAAGCGGCTGTCCGATCGTGTGCAGGTGCTCTCCGTCACCCATGCGCCGCAGGTGGCGGCCCGGGCCTTGACGCATTTCCTGATTTCCAAGGGACCGGCGGGTGAGGCCGGCGACAAGATCGCCACGCGGGTCGCGGTGATGGAACCGGAGCATCGGCGCGAGGAGATCGCGCGGATGCTGGCGGGAGCTTCGGTGACCGAGGAAGCGCGTGCGGCTGCGGCCAAGCTTCTGGCCGGCGAGGCGTGATCGAACCGATCATCCCGTGTTGCGTTGCATTGCTTCGTGAAACCTGCTTCGCTGGATCCTCATGATTGCCGTGATCGAGACCTATTGGGCCGAAACCCTTGCCGTGCTGTCTGTCGTTTTCGGCACGGCTGCTGCCATTCATGCTGCGATGACCAAGCGCGAGGTGCGCTCTGCGCTCGGCTGGGTCGGTGTGATCATCCTGTCGCCGCTGGTCGGTGCGCTGATCTATGCGGTTGCCGGCATCAACCGCATCCGACGCAAGTCGCTGATCTCTCGCCGGGCGCTGGCCCTGGACGAGATCTGGCGCAGCCTGTCGCAATTCGCCATCAGCCGCGAGCAGGTGATCGGCACATTCGGGCCGCGATTCGGGCAGATGAAACTGCTCGGTGACCGCGTGACCCGGCATCCGCTGTCGTCAGGCAACACTATCACGCTGCTCTCCACGGGAGACCAGACCTTCGACGCCATGTGTGCGGCCATCGACGGTGCGTCGAGCAGCATCCTGCTCGAGACCTATATCTTCGACCGGGATGCCGTCGGCAAGCGGGTTGCGGACTGCCTCATTGCAGCCCATCACCGCGGGGTTCATGTCCGGGTACTCGTCGATGCCGTCGGCGCGCGTTACAGCGTGCCGAGCATCATCGGCTATCTGGAAGCGGGTGGGGTGCCGGTCGCCAGCTTCAACGGTCAGGTCATCATCGGGCTTCGCTTGCCCTACGCCAATCTGAGGACACACCGGAAGATTCTGGTCGTCGACGGCGGCGTCGCCTTTGTCGGCGGCATGAACATTCGCGCCGGATTCACCGGGCCGGAGGCTGCTCGCGATACGCATTTTTGTGTCACTGGTCCCGTCGTTGCCGACATCCTGGCGGTCGCCGCCGAGGACTGGCATTTCGAGACGGGCGAAGTGTTGCTATCGCCGGATTGGAGCATTCGGCTGGAGGGGGCGACACCGGGCGAAGGCACGGCCGTGCGCGCGGTCGTGTCAGGCCCAGATGCGCATCTGGAAACCAATCACCGGCTGCTGATGGGCGCCTTTTCAGTCGCCGAGCGCAGCATTCGTATCGTCTCGCCTTATTTCCTGCCGGACAATACCTTTCTGGCCGCGCTCAACACGGCGGCACGCCGGGGCGTTCAGGTGGAGATCGTCGTGCCGGCCAGGAACAATCTCGCGATCGTCGCGCGCGCCATGATGGCGCAATTCGACCAGGTTCTGCGGGAAGGCTGCCGCGTCTACATGGCCGACGGGCCGTTCGACCATTCAAAACTGATGGTTGTCGACGAGCAGTGGTGTTTCATCGGCTCCTCCAATCTCGATTCGCGCTCGCTGCGACTGAATTTCGAGATCGACCTCGAGGTGTATGATCCTCATCTTGCCGCACAGATCGGCGACAGGATGGATGCTACGCTTCGATCGGCGAGGGAACTGACGTTGGAGAGGCTGAAGGCACGCCCGCTCCTGCTTCGCTTGGTCGACCGTTTATTCTGGCTCGGTTCGCCCTATCTCTGACGACAGATTGCCCTTCGGGGTGACTTCGAGACAAATTAGCCTTGCGTCGTGCGACGCGCAATCGAAGGGGTCCCATGAAAACGAGCAGACCGAGCCTGGCGCGTACGATGATGACATCCTTCCGCAACCGGCGTCGGCGCCCTGGCGCGCCGGGAGCCGGCAGCAGCGTCGACGGGGTGATGACGGTCGCCTCCTACAATGTGCACAAATGCGTCGGCACCGACGGCCGCTTCGATCCGGGGCGGATCATCGACGTCATCCGGGAAATCGGACCTGATGTGATTGCCCTCCAGGAGGCCGACCAGCGATTTGGCGAGCGGTCGGGGCTGCTGGACCTGAACCGGCTGCGGCTGGAAACTGGTCTTATGCCGGTCCCGGTCATGGGTGGCACGAAATCGCATGGATGGTGCGGCAATGTGCTGCTGTTTCGCGAAGGCCTTGTGCAAGACGTGCATCAGGTGTCCCTGCCGGGGCTGGAACCCCGTGGGGCGCTGGTGGCGGAGATCGAGTTGCAAGGACGGGCAGGGCGCTCCAGCCTGCGCGTCATTGCCGCCCATCTCGGTCTGATGCGCTGGGCGCGACGCCAGCAGGCGGATGTGATTCTCGAGATGCTGCAGTCACGCGAGGAGCGGCCGACGCTTCTGATGGGTGATTTCAATGAATGGCGTCTGGGGCCGGGCTCGGCACTGACGAAGCTCGAACCGGTGTTCGGGCCGCTGCCACCGCCGATCCCGAGCTTTCCGGCGCGCCTACCGGTCTTGTCGCTGGACCGGATCATGGCGAACCGGGCCGGCTTGATCTCGGACGTGACCGTTCATGACACGCCGCTGGCGCGCGTTTCCTCCGACCATTTGCCGCTCACGGCACGGGTCGATCTGCAGGCGTTGGTGGATTGAGGCGAGACAGTCGCAAGGCGCGCATCTGACGACTTTTCATTCTGCGAATTTCGATTAAGACCGGCGAAGCCAAGCATTCGGAGGACGCCATGGATATGGACGCAATCGCAGTCGAAAACCTGACGGAAGACCAGGCGAGGGCCGAACTGCAGCGGCTCGCGGCCGAGATTGCCCATCATGATGCGCTTTATCATGGCAAGGACAAGCCAGAGATCACGGATGCCGATTACGATGCGTTGAAGCGGCGCAACGACGCGATCGAGGCGCAATTTCCGCAGCTGGTGCGCACCGACAGCCCGTCGCAGCGGGTGGGGGCAGCCCCTGCCGGCATCTTTGCCCAGGTCGTGCATGCCCGGCCGATGCTGTCGCTTGACAATGCCTTTTCCGACGAAGACGTGCAGGATTTTGTCGGTTCCGTCTACCGCTTCCTCGGGCAGATGCCGGATGGTTCGATCGCCTTCACCGCCGAGCCGAAGATCGACGGTCTGTCGATGTCGCTGCGCTACGAGAACCGCAAGCTGGTGACGGCGGCGACACGCGGCGATGGCACGACGGGTGAAAACGTCACCACCAATATCCGCACGATCACGGAGATCCCGGAGTCCCTGCCGGCGGATGCGCCCGACGTGGTCGAAGTGCGGGGCGAGGTCTATATGGCCAAATCCGACTTCCTGGCGCTCAATGCGCAGATGGAGGCCGAGGGCAAACAAACTTACGTCAACCCGCGCAACACCGCCTCCGGTTCGCTCCGCCAGCTCGATCCCAAGGTGACGGCCAGCCGCAAGTTGCGCTTCTTTGCCTATGCCTGGGGCGAGATGAGCGTCATGCCGGCGGACACGCAATCCGGCATGGTCGAGGCCTTCCGGACCTGGGGCTTCCCGGTCAATCCGCTGACGCGCCGCCTGACTTCGGTCGAGGAGATCATTGGACACTACCGCGATATCGGACTGCAGCGCGCCGATCTCGACTACGATATCGACGGCGTCGTCTACAAGGTCGACCGGCTCGACCTGCAGGCACGGCTCGGCTATCGCTCGCGCTCGCCGCGCTGGGCGACCGCGCACAAGTTTCCGGCCGAGCAGGCCTTTACCACCGTTGAGGCCATCGACATCCAGGTGGGCCGCACGGGCGCGCTGACGCCGGTGGCGCGGCTGACGCCGGTGACGGTGGGGGGCGTGGTGGTGACCAATGCGACGCTGCACAATGCCGACTATATCGAAGGCATCGGCAATGCCGGCCAGCGTATCCGCGAGGACGGCCACGACATCCGGATCGGGGATACCGTGATCGTGCAGCGCGCCGGCGACGTCATTCCGCAGGTGCTCGACGTGGTCATGGAGAAGCGGCTCGACGGGGCGGCGAAGTATGTTTTTCCGACTCAGTGCCCGGTTTGTGGCAGCCATGCGGTGCGGGAGAAGAACGAGAAGACCGGCAAGCTTGATTCTGTCACGCGTTGCACCGGTGGTTTTGTCTGCCGGGCGCAGGCGGTCGAACACATCAAGCATTTCGTCTCGCGCAACGCCTTCGATATAGAGGGCCTTGGCACCAAGCAGGTCGACTTCTTCTTCGAAAGCGATGATCCCGCCCTGATGATCCGCACCGCGCCGGATATCTTCACGCTCAAGCAGCGGCAGGAGCGGTCGCTGACCAAGCTCGAGAACATTGAGGGCTTCGGTCGTGTCAGCGTGCGCAAGCTTTTCGACGCGATCGATGCGCGTCGCGAGATTGCTCTCAACCGCTTCATCTTTGCTCTCGGGATCCGTCATGTTGGTGAGACGACGGCCAAGCTTCTGGCGCGCTCCTACGGCTCCTATCAGGCCTTTGCCGAGGCGATGGAAGCGTCGGCCCCGAAATTCGGTGATGCCTGGAACGAGTTGAACTCCATCGAGGGCATTGGCGAGGTTGTTGCGGCCTCGATCGTCGAATTCTTCAAGGAGCCCCGCAATCTGGAGGTTGTGCAGCGGCTCTTGGCCGAAGTGCGACCGCAGGATGTCGAGGCGCCGGTTGCCAGCGACAGTCCGGTTGTGGGGAAGACGGTGGTGTTCACCGGTTCGCTGGAACGCTTCACCCGGGACGAAGCCAAGGCGCGAGCCGAAGGCCTGGGGGCAAAGGTCGCCGGGTCTGTGTCGAAGAAGACGGATTACGTTGTGGCCGGACCCGGCGCCGGGTCGAAGTTGGACAAGGCGCGGGAACTCGGCGTTGCCGTCATGACGGAAGATGAGTGGCTGGCGCTGATCAGCTAATCAGTCAAGCCGCCGTAAATGCCGTATCGCCTCGATCCAGCATCGAGCCGTAGATCGGCTGTTCCTGCTGCATGCTGCGGGCAAGGTCACGCTCGTGGTGCAGCCGGTTGCGGCCCGAGCTTTTCGCGAAATAGAGGGCGCGGTCGGCGGCGGCGTAAACGGCGGAGAAATCGCGGGTCGGGGTGAAGTCGGCGATGCCGCCGGAGACGGTGACCGAGATCGTCTGCTGCATGCTGTCGATCGGGTGTGCGGCGACCGTACGGCGCAACTTTTCCGCAGCCTGCATCATCTCGCCATGGCCTAAATCACAGAAAAGAACTGCAAATTCCTCGCCGCCGACGCGGGCGACCAGATGTGGTCCCTTGACGTTCTCGCGCAATGTCTGCGCCACGGCCATGATCACGTCATCGCCCGCCAGATGACCGAAGCGGTCATTGATCTGCTTGAAACGGTCGATGTCCAGAATCAGCAGGTGACCGTGTTCGACCTTTGAGATGTCTTCGATGAAGGCCCTTCGGTTGAGGAGGCCGGAGAGCATGTCTGTACGGCTCATCTGCTGGAATTCTCGCCGCGTGCGGGCAAGGTGGATGACGGCATATCCCATATACATGGAGGACAGCATGGTCAGACTGTAGGCAACGATGACAGTGATCGCGCAACCAATCGTCAGATCATGAATGAGGGGATTGCGCAGAATATTGAGCGACGAGAGCAAGAGCAAAAGTCCGGCAACCATGACACAGGCAATAATGGAGATGCGGATGGACAGCCGCGTGCCGAATCGAATGACCGGCGCCCAGTTGTCGAATTCGGTCAAACCGATGTCGCGGATCACCCAGGTTTCAATATGTTGCTTCAACATTGGGTTCGGACCACGTTCCTGAAATAGTTCACGCGAAAAGGGATCTTTCGACTCTCGCGGAGCGGAGTCGACTGCAGAGCATCTGCTGTGAGCGGATCGTTATTTCTACCTTGGTGCCGCTGTTGGTGCGCAGGATGCACTTTCAGCGTGTAGTATTTTTAATCCCCCAAAAATTAAGTTTCGGTGAAAGTGTAACTTAAGATTGCGTTCTTGCCAAATTCGGTCTGTTACCCTTACGGCTCGGTGAAGCCGGTGGCGCGGATGGTGAGGGCGAGGCGGGCGGGATCGTTTTCGAAGATGACTGCGCCACGCGAGACGGAGCCCGCAGCGACATAGTCGAATGTGACGTCCGCTTCTTCGACGAGGCGTGCCTGTTCGAGCAGTTGCGCGCTGACCTCGACACCGGCAGCCGCCAGGGTTGCTCTGTTGCGCAGTTCAAAAACGACCTGCCAGCCGGCTGTCACCTTTTCTGTTGAGACGACCCTGGCGACAAGGTCGGGCTGGCGGTCGTCGGATGTCCAGATATCGAAGATCAGCCAGCCGATGACGGCGCAGATCGCCGCGAGCGAGATGAGGCCAGTGACCCATTCGATCCAATGGGGGCGGGGGCCTTCGGGAGTGCTGGTGAGACGCGATGGTGTCATGGCGGGTTCCTCACAATATCAGGCGGGCAGCGGCTGCCCCGATCGCGGCCGGAAAAGCCAGCACGATGACGACCAGAAGGCATTCGACGGCGGCCATGCCGTCGAGCCGTTCGAAGGTCCACAGGGCATAGAGGCTCACGGCCAGCGCCAGCGCATAGCCCGGCAAGGTGAAAAGGATGAACGCGTACCAGCGGGGTTCGTTTTCCCGCAGCGTATGGCCGCCACGAAAGGCAAGCGCATAGACGAAGCCGTGCATCAGCAGGATGGATACGAGCGCCAGCGCCAGGGCATGCCATGGCGTCATCTTGTAGGCGAGCACGATCATTTCTTCGGTCGGCGCGAGGTTGAGCGAGAGAAACAGGGCGCCGACGGCCATCATGAAGAGCTCGATGGCGTAGCTGGTGCCGGGCTTCTGTTCGCGCGCGTCTTCACTCTCTTCATCCTCGTCGTCATCATCCGACATGCTGAGCTGGCTGCGGCCGAGCATGGCGCCGATGCTGGCGGGTACGGCCTGGACCGCAACCATGCCGATCCACTGGTCCGCAGGCATGTGGACCGTGATCACGCCGAGCAGCACGAGGATGGCAGCGCTTGCAAGGATGCCCATGCCATAGGCGACAATCGCGTCGCGCGCCGACTGGGCCCAGGTCGTGGTGTGTTCGAAGCCGATGCGGTGCGACAGTACCAGCAGCAAGGGCATGTTGAGGACCAACAGAAGGAGAAGCCGTTCCCGCGACATGTAAAAGCCGAGAAACCACATTTCCATGGTCATCAGCATGGGAATGGAAAAGAGAAGGGCGCCGGCGAAGCCGCGGGCAATGCCCTTCACGAACGCGTCGACGTCCGTGCTCGTCGTCTGCCGATCGTCTGTCGAAGCCATTGTTCCACCTTCCCATGCCCGCCGACAATGCGGGAGGGACAGATGTTGTTCCACGAGAGGCGGGCCAAACTGTGCCCGCCAGAGGTGTCGCTGTTGGAAAAGGTGAAGGCTCGGTCAGGTGCCGGCCGGGGGTGGCAGGCCCGGAAGGGCCTGCGCGCCGGTCAGCCCTTCGGCTTGAAGGACTTTTTCTTGGGTCCGGCGGACGGACCGCGGTCATCGAACTTGCCCTTGGGCTTGCCGGCATAAGCGGGCTTGTCACCCTTCGGCTTGCCGGCCCAGTCGGGCTTGGGCGACTTGTCCCAGGCGTTGGACGCGCCCTTCGGCTTCTTGAAGGCAGGCTTGGCCGGCGCATCGCCCCAGACTTCCGCGTCGGTCACCGCCATGGCGTCGCGCGGCGCGCGGGCCGGGGCTTCATCCTTGCGCGGATAAGGCTTCTTGTCGCCATAGGCCGGCTTGTCGGCATAAGCGGGCTTGTCACCATAGGGCTTCTTGTCACCGAAGGGTTTTTTATCGCCGTATGGCTTCTTGTCGCCATAGGCTTTCTTTTCGCCGTAGGGCTTCTTGTCACCGAAAGGTTTCTTTTCGGCATAAGGCTGGCGCTCGCCCTCTTCGCGCGGCGGGCGGGCGGCGCGTTCCTTCGGGGCGGCGTTGAAGTTCGGCATGCCCGGCAGGCGCTGCACGGTGATGCCGCGCTCCAGGGCGGAGTTGGGGCCGAGCGCTGCAACGAAGGTCTCGAGGCCGCTTTCGGAGATCTCGATGAAGGTCTCTTCCGGCTGCATCTTGATGGCGCCGATTTCGTTCTTGGTGATGTTGCCGTTGCGGCAGAGCATCGGGATCAGCCAGCGCGGCTCGGCATTCTGACGACGGCCGACGGAGACCGAGAACCAGACGCTCGGGCCGAATTCGCTGCGCGGCTTGGTGGCGGCACTCGACGGGTTGGCATAATCGGGTTCGCGCTGCTTGCGCACGGCTTCGGGATTGACCGGGATCAGGTCTTCCGGTGCCGAGCGGTTGCCACGCTGCAGGCGCAGGAAGGCGGCAGCGACCTGTTCGGCGCCATGGGTTGCGAGCAGGGTCGCGACCATGGCGCTTTCGTCTTCGCCAATGGCTTCTGTCAGCGACGGATCAGCCATCAGGCGCTCGTCGTCGCGGGCCATGACTTCGTCAGCCGATGGGGGCAGGGCCCAGGCGGCCTGGACATTGGCGCCGCCGAGCAGACGCTCGGCCTTGCGGCGGGCGCTGTTGGGCACGATGAGGGCCGAGACACCCTTGTTGCCGGCGCGGCCGGTGCGTCCCGAACGGTGCAGCAGGGTTTCGGAATTGGTCGGCAGATCCGCGTGGATGACGAGTTCGAGGCCGGGCAGGTCGATGCCGCGGGCGGCGACGTCGGTCGCGATGCAGACGCGGGCGCGGCCGTCGCGCATGGCCTGCAGCGCATGGGTGCGTTCATTCTGCGAGAGTTCGCCGGAGAGCGCGACGACGGAGAAGCCGCGATTGTGCAGGCGCGACGTCAGATGGTTCACCGCGGCACGGGTCGAGCAGAAGACGATGGCGTTGCGGGCTTCATAGAAGCGCAGCACGTTGATGATGGCGTTCTCGCGGTCGGGATTGGCGACCATCAGGGCGCGGTATTCGATGTCGACGTGCTGCTTCTTTTCCGAGACGGTCTCGATCCGGCGGGCGTCGCGCTGGTAGCTCTTGGCGAGATCGGCGATCGAGCGCGGCACGGTTGCCGAGAACATCATGGTGCGGCGGCTGTCGGGCGATTCTTCCAGGATGAATTCGAGGTCTTCGCGGAAGCCGAGGTCAAGCATCTCGTCGGCTTCGTCGAGGATGACGACCTTGAGTTCCGAGAGGTCGAGCGCACGGCGGGTGATGTGGTCGCGCAGACGGCCCGGAGTGCCGACGATGATGTGGGCGCCGCGTTCGAGCGCCCGGCGTTCGTTGCGGATATCCATGCCGCCGACGCAGGAGCCGATGATGGCACCGGTCTCGGCATAGAGCCATTCGAGCTCACGCTGGACCTGCATGGCCAGTTCACGGGTCGGGGCGATGGCGAGTGCCAGCGGCTTTCCGGCGCGGCCGAAGCGAGATTCGCCTTCCAGAAGCGTCGGTGCCATGGCGAGACCAAAGGCCACCGTCTTGCCGGAGCCGGTTTGTGCAGAGACCAGCGCATCGCGCCCCAGAAGCTCGGGGTCGATCATGGCTTCCTGAACGGGGGTCAGGGTTTCATAGCCACGCTTGCGCAAGGCCTCGGCAATCGCCGGGACGATGGCGTCAAAATTAGTCATCGGTTTGTCTTTCGAAAGTGATGGATGGTGCGGGCACAGGCTCCGCGCCCGCCGAGTGCGGGTATGTTGGCGCCGTTCCTACCCGCATCGCCTCCGAAAGTACAGGGGGCCTTGGTGAAAAGGCCGGATATGGTGAAGGCGTCGGTGAGCGGGCCAAGCCTCCGTCCGGTTCAGATCCGGAGCCGAGCCATGGCAAAGGCATCGGCATAGCCGCCGTTACGAAAGGCAAAGGCCTTGTGGACACCTTCCGTCTCGAAGCCGAACGACTGGTAGAGACCGATTGCAGCTTGATTGTCGCAGAAGACAGTCAGTTCCAGCCGACGCAGGTCGAGCCAGTCATCGGCGATGGCGACGATCTCTGCGAGAAGGGCACGTCCGATGCCGCGGCGCTGGTAGGCGTCATGAACACCCATGCCGACCATTGCCGCATGCGCGCGTCGGCCACTGGCGCGGATGAGGCCGATGTCGCCGACGATCAGGCCGTCCATGACCGCGACAAGGTTCATGCTTTCGCCGCGCGGCTGCTCGACGAAGCGTCGGACTTCCTCGGCCGATTGATAGGGAAGCCGCAAGGTGCCGGCGCGGTAGCCGGGCAGATTGTGGAAGTCGGCGATCTCTTGGGCGTCGGATGGTGTGACGGGCCGGATCACCAGGCCTTGCGGCCAGGATGCTGCTTTTGAAACGGGGGGCGGACTCGCTGGTTTATGCATGGGCTCTCACTTTCAGTCAGTGGAGAGAGCCGGGTCCTGCAACCCCGGCTGTCTCGCGGGGTTGCCGGGGAATGACGTGCTGCCGTCAGACCATCGAGACACACCCAGCGCCCTCGGAGAGGACGACGGTGGACATGGTCACGAGCATGGTCGATGCGGCAGATATCATGCCGGCAGGCTGCCGACGGCGGCTCAGCTTGTCAAGCGCTGCATCGGCGCTGTTGCCCGAATCCGTTCCCGGGTTTATGCCGGGAGCATGTCCAGCCCGACCCCTTTTCAAGAGCGTGCGATCGCCATCGACTTCGAAACCGCCACGGAGGCGCGTGCGAGCGCCTGTTCGGTCGGCCTCGCTTTCATCGAGAATGGCGTGGTGGTGCGGGTCGAGGAGCGGCTGATCCGCCCTCCGGGCAACCGGTTTTCGCCCTTCAACACGGCGATCCACGGCATCCGCCCGGAGCATGTCGCCGATGCCCCGGAATTTCCCGATGTCATGGCTGAGTTTGCCGCCGACTTCGAAGGCGCGACCATGGTGGCCCATAATGCCGCCTTCGATTTTTCGGTGATCCGGGCCAGCCTCGATCTTTATGGCATTGCTTATCCGGAACTCTCCTATCTGTGCAGCGTCAAGCTGGCGCAGCGCCACTGGCCGGATCTCGGCTCGCACCGGCTGAATGTGCTGGCCGCGCATCTGGGCATTTCCTTCCTGCATCACAACGCCGCCGAAGATGCGCGGATCTGTGCACAAGCTTGCCTTGCCATGGCTGTCGAGGCGGGCGCCAATGGCCTCATCGACCTTGCCACCCGTCTGGCACTCAATCCCGGCCGATTGCATCGCAGCGGCTACGAAGCCTGTTCGTTTGCGAAGAAGCCGAAGCGGACGACTGTTGCCTTGCAAGGTTGATGCGGCGTCTTATCTAGAGGCTATCGATCACAAAGGAGTGAGGCCATGTCCCCGCGTCGACTGTTTCTCATCGCTGCTCTCACCGCCGGCGTTGCCGCGCCTGCGCTGGCCGAGGTCGTCGGCAAGGTCGGCGTCGACTGGGTCGGCAACGATATCGTCGTCGAGGCGGTGACCGACCCTCAGGTCAAGGGAGTAACCTGCCATGTCACCTATTTCGACCGGTCGATCATCGATCGCCTGAGCAAGGGCAACTGGTTCGAGGATCCATCGAACAATTCGATCGCCTGCCGGCAGACGGGGCCTATCGAAATCGGCGACATCGACTTATCTGAAGAGGGCGAGGAGGTATTTCGCGAGGGGCTTTCCATCATCTGGAAGTCGCTCGTGGTCAACCGGATCTATGACAAGAAGAACGATACGCTGATCTATCTGGCGCATTCCCGTCAGGTGGTCGAAGGATCTGCCAAGATGGCGATCTCGACGGTGCCGCTGTTCAATCAGACCGTGACCTGGACGGAGGGCAAGCCGAAGTAATCCGACGGTACTTTGGTGTGCCACTCGCTCAACGAGAAACGCCCCGAGGTGAACCTCGAGGCGCTTCTTATGCTTAGGTCGGTCGCTTACTTGACGTAGACGACCTTGCCACCGTCGGCGGCCGTTTCGACCAGAACGACATTGTTGAGCTGAACATTCTGCGCGGTCAGCGCTGCCGTCAGCGTCGGATCCTTCTGGAGCTCAGCCTGGGCTTCGGCCATGGCCGTTTCGCTCTTGGACAGGGCCTCGATCTTGGTGAACTTTTCGCGAGTGCTCTCGCTGTTGAGGCTGGTCATCAGCACCACATTCACCTTGTCGCTCATCGTCGTCGAGCCGGTGGTTGTGGTGGGGTCGACCATGGGGTCGGCGGTCTGAGCTACAGCAACGCCAGAGATCGATGCAATGGACATTGCGCCGGCGAGGGCGAGTTTTACAGCTGAATTCATGATTTTTCTCCTCGGTTGTTCACAGAAACTTCCCGTGTTTCTGGAAGTAACTGGATAACGTCGTGAGAATTGTTCGGTTCCGTCTCAAATAACAGAACGTTTAACCGTAATATCACGGTTCTTTGCTGTCACCACAGCGTTCGCCATCGACTTCAAGTCAATCGCGCAATCCGAAAGGATGGCGTGAACCCACATGGATGAGTTCACGCGTTGGGAAGAGATGTTTGACTCAGGCTGCCTGGGCCAGTTCGTCGGCGATGACGGTGTCTAGGTTGAGGAAGCAGACCATCGACTTTTCCAGCGCCACGATGCCGCGGCAGAAGGCGCGCTGAGCTTCCGGGATGATCTCCGGCGCCTGTTGCAGTTCCTCGCTCTTGATCGTCATCATGTCGGACACCTGCTCGACCAGCAGGCCGACCAGCTTGCCGGCGATGTCGGTGACGATGATCGCGGCGCGCTCCGATGGTTCAGTCATCTTCATGCCGAGACGGCAGGCCATGTCGATGACCGGGATCACCGCGCCGCGCAAGTTGATCAGGCCCAGCACGTAAGGCGGTGTGTGTGGCATCGGCGTCACCGGTGCCCAGCCGCGAATTTCGCGTATGACCATGATGTCGATGCAGAATTCCTGATCGCCGAGATGGAAGGACACGATCTCGAGATACGCACCCGACTGTTTGATAGCATTGCTCATCTTAGAACTCTTCCCAGTGTTCTTTTGCAGCGGCACCGCTCGCGGATGCCGAGGCCGTTCGGTTGAATGTTCCTGCCACCTTTTTGATCAGGGTCCGTGCAGGGGACGGTCTTGCCGTAGCGGCGACGACAGTCGGCTCTACGGCATGAACATGAGCAGTCTCAGTCAGGGTCATCTTGAACTGTCCGACCAGACGCGACAGATTTTCCGCATCGCTGGCCAGGGTATGGGATGCCGCGTTGGTCTGCTCCACCATCGCCGCATTCTGTTGCGTGACCTGATCCATCTGCCCGACGGCCGAATTGATCTCGCTCAGTCCCACTGATTGTTCACGCGCGCTGGTAACGATTGCCTTAACGTGCTCGTTAATTCGTAAAACATCTTCGCCGATGCGATGTAGTGCCTCGCCGGTCGCGGTTACCAGATCGACGCCGCTGCGCACTTCATCGCTGGACCGGGTCACCAGCGTCTTGATATTGCGGGCGGCTTCTGCGGCGCGGCCGGCGAGCGCGCGCACCTCCTGAGCCACCACTGCAAATCCCTTGCCGGCTTCGCCGGCACGGGCTGCTTCGACACCGGCATTGAGCGCCAGAAGGTTGGTCTGGAAAGCAATCTCGTCGATGACGTTGATGATCTTGCCGATCTCACCGGTGGCGTCCTCGATGCGGTTCATTGCCGACATCGCATCGTTCACGACGGCGCCAGATTTTTCCGCATAGTCCTTGGCGTTGTCGACCATGTGGCTGGCCTCTTCGGCCCGTTCGGTGGACGTCTTCACGGTCTGGGTGATTTCAGCCAAAGCAGCGGAGGTTTCCTCAAGCGAGGCGGCCTGCTGTTCGGTGCGGCGGGCCAGATCGTCGGCGGCGCTGCGCATCTGCTGGCTGTTGGCGTGGATGGAGCTGCTGTTGTTGGCAATCTCCTTCATCACCTTCTTGAGGTTTGTCGCGACCTCGTTGAAGTCGTGGCGGAGGCGTTCCAGGTCCGGGGGGAAGGTGATGGTGATCTCGGCCGAGAGGTCGCCCTCGGACAGGTTCTTCAGGCCTTCGCCGAGCGCGTCGACAGCCAGCTTCAGGGCGCGGGTGTCCGATTCGGCTGCTGCCATGCGGCGCTCGCGATCGCTCTCGTCCTGACGACGCTGGGTCCGGGTGCTTTCCTCCAGATCCTGCTTCTCAATGGCAGCCAGGCGGAAGACATCCGCCGACTTGGCCATCTGGCCGATCTCGTCGCCACGGTCCGTGCCTTCGATCGCGGCATTGTAATCGCCGTCGACGATGCGCTGCATGCTGCGGGCAACGGCCCTGATGCCGTCCGCGATGGAATTGCCGTGGATAAACTGCAATCCGATCACCGTGAGGAAAGCCAGCGATCCGAGAATAAGCTGGACGCGCAGGGCCTCGGCGCTGCGCAGTGTTGCCTCCGCGACCCGTTCTTCGACGATCTTCCCACCCAGGGCCGAGATGCTGTCGAGCGTTGCGCCAAGCCGTTCACCGGCCCCGTCAATCGCGTCGTCGATGGCGGCATATTCGTCTTCGGGCGCCCCCGATTCGACCATGCGCTTCAGATCGACCTTGATCGCCTGGACGACGACCTGCAGGTCCTGGTCGTAGGTTGCCACTTCGCTCGCAGCACCGCCTTCCGTCGCGATGGCCTTCAGGGTGGCGCTGCCTTCGGCCAGGATGGCGCTGGCCGCATTGATGATCTCAATTCGTTCCGGCTGGATGCTGCCTTCGCCACGGTCGATGATCGTGTCCATGGCGGCGAGCACGAGATTGGCGCTGGCCAGCCGCATCTCGTTGACCTTCTCGACTTCACCCTTCACAGCGATGGCGCGTTCAAGGGCAAGATTGAGTTGCGCATTCTGATACCAGCCCACCGCCAGCATCGAACCGATGCCCAGCACTGCCGCGCAGCCGAGCGTCATGAGACGCTGCCTGACTGACAGGTTTTTACCCGTGATGTAGTTCAACAAGCTTTGTCTCCCCAGGATCGGTCCGGCGGCTCTCGCCCTCCGGGAACGTGTCATGCGAAGATCAGGTTTTTGACCTGTTGGACAATCATGTCCGCGTGGTGCGAGCACCACAACGCCGCCGAAGAATCGCACAGCATAGTTAAACATAGGCTAATTTAACTCAGGCTTGCGAGCCGATATCTCACGCCATTACGGGGCGGCCGAAATGGCCCGTCGATACAGGTGCCAGGTTGCGTGACCTGCGACCGGAAGCACGATGAGCAGGCCGGCAAAGGCGGGCAAGAGCGCGAGGAAGGCCGATGCGGCGATAATCAGGCCGAAGGTCAACATCGGGACCGGATTGTCGAGGACGGTCCGCATGCTTGTCAGCATCGCCGTGACGAAATCCGGATCGTGATCGAGAAGAAGCGGCATCGAGATCACAGTGGCCGAGAACAGGATCGTTGCGAGGACGGCACCGACGACGGTGCCGATCGCCAGGAATGTCAGACCTTGCGGCGTGTACATGACAAGGTCGGCAAAGGCGTTCAGGGTTGCCGGAATGCGGAATCCAAGCAGAAGTGCCATCAGAAGGCGGACCTGATAGATCCAGATCCAGAAAATGAAGAGGACGACAAAGGCCATCCAGGACAGTTGCCGCTCACGCTGGCGAAACACCTCCGTCAGCACAGCTTTCCAGCCGACCGGATCGCCAGACCTGTGGCGCCGGCTGATCTCATAAAGGCCGACGGCGACGAAGGGACCAACGAGCGGAAAGCCGATGGCAACCGGAATGATCATCCACGGCAGATGATAATAGGTCAGCATGACGGCGATGAAGAGGCCACCGACCGCGTAGATCGCACCGAAAAAGATGCCGTAGACGGGGTAGCTGCGGAAGTCTTGCCATCCGTCGGCAAAGGCGGCGGCGACATCCCCGAGGGTCAGCCGATTGATCCTGAATTTCGGCATGGGGCCGTCATTCACAACATGCTGTTCCATCTGTCCCTCCCAAGACGTCGGTCGCCTGCACAATCTGTCAGCAAAAGCTGATTCTCTTCCTTGATATCCGTCAAGGTTTGATGCGCTCCGCTTAAACAGGCCTGTCTTCTTTGCCTGGATGCGCTATCATGGGGCATGATCCACTCGCAAAGCAGGTCGCGGCATCTCCCTCTGGCAGCCCTCGGGCTTGCCGGCCTGCTTGCGTCATTCCTGATCTTCCTCGGCTGGATGCGTTTTGGCGGGGAGATCTTCCTGTCTCTGATCGATTCCGGGCTCGCCTACTGCTTCTGAGCCCAGGGACATGGCTTGACCGTGACAAATCGGCGCTACCGTCAACTTCTCGGCGAGTTGAATTGCTTTTCACTGGCCTTCGGACTATCCGGCTCGGCAGCTTAGTCGTTGCATCAGGGAATGTCCGTCATGAAAGCCATCCGGGTCGTCTTGTGGACCGCCGTCATCGTCATGGCCGGAGCATTGGGTTGGCTCACCTATTCGGTCACGCAGTCGAGCGAAAAAATTGCGGAAGCGCCGTTCGGCGTGCCGTTCCAACTTGTTGATCAGAAGGGCCAGCCGATCAGCGAGCAGGCCTTTCGTGGAAAGCCCACGGCGCTGTTCTTCGGCTTTACCCATTGCCCGGAAGTCTGCCCGACGACACTGTTTGAACTTGATGGCTGGCTGAAGAAAGTTGATCCGGATGCGAAGGGCCTGCAGGCCTATTTCGTCACTGTTGATCCGGAGCGCGATACGCCTGAGATCCTCGGTCAGTATATTTCCAATGTCACCGATCGCGTGACCGGGATCGCCGGCGATCCGGCGAAGATTGCCGACGTCATCAAGGGTTTTCGCGTTTATGCGAAGAAGGTGCCGCTCGACGAGAACAAGCCGGATGGCGATTACACCATGGACCACACAGCTTCCGTGTTCCTGCTTGATGCCGAAGGGCGCTTCAAGGGCACGATCGCTTACGGCGAAAACCCTGACACGGCGGTCAAGAAGCTGGAAAACCTGATGAAGAGCTGACACGCCCCTTGCCTGCGGCGGTTGCCTTGGCGGCCATTGCGTTGTACCGCAACGGCTGATCTTCTGACGTCCGAGAAAGTACAGCCGTGAGCGAAATCCGCCTTTATGTCAGCACGACCGAACAGAATGCCAATCGCATTCTGGACCTCTTGGGTTTCGAATTCGGCGAAGAGGATTTTGCCATCGCGACCACCGAGGTCGACGAGAAGGCCGACATATGGGAAGCGTCGATCTACCTGATGATCGAGGATGAAGAGGCGGTCCGCGCGCGTTTCGGGACCGCAATCTCCGAAGAGTTTGCCGGGCTGGCGATCGAATGCGAGATCATTCCCGATATTGACTGGATCGCCAAATCGCTCGAAGGCCTGACGCCTGTCAGGGCAGGGCGCTTCCTGGTGCATGGCTCGCATGACCGTGACAAGGTCCAGGTGCACGACATTGCCATCGAGATCGATGCCGGCCAGGCGTTTGGCACCGGCCATCACGGCACGACCGCCGGATGCCTTGAGGTCATCGAAAAAGTGGTGCGGTCGCGCAAGGTGCGTAATGCGCTCGATCTCGGGACCGGCAGCGGTGTGCTGGCCATTGCCGTGCGCAAGCTTCTGCCGATCCCGGTTCTCGCGACCGACATCGATCCGATCGCCGTGCGCGTTGCGCGCGACAATGCGCGGCGCAACCAGGTGGTGGATGCGATCGATTTTCGCACGGCACCCGGTTTTCACTCGACCGCTTTCCGCGAATACGGGCCCTTCGACCTGATCATTGCCAATATCCTGGCACGTCCGTTGATCAAGATGGCGCCGCAGCTGGTGGCGCATCTGGCGCCGAACGGCTCGGTCATCCTGTCCGGTATCCTGGCCAGCCAGCGCTGGAAGGTGATTTCCGCCTATAGCGGCCAAGGCCTGTCGCATGTGCGTACGATCTGGCGGAATGGCTGGGTGACGATCCACTTCACGCAAGGGAAGGGCTGACTCCTAGAGTCAGGCACTCGTTCCTCGTCCAGGCATGAAAAAAAGGCGGCCCGCGATGGAGCCGCCTTTTTGGCACCGGCATCATGCCGCGCCGAAGTCCGCGAGCGTGGGAGGAGCGCTCAAGCGGATGCTGGTGTGTTCACTTAGATAATGGAACGCGCAGACGGACGCCGACGCAGTTCTTCGCGAGTGAGGCCCATCGCCTTCAGCGATGCGTCATCGAGGGTGAGCAGGGCCCCCGTGGCATAGAGATCGGCCCGGCGCTGGCGGGATTCCACGAGGTTGTCGAGGGCGGTGCGCAGGAAGGACTTGGCCATTTCTCTGTTCCTTTCGGTGTGACGCGATCGGCGCGTCTTCAAAGAGTGATATAGGCGCTGACGGTTCCTTGAGGCAGGGGACTTGTGTCACGGGAGCTCTGCAATTGCTGCATAGCAACATCAGGGCAGCCTTAAATTTAGGCGTGACCGATACATGGCGACGGCAATTGTCGCCTTTGGCATCAGTGCGAGCTGATTTCCGGCGGATGGGCAGGGCCGATCTGGCTTGCTATAAGGTCGGACAGAATCCTTTTCATCAGCCGCAGGCATGTAATGTTCCAGTCCTTCGACGTCAAATCCACTCCGCAGCATGGCAAAGCCCGGATCGAGGCCCTGCGCGGGCTCTTCGCCGACAACAAGATCGATGGGCTTCTCGTCCCACGTTCGGACGAGTATCTCGGCGAATATGTGCCGGCGTCTGCCGAACGTCTCGCCTGGGCGACGGGCTTTACCGGGTCTGCCGGGCAGTTGCTGGTGACGGTCAGCCAAGCGGTCGTCTTCGTGGACGGCCGTTATGTGACGCAGGTCGCCCAGCAGGTCGATCCCGCCGTGTTCACGCCGGGGGATCTGGTCGGCGAGCCGCCGCACAAGTGGATCACCAAACACGCCGCCAAGGGTTTTCGCCTTGGGATTGATCCGTGGATGCATACGGGCGCCGAAGTGCGCAAGCTGGAACAGGCGCTTTCGGAGATTGGCGGTACGCTGGTGATGCTGCCGTTTAACCCGGTCGACCGGCTTTGGACTGATCGGCCGGCCGAGCCCCTGGGCACGGTTGCCATTCAGGGCGAGAATCAGGCCGGCGTACCGGCCAAGGAGAAGATCGCGAAGATTGCGGCTGATCTGACCGAACGGGGGCTTGCCGCCGTCTTCATCACCGATCCGTCCTCTGTTGCCTGGATCTTCAATATCCGTGGCAATGACGTTCCCCATACGCCGCATCCCTTGTCGCGGGCCTTCATCAAGGCAGACGGCAGCGCCGAACTGTTTCTCGATGCGCGCAAGACCAGTCTTGAGGTCGAAACCTATCTGCGTGATCTCTGCGAGCAGGTCGAACCCAGGCTGCTGGCCGAGCGGCTGGAGCGGCTGTCGACGGGCGGCAAGCGTATTCTGGTCGACCCGGATCTCGCCCCGCATGTGCTTAGCCATCTGATCCGCCACTTCGGCGGTGAGGTGGTCGAGGGAAATGATCCGGCAAAGCTCGGCCGAGCGGTCAAGAACATGGTCGAGCTCAACGGCTCGGCCGCCGCCCATCTGCAGGACGGCGTCGCCATGGTCGAGTTCCTGCACTGGTTCGACGAACAGCCGGCCGGCAGTTTGACGGAGATCGGTGCGGCCGAAGCTCTGGAGGCAACCCGCGCGCGGGTCGGCGAGCGCATGCAGAACCCGCTCAAGGACATTTCCTTTGAGACGATCTCCGGGGCCGGCGAACATGCCGCGATCATGCATTACCGGGTGACCACCGAAAGTGATCGGTCGATTCGTCCGGGCGAAATGTTCCTGATCGATTCGGGCGCGCAATACGTCAACGGCACGACCGATATCACCCGGACGCTGGCCGTCGGTATGGTGCCGGACGAGCAGCGGCGCTTCTTCACGCTGGCGCTGAAGGGCATGATCGCGATCAGTTCGGCGCGCTTCCCGAAGGGGACGCGCGGCTGCGATCTCGATCCGCTGGCGCGCATCGCGCTGTGGAAGTCCGGTGCGGATTTCGCCCATGGCACGGGCCACGGCGTCGGTTCCTATCTCTCGGTGCATGAGGGGCCGCAGCGGATCTCGCGCATGTCGACGCAGGAATTGCTGCCCGGCATGATCCTGTCGAACGAACCGGGTTACTATCGCCCCGGCAGTTTCGGCATCCGCATCGAGAACCTGATCTATGTGCGCGAGGCGGAAGAGATCGATGGCGGCGACCAGCCGATGCTCGGCTTCGAGACGCTGACCTTCGTTCCGATCGATCGGCGCCTGATCGTCGAGGAGCTGTTGACCCGCGAGGAATTACGTTGGCTGGACGATTATCACCAGAAGACGCGTGACGAGTTGATGCCGCTGATTTCCGATCCGGCGCAGCGCGCCTGGCTGGAAAAGGCAACAGCACCGTTCCACCATTGAGGCTTAGGCGAGGACCTGTCGCAGCAGCATGACAACCAGCCATCCCGCGATCAGCATCGGGATGGCGGAGAAGCGCAGGCCGACGAGAAGGGAGACCGCCATGGCGATCTTCACGTCTATCGTGCCGGCGAAGAAGGCGGGTGCAACGAGCGTAGTCAGGACGGCCGCCGGCACGGCATTCAAGGCTGCCTCCAGCCTCGGAGGCATGGTCTTCAGGCGCTTGACCAGCACATAGCCACCGATCCGGGTCAGATAGGTGGCGACGGCGGCCGACAGGATCAGCAGGACCATATAGGGGGTGAGAAGCGTGCTCATGATGCCTGCTCCTTCGCCGCTGCGTCCGGTTTCGGCGGCAGGAGGGCGGCCAGCGCGACACCGGCAATAGCGCCGATGCTGATGTGCCAGGGCGCGCCGACCAGGTGCTGGGCGACGACCGAGACGCCACCGCTCACCAGCACGATCAGCAAAAAATTGCTGCGCTTGCGGAAGCCGAGCACGAGACCCATGAAATAGATCGGCAGAAGCACATCGATGCCCCAGATGGCGGGGTCGCCGATGATCTTGCCGAGCATGCCGCCGATTGCGGACATGGCAATCCACGGGAAATAGATCATCAAACCGAAGCCGAGATACCAGCGGAAGGTGATCCTGTGCCCTGTCTCGCCACGCGCCAAGGTTTCGGCAAATTGCGGATCGGTGAGCAGGAAAAAGCTCAGCAGTTTCTGCGGCAGGGTGAAATGGTCGATCAGCGGGGTGAGTGCCGCCGAATAGAGGATGTGGCGGAAATTGACGGCGAGGATCGACAGGACGACGATCCACAGCGGAACATGCTGGCCGAAGAGTTCGATGCCGACCAGTTGGCTGGCGCCGGCATAAACGACCGCACTCATCAGCGAGGCTTCCGCCACTGTCTGGCCATTGGCAACGGCCACCGCGCCGAACAGGATCGCGAAGGGGCCGGCGGAGATGATCACCGGAAGGGCCTTGAGCGCGCCTTCGGCAAAATCGGAACGGACGGCAGGGACGGTCTCGGTCATCAGCTTCTCTCGGCGGTCAGTCTTCGCTAGCCGGTTGGCCGCCACCGCGCAAACCAATAGGATTGATGGAACGACCAGCGCAATTGATGGCTGGCGGCGGCCCATGGCGAGGGGGGCGGCCACATGCCCGGGAGGGGAGGAAAGACAATGAACGAGGACAGCCTTGCCAAAGACGTGCGCAGCCGCATTGCGCTGGAGCTCAAAGCCTATCTCAGCGAGGAATTCGACCTGGAGATCGGGCGCTTCGAGGCCGAAGGTCTGCTTGAGACCATGCTGCGTCTCGCTGGCCCCTTTCTCTACAACGCCGGGCTTCGTGATGCCCAGGCGCTGCTGATGCGTCATGTCGATGACTTCAACGACGGGATCGACCAGTTGGAGCGCAGACCGGAGACCTGAGAGGGCTATTTTTTCGGCCGCACCTGGAAGGTGTGCTCGGGTCCCGGGAAGGTCCGGGCCTTGACCTCTTCCGCATAATCCGCGACCGCCTTGTCGATGACATTGGCGAGTTCGGCGAAATGCTTGACGAACCGCGGCTTGAACTCGTTGAACAGGCCGAGCATGTCGTCGGACACCAGAACCTGGCCGTCGCAGGCCGGCGACGCGCCGATGCCGATGGTGGCGGATTTGACCGTGGTGGTGATCTCGCGCGCAAGCGGCTCGACGGTGCCCTCAATCACCATGGCAAAGGCGCCGGCTTCGTCGATCGCCTTGGCATCGCGGCGGATCTTCTGCTGCTCTGCCTCGCTGTGACCCTTGGAGCGATAGCCGCCCGAGGTGTTCACCTGCTGCGGCATCAGGCCGATATGGCCGAAGACCGGCACGCCGCGGGCGACAAGAAACTCGACCGTTTCGGCCATTTCCGCGCCGCCTTCGAGCTTCACGCCGTCGCAGCCGGTTTCCTTCATCAGGCGGACGGCATTGCGGAAGGCCTGCTCCTTGCTCTCCTGGTAGGAGCCGAAGGGCAGATCCACGATGACGCAGGCGCGTTTGACGCCGCGCATCACGGCCTGGCCGTGGGCAATCATCATCTCCATGGTGACGCCGACGGTCGTGTCGAGGCCGTAGAGCACCATGCCAAGGCTGTCTCCGACCAGCAGCAGGTCGCAATGGGGGTCCATGATCCGGGCAATCGGCGTCGTATAGGCGGTCAGCGAGACGATCGGCCTGACGCCCTTCAAGGCGCCGATATCGGCCGGAGTCAGGCGCTTCTGGCGGGGTGGTGTGCTCATGTCAGGCGGCCTCCATGCCGGTGGCGGCCGCTTGGCCGATGATGCGGTTGTCGAGCAGCTTCGTCTTGCCGAAGTGCACATAGAGAAGGACGAGGGCGGGACCGGTCACGGTCTCGATCTTCGCCAGCGTATGCGGGTCGCGGATCGCGACGACCTCAGGCTTGGCGAGCGGCTCCGTGGTGATGAAGGCCGTTAGCTTGTCTTCCAGCACGGCCACATCACGCAGGCCCGTGCGCAGCAGGCGTTCTGCCTCGGCCAGCGCCTTCGGCACGATCACGGCTGCAGCCCGCTCATCCTTGGACAGATAGACATTGCGCGAGGAGCAGGCGAGGCCGTCGGCTTCGCGCACGGTGGAGATCGGCACGATGCGGACCGGCTGGGCGAGATCTTCGACCATTTTCTGGATGATCGTGACCTGCTGGTAATCTTTCTCGCCGAAATAGGCGGCGTCCGGCTGGACGATGTTGAAAAGCTTGGTGACCACGGTCGCGACGCCGGCGAAATGGCCGGGGCGGGCTTCACCTTCCAGTTCCGAGCCGAGCTTCGGCAGGTCGACCACTGTCTGCATCGGGTCCGGGTACATTTCGGTGACGCTCGGGGCGAAGAGAAAGTCGACGCCTGCCTGGCGCAGCAAAGCCGCGTCGCGGTCGAGGTCGCGAGGGTATTTCTCCAGATCTTCGTTCTTTCCGAACTGCAGCGGATTGACGAAGATCGACACGACGGTCACGTCGTTTTCGCTCTTGGAATGGGAGACGAGGCTGAGGTGCCCCTGGTGGAGATAGCCCATGGTCGGTACGAAACCGATGGCCTGACCGGCACGGCGGCGGGCGGCGAGCTTCTCCCGCAAAGCGGCGATCGTGGTGATGATGTCCATGACCGGGCGTCCTCCCTGTCTTGCTCTTGGCTGGCCTCTACCGCGTGCCGCCAAAAAAGGCAATCGCACGTTTCGTTTGCAGTCGCGCGTCCTCAGACTATGATACGGGTGCTGTCGATGATTTCGACGCCAGCCTTCGCCATGGCGGTGAGTGCCTCCTCGACGCCTTTGGGGTCGATGCCTCGGCAGCCATCGGCGATCAGTCGAACCTTGACGCCCGGGAGCATGTCGACAGCGTCGAGCGCGGAGAAGCGCACGCAGTAATCCGTGGCGAGGCCCATCAGGTCGAGTTGTGTGACGGATTTCGACTTCAGCCAATCCGAGAGGCCGGTCAACGCCGATTTGTCGTTGTCGCGAAAGGCGGAATAGCTGTCGACGGCAGGGTTCTCGCCCTTGCGCTGAATGTAATCAATCCGGCTCACGTCGAGAGCCGGGTGAAACGCTGCGTCAGGCGTGCCCTGAACGCAGTGATCGGGCCACATAACTTGCGGCTGCCCGGAAAGTTCACCCATGTCGAAGGGTTTCTTGCCCGAATGCTGTGAGGCGAAGCTGCCGTGATTAGCGGGATGCCAATCCTGCGAGGCGACGACGAAATCGTAGCCGCCCTTTTCGATCAGCCGGTTGGCGATGGGAACCACCGCATCGCCCGCTGCGACCGGCAGATTGCCGCCGGGGCAGAAGCCGTTCTGGATGTCGATCAACAGCAATGCCTTGGTCATCGAATGCGCTCCCGTCTTGTGCGGTGCAAGATGGCGATGCACGCGGCAGGGATCAAGAGAAACTTGTCAATTTCGACGTCTTCGCCCATGGGCGGAACAATGTGTTCATCGCGATGGAACAATCATCGATCTGCCCCGTTCGACTGGTGTCGCCGTCCTCGCACTGCACAATCTGGCACGAGGACCTTTTCCTATTTCAAAATACGAATGGACTTGGCATGTTTTTGACCATTACCGTCGGCATTTTCGGCGTTCTGGGGCTCGTGCTCGGTATCGGTGGTACTCAGCTTCTGCTTCTCGGCGGAAGTGCCTATTACCTGATTGCCGGCCTTGTTTTCCTTGCCACTGCCGCACTGCTTCTTCTGCGTCGTGCGGAGGCCCTTGTTCTCTATGGGCTCTTCATCCTCGGTAGCCTTGCCTGGGCGGTCTGGGAAGTCGGCTTCGACTGGTGGCAGCTTGGCCCTCGCGGCGGTCTCATCGTCGTTCTCGGTCTCTGGTTGATGCTGCCCGCCATCCGCCGTCATCTTGGGCCAGTCCATCGACGCGGTCGTGTGTCAGCCGGACTCCTGCCGCTGGCCGTGCCGGTTCTGATCGCAGTCATCGTCGCCGGCATATCCTTGTTCATGGATCCCTATGATCGCTCCGGCAGCCTGCCGACGCAGCAGGTGGTCGCAGCACCCACACTCGGTGGCGACGTGCCGGATGCCGATTGGCATCAATATGGCCGCACGCCTTACGGCCAGCGCTATTCGCCGCTGACACAGATCAACACCGAGAATGTCAAGGACCTCAAGGTCGCCTGGACCTACCAAACGGGTGACGTCAAGCTGCCGCAGGATGTCGGCGAGACAACCTACCAGGTCACGCCGCTCAAGGTGGGCGACACGCTTTATCTCTGCACACCGCACAACTGGGCGATTGCCGTTGATGCGGCCACCGGCAAGGAAAAGTGGAAGTTCGACGCGAATGCCGGGCTCAATCCCGATCGGCAGCATCAGACCTGCCGCGGCGTCACCTATTATCAGGACCCGGCAGCCGTCGCCGGAGCCCAGTGCGCAACCCGCGTTTATCTCCCGACGTCCGACGCTCGCTTGATCGCGCTTGATGCGGCCACAGGTGCCGTCTGCCAGAATTTCGCCGATGGCGGGACGCTGCAACTGGGTCAGGGCATGCGCTACAATCCGGCGGGCTACTACTATTCGACCTCGCCCCCGGTCATTGCTGCCGGCAAGATCATCATCGGCGGTGCCGTCAACGACAACTATTCGACGGAATCTCAGTCGGGCGTCATCCGTGCCTTTGACGTCAACACCGGCGCACTGGTGTGGAACTGGGACAGCGGCAATCCGACCGAGACCGCCCCGATCGGGGAAGGGCAGTCCTACACGACCAACTCGCCGAATAGCTGGTCGGTCTTCTCGGTCGATGAACAGCTTGGCCTTGTCTATATCCCGCTCGGCAATCAGGTGCCGGACCAGCTCGGCATGGGGCGCAGCGAAAGCGTGGAGAAATACTCCTCGTCGATCGTCGCGCTCGATGTGAATACCGGACAGGATCGCTGGGTGCGTCAGACCGTGCATCACGATCTCTGGGACATGGACGTTCCGGCCCAACCGGTGCTGACCGATATCACCAGCCAGGATGGGACGCTCGTTCCGGCGCTGGTCGGGCCGACCAAGCAGGGGGACATCTATGTGCTCGATCGCCGCACCGGCGAGCCGATCATTCCGGTGCGCGAGCAGCCGGCCCCGGGTGGTGCCATTCCGGAAGACTTTTCGTCGCCGACACAGCCGATCTCGGATCTGACGTTCCGCCCGCCAACGCTTCAGGAAAGCAATATGTGGGGCTTGTCGATCATCGACCAGATGATCTGCCGGATCGCCTTCCATGAGCTGAACTATGAGGGTCAGTACACGCCGCCGTCGCTCAACGGCACGCTGGTCTATCCGGGCAATTTCGGCACCTTCAACTGGGGTTCGGTCGCAGTCGATCCGGAGCGGCAGGTGATGTTCGGGATGCCGACCTATCTCGCCTTCACGTCAAAGCTGGTACCGCGTGCGGATATCCCGCCTAAGGGTCAAGGCGAAAAGGGATCCGAGCAGGGCCTCAATCGCAACGACGGCGCACCCTATGGTGTGATCATGGGGCCGTTCCTGTCGCCGCTCGGCATCCCCTGCCAGGCGCCGCCATGGGGCACGGTTACCGGTGTCGACCTGCGCACCGGCCAGGTTGCCTACCAGCACCGCAACGGCACCGTCTACGACATGACGCCGCTGCCGCTGCCGTTCAAGGTCGGCGTTCCCGGCATTGGAGGCCCCATGATCACCAAGGGTGGCGTGGTCTTCCTTGGTGCCGCTGTCGACGACTATCTCAGGGCCTATGACCTGACGACGGGCGATCAGCTGTGGCAGGCGCGTCTGCCGGCTGGTGGCCAGGCGACGCCGATGACCTATGCGCTCGACAACGGCAAGCAGTATGTCGTGATGGTGGCGGGTGGTCATGGCTCTGTCGGTACCAAACCTGGTGACTATGTCATCGCCTATACGCTGCCCGACTGATCCGTATCTGCGACCGAAGATTGACCTCGACGCCCCCGGTTTAAAAGCCGGGGGCGTTTCCGTTTGTGACAGCTCGAAGGGATTGGCACGCCCCGGAAACGGAACATTAACCATGTGATTCTAAACACATCTCGTAACGTGAGGATGTTTCGCATGAGTAGCCAAGCCATGACCGGCCAGACCACCACCCCGACCATTTCCTTCTTTCCGCTCGCGAACCGTCGGGACCTGGTCCGCCGATCGGCTGTCGAACTCGACCGCCTCAATGGTTATGCCGCCACGGAATTCTGGAAGGCTACATGCCGCGGCCTCGGCAGTGAGCTTCTGGAACTCGGCTGCCCGGAAGATGACATGCGGGCAGAGATCATGGATTTTCAGGCTGCTGTGCAGGTGGAGCTGATGTGGCTTCACCGCGAGGAAGCCGCCCGGGGTTGACGTCACAGATTCTGCGCGAACAGGATGTTGTCCTTCGCCGATGGCGCCGGTGCCGCACGCGGCTTCACCGCTAGGCGGTAGCCGAGAAGTCGAGCAACGGGAGCAAGAGCTGCGAAGAGGAGTTTCTGCACGCCGATCGGCGGTCCGGCGATATAGAGGTGGTCGCGGAACGCGTTGAGCGCCAGCGCGATCGCTAGGAGTTTGACCGAGCCATCCGCCTTGAAATAGGCCGGTTCTTCGGCCGTCCAGCGCGCCAGGTTGAGAAAGAACCGTAGATGCTGCTGGGCCGTCGGGAAGGACACGGTCAGGTGAGTCTCCCCATCCCAATCATTGCGAAAGAAGTGGCGCGCGCCCTTCGGGACGGTCACGGACTGTCCCTCATTCGCATAGTGCTCCTTCCCATCGATCATCACCATCACCCGACCGCTGTGGAC
>NNBU01000051.1_pt1 | contig 68958 bp, 51 predicted proteins | sample 1173781 | NCBI WGS metagenome assembly NNBU01 (sample SAMN07173937, study PRJNA388173) | plant metagenome | biome: Plant school; feature: Soil; material: Symbiotic tissue of Blasia pusilla L.; isolation source: symbiotic tissue sample KVJ2 | host: Blasia pusilla | place: Norway: Troms, Kvaloya...
GCTGGTGTCCGGGTCATCTTTGAAATTGCTGGCTAATGCTTGGATGGCTGCACCTCGCACATCCCTATCATCATCAGCAGTGGCGCGGTCTTTGAGAATCGAGCGGGTATCCGGGTCATCTTTGAAATTGCTGGCTAATGCTTGGATGGCTGCACCTCGCACATCCCTATCATCATCAGCAGTGGCGCGGTCTTTGAGAATCGAGCGGGTATCCGGGTCATCTTTGAAATTGCTGGCTAATGCTTGGATGGCTGCACCTCGCACATCCCTATCATCATCAGCAGTGGCGCGGTCTTTAAGCCACTGTAAAGTATCGGTGTTATCTTTCCAAATTGCGGCGATTGTTGCAACTGCTTGAATGCGAATTTTATGAACTAACTTAGTTTCTTCGTCATCAAAGAAGGAGTAATTGTACCAGAGGTCATATTTAGTTAAGTCTTTAAGCTTATCAAGCAATTTATTTGCCACTGACGCAATCACCAAGCGATTTCTCACTTCTGCAAGACACTTAGCCGCTAAAAACAGGTTGATGAACTTTTCCTCCTCACCATCTTGCACCATTAAGTAATCAAGAATTTCACCAACAAATTTTGGCTCAATCATTCCCGCAATTAACAGCAACACTTCATGCCAAGTTTCATCTTGCCAGTGTTTGCCAAAAACTTCAGTTTTTAGAAACTCAATTGTAATACTGCGTTCCTTTTCAAACTGCCAGACAAACTCCCAAGCACAGAAATATTCTAAAAAAGTCCGATGCACAAATGCATAGTAATCCGCACCCAAGAAACATAAAATAAAATTGCGATCGCGCAGTTGTTTCATCAACCGTCTGGCTTTATCTCTAGCATCACTCACTGGTATGCTTTGCAGATATTTAGTGAAAATTGCTTCTAAATCATCCGCATAGATAATGTTGCCAGCTAAACCCTTTTCACTGGTTTGCATTTGATAAGCAACTTGACGCAACATTGCCTGTTTATCTTTATAATCAATAATGTCCAGACGTTCATCGGGCTTTAAATTGCGTCCGTCGTCCCAATTATGCAGCAGAACCTCTGAAGCATCTTTATACAGTTCACTTCTATCTCTGGGTAATTCTCGCTTAAGATTGAGAATTGCCATCATGGTTAACAGCAGAGGATTTTGTGCTAGTTCTGCAATTGCTTTTGATTCATTAATTACTCTTTGTAGACGCTCACGTTTGATATTTTTATCTCTTTCTTCAGCTTGACTAAAAGTTTTATCATGCCAACGTTCGATAAAATCTTGAATCTGCGCTGGTTCTAAATCTTGCAAAATGAAGTGGCGAAACTCTGCATCTCGCAACTGTTGCTGCTTATAGCCGATAATCCGAGAAGTGACAATTACCTGCACATCGGGATATTCATTAGTGAAACGATGAATACTGGTAATTACTTCCTCCCGCTTCGCAGATTCAAAGATTTCATCCAAACCATCAAACATGACTAAAGCGTTACCAGCCTTTAGCTGCTCATGCAATTTATGCTGATTGAGGTGATAAAAACAATTGGGACTATTATGGTAAAATTGGAGAAAATTATTGCAATTACCTGCATCGCGATCGCGCATATAATTGCGTAATTCAATCAGCAAAGGAATTGGCAGATTAAAATCATTCTGCTCAAGAGTTTTTTCTACCCAATCCAACGCTAGATATTGCAACAATGTAGACTTACCAGAACCAGGATCGCCTAAAATAACTAGATAATTTTTGCGTTGTTTATCTCGGATAACATCTAATACTGAACGGATTGGCTGTTCAAAATAATTGCGTTGATAACGTTCTGTTTCTTCTTGAAATTTTTCTATTTCAAATTCCGTATCTAATTGCTTACTTTCTTGTAGTCTGCGGAGATGTTCTTTAGGCAGTTCTGGTAAAACCTGATAAACTTGCCGCACATTTTGCGGGATAAACATTTGCCATAAATTTACCGGATGTTCGCGGGCTGTAGTTTCTAAACTATCTAACTTCAAGTTGCCGTAGCGTTCACGAATAGTTTCTAGATATTGCGGTAAATTAAAATCCTTGGGAATATCAGCACTTTCTTTTAAAGTTTTATCAATACTGGATAATTTTTGAAGTTCTAAGATATAGCGTAACTCTTCTGAATCCGAAAGAATATCTTGAACTTGTATAAGATACTGCTCTGTAATTGTTTGCCAGTTAAATTTAGGCGGTAGAGGTTCGAGTTGAAGTCTTTTCCAACTATCTGCGAGTGTTTTAAAATCTAGAGAATCACATTTAATATCAAAAGCCTGACCAAGAATTTCTTTAACCGACTTATCACGGATAAATTTCTTGATATCTTCAGCGTAATTTTGAATTTCAGCTTCATCAAGTTTGCAACGAACCTTTAACTGCTGCTGCATCAGTTGCAAAAATTCTGTCAGCGCCATAACTACAGCTTTCTGAAGCGGTTCTTGTTTTAAGGGCGCGGTTACAGCATTATTAAAGATATGTTTGAAAAAATCTTTAGCGTAGTCCTTGACTAAATCTTTGAAAAATTCTTCGCTAATAATAGTTTTGACAAGAAATCCAACCGCTTTTTGACCTATCCAAAGAGTGAACCACTCAACTATCATACTCACGCCTGCTCAGTGCTTGACTATGAGTATATACACTTGTCAGATAAGTCCTTCCAGATTTCTGGGTTTTTAGCTTAAAAGCGATGCTAGCTGAAGATTTGTTAAAAATAACTAATAACTGTGCATGGATATTAGGAGTCGTTTTATGGTTCTACAAGTTAACCCCATCCAAAAAGAACCAACTGTTACTTGGGAAGCACTTCCAGCCGACTTCATTTTACCAGACGATCCAGTGGAAAATATTCAACAACCTGCGATCGCTGCTGCGCTTACCGATGCTTTGGGAAGCACAGCACGCATCCAACCTCAAATGCTGATTGGCTCTAATTTTGGGCTTGTAGCCACAGTCAACAAAAAAATCGTTGTCAAAGCACCAGACTGGTTTTATGTCCCTCAAGTGCAATCTGTAGGAACAAATGTAGTTCGTCGCAGCTATACCCCGAATTTAGAAGGCGCTGCTGTGGCTGTGGTGATGGAATTTCTCTCAGACACAGAAGGGGGAGAATTATCAGTCCGCTCAACTCCACCCTACGGTAAACTCTATTATTACGAAAAGATTCTCCAAGTTCCAACCTACGTAACCTACGACCCTTACGAACCAAGCATAGAGCTACGCTGCTTGCAAAATGAACAATATATTTTGCAGCAAGCAGATAGCAATGGACGCTTTTGGATTCCTGAGTTAGAGTTATTTCTCGGAATTTGGCAAGGTGAAAGATTATGCCAAACCATGAATTGGCTGCGCTGGTGGGATAGAGAAGGAAATTTGTTGCTGTGGAGCAGCGAACAAGCCCAACAGGAACGCCAACGCGCTCAACAAGAACGCCAACGCGCTGAACAGGAAAGCCAACGCGCTGAACAAGAACGCCAACGTGCTGAACAAGAACGCCAACGTGCTGATATATTAGCAGCTAAGTTACGTGAGCTAGGTGTTGACCCTGATGCGTAGGCGTAGCCTGTCGTAGACATCGCATAACCTCAAGAAATGCTGGGAATAATAATTTTGGGACATCAGCACCAAAATTCTATGAAACAGCAAAAAAATCAGTTCAGTCATCTTACTGCGATCGAAAGAAATTATCTATCATTTCCGGCACAGTTTTTATTAAATCAAAACCTTCTCCAAGGTAAAATACTAGACTTTGGTTGTGGCTTTGGTAATGATGTTAAAATATTGCGCCAAAAAGGTTGTGATATTACAGGCTATGACCCTTATTTTTTTCCAAAATATCCTGATACTAAATTCGATACAATAATTTGCTTTTATGTTTTAAATGTTTTATTTACCGAAGAACAAACTAATGTCCTAATGGAAATATCGCACTTATTAAAACCAGGAGGCAAAGCTTATTATGCTGTAAGAAGGGATATCAAGAGAGAAGGGTTTAGAGAACACTATGTTCACAAAAAACCTACCTATCAGTGTATTGTCAAACTTCCCTTTACTTCAATTTGCTTAGATGAATATCGGGAAGTATATGAGTATGTCCACTATAATCATCAGCGAAATTCATTTAACTATTGTATATTCTGTAATCCCCATAAAACTCTCAGACTATTAACTGAGTCAGCAACCGCCTATGCTATTTTTGATGGCTATCCTATAACTAAAGGTCATGTTTTAGTCATTCCTAAACGTCATGTTAGCAGTTATTTTGAGCTACCATTTAAAGAGCAATCTGCTTGCTGGTTTATGGTGAACAAGGTACAAGAAATTCTTAAAACAGAATTTGAACCTGATGGCTTTAATGTAGGAATGAACATCAATAGAGCCGCCGGCCAAAATATTATGCACGCCAGTATTCATATCATCCCTCGTTACAAAGGTGATACTGTTGGCTCTAAAAGTGGAATCAGGAACGTTATTCCTAAAAAGCAATAGTTTTTCTGTAATAATTCAGAATTCAGAATTATGCTGTAACTTGATCACTTTGAAGTAATTATAAAAATTACTGGATCAAACTTATCTCATAAGGTTGAGATCAGCTATTAAATGCTTCGTAACTATGCTTTTTCAGTACAATCTCTGCTTTGTTCTTTTGAGCCTTACTGTAATCATCTCAACTACTGTTGCGTTTGCAGCTTGGCAGCGTCGCTCAATTTCTTTGGCTAGCAAGCCTTTCATTTCGATGATGCTAGCGATCGCAGGATACGCTACAGTTGCAGCAATGGAAGCAGCAGCAATTATCCTCCGAGAAAAAATATTTTGGTCAAAGCTGGAGTATGTCGGCTCAGGCAGTGTAATTACACTCTTCCTCATATTTGCAATGCACTTCACGAACAAAAATCGTTGGCTAACGCCTCGAAATACTGCGTTGCTGTGGGCTATCCCTACCTTCAATGTGATTTTGGTGGCAACAAACGAATGGCATGGTTTAGTCTGGTCTGGCTTTTTGCCAGATCCCAAAGGAACTAATTTTGTGATTTATCAACATAATCTTGGTTTTTTTTGGATCATGACCTGTGTTTACGTCTACACGCTTACAGGGGTAATAATGCTTATTCAGAAAGCCTTAGTGCCATCAGTTTTGTATCGTCGGCAGTCAAGCATGGCATTAGTCGGCGCAGTATTACCAATATTAGGCGCTAGCTTGTATATGCTCCGCCTTACTCCTCCTGGTCTAAATATTACTCCCATGAGCTTTATGCTGGCCGGACTGTTCTATTTTGTTAGCCTGTCTCGCTTCCGAATGTTTGACCTCGTTCCTGTCGCTAGAGACACGTTGATTGAGAATATGAGTGACGGTGTGATGGTGTTGGATGCCAAGAACCGGATTATTGACTTTAATCCGGCGCTTAAACATCTTATTGGGGTGAAAAAGCAGCATATTGGACAACCCGCCGCTCAAGTTTTGGCCAAATGGCCAGAAATTATCAGGCTGTACCATACTCATGAAAGCGTCAAAACAGAGATATTCATAGATTCGGTAACTCCTTGTTATGTAGAGTTACTAATTACCTCATTACACAATCGGCGCAAGCAGTTAACAGGTCGTTTACTTGTTTTGCGTGACATTACCCAACGTTATCAGGCTGAATTTGAACTCCGACAGGCGAATGAATATTTGCAAAAACAGGTACTTGAAATTAAAACATTACAGGTTCAGTTACAAGAACAAGCTACGCGGGACGGACTGACAGGCTTGTTTAATCGGCGTTATTTTGACGAGATATTCCCAAAAGAACTAATACGAGCAAGGCAGGATTCTGGTCGAGTTGCCTTAATAATTATGGATATCGATTATTTTAAAAATATTAATGATACATTTGGTCATCAGGCTGGCGATGCCTGCGGCGGTCATAGCCTACGCGTCATTCAGGTATTTGCAGATATTCTTCGCGACTATAGTGATTCTCAAAACATTGTGTGCAGATATGGTGGTGAGGAGTTTGTATTAGCTTTACCAGGACTGACACAGGAGAAAGCATTTCAGTTCGCCGAACAAATCCGGTTATCGTTTCAAGCTGCGCGTTTGGAATCTGGAGGTAAAGAAATACATACGACGGTTTCGGGTGGAGTGGCCGTGTTTCCAGATCATGGAAAAACCACTGATGAGTTATTGCAAGTAGTAGATCAAGCGCTATATGCTGCTAAGTTACATGGACGCAATTGCATCAAGCGTGTGCAATCTAATTGATGAGATGTAGAAATTTCAACAATCATTTATGAAAAAATACATAAATATAACAAAACCTAATTTTTAGGTTTTGTTAAAAATATTGCAAAATCTTTCATTTAAGCGAGATTATCTGGATCTATTCCTAGCGCTCTTAATTGTTCCGCCAACTGTTGAACTCGTTGTTCTGCAACATCAGCGCGTTGTGCTTCTTGTTGAGCGCGTTGTGCTTCTTGTTGAGCACGTTGTGCTTCTTGTTGGGCGCGTTGTGTCTCTTGTTGAGCGCGTTGTGCTTCTTGTTGAGCGCGTTGTACTTCTTGTTTTACTTGTTCTGCCGGCGTGAGATATCGTTGTCCTTGCTCATCATACCAATACATCCATTCCCGCGTTACACCGCAATAATTTCCCCTTTCGCAACCAATTCCTAAGCCAATCTCTGGTAGCCAAACGGGGTTTCCCTCTTGCAATTCATACTTACCATTAACTAACTTATGTACTTCCAGATGTGGTTTGCGGCGGCGACGAGAGGAATAAATCACATAATAAAGTACACCCAAAGCCTCATATTCATCCAATTTAGTCGTGTATTCTTTGCGATAATTTTGGGAAACTACTTCTAAGACGAAAATCGGTACAACATTTTCATCCCACAGCACATAACTGGGACGCAGTTCTTCATCATAAAACCGCTCTACCCCTAAGCTTAAAAACCCATCTGGCACAATGGGCGGTTTGTCGGGGTGATAATAAATACCCATATCTATGGCAAAGAGCCAGTCCATGCGTTCTGCCCAGAGTATGAGCAGGATCGCCTTCAGCAAGCCTGGTATCAATTCTTGCAGTTCATTATCCACAGGCGTTTCATCAGAGTCTGGTAGTTCCTCGGCTGAGGGCAAGTACCTTGGCAAGTTGTACTCTAACATGGCTGGTTTCCCCAAAACTCACAGGATATTTGGCTCACCAGAATTATAGCGATTTCTCTGCTAGCGATGTCTACGACGGGCTGTTAAGTGATGCACGTACATTAACAATGTCATTAGTTTACTGCTATATATTCTAAGTAATCTAATAACACTAATTGGCAACTTTTAACTACTAGACAATCTGAAATCTGCCATCATCATGAGCCATAAAATTTATTTGATGCCTAAATTCTAAATGTTACAATCCGACTATCTTGGTGATGGAATGTTTTACTTTGACTAAGGGATACCACTTGTGGTATTGAGAAACAGCTAAGATTCGACAGATATAATAGTTACTGGCTCGTTTCCTAATTGTACAAAACATTGCCTCGCTAAAGTTGCAGCCTAGTCAAGAATACAGGCGTTTCTACGCCATCAAGGAAGGTGCTTAAGCTGATAAAATTTTGGTAACTCTTAACTATTAATAAATATATAAGTGCTTAGTGCTATTAATGCTTTATATTTAGCGACAGGGTGTTACCAATAGCCACTCATGTTCAAATACTTAGGAGGCAGTATCCACCGGGAGCAAACTCACGCTTCGATACTATCAGCACGTAGTTTAAGTAAAGGTTAAGTCGATATTCAAACCAATAAATTTTGCTGAATTGTGACATATAAAGACTAAACTAAAAAGTCCTGTACAGCAAAACCTGTAGCTTTAAATGAAGTAATCATGTCTAAGGTTCTTGTCTCCGATTCTATTGACCAAGCTGGAATTGACATTCTTTCGCAAGTTGCCACCGTTGATGTCAAACTAGGTCTAAAACCAGCAGAACTGCTCGAAATTATTGGTGAGTATGACGCGCTGATGATTCGTTCTAGTACACGCGTCACCCAAGAAATCATTGATGCCGGCACCCAGCTAAAAATCATCGGTCGTGCTGGTGTGGGTGTGGATAATGTGGATGTTCCCGCCGCCACTCGCAGGGGAATTGTGGTAGTCAATTCTCCAGAGGGAAATACAATTGCTGCCGCAGAACATGCGCTGGCGATGATCTTGGCTTTATCTCGCCACATCCCCGATGCTAATGCTTCGGTGAAACGCGGTGCGTGGGATCGCAATAGTTTTGTCGGCGCGGAAGTCTACAAAAAAACTCTCGGTGTTGTCGGTTTGGGTAAAATTGGCTCCCATGTTGCGGCTGTAGCTAGGACAATGGGAATGAAACTCTTAGCTTACGACCCTTTTATTTCTACAGACCGAGCGGAACAAATTGGCTGTCAGTTGGTGGAGCTAGATTTACTCTTCCAGCAAGCAGACTATATCACCCTACACATCCCGAAAACCCCAGAAACTACCCACTTAATCAATGCCACAACCTTGGCAAAGATGAAACCTACAGCCCGGATTATCAACTGTGCTCGTGGTGGGATTATTGATGAAGTAGCTTTAGTAGCAGCTCTGAAAGCGGGTAAAATCGGCGGTGCAGCCTTGGATGTGTTCGAGTCAGAACCACTGGGTGAATCTGAATTGCGATCGCTAGGCAAAGAAATCATCCTCACTCCCCACTTGGGAGCCTCTACCACGGAAGCTCAAGTGAATGTGGCCATTGATGTTGCCGAACAAATTCGCGATGTCCTTTTAGGACTACCAGCGCGTTCAGCCGTCAACATTCCTGGACTCGGCCCCGATGTGTTAGAAGAACTCAAACCCTACATGCAACTAGCAGAAACTCTAGGTAATCTGGTGGGACAGCTAGCTGGTGGCCGGGTGGAAGTACTCAATATTCGACTACAAGGGGAACTAGCAACTAACAAAAGTCAGCCTTTGATTGTAGCTGCCCTCAAAGGACTACTTTATCAAGCTTTGCGAGAACGAGTAAATTACGTAAATGCCAGCATAGAAGCCAAAGAACGGGGAATTCGGGTGATTGAAACCCGCGATGCTTCCATTCGAGACTATGCCGGCACACTGCATCTAGAAGCCACGGGTACTTTGGGTACTCATTCTGTCACAGGCGCTTTGTTGGGTGAGCGAGAAATCCACCTCACCGATGTTGATGGTTTCCCAATTAACGTCCCACCCAGCAAATATATGTTGTTTACCCTACACCGCGATATGCCGGGGATCATCGGCAAACTCGGTTCCCTACTCGGCAGTTTTAATGTGAATATTGCCAGTATGCAAGTAGGTCGTAAAATCGTCCGTGGCGATGCCGTAATGGCTCTGAGTATAGATGACCCTTTACCAGAGGGCATTTTGGATGAGATTATTAAAGTCCCTGGTATCCGGGACGCATATACAGTAACACTTTAGGAGTCAGGAGTCAGGAGCTAGGAGTCAGAAGAAATAATTCCTCCTGACTCCTGAATTCTGAATCCTGTTAGCGCAGGGGGGCGTAGCCCATTCTGAATTATGGCAAACACCTGGTGGGAACTGAATATTTTATGTGAGCCAGACCTAGAAGAATCAATCTTTTGGCGACTGGAAGATTTTGGCTGTCGTGGTACAGCTAGTGAAAATAAAGGAAACTCATCTTTAGTCAAGGCTTATCTGCCAACAATTCAAACGCAGCTACTAGATTTGGCAGCGCTGTCACTGTGGCTGCGTCAAGATGCGCTCTGTGTAGGAGTTTCGTCTCCCTCCCTGCAATGGCAATTAATTGATGAAGAAGATTGGGCGACTAGCTGGAAACAATATTGGCATCCGCAGGAAATAGGCGATCGCTTCCTAATTAACCCAGCGTGGCTACCATTACCAGAAACAACGGAACGGTTAGTAATTCGCCTCGATCCTGGTGTAGCATTTGGTACAGGCAACCATGCCACTACTCAGCTATGTTTGGAATCGCTGGAAATGCGGCTAAGTGGAGTTTCGCAGTCGTTTGTGGGTAATAGTGGCAAACATGAGCATCTGGTAATTGCAGATATTGGCTGTGGTTCTGGTATCCTTTCCATTGGGGCGCTGCTATTGGGTGCTGAGAAAGTCTATGCAGTAGATAATGACCCGTTAGCGGTGCAATCAACTATCAGTAATGGTGCGCTGAATGATATTAGCCCAGAACGTTTACTACCAGCACTAGGAAGTGTAGACGTTTTGACAAAACTAATTGACAAACCAGTAGATGGTATCGTCTGCAATATTTTGGCTCATGTAATTATTGAATTGGTTCCAGAAATGAGTGCGATCGCTAAACCTGACACTTGGGCTATCTTCAGTGGTATTTTACTAGAACAATCTAAAGCTGTTGCTGACGCTTTAGAACAAAATGGTTGGGTTGTCGCTACCCTATGGAAACGAAAAGAATGGTGTTGCTTGAATGTAAGGCGTTCTTAACCCAGTAGATACGAGTAGTAGGGACGCAAGGACTTGCGCCCCTACAAATCTAGAAATAATTTGGGATAATTTATTTTTTGCAAGTCCCTAAGATGGTAGCTGGATTTTTGCCAAGCTGCATTAAAAATTTGAGTCAGACGCAACTAGACAAAGTGGATGATGAAATTTAACAGTATTTGACTTAAGTATAAATAATCAAGCAATTTTTAAGTGAGATAATATATACATTACCCACTATTGGCTTTTAAAACTAGCGATGAAAGAACGGCTACAAATCCACAAAAAAGCTGACTCATCCGCTTATTCGTCAGAGCAAGGTCAGTTGCGATGTCTACGACAGGCTACGCCTACGCAACTATTAACTACTCACTCTCAACTTAGCTCCAACAAGCCTATAGTACAGGCAAAAGTAGAGAATCAGAAATTTCAACAGTATCAGTTTGAGGCAACAAAACTCCAAATACAAGCCAAGCATGGCACTATCACGCCAGAGGGACAAGAGCGACTAACTGTCTTGCAAACAAAGATGAATGAATCGTTGCAGCAAGGGAAGAAACACTCTTCCCAGTTTGGTCATAACCTGAGCAAAATGGCGATAAAACGTGCTGATAGCGTGTCAATAGGAGAAATACAGCCAAAACTGACTATTGGTCAATCAGGAGATCGATATGAGCAAGAGGCGGATAGAGTCGCTACTTCTGTAGTCAACCAAATTAATCGATCTCCTCTGCAAAATCAGGACGCACAACAGACAACTCTAACAGCTAATAAGAACGAACAAGCAAAGTCTGAAGAAATATTAGCAGTAAATAACTCAGCAGATAAAAAACAAAAATTTTTACAAGAATATTCGCTAGCCAAAACACTAGTCAATGGTATAGATGACACATTGCCACAAGATAAAATACTGGAACAACTTTTCAAAAATTTTGTAAATATCCAATTTCAATACACAATGGTGAGCAAGAGTCCAGAAACTCTCTTAAAAGGCTCTCCAGAAGGAGATTGTCAGACATTAGCTCGTACTTTTAAAAAAGTTGCAGAAGAATATTTTGGTATTGAAAAAATAACAATTGAAAGCATCGCTAAACCTTTTTTGAGTGAAGCTGGAGCAACCCCATACCAAGGTAAAAAGCCCAATTGTGATGACGGTAAGCGATGGTTTTTCCAAAACCATTATTGGGCTAGCTGGAATGGTAAAATTTACGATGTTTTATTCCTCAGTAATAAACGAACTGAAGCAGATATGGCAAAACAGGTGCAACCACTTACATCAATGTTGATGCCTGAACAAGAATACTATGAAACAGAAAAAGGAAAAATTGTATATCCCATTGTCAATAAATACTCCACTGTAGAGGTTACGATTTTTGAAAAACTGAAAAACTTTGTTAATAATCTCGGTCAGTTTTTCTCCAATAGTATGAGTGGGATAATCAATAAAATTCGGTCTTTATTTGCCCAAAGCGGAAACAATACCAGTGGTTTTGATTCTCTAATGAGAGAACTTGAACACGACAAAAATAATAGTGCGATCGCAAACAAGCAAACTCAATAATTCCAACTTGATATTATATCATGTCCGGTTAAACACTTGTCATTGCGAACGAAGTGTTAGCGTAGTGAAGCAATCCCAAAGCCTTTGCGATTGCTTCGCTTCACTTCGTTGCGCTCGCAATGACATATCGTAAGTGATTTAGCGGACATGATATTACAGGTAGGAAATTGCTCAAAAGTTTTGGCATCATTTCAATAAGATTCAAAGCAATATCCAGACTACGAACTGTCACCGCTTCCTTTGCATAATGAAGGGCGTAGGTGTAGCCTACCGCAGGTATCGCTATCTTCGGTTTCAGAAATAATGCTGGGAAATGATGCAGAATCAATATCTGACTTTTCACGGGATGTGAAAAGTCAGGTATAGAAACCAATAGCTACAAGAAAGGTACTTTATACAACTATCCTATGTATAGTTAGCTGGCAATATACCAATTCATATCACTTACCTGATTCACATAACCGGAGTCAGCAATGCTTGTACCATTCATCAACCACATATAGTTCTCGCCAGTTGTACTGTTGCGCCAGAGAATATCACTTTTGCCATCGCCGTTAAAATCTCCTACTTCGTTTATAAACCAATTCATATCACTTACCTGATTCACATAGCCAAAGTCAGCCACGCTTGTACCATTCATGAACCACATATAGTGATCGCCAGTTGTGCTGTTGCGCCAGAGAATATCACTTTTGCCATCGCCGTTAAAATCTCCTACTTCGTTTATAGCCCAATTCATATCACTTGCCTGACTCACATAGCCGGAGTCAGCAACACTTGTACCATTCATGAACCACATATAGTTCTCACCGGTTGTGCTGTTGTTCCAGAGAATATCAGTTTTGCCATCGCCGTTAAAATCTCCTACTTTGTTTATAAACCAATTCATATCACTTACCTGATTCACATAGCCAAAGTCAGCAATACTTGTACCATTCATCAACCACATATAGTTCTCGCCAGTTGTGCTGTTGCGCCAGAGAATATCACTTTTGCCATCGCCGTTAAAATCTTCTACTTCGTTTATAAACCAATTCATATCACTTACCTGATTCACATAGCCAGAGTCAGCAATACTTGTACCATCCATCAACCACATATAGTTCTCGCCAGTTGTTATGTTGCGCCAGAGAATATCACTTTTGCCATCGCCGTTAAAATCTCCTACTTCGTTTATAAACCAATTCATATCACTTACCTGATTCACATAGCCGGAGTCAGCAATACTTGTACCATCCATCAACCACATATAGTTCTCGCCAGTTGTGCTGTTGCGCCAGAGAATATCACTTTTGCCATCGCCGTTGAAATCTGCATTATTGACATTTGAACATTTACTAGATGCTGTGAATAAATTAACTTGGCTGATTTCATCAACAAGTCCTGCTTCTACATTTAGCATTGGTTTATTCAATGCTATGGAAGAATATCCTAATGATTCCAACTTTGATTCGGATTGTATTTTGAATGCATCAAATACCACTGGAGTATCTCCTTTACTTACAATTTCCTAAAAAACACCGCAATCAAATATTCATAGGACTTATATCATGTCCGACTAAATACTTGTCATTACGTTCGCCCCGTTTCACTCGCAATGACATATCATAAGTGATTAAGCGGACATGATATTACGCAAAAATATACGCTGTAGGGGCAATTCATGAATTGCCCCTACCTGAAAATAAGGGTTTCGGCTATTATTTGCCTAAGTCCTGATTCAATTAACTGCAATTGATAGATTAATTGACATCAGTACTTTTCTGTAATCAAGTAATCTAACCTTATTTTTAGTAAATTCGCGCAGAGTTCCACCAAAGCAGATTTCTTTATCCATGAAGATAATTTCCTCGATGAATTTCAAAATCAGCTTCAATTGTGCAGTTAATTTATAATATAAGGAATAATTTGATACTTTTTTTTTAAAAAAATATAAAATTTAAATTAGTTACGCCAAACTACTAGTATTTCTAAATAAAATTTACTACTTGTTTTGATAGGTATGTTCTTTTTTAACGTAAATTAAAGGGTTTAAGACCCCTACATATAGCATCCATTTCAGTCGGGGTTTAAATCCCCGTCTGAAATGTCTTTAATTTTGGATTTTGAACTTTTAATTTTGAATTGTTAACTATTCTCTGTGTATAAAGAAAGGAACGGAAATAATCAGCCCCTCGACAGTATAGAGAATCACTTTAGGTTGTCTCATGTTTTAAGCGCTACTTATACAAAATCGTGGGTTTTTGAGACGCGATAAATCGCCGTCTCCACAAGTGTTTTGGTCTTATCTGAACTGTATTGTTTCACCACTGCCCGGAATTATCTTCCTGTTGCAAACCTATTAACTGTCGTCGCTTCCAAGCATAGTGAAGAATATTAATCCCTAATTCCTGAGCTGTCCGAATGGTCAATCTGGGTAAACTCAAATCTCTATCTAGTCCCCAAGCAGTTGCTAAATCTCCAATTGCTAAAATAATTCCTCCACCAATTAGGAGTTTAATCTGCTGTTGATTAACCATTGGTAAAGCAGCAAATAAGAAAGGTTTTGTCCTTAAAGGATGACTGCGTTGTAATTCTTCTAAAGGTCTTAAAGGACTTTCTAATTGTTGTGCCAAGGCTTGAGTACTCTCAATCAGAGGATTAGCATTTGTTGGCGCATCAACTAGAAGCACACCACCTAAATTTAAGTAATTTTTAAGCGATTCAAATTCGAGACTATTTAAAGATATAGCCTGTCCACCTGTTAGATAAAGGATGTCATAGTCTTGGATGTTTTCTGCTAAAGAAACCTGACCTGGTTCATCAGCCCCTCGCAAATTGGGATATAGGGGTTCTACTGCTTGTAACAAATACGAAAGGCTGAAAAAATTACGCGCACATTCAGGATCACTATGATTCGCCTGCGCCATACAAACAAGTGCTTGGGGACGCATTTGTGCCTGACGGCGATAACGCAAATCAATATTGTTATATCCAGGAAAAAAAGCATCCGCAGGTTGGGTAATATCTGTATGTCCTGGTTGCAGAAGTATCCGGCATATTTCTATTTCTGAACTGGCTGGTGTAGAGTTTCTTTGGTCAATTCGATAAGTTTCTTGAACAATATCTCTTTGCTGTCCACGCCGCAATTCATCAGGATCTACATAGCTAACTACTAAGTAGATCATGAGCGGTTCAGAACTTACTACTTCTATATCAATAGGAAAGTCATAAGAAGTTGGTACAACAATTAGATTACCTGCTAAATCAATGGCAATACCAGGTTGAATTTGTACCCAACGTCCATCTCGATATCTAGCTTCAACTTGGCTTGGGGCAGTCACATCTCGAATGCCTAAACCACAGACAATTCCTGGTTGATTTAAACTTTGATATTGGGCATTTTGCCGATTCCGGTGATATTCATGGGCTGTGCGCCAGCGTTCTGCATTGATTAGTAACCCGTCTGCTGCTTGCAGGCGTTCCAAGGATTTGATTGGTGGGGGTGGGAAAGGATGGGACATAGCAATTTTGGATTTTGGATTTTATATTTTGGATTAGATTTTACTTTATTATGAATTATTTAATTAGAGGGATTTTCGATAGATAATTCATAGGTACAAAAAGCCGGTTTTTCTTGCTCTATAATTCTTTGGATAAGTTCTTCGTTGATGATGCCACTAGAAATGTTGGAACGTAAACGCACTATAAAATGATATGGTTGCCCACCTGCTAAAACGGCATTTCCTAATTGGGCATCTCCTATAATGAAACTTGGGCCAAAAGGTTCTGTAATACTAATATGTTTATCAGCTTCATTCGGTAAATGTTCGTCTAGCGGTAAACCAGTATAAAGATGTAAATATAGACGTAATCCTTTACGAGTTCCCCGCCAGCGATAAAGTTCTACAGCCCGGCGAATTAAACGCCGTTGTTGTTGGAGATCCCAAACTGAATCTACTTGCCAAGCAACCCAATGAGCCATAAAGGGTAGTAATGCTTGCGGTGCTGTCAAGGGATCGAGGTTTGCCCACATGACGTTGTAACTATTAACTATTGGTTGAAAAGCTTGCTCAAATATCTTCATGAAGCGACCAATAAAATCCACTTCCCGATATAAAATTGGCAAGAATTCCATGTAGGCAGTGTAGGGACGGATGTATAAATCGAAATACTCGCTTCTCTCGATTTGTTCGTTGTCAGTACCAGGGTCTATATGTAGAGTAATTAGGCTACGAAAATTGAGTGTTAGTTTGTCTTTTTTTGCAGGGGAAATCGCTTCTTGATCTTCAAAAAATGTGTCAGGAATTGAGAAGTAGAGAACAGCATCCATTTGTCCACGTGGCGGTATCTCACTGCCTTCTGTGCCAATCTGACACCACTGGGATGGGAAGTTTCCTTCAACGCTTAAGCTTACCCGCAAAGGACGTTCTTCTAAGTTTTGCACTTGCACAATCATCTCGCTGGGATGTCCAGGATGCAAGAGCAAACTACGTCCAGCTACATCGATATTTTCTGCATTTGCAAATGCTAAACCCGCCACAGGTAAAGCTTCAGGAATTTGCATTGGCGTTAATTGAATGCTTACAGCCGGACTAGAGCGACTTTGAACCATAAGATTGGGGATTGGGGACTGGGGACTGGGAGGAGAATAACTACTGACAAATGACGAATGACAAATGACAAATTACGAATTACGAATTACGAATTATTTGGATGTCGTGATTTGAACGCAGATTTGTATCAGCCCAAGAACATATCAAACCTTCCGATCCTGGATCGATCAATTGTTCTGGAGATGGTTGTCGTCGCCAATTCTCTCCTTGCTTGCGAATGGGAAATAGCAAAACGGGGCCTAAATGACGCACGCCTGGCGTTTGTTGCAGTAATGCCACAATATCTGATGTATAAACTGGTCGCCCAAAGGGCCAACCTTTGCCGTCGATTCCTCCAGTTAAGGGATTTAGATATTTATATAGCGATCGCCTTAAATTCCGACGAATTTCCTCGCTGGCAAAAGTGTTGTTGTATGCTGGCTCTAAAGCAACTTCTGTCTGTACAGAAACACCTACGTAATTCGGCTCTTGTAATTCTATTTGTACCCCTAATAAGCGTCTTTCATCTAAGTAACTCAAAATTTGCTCTTGCAGGGCATTACTGAGGGCAAATTCTTCTGGTGTCATGCCATCACCTTGAGCGATCGCATCTGTATTTGCATAAGGTACTACCAGCAAACTAACTATACCAGCTTGTCTGCGAGAATTTGCTGGCAAACACCGGACGCGCGCGATCGCACCAGCACCCGCTTGTTGAGTTAAAACTTCAAAATCTTCAGCAGTGACGGCGCGATCGCGTGTGCGGAGGATACGGGGAGCCTTGATCACAGCCTGTTCCAGAGACTCGGCATCCGCGCCATTGATTGCTGGTACACGATTGACCACACTAGCAATGTATGGATACGCAGACTTCAAAAACTGGATTGCCCCAGTTTGCACATTGCCTTCCCTACCGCCACCTGTGCGATAAGCAACCATTTTAATCTCTGCACCACGGGGAGGAATCGCCCCATATTGGTGTTCCGACTGGTTATTTTCTAGAACTTGTACAGATGTGTTATCTAGCGATGGTTCTTGAATTCGCGATCGCACCTGGGTATGCTGTTTAAGTTGGCTAGGTTCCCGAATCAGCGGCCCGAATTGGATTGTACCAGTGATCGAATCGATGGTGTAATGAAAGTTATGCGGCCCAGAATCAGCAAAATCTCTTACCTCAATCCACTTCTGAGGCAAACCACCACTGGGAGTAATTAAAATGTACTCATTTTCTCGGCGTTCTAAAATTGGTGCTGTTTGTAACTGGAAACTCTGACCAGGTGTACCATCACTAATTCCCAATCGCTCATCTTGAATCAGCGTACTGTGGCTAGCCCTAACAGTACCGCCAATTGACTGCACTGCTAAACCAATAATCCTTGGTGGACGATTGTAACCAGTTTCGTTGGCTTCTGTAGAAACAAAGCTACAGCGCAGCCAGCGACCTCGGTAAGAGGTAAAATTAGCCACAGGCCAAATCTGCGGTAGATGCAAACGTACCTCTGCACCTTGAGACGGATTTCCACCCTGTTGAGCCATTTCATAAAAACTGAACCCGCGAGTTTTATCATCTGACTCTTGCAATAAAACTGGTTGCCAATTTTCTCCATCCCAGGCTTCCCACTTGCGGGGTGGTTGATTAGGGTTAATCCCAGCCGGAGTAGCCGCAGCCCCTTGGAAAATAATTTCTAAAACATTAGCGTCTAAGGGATCATCAGAATTAATTGCTAAATAAAAGCAGTTACCAGGCTGGGGTTCTTCTTCAAAAATCGGTTGTTCATTACCTGTCCAGTAACCGTTAGATTGACGAGTCCATGAAGTTGTGACTCTTTCGCGCAGAGATTGGGGAATATCTTCGGTAGTTTGGGCAGTTAAGAAGTGTTGGATGCGGGGTTTGCCGATAATTAGAGGAGAATCTGTGCTGAAGGTAATCGCTTCTGTAGTCTCAGTGCGAATAGTTGAGGCTTCCAATCCGGCGGGAATCGTGTAGGCTTCGGGTAGTGCAGCGCTTAAATAAAAAGTTAATTCCGTGCGGGCTGGGGCGGGAGGCTGGAGACGAATACCCAGTAATTCTAAAAAAGCAACATAATTTTTTCGGGGTACTTGGTTGAATCTGAGCAACATTTGGTCAGTTAACCAAGCAAACAACTCAATTAGCGTAATTCCTGGGTCGCTGAGGTTGTGGTCAGTCCATTCTGGACAGTAGCGAGGAATACGCATAATACATTCTTCCACCAAATCATCGAAGGCGCGATCGTCTAAATTGGAAGAAGGTAATTTCGGTAAAAAGTCAAAGTTCATACCAATTTAAAATAAATAATTTGACAGATACAAGCCTAGAAACCCAGATGAAATTTAGCTTTCTGAATTTTTAATTTTCAATTTTTAATTTTTAATTCGTATCACGATTCCTCCCCAGTTGAAACCAAATAATAAGGATAAACAAAGCTATAAATATCGGGGCCGTCTTTAAGCCGATAATTGATGATGATGTCCACTCTGCCACGCATAGGGTCAGGATCAGTCAGAATTTCATCGATAGTAATACGTGGTTCCCAAACTTCTAAAGCTTCCAAGACATAAAGACGGATTCGCAGTAGGGTATCGCTATTCATGGGTGCAAACGCCAGTTCTGACAAGCGTGAACCAAAGGTAGGCCGATAAACCCGCTCACCTACTCCCGTGCGGAGAATAATCCAAATAGATTCTTTAACTTTTTGATCTTCACGGCTAAGTTGTATCCCACCTTGCACACTTAAATGCAGTGGATAAGCCCAACCTGTTCCCAAATAGGCTTGTTCACGACCATAAACCATATCTGGCACTTATACAGTTTTTACATGGATATCTTCAAAGATATCGGCACAGAAGGTTTAAGCCTATTCGCCAAAGGTCGAGGATGAAGAGGTGAGGGGCACAGGGAGAAAAACTTTTAACCCACATTCCGCACTTTGCTATATCCTGTATTTTTGGTGCTAAACTGCCATTGGTTTTGGGTTGCGCTGTAGCTTAACTCAACTTCAAAGAATCGGGTTCGCCTTTGGAAAGCAATTGCACTAACAATCTCCATGAAAAATCTAGCTTTACTATCTGCGACAGCTATTGCTGCTACATCTGGATTAGTTTTTGGGACAATGCAAGCCGCCTCTGCTCTAAATTGGAACTGGAATTATTCTAATACTAGTACTGACATCACGGCCGGCGGTACTTTCACCACTAATGACAGTCCTGACGATTTAGGTTTTTACCAGATTCTGGGAATTACTGGTACACGAAATGGTGAAACAATTACTAGTCTGCAACCTGCCGGAACTCCGATACCAGGAAACGAACCTTTTAATGTTGACAATCTAATTAGTCTTAATACTCAACAGTTAACGGGTGACGGTTTTGGCTATTCCACTTCTCTTGGAAATTATTCTAGTCCATTTTTTGCTAGTTTTTTGCCGACACCAGGTTATTTAGAGGTTTTTTCCGCACCGCCATTTATACCAGGTTCTGAAAATTTCGGACTAGAAGATAGTGAGTTACCCATTAGTTTTTTTGCAACTATAGTTACCGTCCCCGAACACACCTCTATTGTTAGCTTACTTGCCTTAAGTACTCTGGGCGCACTTTCAGCACTCAAACGTAATAAGTCATCTAAATTCACTGACAACACAGAAAAAATAATCTAGTAAAATAGCCCTGTGGAAGTCCCCACCTTCAATGTACTCAGCCGCCAATCAAAACAGTGGGATTACCTTTGATAATTTTATTCGGTGGCCCTAATGCTTCTAAAACAGTGTCGCCCATCCGAGAGGCAGGTAGATTGTTAATTAGCACTGTCTGACTACCATCAATCACAACCCCAGGGCCGTGAGGAGGTAAAGGTAAAGGTGTGGCGCAATTATGAATATCAGCACCGGCTGCTGCTGCTGCGATCGCACTACCCATAGTAGCAGCAGATGTTGCCTTTGTAGTTTGTTCAGCAGCTAAAGCAGCAGGTGCCCCTGGTGTACCAGCCGCCGCTAAAGTAGCAGCCTCAGCCGCTTTGATAGCTATATCAGAAGATGTTTTAGCAGACTGCAAACCTGGTACTGCGGCAGCAAGCACACCCCGCCATGCAGGTAAAGACCCAATCAACACATTGGGACTACCCGGCCCCCCTGTTAAAACTGGGGGTAAAGGGTGCGCCACATTATCAGTAATTCTTGCTGCCGGTTTACCCATCACAACCTCCTAATAGTGTCTTTAATCTCTTACCTCTGTGTTCTCTGCGTCTCTGTGGTTAGATAAATTACTTTTAAACCACAGAGGCACAGAGAGCGCTGAGAAAAAACATAGAAAATTAATTAAGGCGAATCATCGCCCCTTTAACTGTAATCGTACCGTTGGCTGAAATGTCTATATTTCCAGCAGCATCTAATGACATATTACCTGTTGATTTCACTGAAACAGATTTACCCATATCGTCCATTTTGATTTTATGACCGCCTTTGGTTTCAATCTCTATACACCTTTGACTATCATTGAGATATATTTTGTGACCGTATTCAGTTTCTACGCGAATACCTTTTTTACTACTTCCTTTATCTTCTTCAACAAACTGTAGAACATGACCAACACGAGTTTTAATGGTGCGTAATCTGACACCGTTTGCAACTGAATCCCTTACCTTTTCCGGTGGTGCATCCTTGCCATTCCATACCCCGCCAATAACGTAGGGACGGTGGATATCGCCATGTTCAAAACCTACTAAAACTTCATCGTTTACCTCTGGCAAACAGTCGAAACCTCTGTTGGGGCCTGCTCCCACAGCTACAACTCTCGCCCAGTCACTTGTATGGTCTTCTGTGAGCGTGGGAAACTTAACCTTCACCCTACCCCATGCCTCTGGGTCTTTGTTATCAGTGACAATCCCCACTAATAAAGTCTCAGATGGCTGGAGACGTTTTTCTGGAGATAGGGTTGTGAATAAGTTACCAGAACGTAGTCCCCGCACGCTGAACTCAGTTTCATAAACGCGCTGATTAAAGAAATGGCGGGTTTCTGTAACATAATACTTACCACTATAGCGATCGCCCATACCCTGAAGCTTAACAACTCGTCCAGGACGAATCTCAGGATTCCCTGCTGCTTTAGCATCGGCATAAACAAATTCTCCTCCCAATTCATCACATAAAGCCTGAGCCATAGCTTTTGCTTGCTTTTGACTGGCGACAGGCTTATCTACAACAATCATTTTGGGAGACTTAAGATTAGAAAATGCAGTACTGGTACTACTTCCTAACTGATTACCTGTCTCGGTTACTTGCTTTTCTTTATTAGCTGTTTGGCTAATCAATTTTTTCTGAGTATAGTCCCAGGCACGTACTTCCACAGAACTCACCTGTTCAGCACTGGTGACGCGGGTACTAAATTTACTAATATCATCTAGCCATTCTAATGCTAGAGATTCCTGAACTTTTGGTTTACAAAAATTGATCTTATCCTCTGTAATAAATAGTTCAAAACCGTTACGGGCTGCCCTTTCCTGCAGAAATTCCATATTAGTTTGGTTTTCTTGAAAAACATACTTATTAACTTCACCTGTTGAATCGATATTGCCAGGTCTTATACCTACTTCCTGAACTATTTTTTTGACTATATCACTATCAGTTTCATTCAAAAAAGAACGATTATAACGACCTCTGTGAAGACGATGAGAAATATCATAACCACGAACAATGATATCAGCTTCAGATTTTTCATTGAAGTGAACTTCCATCGCAGTAATTTCGCCTTCAATTAGGATTTTTTCTACCTCATCTTGAAAATTATTATCTAGAGTAGTACTCGAAGTAAAACCCAACTTCACTTTTTTGCCAATTCTAAACAACTGCTCATGTCGCCAAGCCTTATTTTCTGGTCGGTCAGATGTGGGAATATAGCTATTATGGATTACTAGCGTAAACATTGCTGGTAAATGAAGGCTTTCTTCTATTGTGATTTGCAACAAATCCTTCATTAATTCAGGAGAAGCAGGTTGTCCATCTATCTGTATTTTAGGTTCGCTTAAATAAAGGCTTTTTTTAGGAGGCATAACTATTATTTGATAATTTATAAAATGTTTAGAGCAGCCTTTAATGACAAAGTAAATACTAATTTATTACTTTATATGTTTTACTTACTCAGTTTTTGACTCTTTTTATCTGTTGCACGAGCGTTGCCTTTAGAATCAGATTTACGTCCTCCAGGCAGGTTATTCTTATCTACTTCTTGCAAGGCTATATCTACCAGTGCCCTGACTGGTGTACCATCACTCAAAAACATATTTAAAGTGTAGGTTAAACTCGTGATTACACAATAAAAATACTCATCTCCCCATGTAAATATGTAGACAGGTGGTCGTTTGTCAGTGGACTTAGTGATAGTTTCTACACCTTTTTTAATGTTATCTATGTACTTTTTCATCACCGACTCTTTCGTTTCATAAGTATCATAAAGTAACTGTTTAAGTGTAAATTTGTAAGGTTCTACGCCAGAAAAGTTTACTTTCGGAAGTAGAGTAGTTCCTCTATTACCATCCTTACTTTCCCACTTAACAGTCCGAGCGAAACTAATATCTGTAGGATTAAACATTAATTCAATATCTGGCGCTTCATTGTTATAAGCGACAAGTTTGGCTTTCTCAAGTTGCGGTTTAAGCTTTTGAATAACAATAATTGCTGGACTTGCCATTTGAATATTTCTCCTAAAATTAATTATTGAATGAAAATTTACCAAGGTAATCGACCTGAGTAACCACCATGACGCTCTCGTTCAATTTCTATCCGTTGTCGTAATTTGTGATAAATTTCACGAGCTAGAGCTTCAAGATCGGCTGTATCATCTTTTTCATCTCCTTGAGAAGAAGAGGATGCACTCTCGATTGTTTCAGTTATCGGTTGTATTTCTCTAGATATGTCGGGTAAAGTGACTTCTCCACCATTAGCAAAACCTCTAGGTGAAGGAAGGTGTTTAGCAAAAACTTGTGGCGATTGTGAAACATGAGAAAATTGATAATTTTGGCTGTTAGATTCTTCATCATTAAAATTAAAGCTAGTGAAATCATCATTATTTCCATTTAGTAAATCTTCCACATTTGACCATTGAGAAGGTGTATCTGACCATTGGGAAGGTGTGTGAGTGCTGGGATTTGCTTTTCGGAAAATCAAAGGAGGCGATGAGTATTGAGGTGAGGATTCACTTACATCAATTGTTTCATTGTGAAGAGGATGAAGCTGTGGAGAATTGAGGATAGAAAGTTTCTGTTTGTTAATATTCAACCCCAAAGAAGAAGGAATTAAAGAATTGGATATCTCAGGTGAATCAGTCTCAGCGCTTTTTAGCTGTAATGAAGTATCTGGAAAAGAATCGACTTTAGTCGGAGTCTCTGGAGAAGTTATTGCTTCTGGTTCTGTGGGATTGGGTGTCTGTAAACTTGGAAGAATAATATCTTGCGGTGTTCCACCCGTGTTGATGTGATGTAGTAGGGGTAGATTCTTCTGTGCATCCCTGGTATTAATGACAAACTCCCCAGGCGTAAGCATTGCAGGTACTGTATCGGAGGGTGCTATCTGCTGGCGATTTTCAACGGGGGAATCTGTAACATGACCACCAGTAGCATAACCTTTAGGCGCGGGCAAATTTTCTGCGATCGCATTTTGCTCAACTTTAGGTGCTGTGCTTACCTCATCTTGTGGAAAAGTTGGGTTGTCTAGAATATCTGGATTATCCCAGGTATCAGCAAAGGTTGATATTTCAGGATTTTCTGATTCTACTGTTTGTTCATTATCAATAATTTCCCTAAAAATACTTGTTTTCTCAACAATTTCAGGCGAACTAGCGCTAACTACCAATGCTTCATCAATTTCAGGGGAAATGGCGCTAACTGTTGGTGTTTCAGTAATCTCAGGCGAATTGGCGCTAACTACTAATGTTTCAGTAATTTCAGGAAAAATGGCGCTAACTGTTGGTATTTCAGTAATCTCAGGCGAACTAGCGCTAACTACCAATGCTTCAGCAATTTCAGGGAAAATGGCGGTAACTGTTGGTGCTTCAGCAATTTCAGAGGAAATGGCGGTAACTGTTGGTATTTCAGCAATCTCAGGCGAATTGGCGCTAATTGTTGGTGTTTCAGTAATTTCAGAGGAAATGGCGCTAACTACCAATGCTTCATCAATTTCAGGGGAAATGGTGGTAACTGTTGGTGTTTCAGTAATCTCAGGGGAAATGCTGGTAATTGTTGGTGCTTCAGCAATTTCAGGTGCTGCTAAGATGGGTTGACTTTCTGTAAACTCGCTAGCAGCATTTTGAACATTGCTATCCCGTTGTAGTGAAGTCACATTTTCTGAGACATCTGAGACATTAACCACCATCGCAGACTGTGATTCTGAAATTACTAATTGTTCATCGCTATCATGGTTGCTGAATAAACTAGGTATGTCTTCAATATATGCTGAGGTAGGCGTTAACTGAACAGGCGCAATATCTGGAGACTCACTCGTAACAATGGAATCAATTTTCTGACTTTTTATGGAATCTAGAAAACCTTGATCCTCAAAGGGCAGAGGCTTTAAATTCTCCCCATGATCTGGTAGTAAAGGGGGCTGAGGGGTTAGATTTTGCGTTGCTTTTTCTACATTGTGTGAAAAGTCAGAATCAATTTCTTGTTGTACTGTAATAGGATTTTTTGCAACTGAAGACTCAGAATTAGACGAAGTAACATCCGTCTCTACGGTATTTTCATCATTCTCCAAAGAATGGAGTAAAGTATGTGAATTATCAACCTCAGATGAAGTAAGTGCTGAAGATAAAGTTAAAGAATTCTCAGAGACAGGATTATCTGTGACAAAATCATTTGTGCTTTTTTCTGATATTAAGTCTGCTTCATCAATAGCTGTAACTTCCTCAAGCTTAGTATTAATATTTGGTGATTCTTCTTCCTGCGATAGAGAGTTTAAGGTTGGTAAAATCTCTTTTGCTTGGATTAAATTTGTCTGACTTACGCTGCTTTTATTGTCAACTATAGACGGAACCTGATCTCTTTCAATGTCTTGTTGTGGTTGCGTTTGGCTAACTTGCATACCTGACAGATTAACTGATTCTGAGACTTCAGGTATTAGTTTTTCTTCATTATCTGTAAAGTTACTATCCGGTATAAATATTTTTTCTGTATTCCTTTTAGAAGGAATTTCTATAGACAAACTGTTGACTAATTCACTTGTGCCATCGTCTAATTCAATATTTTCTTTCGATGTTAAAGTATTTTCTGTTAAAGACAAACCTGTACTATAAAAACTAGATATTAGCTCAGAATTTTCTGACAGATCATCGGTAGCAAAATTCTCGAATAAAGTTGATTTATCTTGAAAGCTAGGTGAAGTATCTACAGTTGGATTACTGACAGAATTACGATCCTTTGTAGTAGTGTCTAACACAATATCTAGTTGTAAATCTGGTGTTTCCAAATTAGCCTCAATAGGCATAGACTCATCTGATATTAATAAGTTATCTTTGTTAAGATGAATATTAGTTTTATCAACAATTGGCTCAAAGTTTTTAGCCGTAGATGATTTGATAGCTTTTTTAGTTCTAGATTTTGACTTTGGTTCTTTTTCTAGTGGTTTCTGAGATTTATTTGTTTTTTTTGGCTTAGATTTATTTTTTATATTTACTTCTTGAGATGTGCCATTACTCGTATTTGTCTCGATGGGAGTTGGCATTATCTTTGGAATACTATTTTTTACTGATTCATTGCTATTGTCTAATGCAGCTATTGAATCAGAAGCATCAAATTCAATCAACGGAAATTCATTAAATTCACTATTTATATCCTGAGCATCCCAACTATCCCAACCTATTAATGGTTCAATCGATGGTTCATACTGACGAGACAAGAAAAACTTAGAGGATTTGACTAATGGTGGTTTAGTTTGGATTGTACTGATAAAATTATTTCGTGAATGCAAAGAATGAGATTCTTTTCTCAATATTATTCCCTGAGAATTATATAAAGATGATATTACCCCAAGGGGATGAATATTGTTTCCTAGTGAAGATTGAATAATTTGCATAGTGATAGTTTAAGAGTAGCCAATTAGCTAGAAACGAAATATCCTGATTTTTGATCTCGTTGTACAGAAGAGCCTCCTCCTGTAGACCTTGCAACTTGTAAACCTTCATAAGCTAAAGTTAATTCTTCAATCGCAACTGCCTTTCCATCTGCTTGAAGTGCAGGTGTTTTCCAGGTTATAGGAATAGCACCAATCAAAGTCCAACTCATCATCGTTTCACCGGCTTGATTAAAAATCAGAATATTGACATTGCGTCGAGATGTTTTCTTTTTCTCATCAAAAACTGCATTCATCCAATTCCAAAAACCTGGATGATCGGTAAATCCTCGTTTAAGAGTTATGTCTGCAAATTCTGTATGACCTAAATAAATTCTTTGCTGGTCGTTAACACCACCTTCCTGAAAAACATTTTTCTTAATTTGAACACTTAATCCTGAACATTCAGCGAAAGATGCAGCAATAGAACTATCTATCTCTACGTAGAAGCGATTAGTAGTGACATAATTTAATTCGTGAGTAATGTTGCCATTGTTAGCGCCTGTAGCCATCACAACCACCTTTGAGAATCATAACTACCTATTCTTTCGCGCTGCGATCGCAAATCTTCTAGCATAAGTTTATATACGCGTTCTGTAAGCTGGTTCATCAGCCGTGAATCGTTGAGGTATTTACCCGCAGCAATAGCTGCCTTGCTAGCATCAGATGCCACCGAAGCCCCGGCGTAGCCAGCAGTACCGCCAACATCTCCATCGAACGTGAAAAAAGTTTGTTGCTGTTTTGAGTCCATAAATAAAAAAACTCTCCCTAAATCTAGGCTAAAGGTACTGCATCAGAATCAAAAGTAGCCAAAAGTCGAACTTAGGGGCGCAAGACCTTGCGCCCCTACTAAGTTCGCTGGAAGTCCTTTAGAAGAATTGTGTTACAAGTGCGTAGCCCGTCGGAGACATCGCTGTAATATCAATGTAAGTAACAGCGTACTATTTATCTAACTACTGCTTGGACAACAGGATAAGAAAATGAGAGAACACGTCAGCCGGCAGAAAAAAACTACTACAGGCTTCTCAATTCCATCCCTGAAACACCCGACACGCGGCTTTAGTTTGGAGTCGTCGGCAATTTCACGCCAAGCGGTTCCTGAAATACAACCACTCCATAAGCCAGTTACTCACGATATCAGTCGCATACCACTGCGTAGCCAAGCAAAGGGTGGTGGACAGGCGATCGTAGACAACATCCGCGAACCGATGGAACAGGCGCATGAGCTTACACACGTAGTGCCGCAGAGTAGCAAGGCGGTGCAGCGATCGCCTTTACCAGCGCAACAACACCCGGAACACTCAGTGAATGTAACCAAATCTACATCAGGGGGAGATCGCATGATCCAGAGAATGAGCTTCCCTGAATATGAAGACGCTGCAAAGAAGATTCAAGAGGCACCTAGGGAAGCTTACGGATGGTGGGAAAAAGTAGAAACGGAAATACTATCAGGCAATGATGGAGCAAACGCGCTACAACAGCTAAAAGAAAAGGTTGAAATGTATGTTGCAAAAGCGGATGGTAACGCATCTTTTCACAAGCCTCTCAGGAGCTTGGCTGACAAATCCATCAATCAAATAGACGAGTACCTTAATGATTTGATCAAAATTCCAGAAAGGGAAATTGTCTCTTCAGAGGCAGGGGAAGATTCTTCCCGAGTCAATCTCGATCAATTCAAGGACGACGCGTTGGTCGTGAAGGAGTTCGTCACAGAGGAGCATAAGGAAGCGATCTCAACCTACTGCAAAAAGATGAACATAATCCTTTCTACACGTGACACTGGCAAGCTATCCCTTGATCGACTCCAGGAAGGAGCCAAACCGAAGCCACACACGATTCTAGAGAAATCAATCAAGGAGAGTTCTTTGGCAAAGGCACACCCAGAGGCAGCTGAGGCATTGAGGAAAGGTGTTGTATTGGAAGTGCCCCCTACTATCGGAGGTGTTAGTCTCGATGACCTAAAGGGATTTGTCGGGCATTGGAATGAAAATACTGGGGAGCTACTTGGTGTGAGAGTCGCTCCAAAGGATGTTGAGTTGGGAGAAGAAGAAGGCATACTGGGACTAGAACATCCAGAACCAAAGGATGCACATTCTACGGGTATCAGAAAGCTCCAACCATTTCTTAAAGACAGGAATACAGACAAACCCTACATCCCACTGTCAAAATTTGCGGAGTTTTGCACTGCACTCCCTGACGGTAAATGGAAACATTTTCTATACACCGGAGACTACGATTTACACGAAGTCTACAAACATAATAAGGCTCTAGTCGAAGGCTCCAAGGAAAAGGCGAGAGTACTGACTGGAATCAACCAACAAATAGCAAAAGACCAGGGGGATAATGGCCTCCCACTTAGAAAGGGTAAACTCGAAGCACATGAAGAAACAGTTAAGATAGGCGCAAGGGAAGTCCCTGCAAGCACCATTCATGCAGATGCAGAATCGAACTACGCGATGATCCAGCATGGCGATCAAATGGGATACATTACAAATCAAATCCATGAGGGGAGACTCAAGCAAGAAACAAGAAATGATAAAGCCCAATTGGTAGGGGCGGTGGCAGAGGAGAGTCCCGGTTCTCTGGCTTGGTGCGTAAGAGGATTGTGGTATGTGACGAAAGACAAGGTTGAGCACAGTGCGTTTCGGCGTGCGGTGGGTTTGACCGCTAGTTCTGGATGGCGGGAGGAATCACAGAAAGCGATGCGTGACGGATCGAGTAGAACGGTAGAGCTGAAAAAGGCGATCCCGACCAAAATAGGAATCCAGCCAGGAAATGCAGATAAACCGTGGATTAATGACAAAGGCAAATTCGTGCCTGATAGTGACGAGCGTCTTCCTATGTAACGTAAAAGTGCGATCGCCCGATACTATTGAATCGGGTTCTTGAAAATTTAGACTTTCGACAAATTGTGTTGTGAGTGCGATCGCTGTACTCTAAATGTTAGTAATAGAAAACAAAATATTCATCCAACTACTGCTTAGGCATCAGGAGAAAAAAATGAGAGAACGCATAGGCCAGCCCAAAAAAGCTACCACTGCTTCCTTCTCAATACCTGCACTCAAACAACCAACACGCGGTTTTGGTTTAATCTCCCCTAGTGCTTCGTCCCAAGCAGTTCCATTGGTGCAACCCCTCAACAAACCACTAATGCACGATATTAGTCGAATATCACTGCGTCCACAAACAAAACTCACAGTTAGCCAACCAGGAGATGTTTACGAGCAGGAAGCTGATAGAGTAGCGCAGCAGGTGATGCAGACGATAAGCGAACCTGGAAGTAAACAGTCTGTGCAACGAGAGGCATTACCAGAGGAAGAAGAAGAATTACAAATGAAATCTCTAACCGATGCTAATATTTCGCTGCAACGAGAGGCATTGCCAGAGGAAGAAGAAGAATTACAAATGAAATCTCTGTCCGATGCCATTACTCCGGTGGTACAGCGTCAGGGTGGTGGCGTAGCAGCCACATCTGACCTAGAAACTTCAATCCAACAGGAACGGGGAAGTGGACAGCCACTCTCAGACGATATCCGGCAACCAATGGAGCAGTCCTTTGGAACTGACTTTAGCGGTGTCAAAATCCACACCGATTCCCGCTCTGACCAACTTAACCAATCCATCCAAGCGCGGGCTTTCACCACTGGGCAAGATATCTTCTTTCGTCAAGGAGAATATGCTCCAGAGAGTCATGGAGGGAAAGAATTACTTGCCCATGAGTTAACTCACGTTGTCCAACAAAATGGCAGTGCGCTTGAGCGTAAATCTATTCATGATTAACCCATGCATCTTTATTAAATCCCTAAATTAATTTATTCTTCCTGCCTGCTGCCTGGTCGTTGAGCGTAGTTGAAACACTGCCTCCTGCCTCCTTAATAATGACGCTTAAGAAGCCGATCGCTGCTGATCAATTTGCAGTGGGATATTTTCCCGCACGAGTTGCCAAAAGTGCTTGATTGGGGGAATTTGCAGACGGTCTTGAGTTGTCACCATAACTACCCGACGAGTCAAACTGGAACCATCTGCTAAACCACTAGTATTATTGCTGGCTAAGGAACAAATCGCCAAGGTAGGGTCAAGACGAGCTTCTAGTAATGCTGATTGAGGTAGCAAAGCTATCAGTTCTCCTTGGCGTACCACTCCCCGGAAAGCATCTAGGGTATTTACCTCTAAAGCCGCTTGGAGTTTCGCTTCCATTCGCTCAAATCTATCTTGTATTAAGCGTTGCATCCCATAACCATCTTTAAAAACTACTTGGGGATAACGAATTAGCTCTGACCAAGGGACGAATTCATATTGGGCTAGGGGATGATTGGCGGCGGTTAGGACTTCTATCGGTTCATCATAAAGTGTTTCTACTACCATTTCTCTACCAGTGGTTAAAAAGCGATTGTTCATCACAATTGCTAAATCCACCAATCCATCTTTGAGGACTTTCAGGGCGCGATCGCTTCCTAATGAAGTCACTCGCAATTGCACATCTGGATAATCATGACAAAACTTTTGCAACACTGGTGGTAAGTAAGATCCGCAAAGCGAGTGAATTGCAGCAATGCAAAGTTCTGGTTGCTTTCCGGCGATTAAATCGGCTAATTCTTCTGTGGCTGTCTGCCACTCTTGGCAAATTTTGCGGACACGAGGTAGCAAAAGTTCACCTCCCAGTGTCAGCTTGGCATGACTGGTTCTGTGAAACAGTTCTATCCCCAAATCTGCTTCTAATGCTTGGATTTGGCGGCTAATTGTCGATTGGGTAACACCACACGTTCGCGCTGCTTGTTGAAAGCTGCCGGTTTGGGCGATCGCTAGAAAGGCTTGCAACTGCTCTAGGCGCATTTTTATGTAGCCTGAATTACATTTATAGGTTTCATTAAGTTAACGGATTTTTAACTGTAATTTAGTAGGATTTGTTACAAGCCTATAATAGCTATCTTATGGCTACGAACCGTTTACCACTCAGCTAAAGCGATCGCTATTCCTTGTTGCAAATCTGGCGTGATTGCGTCATTATTTGCTAACTGCTGCAATTGTTGATGTGCAGCTTCCCCATCCAAATTTTTTAGTGCAGCGATCGCGTGTAGTCTCACCGATGCATTAGAATCAGCTAGCAGCAAAATCAATGGTTCAATAGCTTGCGTTTTGCCTAACTGTCCTAAAGACAAGGCGATCGCACTTTTGATGTTGGCAATCTCTGTGGCTGGATGCTGCGATCGCAGCATTTGCAGTAATATTTCTGCGGCTGGTGTGGTTAACTGCGGCTTTTGTACTCGCCCTAAAATTGTGGCAATTTCTTGCCAAACTGTTTCTGATGTGCTTTGATTCACTGCTGTTTGCAAATATTCTAAACTGGATGGTGTCCCCACCCAACTTAAAGCGCGGATGGTTTCTAATTGCAGCTTTATCGGTGTCTGAGGTGAAATCAGCAAATCAAATAAATGTTTTACAGCCTCATCACTACCCATCCGAGAAAGAGAAACTGCGGCTGCACAACAAACATCAAGGTTAAAGTCGTAAAGTCTGGGTTGCAGTCTCGTCACTAAATCTAATGCTTCGCGCAAATCGGGGCGAAAACCTAAACCAACCACTGCTACCCGCCTAACTGTGGCGGCGATATCATCCAAAGCATTTAACAAGATTGGTGGTATTCGTTCGTCATGAAAACTGCTGAGGGCTTCTATTGCAGCAGTGCGGATTGTTGCTTGTGAATCTTGGACTACGCTCAATAGCGGTGTGATGGTTTCTGTTTGCGGAATACAGGAAAGCGATCGCACTGCTAAAAGCCTGGTATCTTCATTTAATAAAAGTTCAGTTAGTGCAGCGATCGCAACAGTACCCATTTTCCCTAGTGCTGTAGCTGCGATCGCCTTGAGTTCTTCATCATCATCACTTTTCAACAATTCAAGCAAAGGTGTGATGGCCTCTGGGTGCTGAAATTCGCCCAAAGTCCGCGCTGCATACCAGCGTAATTCTTCTTCTGCATCTTCATCTTCTAAGATGTTAATGAGTGGGGGGATAGCAATATTTCCCAATTGAGTCAACACCTTGGTGATTTCCCAGCGTTGCTGAAAATCTCCTATCTCTAAGATTGAAAGTGCTAATGTCAGCAGATATTGTCGATTTTTAACTATCTCTGGATGTTCAGAATCTGCCCCTAAAATTAATTGTTGTAAATATTGAATTAGTGATGACCAATCAGCTGCATCGTATGCTGTCTGGGCTTGCACCAAAAGCTGGTTGATATTACTCACGATACTCTGAATTGTATTGTTTAACTGGGCTTGACTAGAACTGAATTATTCTCAATCTTGGCGGCGTAAGTTTTCAGCGCTTCTGTCGCTGGGCCTTTTTGTACTTTACCGTCAACTCCAAATTCTGAGCCATGACAGGGACAAGCGAATTTTTTCGCATCAGCTTTCCATGCTACGGTGCAACCAGCGTGAGTACAGGTAGGGTTAACAGCAGTCAGATTTTCGCCTTTAGATGTGCCGAGTACCAACACAGGGCCAGCAGGTGAGTTTTTCGCCAACAATTGACCTGTTTTATCTAATTCTGCCGATGTACCTACTGTTTGCCAATCTCCAGATGCTGGAGTTGTTTGAGAAGAACAAGCTGCGATCGCTACAGGTAAAGAACTCGCTATCAAACCTAAACCTACCCAATTAATAAAATCACGACGTTTCATAGTTGCTGAAATAATATTTAAGTTTTCGCTAACATCTGCCACTCAATTTTGGATTTGAGATTTTGAGTTAAGAATTAATCTGTGGCAATCCAAAATCGCTTTGATCGTCTCAAATACTCTTCGTTAGGCGTTTGGTATCGCTCCTCAGTGACTTTTATGTAAAAAATGCATAGCGTTAATACATTTTCAGCAATTTTACTAAAAAATCGTAACAATTTATACGATTTTAACAGAAATCTCGCCTTAACTTGTGAGTATCCAAATTGTTACATGAACATTATCTAAATCTGCTTGACAAATTCCCAAGATGTAAATGGCGACAACCCGCACAGTTGTCCGCCCCTAGGAAGTAACCGTATTTTACAGAATTGAAAACAATTATAAATTTTCCTCCCTAACTCTTGTAGATACAGCACCCGATGTAACTACGGATTAATTGATATTGGGCAATTAGCAACATAGATCCTCACCATTTTCAGTAATTTGTAACGAGAGTCAGCCTCATGACAGACACAACAACTACCTCCACCAACCTCAATAAGTTCGAGAAATTAAAAGCAGAAAAAGATGGACTCGCTATCAAGAGTGAGATAGAGACATTTGCTGCCTTGGGCTGGGAAGGAATGAACGAAATAGATCGTGACCATCGACTCAAATGGCTAGGTGTATTTTTTCGCCCAGTTACCCCAGGCAAGTTTATGATGCGGTTGCGGATGCCTAACGGTATTCTTTCCAGCAGTCAGATGCGTGTTTTGGCTGAAGTCGTGCAGCGTTACGGTGATGATGGTTGCGCTGATATTACTACCAGACAGAACATTCAATTACGGGGGATCAGAATTGAAGATTTACCAGATATCTTTAATAGATTTCACGCAGTTGGTTTAACCACTATCCAGTCAGGGATGGATAACGTCCGTAATATCACAGGCGATCCCGTAGCGGGGTTGGATGCAGATGAGTTGTACGACACACGAGAGTTGGTACAACAAATTCAAGATATGCTCACCAATAAAGGCGAAGGGAACCCAGAGTTTAGCAACTTACCACGGAAATTTAACATTGCGATCGCAGGTGGAAGAGACAATTCGGTTCACGCTGAAATCAACGATTTAGCTTTTGTGCCAGCATTTAAGGAGGGGACAGGGGATAGGGGACAGGGGATAGGGCAAGAATTTGGTTTTAACGTTTTAGTCGGTGGCTTTTTCTCCGCTAAACGCTGTGAGGCGGCGATTCCTCTAAATGCTTGGGTGCTTCCCGAAGATGTGGTAGCTGTATGTAGAGCCGTTTTAGAAGTCTTTCGCGATCATGGCCCGCGTGCTAATCGGCAAAAATCCCGGCTGATGTGGCTAATTGATGAATGGGGTGTGGATAAGTTTCGAGCAGAAGTAGAAAGCCGTTTGGGTAAATCATTATTACCCGCAGCAGCAAAAGACGAAATCGACTGGGAAAAACGCGACCATATCGGCGTATATAAACAAAAACAACCAGGATTAAATTACGTAGGTTTGCACATTCCTGTTGGTCGGTTGTATGCCGAAGATATGTTTGAAATTGCCCGTCTTGCGGAAGTTTACGGCAGTAGTGAAATCCGATTCACAGTTGAGCAAAACATTGTTATTCCCAATATTGCGGAGTCGCGTTTAGCAACATTTTTAGCAGAGCCTACGCTAGAAAGGTTTTCTATTGACCCTGGTTTGCTGGCGCGATCGCTAGTATCTTGCACAGGCGCACAATTTTGCAACTTTGCCCTCATCGAAACCAAAAACCGCGCCTTGGCAATGATTAAAACCTTAGAAGAAGAGTTAACCTTCACCAAACCAGTGCGAATTCACTGGACAGGTTGCCCCAACTCCTGCGGACAACCTCAAGTCGCAGACATTGGTTTGATGGGAACTAAAACTCGCAAAAATGGCAAAACCCTTGAAGGCGTTGACATATATATGGGTGGCAAAGTCGGCAAAGACGCTCATTTAGGAACTTGTCTTATCAAAGGCATACCGTGCGAAGACTTGCAGCCAGTATTACAAGAGTTACTCATCAAAAACTTTGGGGCAAAACTCAAGCAAGAAGCCCTATTAGTTAGTAACTGATTGGGAATTGGGAATTGGGCAAAACTCATACTTCAACCTTCGAGATAAAAGGTTCAACTTCCGAGATAAAAGGCTCAACTTCCGAGATAAAAGGTTCAACCTTCGAGATAAAAGGCTCAACCTTCGAGATAAAAGGCTCAACCTTCGAGTTAAAAGGCTCAACCTTCGAGATAAAAGGCTCAACTTCCGAGATAAAAGGCTCAACCTTCGAGTTAAAAGGCTCAACCTTCGAGATAAAAGGCTCAACTTCCGAGTTAAAAGGCTCAACTGTCCGTTTTATTCAATTAGAAAGATTAGAATGCTTAAAAAATTATTTTCATTCAGCGATCGCTACCGCATCTTACATCAGACTTGGTTTGCTTTCTTTCTCACCTTTGTCTGTTGGTTTAACTTTGCTCCCTTCGCTACAACCATTGGCAAAGAGCTAAGTTTAGCGCCTGAGCAAATAAAAACTTTGGGTATCTGTAACCTCGCCCTCACCATCCCTGCACGACTAATTATAGGGATGCTTCTGGATCGTTTTGGCCCCAGAATCACCTACTCAATCTTGCTGATGTTTGCGGTAGTTCCTTGTTTGGCGACAGCGCTAGCACAAGACTTTAATCAACTAGTCATCAGTCGTTTGCTGATGGGAATTGTCGGATCTGGGTTTGTTGTTGGTATCCGCATGGTAGGGGAATGGTTCCAGCCGAAGGAGATGGGAATTGCTCAAGGTATTTATGGTGGCTGGGGTAACTTTGGGGCTTTTGGCGCAGAGTTTGCCTTGCCGATACTTGCAGTTTCTACCAGCTTTTTCGCTGGTGGTGCTTCTAACTGGCGGTTTGCGATCGCACTTACAGGGATTATTGCAGCCATCTACGGCGTTATTTATTACAACAGCGTCCAAGATACGCCCACAGGCAAAGTCTACAAGAAACCTAAGAAAAATGGTTCTCTAGAAGTGACCAGCATTAAAAGCTTCTGGGCGATGATTGTCTCAAATTTTGGTTTGATTTTCGCTTTAGGTTTATTAGCTTGGCGTTTGGAACAAAAGAACATTCATTTCCTCACTCTGAACCAAATGTATTTGACTTGGTTAGTATTAGCAGGATTATTTGCTTATCAAAGTTATAAAGCTTGGGAGGTAAACCGAGAACTACTAATTGGCAAGAAAACTTATGCTCCATCAGAGCGCTTCCAATTTGGTCAAGTAGCCTTACTAGAATTCACTTACATAACTAACTTTGGTAGCGAATTGGCAGCCGTTTCTATGCTCCCGGCATTTTTTGAAAAAACCTTTGCTTTAGAGCACGTTGTCGCTGGGATGATTGCTGCTACCTATCCCTTCTTAAATTTGATTTCTCGTCCCAGTGGCGGCTTAATTTCTGATAAATTTAGTTCACGAAAGTGGACAATGACAATTATCAGTGTCGGCATTGGTATTAGTTATTTGATGGCACATTTTATTAATAGTAGCTGGCCGATTCCGCTAGCGATCGCAGTTACAATGTTTGCCGCTTACTTTGCCCAAGCTGGCTGCGGTGCAACCTACAGCATCGTACCCCTAATTAAGAAAGAAGCCACTGGACAAATTGCCGGTAATGTCGGAGCTTACGGGAATTTTGGCGGCGTAGTTTACCTAACAATTTTTAGCTTAACCGACGCTCCAACACTATTTACCACAATGGGTTTAGCCGCACTAGTCTGCGCTTTTATGTGTGCCTTCTTCCTCAAAGAACCAAAAGGTTCCTTTGCCGCCGCTTATGAAGGTGAAATACCAGAAACCGCAACTCAAAAATCTGTTTTCCTAACAGAAGAATAATCAACTGAAAGATGAAGTAGTAAAATTAACCATCAAATTTGAATTAGGTAACTTTACACTTCATCCTTCCATAGCAATCTTAATTCATGAAAATCTCTTTTTCTTCTCTCTGCGCTCTTGGCGTCTTGGCGGTTCGTTAACAAAATTTATGAAAAAAACGAACCGCCAAGACGCCAAGGACGCAAAGGAATAAGAGTTTCAAAGATTTTTTGCGTAACACACAATTTTTCAAACTATCGCTACATCTGAGGTTGCACAATCAAAATAACAAAATGGTACAACTGCCATGAGTGAATTTACCAAAACCCTTTGTCCTTATTGTGGTGTTGGCTGTGGTTTAGAAGTTTCACCTCCAGCCCAACTTGGCAAAGCAACTAATCGAGATAGCCAAGGAACTCCAACTTGGCGGGTGCGCGGTGATAAAGCCCATCCATCCAGCCAGGGAATGGTTTGTGTCAAAGGCGCAACGATCGCAGAATCTTTAGATAAAAATAGATTACATTACCCAATGGTGCGAGACTCCTTAGATCAAGAGTTTCGGCGCGTTAGTTGGGATGAAGCTTTTAATCTCATCACACAACGCATTCAAACAGTCCGCTTCACCCAAGGGCCAGAAGCCTTATGTATGTATGGTTCTGGTCAGTTTCAAACCGAGGACTACTACATAGCCCAGAAACTGATGAAAGGCTGCCTGGGTACTAATAATTTTGATGCCAACTCACGTTTGTGTATGTCTAGCGCTGTGGCTGGGTACATTCAAAGCTTTGGCTCAGATGGCCCCCCATGTTGTTACGAAGACTTAGAATTAACCGATTGTGCATTTTTAATTGGTACTAATACAGCCGAATGTCATCCCATTGTTTTCAATCGGCTGGCGAAGTATCACAAAAAGAACCGCAAAGTCAAAATGATTGTGGTTGATCCCCGACGCACGCCAACCGCAGAAGCTGCTGATTTGCATTTAGCCATTCGTCCCGGTACAGATATCGATTTGTTAAACGGTATCGCCCACTTGTTGATGCGCTGGAACTACATTGACACCATGTTCATGGACGACTGCACCAACAACTTTCCGGCTTATGCGGAAGTGATTCGCCACTATCCCCCAGAAGTGGTGGCTCGTCAATGTGGAATCAGCATTGAAGATTTAGAAACAGCAGCCCGCTACTGGGGTGAATCTCGGCGGGTATTGTCTTTGTGGTCAATGGGTGTAAATCAATCGTCAGAAGGGACGGCTAAGGTAAGAACTATCATTAACCTGCACCTGATGACTGGACAGATTGGGCAACCTGGGGCTGGCCCTTTTTCCCTGACTGGTCAGCCAAACGCAATGGGAGGGAGGGAAGCTGGAGGTTTGGCACATTTATTACCGGGCTATCGGGTAGTAAAAAATCCCCAGCACCGCGCAGAAGTTGAGGAGTTTTGGGGACTTAAGCCGGGACAGATTTCGCCCAATCCCGGTTTGACTGCTTGGGACATGATTACTGGGTTGGAAAATGGCGCTGTAGAGTTACTGTGGATTGCGGCTACCAACCCAGCTGTGAGTATGCCAGATTTAGAACGAACTAAGAAGGCGTTGTTGCGATCGCCTTTCACCATCTACCAAGACGCCTATTATCCCACAGAAACCTCTGCCTACGCTCATGTTCTGCTACCCGCAGCCCAGTGGGGTGAAAAAACTGGCGTGATGACAAATTCCGAACGGGTGGTAACTCTGTGTTCAGCATTTCGCCAACCGCCAAGAGAAGCTAAAGCAGATTGGGAAATTTTTGCCGAAGTTGGCCGGAGATTAGGTTTTGAAAGAGAATTTGCCTTTGCTAACTCTGCTGAAGTTTATGCTGAGTTTGTCAAACTAACTAAAAATCGTCCCTGCGATATGACAGGTATCAGTCACGCGCAATTACAAGCAGAAGGCCCGACTCAATGGCCTCTCCCCCAAGAGAGCAGGGAAGCTGGGGGAGAAACCTCAGGAAAGCGGTTATATACTGATTTACGCTTCCACACCCCTGATGGACGTGCTCAATTTGGGGCATATTACTCAAAGGGATTGGCAGAACCACCAGACCCAGATTATCCGTTTGTGCTAACTAATGGACGACTTTACGGACATTGGCATACGCAGACACGCACCGGTCGAATTGAAAAAATTTGCAAAATGCATCCCGAACCGTTTATCGAAATTCATCCCCGTGATGCTGCCAAGTTAGGTATTGTAGATAATCAGAATGTCGAAGTGCGATCGCGTCGGGGTAAAGCTAAGTTTCCTGCTAAAGTGACAAAAGCGATCGCACCTGGTACAGTTTTTGTCCCTATGCATTGGGGTTCGCTGTGGGCAGACAATGCCGAAGCTAACGCCCTCACTCATCCAGAATCGTGCCCCGATTCCCTGCAACCAGAATTAAAAGCCTGTGCAGTGCAGCTAATACCAATTTCTCTGGAAGTTACAATCAAAAATCATCAACTCCAGTCTTCACAATGGTAATCTGCAAAGTGTAGCTATAAAGTGGTATTTTATAATCATTAGTAAGTAATTTCGTCAATAATCAAAAGTCAATAGTTATTATCATTTTTTATGACTCTCTAATTTTGACTGTTACCAATTACCATATCTGAAGAGGCTAAATCTCTAATAACTAGAGGTTTTACTGGCATCGATTTTAGTTATGGATAAATAATCAAAAAACAGATAAAAAACTTACGAAGCATTAGCAAGTAATCTTTTAATCCTCTAGATTTAATTTATCTATAGGATTTTGTTTTATTTTAGAATTGGGTGCAGGATATGAAAAAGCTACTGAGGCGAATTGTAGGAGCTACTAAAGACGATAACTTCATGCATATTATCGAAAATATAGAAGTGCTAGTTTCTAAACTTCTATCTATTTTCATGGTAATTGTAATTTTGGTAGCGATCGGAGATTTGGGAGTCTTTATTTTCAAAGAGTTATTTACAGCCCCTTATGGTAAGTTTAACACCACTTTATATAAGATTTTCGGTTTATTTTTAAATATTTTAATTGCTTTAGAAATTTTAGAAAATATTACAGCTTATTTGCGAAGACACGTTTTTCAGGTTGAATTAGTTATTGTTACTTCTTTAATAGCAGTTGCCAGAAAAATTATTATTCTTGACTTAGAAAAAGTTGGAGGTATTGATATAATTGGTCTAGGTATAGCTATTCTTGCCTTATCAATTAGTTATCTGATAATTCGGCTCAGTAATTCCAAAGATGCAAGTTAAAATAATTCGTAATGACGCTCCTACGTTGCTAACGCTACGCTAACGTAATTCGTAATTTTTAATTCAGTTTTGTAATGAGAATTTAGAGCCTGGCACAAAACTTGCTGCTTTTCCCATTCCCCATTCCCCATTCCCCACTCTCCATTCCCTTTGGATTTGTCGAAAAATGACAGATTTCTTTGAATTTGAAGCAGACTTTGTTGATTCTCTGCGTTGCATCCCCATGCAGGCGCGTTGCAAATTAGATACCTGTGGCATCAAGCTAAAATTGTCTGATTGGAATCAAATGACAACAGACGAGCGTCAAGCTTTAGTCGAATTACCTTGCACAACAAAAACGGAAATTCAGTCTTACAGCGAACATATCCAGCAGTTAATTTTAAAACGCACAGGTACACCAGCGACAAAATTGCCCGTTGAGCCTGATCCTGCGTGGCTTGATTTTGCCACAGTACCAGCCAGCGTTCAAGAAAAATCTCAAGAAATAGGTGTAACCCTGACACAGCAAAATTGGGCAGTTTTAACGCCCTTACAGCGTTTTGCCTTGATTAAACTCAGCCGGTCAGGACATGAAAATAAAAACTTTCCTAGAGCGATCGCAGAATTCCATCTGCTTTAATTAGTCAATAGTCATTAACAGAATAAATCTGTAAAGTGCATTACACTTTGTTAACTTGCTGCCCTCAAATGATACATTACAGCACAGTTGTTGATGTAATGTATCAAAAATTCGCATATAGACTAACACCGAAATTAGCCGACTCTAAATTAATATTTACTTTATAAACAACTATTGATGACTAATAGGTAAGGGTAAGAAAAATATGGCTGCAAAGAAACTTTTGATGCTAGTTGGGGACTATGTAGAAGACTATGAAGTAATGGTTCCTTTCCAGGCATTGCAAATGGTGGGACACACTGTCCACGCAGTTTGTCCCGACAAAAAAGCTGGCGGCAAGGTGCGGACAGCAGTCCATGACTTTGAAGGAGATCAGACTTACAGCGAAAAACCCGGACACAATTTCACTTTAAATGCTACCTTCGCAGAAGTAGAAGCCGCAAACTACGATGCTTTAGTCATTCCCGGAGGACGAGCACCAGAATATATCCGCCTCAATCAGCAGGTGCTAGAAATCACCCGTCACTTTGCCCAAGCGAATAAACCGATTGCTGCCATCTGCCACGGCTTGCAGTTATTAGCGGCTGCTGATGTACTGCAAGGTAAGAGATGTACTGGTTATCCTGCTTGTAGCCCAGATGTCAAGAGTGCTGGAGGAATTTATGTCAATATCCCAGTTGATGAGGCAATAGTTGATGGTAACTTGGTGACAGCACCAGCTTGGCCTGCTCATCCCCGTTGGCTAGCAGAATTCCTCACAGTACTTGGAACTAAGATTGAACACCCAGAACTGGCTACAGTTGTTTGAAGCAAAAAACCGGAAATCTTTTGGTTCCATCTTTAGAGCAGTTTATTTGCCCACTCCAAAGGAGATTATTCAGTGGCAAAAACAACTGACAACAGACGACTAAAAATTATATATTTTTGGAATGGAACTAAATGCAGTAAAAACTACTATTTTTTAATAAATTGCGGTGGGTTTAATTTGCAGCTAGGATGTCAAGAGTACAGTCCCGATGCAATCTGATTTATCCGCCCAAGAAGCCAGTTTTAGAATAAACTCTCAGCAGATGGAATACTTATTTACATTAGGTGAAACAATTTGAAATTTTGCATCAATAATTTTAAATTTCTTAGCAGTAAGTGAAGCTATAGTGGATTTAGCAATGCTGCTGTTGATGTGGCTAAGGTTATTCCTGCTGCCAAATTATGTGAAGAATTAGTTTAGAAACGCACTTCTTATCGATGACAGGCAAAAACGCAAGACATAATGCATTTCTGCGGCTAGTGTCTGGTAATGGGGCAGCTTTTGGAGCAGAATCTCGCTACTCGCTGCCCCCCAGCAAAGAGATGGTAATTGGACGCGACCCCAGCTGCCAAGTTGTCTTGGATGCCATGATGTACCGAATGGTATCTCGTCGTCATGCAGTGGTTCGTCCCCTCTCTCTATCGCCAGATAGCAAATTTAGCTGGGTACTTTGTGATTTGAATAGTGCCAATGGCACTTATTTAAATGGGCAACGTTTGTATGAATGTCAGGAATTGCACCCAGGTGATCGCATTTCTCTAGGTGCTGATGGCCCGCAATATATTTTTGAGTACGAGTATACCTCAATCACCCCGGCGACGACAGTAAATCAAGTTACACCACTGCCTTCGGCAACGAACTACCACGGCCATACACAATTAAAGCAGCCAGATTCTGTTAGCTTCACCCAGCTTTTCCCCATTATTTCCACTGGTAAAGATTTAACTCGGAAAGCTTACCTTGTACCGGGAATACTGACTGTAATCTTTGTGGTGCTAATGTTTGCTACAGTCGGTCGGCCCGAAGCTAATCAAGTACTGGTCGCAACTTACATCGCCTTCGCTGCCTACTATTTTGTTTACCAACTTTGCGGCAAACAGAAGCCTTGGTGGGTGTTAATGGCTGCGGCAATAAGTACGACGATGATTTTGCTCAGTCCTTTGTTGGATCTTTTTATCTTCGTGTTTCGCGGTATTTTACCTGGAAACTTGCCCTTGCCCCAAGAATCTACCACCTTCACAGAGTTACTGGTGCGGATGTTTTTTGGCGCTGGATTGATGGAGGAATTACTTAAGGCATTACCTGTAATCGGCGCGTATTTTATCGGCAGTGGATTACCTTCACCTTGGCGAGAACGTATAGGCGTCTGGGAACCTCTAGATGGGATTCTGTTGGGAACGGCTTCTGCTGTGGGCTTCACTCTATTGGAAACCCTCGGTCAATATGTGCCAGATATAACTCAGAATGTCACGCAGCAGGTAGGTATAGGCGCTGCTGGTCAACTGGCAGGTTTACAACTGTTAATTCCGCGAATTTTAGGCTCTGTAGCTGGACACATGGCTTATAGTGGCTACCTGGGTTATTTTATCGGGTTGGCTGTCCTCAAACCCAGTAGAAGTTGGCAAATTCTTTCTATTGGTTATCTTAGTGCCTCTGCTCTCCACGCTTTGTGGAATGCTACAGGATCAATCAATGCCTTGCTATTAGTAGTTGTCGGGGTTTTATCTTACGCCTTTTTGATGGCAGCAATTCTCAAGGCACGGGCGCTTTCACCGACGCGATCGCAAAATTTTGCTACCCGATTTCTGGGCCCAAAATAGTAGCAGGGGGGAGGAGAGGCAGATGAGGCAAAACAATCAATGCCCAATGCCCAATGCTTGAATATTTATATCTTGGGATAGATGGCTTAGTTTCAAAATCAGCGTACTGTGTAATTTACACTGGAGTAGCTATATCTAAAAAATAAAGATCATTTAACTTCTGGCAAAAATTTTGATTTTCGACTCTCTTTTTGCGCCTCTCCATAAAGCAAAGAATATCTTTGCAAGAGACGCCTTTGAATAGAGTAAGCGTAAAGCGGGGGTTACGCGAACACAATGCATAATGAAAATTTTAGCTTTCTCTACTTTTTCTACTCCCCCATTTCCCATTTATGGTTCAGGCTCAGACTTATTGAGTTGAGTGAAAGCATAAGAAGCGATCGCTAAACTAACCTTTGCTTTCTCTACTTCTGATAAAGCTGCCCACTCGCTATTTTGAAGATTACTGAGTGCAGATGCCACATTTTGCGATTCGCTACTTCGCATCGCATAAGCAAAAGGACGAGCTAAAACTAAAAGATCCTCTGTTCCCCAAGTTGGTAGTACTGTTTGAACGCACTCAACCAGTTGCTCACCAATTAATTGGCGAGAAGCAAATATCTCAGCAGCTTTGGTGGCGATGGTGTTGAGTAAGGCTTGAGGGACACAGGCACAAAAAGTAGTACGTAATGCTTCTTGAAGATTAAGCACCACTGCCTGTTGTCGGTTCTCATTTTCGTCTAGTGTAGAAGTAATGCCAGACCAAAGAGTATCTAGATGGTTGTAAAAATCTTGCGATCGCCTCATGACTTCTTCGTCAAGTAAATCATCCATTCCGAACTGTTGTTCTAGTTCCTGAAAATAAGCTTCTGATTCATCATCACCTGGATTCCAGGGATAGTTACCATCTTCTGGTTCTAGTAATGCTTCTAATAACTCTAAATCTAATTGAGATGGCAAAGATGAGAAAGTGTCTGAGCCGTTAATTTTATTAGCCATTTTTTCTTACCTCATAATTATTTGGTGGTATTGACAACTACAATTTCTGAGAGGAGATTTCCGCAAAAATAGTTGGTTTTTTCTCCAAAAAAAACAGATTTTAAAAGCTGATGCTTGACATCAAAATCAACTTATGCGATGGCTCTGCTAGGAGTCTTCAATTACAAACTCCCAGGTTTCACCTCTAGCACTTCCAAACTTTAACTGCATTCCTGACTTCAAAGGGACTTCCTCTCGGAGGATTTGTTGCCAGCCATTAGGCCCTAAAAACCAGGTTGTCCCGTAGGTGGAAAAATCTTGCAAGTAATAAGTTCGCACCAGTGTAGCATCAGTAAGAGTATTGCGACAAAAGATTTCGGCGTGGCGTTTGGATACAGATGGTTCGGGGATGACAATATCATTGTCTTTCGTGCGGCCGATGCGGGTAATTCCATAACGCAGTGGCCAGGTTTTACCTTTTGGGGTGAGCGATCGCAAAGTTGCAATCGGAAGCGAGGAACCTACATCAGGAATGGCTGTATCTGGTAGTTCCGTAATACCTTCATCCAGATTTTTAATCAGTTCGCCATTAAAATCTGGATGCAGGTAGAGAACAGGTAAAGTCCAAGCAGGTTGATTAAATTTATACAGTGTTAACAACTCTTGCCTAGCCTGTGCTACGGCTTCATCAATTGGTTTGTGCGATCGCAAAGCTTCAGTAAAGGCTTGAATAAAACTGTGGCTTTCGTGGTCAGCGATTTCATCGCGCATCCCCAAAACCGCAGGTACGCCATGACGAATCAGTACTTCTGCTAAACTGCTGGCAGGTATGGCTTGATTATTAATAGCAGCTGGTTGTGCGCCCCAACAGGCGTTGAAAACTGCTAGCTTCACACCTGTACGGATTAATACTTGCGCCAATTCTATGCCATTGAGGGGCATATCTGGTCGCAAAAACAGTAACCCCCCGTCTGGATCTGGCAAACCATGTCCAGCGTAAAAGAAAACATTGTATGCTTTGCTTTCTAATTCTTCAATCAACTCCTGTGGGGTTGGTTGTAATAGTTGATTCACTATACAAGGTGCATATCTTTGGGAGTTACCAGGCGTATCTACAAGACTTTGCTGTAAAATAGCAGCTTCTTGCTCCAGTTGCAGCTTTTCATCATGACCTAAAACCAGCAGAATACTTAAAGCCTGGTCAGTTCGTAAATATGGTAAGGCTTCAACTTCAGTGCTGGTGCGACTAAATAGCAAATCTTGGGAGAGAGACATAGCCGATTGACCAGGTTCACGCTGCATAATTTCCCAAGGGAAAGCGATGAGATCCGGGTCACGAATTTCTAGTCGAAAGCGCAAACGTGTATGCTGACCCATAGCAATCCCGCGACTGCGTTCTAGACTACCGAGAATTTGCCCGTCGAATACCCAACGCCATAAATTCATTCCCAAGTATTGCATCAGACGACTGCTGTAAGGGCCTGTGGTCTGACCTGAAGGGGGTGAAATCCAATCTAGGGGGAATGGATTGGATTTTTGAGATGTTGAGTTTGGGGAAATATCTAGGCGATCATGACCAGCAAACATCTGCTGCCATTCTTGCCAGACTTGGGTGAGTTCAACAGGCCATACACAGTCATGTAAAACATAGCCACTGGGATAGGGAGCCTTGACCACCCAAATAGCGAAGTTGTCAGTACCTGTGTTTAGGAGACGAGCGATCGCCAAATTCAGGGATGGCATGGATTCATTAAACTAAAAACTAAAAACAAATAATTTCAATAGAAGAAAACAGATACGCCAGAATTCAGAATTCAGAATAAATTAGTGGGGATTTAAACCTGGCGCTAATTATTTTGCACCAAATTGAAAGATTTGGTGGGGGTCTGAAACCCGTAGGACTTACGCAAACAATAGCCGAAACCCTGATTTAACGGTAGGGGCAATTCATGAATTGCCCCTACGACGCGTAGTTTTGTGTAAGTCCTAACCCGGTTATTCAGACGCTCGGTCGCGTAGCGTCTCCCCTTCTCCCAAAGGGAGAGGCTAGCGCCAAGGGAGAAGACTCGCTAACGCTACGCTATCCACCAGCGATGCACTGAGCCGGTCGTTGTGTCGTATATAATTCATTCTGAATTGTGACTCCTGACTCCTGAATTCTATTTTGATAACAATACTCTAAGGTGAAAATTTTCTACTTTTTTGACCTTGTAAGTTTTTTATCCTGATTGTTACCTGTTATTATTTCAGGTTTTTACCAGTTTATCGAGTATTTAATTAAGTTGGACTGGTGTCAGATGGAGGTGGTTGAGTAACTGGCGGTTGCGTGATGGTTCTACTACATGGACTTGGTGCGTCTGATTGTAAAACAGATACGCCAAAACGGCTCAGTTGGGATAAGTCGAGTAATACTGTTGCTGGTAAAGGTTTTGAATTTGGTGGAACTGAAGTAGTTACTGCTGGTTTATTAGTATTAGCTGGAGTTTGTGTGATTTTATTAGCACAGACTCGCATAGATACGGAAAAACTCCCAGAAGCAGGTTTGGGATTTGATTTTTTCTCAATAACTTCTAAAAAAGTCTCAGGGGGAAGCGATTGGTTGTTTCCCAAGGTAATTTCATTGTTGGTTTTTATTACCCAACCAGGAGAAAGGTTAGCAAGCGATCGCGGTGTAGGTGTCGCTTCAACGATAGGGTTTTGAGTTTGTAATGGATTGGAAAAAACTGGAGCGGCCCCTGAAGGCGATCGCAGTTGCTTTACGAACAATCCTAGAGCACCTGCTGCTACCACAAATATTAATGGGACTATCCACTGTAGCGGTACTTGGCGAGTTTTGACAGGCTCCTTTTCAGTAATGACCTGAGTTTTGTGGTTTGGGCTACCCAAAAGTGTCGCATCGGACTTTCTGGAAGCCAAATCAGCAGTTTTGGCAGAATAACTCTCTGGAATGACTGCTTTGATGGTGATTTCTGGTTCCCAGTATTGGACTTGATAGTGAACTAAAGCGACGGTGACATTATCATGTCCATTTTTAGTATTAGCAATTTCGACTAATCTATCCGCAACATTTGTGATATTTGCTTCCCCAAGGAGAATCGGCAAAATTTCTGTTTCCCAGTACTCCTCGACTCGATCAAAATCACTTAAGCCATCGGAGGTGAGGAGAAAAACAGCATCTTCATCGAGCATAAATCGCCCTGATGTGGGATGCAATGAATTGCTGGGCCCCATTCCCAAAGCCTGGACTAGAGAGCCAGCAGAACTCTGTTGCACAGCCTCGCGGTAAATGGCATAACCTAGCCGCACTTCGCGGGAGGCGACATCATCATCCAGGGTAACTTGATAACAACCGTGGCGGGTAATCCAGTAAGCCCGACTATCGCCGACGTGGGTAATGTACATTTCATGAGCAACAGGCAATGCCATGACTAAAGTTGTACCCATCCGTTGCCGCCCTTGGCGATTTTCAGCGTCATTGCGCTGACTAATTTTGTCATTGGCCATTGCCACTGCCTTGTCTAGGTCATTCAGCAGCAGTGAGGGGTCTATGTGGTCATAAGGAACTTTTGTGAGTTGCTGTACCTGCTGCTGGATCGTTTCAATGGCTAAATTTGAGGCGACATTGCCACCTTCGTGGCCACCGATGCCATCACAGACAATTGCTAAGGCTGTTGGCTGGGGCGGTTTGCTCACCAAAGTCCCACTGGAAGGGCTACAGGCATCTTCGTTCCGTTGGCGACTGGGCCCAGTGTCGGTTTTGGTGATAATTTTGATTGTGGGTGTTTGCGATCGCCCTAATTGTGCCAGTCCCTGATCTAAAACTCCGATTAATTGATCGGTTGAGTTAATCTCTCCCTGAATTAAAGAAAGGCTAATACGCTCAACAAATTCAGTTATGGCTGGTTTGGCATTACTAACTAACTGCTGCCAAAATTCACCTAATTGGGGCAACTCTGGTGATATTGCGGTGTCAAAACGCAAATCCAGCAAACGGACTAATGATCCTTCTACCCGTAATACATCTGAGTCAAGCAGGCTAGAGGCGACACCTTCACTTGCAAGAGGTTGCCAGAGATGAGCTATTTGCCATAACCAATTGAGTTGGCGCATTGAGGTAGCATCATGCCAAGCGGTGGTTAACTCGCTGCCTAAATGCACTTGTTGGATTGTGTCATCTACTAATAGTGGCGGCTTTTCTAAGAGTAATATTTCTCGCTGGGAGGGGCCGTCAGTTAGAAAAAGCACTCCATATACCTGCGGTACGTGTAAGCGGTAGGGAATAAGCCTCAGGTAAGCTCTTAGAGGCTGCAAATTATCTAACTCAGGCGTTAGGGCTAATAAACCAGGTTTTGTATCTAAAAGGACAAATTTATCAATGACTAAATAGCGATCGGCTAATATTTCTCCAGGGCTACCCACACTTGGGCCATCTACCACTGCCCAGAGATAGTTTTTAGGTAGGGGCGTGGAACATCGCTGGCAAAACTTGTGAGTCAGGGGGTTGGCAGCCTGACAATTTTCGTTTGGACAGTACAGCGTTGCCGCGTCATTTTCCATAGTTTTCGCACCGATCAGCGATTGGCAATTTCTTTAACAGCATTAGTAGGGACAATCTAGACCGCTCATCTTTCTTAAACTTGACATACCCAGACTTTAGATGATGATTTTAGCTGGCGGATATCAGCAGGTGCTAATACTTACTTATCCAAAGAATACGCTCCCAAGTCAACCCTACAGCCTCATCATAGCTTCTATTGCCCTGCGACTCTCCATCGCAAAAGCAACTCGCTCCAACCCTGTCACCACAGCATAACCCAAGCATAACTGCGCCCCAAGCTTTTGCTAAATTACCCCATCATCAAGAGGCAGATAATGTTGGTATTTATTTAGTTTATAAGTAGGATAGCAACAATTAACTTTAATTAAGAATTAAGAATAGCAAACATAATTTTGGCAAAAGTAGCTGACGAATGAAGTGGCTCTAAAAATCTTGTCATCTCGTTTTCTAGTTTTGAAGAAGGGAATGCTCTTTGGGGAGCCGGCGAAGCCTTACAGAGGGCATTCTCAGCCAGAGTCTGGGAACAAAGTACTCGGTATTAATAGACATCTTGCAAAAGTTACTTTTGCAAGATGTCGGGGAAAGGTCAAAGGTTAAAGGGAAAGGGGAAATTCCATCCCTTTCCCCTTTCCCCTACTTCTGCAAGAAGTCTAATGAAAATAGCTGTCAGTTGATACAGAAGGATTCATCTGACTTTTCACGGGATCTGGAAAATCTCTCTCCTTGGAGGAGAGAGACTTTAAATTTTACCCCTGACCGCCACGGGTTGGAGGTTGGGAGGTTTTTCGTGGACTTTTGCAGATGACCTGAATTGTTAGAAGGGTTCAGCAAGTCCGCTATCAACTCATTGGCTTATTTTTTGTCGTCAATTGCAACTTGGGGGACTCCCATGCTGTAGTTGGTAACACGGGCAGAAAGATTGTAGCTGAGTTCGCCGAGTTGCAGGAGCGATCGCAGGTAATGCTCTAAGTCTGACCCTACACGGCGTAAGTTATAGTCTGTGAGGTCTTCACCACTAGATGCTTCTACTAGTTCATCAAATTTTCGATAAACTTTTTGCAGCGCATCTTCATTCCAGTTAAATTCGTTATCTGGGTCAATGTCTAACGTCAAAACTTGTTGACTAGGAACCAGTTCGCCATCCCGGTCAATTTCACCTGCAAAAATGCGGACGTGCCGGGTTGTGGACTTGAGCAGCATCGGGTTATCCATAAAAGGGTGTAAGATTTGGGTGGATTACACTGAAATTATTGTAAACGCTATATCTGAGCTTGAATGCTCTCAATTTACAAGCTTTGAACGCAGTTTCAAAAGGGTAGATTGAATGGGCATAAGTAAAAATATCACTTCTACTGATTAGGTTGCTACTTCTGTTAGGAGTTGAAGACACAGTTAGCTGCTAGTACTGTCAGTAGTCCAATTATTTTTCTGTAAAAATTACTGGGGAGAGTATTTTCATTTAGTGGACTCATCTCAGCTACAGCTAAGATTTTTTTTTACTCATCAAGCCCAAAAGACAGTAGGGGAAGGCACTCGGCAAGAATCATTTGATCTGTGTACATTTTTTATGGACAACAAAAGTTTTTACCTTAATAATTATGAGCGTCAATTTCTCCGAAATTTTCTATTGAAAAAAACGTACATCTAGTAATTTTACTGAATAGTGCTACATCGACCTCTGGGTTTAATAAACTCAAAAATATTAAGCGGTTTTACTTACGTATAAACACCAAATTTAAAGTAACAAGTCCAACTGTTCTTGACGTTCACATAAAGTTGATGTAAAAACCTTTAAAAAGGTCGAACAACTTCTTACAGAAACTTTATTGTGTAGAATCTTAAAAACTGAATAATAGTTATGGCTTACCATAAGCTACATCTGGCACAAAAACATCAAAATCTAGACAGTGAAAATTTAGCTTGTAAATAAAACACAGGAGAGTGAAATGGAATACAAAGGTGATTGATGAAGAAAAATTCTTAATTCAAGCACTTTGGATTCAAAAGAGATATAAAGAATTTTTGCTGGATATCTACCTCCTTGCCCTCATGACAACCAAGTAAAGGAATCTCAATAGCTATGAACTCCAAAGCATTACCACGCCAGATAAATAATCTCGAAGTAGGTGTTTATGAGTGCGAAATACATCTCAAATTCCGGTTGATTGAGGAAAAGAGTCTATTGGGCGATCGCGAACAACTCTTACAGGTGCTACTTGATGCTTTAACCGAAGGATCTGATGACTTTTTAGAGACACTACAAGCGTCTGTTAAAGCGCAGGAAGTGTCTGAGTTTAAGGCTTCACCTCAAATGCGACGCCAGCTAATGCGCTTGCGTAATGTTGCGGAAAATCCCCAAGTTTAAAGGTGTAATTTAAGTAGTGAAAAATGTGAATTGGGCATCAAATCAAATGTTGATCCCATACCCCCGTTGCCATAAAAATTAAGCAGCAAGTAGAACTCATAAAATATTGTGATTTCTACTTTGTGAAAGTCTTATTTAGCAGCACAAAGTCCCAGGAACAGTTTCCGCTATTAAAAACTTTGTAGCAAAGGGTACTGGTAGAATCTGAGAGCAAATTCAGCCGGGTGCATTTTACCGAGTTTTTATCAAAACATTGCAGGAAGAACAAAACCCTGTGTCTTTACAGATGGGGGATTGGACAACAGGCGCAAATCAAATGAAAATCTAAAAGACCAAAGTAAAAATAAATAACCTTTCTTTCTTTTCTTTTAGCTTTTTGCTTTAGTTAAATGCCTGATTTGCTGAAATACTTATGTTTTATTTATTACTGGTAATACTGGTAATCGGTCATGGTTTCGCAGCCAGTCACCTATTACCAATTACCCAGGGGCAGGGAGTAGGGGAGCAGAGCAGGGGAGCAGAGAAGAGAAGTTGCAATAAATTTTTCCCCTCTGCCCAATGGCCCTATGCCCCAATACCTATTTAGCAAGACCGTGTTCTAGAGCAAAACGAACTAATTCTGTACGGCTATTGGTGCCGGTCTTACTAAACAAACGGCTAACGTACTTTTCTACATTGCGAACGCTGGTTTCTAAGCGACGAGCAATTTCTTTATTCATCAACCCTTCAGCGACCAAGTTTAAAACGCTTTGTTCTCTGGGAGTCAAATCAATTTTGAAAGGGGCTGGCGATTGGGAAATGGCATTTCTTTGAGTTAACAATGCCTTAATTTGGGCAATCTGATTGGCTAGTTCGGCAATATCAGGGGTTTCATTGTCATCTCCCGTAGTTGAAGCTTTAGCGGCGCGACGGGCGAGCAAATTTTCGACTATAGCCACTAACTCATCTGGATCGAAGGGTTTGGGAAGATAGGCATCAACACCGGCATGATATCCCTGGATGCGATCGCCTGTCATACCTTTAGCAGTTAAAAATACTACCGGGAGCGCTTGAAAGCGGGGATCTTCTCGTAGTTGCTTGAGGAACTGATAGCCATCTACTTGAGGCATCATCACATCAGAAATCACTAAGTCAGGTGTATTCAGCTGCATCCATTCCCAACCTTCAAGGGCGTTACTGGCGACTTGAACGCTGAAACCGCTCTCTTGTAAATAATCTTTCACGGCTTCCCGTATCCCTGGTTCATCATCCACCAGTAACAATTGTGCTGACATTTAAAATTTCCTTGAGTTTTCCTTTTTCCAATTTAGCGAAAGTTGACAGGCATTTAACAAAAGGAATTTTGAGTGCTCCTCTTTTGCGTTGGGAGAACCAAGTGGCGTGTGAGCTGTAATAACTTTGGAAGTCATACACTAATACGAATTATTTTAATTCCATCAATCAGGCTCATCATTGTGCACTGGCTGCAATCTGATTCCAGGCTTTGACTGCTGTCTGTAAATTCTTTGGCAGGTTATTTTGAGAAATATCGTTGTACTGAACCGTACCCTCTTGGCTAGTAAGAGTGTAGGTGATATAGTCAGCAGCACCACTGGGGGCTGGATAACTCAAATTCTGAAATTTACTAAAATTAGAACGTTCTAGCGATCGCACAAATTTTTGCACCTGTTGCACAGGAACGCGGCGAACACTACGCTCAGAATCATTAGCATCACCAATCCGCACGCGAATCAATTGCCCATCTTTGAGTAAAACAGTCTCGTAGGTTCTGCCAGCAAAACCACCACTAGAAATTTGCCGAAATACGATATCTCGATCTAACGGTGGTGGTAACTCGCTGACTGGAATTCGTACAGGGGCAAGTGTAGTGTTGCTAGCTTTTTCATTCAGCCTGAGCGCGGAACCTGTTTGATTGGTATGATAAACCAAGGTTTGGTCAACCGCGCCGACAACCACTCGCCAGCCTGGTACTAAAGCTTGGGTACAGAATTCATCAGCATTAGCTAATTCTAAACAGCCATTTTTCCAAGTTTGCTGTTGAGCCTTACTGATGATTAGCTGAGAAATTGGCTGTTGCAAATGTCTGGATGCAGCTTGCAAAACAGCATTTTTTACAGACGCAGGTAATTTATCTGGCAGATTTTCTGAGGCAGTGTTTGCCGAAGCTAAACGTAGCGACCGCCCATTGTTATTGGTATGATAAATCCAATTTTCTTTGCCATTAGATACCACAATTCGCCAACCCGGAATTAACGCTTGGGTACAGAATTCATCAGATTTAGGTAATTCTAAGCAACCATTGCGCCAAGTCTGTTGATTATAATCAATAATTTGCAGTTGTCTGGTTAAAACTCCCTGTCTGCGGGCTAAATCTCGCAGGACTGCGTTAGCTACTGGACGCGGCAAGCGGTTTGGTTTAATATTGTCTTTGAGAACTTCATTGCTTGTTTCTAGCGATAAGTTAGCAGAAGCACCCATAGCACCTTTGATAACTGTTAAACTGCTAGCAATAGACAAAATTCCAGTCAAAATCAAAGCAGTGAAAATTCGCCCTTGATTGGCGTTAAAGTAATTTTTCAGCATGAATTTTGTAGTAATATAAAAATGTTACTCAAGAGTCATAGAACTCAGAAATAGTATCCAGGCCTTAATGAACAATGAAATATATAATTCCAGAACTTAAAAAGTTGGAATTAGTTTAGTATCTGTATTCTGAAACAGATATAAACACAGAGACGCTGATGTAGTAATTTTTTGTTCCTTATACAAATTTTGTATACCGAAGTCACAGGAACTCATATCAGCCGACAGAGGGGATGGGAGATATTGCGGCAGATGACTTTTAGACTCAGAGTTCCCCGTCCATCTCATACAAAAAGCGATTATTTTCTGACTTTGTGAATGAATACTCACACTCTTGTAAAAAACCTATACATGTCAGGATTAAGGAGTGGGCTAGAATGCTTGTGGGATAAGCATTTGAGCTTAAATTGACACCAATGGGCACTGCCGTGCCCTCAGAGCATTATTGCTACCCTGTCTATCTACTTTTAGGAAGGGGTTGACCAAACTCGATCACCTGGGGATTGGGAACATTAGGGACTGTTGGAACTGGAAAGTCCGACATACCGAAAGGAGGAATGCTATTCAAATTACCGGGTTGATTTGGGAAAGAAGGAGGAGGAAGAATCAAACTAGGTTGTTGAGATGATGGATTCGGAGTTAGCGGAGGTACAGTTACAAAAGGCTGTCCTGAGTTATTAGTAATTGTTGAAGGTAGGTTAGTAGATGGAGGCGGAACTGTGAGTAAGGGCGATTGTTGATTAGTAGTGGTTACGGGTAGATTACTAGGCGGCTGTGATTTATTAGGTGTTTGAGGTTGTTTTTTGGGTGAAGGTGGAGAGTTTGCTGGTTTGACGGCAGTAGTTTTACCAGAAATAACCGGACGTAATACCCAGCGAGTGGAGTTTTTTCGGGAAACAGGTTGTAGTTGCACCTGTTTAGGATTAAAAACAGTTCCTGGTGCTAAATCTAGGACAATGCGTGTATCGTTCTCATTTAGTTGAGAAACGCGGATACTTTTGATTTTTCCAGAATAATTTTGTTGTGTGGTAACTTTGCCCAACTTAGTATTCGGTAAATCTACAACCAGACGAGAGGGTTGGGCCAGGTAGAAATAACGGGGGGTTGTGCCTGCTGAGAGAGTGATTTCGAGTTGTTGTGTCTTGGGGGAAAAACGCCAATTATCTAGCTTTGCCTGTGGTGTAGCAGCATTAGTGCAAGTTTCGAGGGCGATCGCTGCACAAAAGCCTAATAGACTGATGCTAAATACCTGCTTGCGCCATTGGCCAAATTGCCTAGTCTTTAGTCCCTGATCCATTCTTTTTATCTGCTCCATAAAACCCATACAATGCGCTCACATTGCTTTGCTGTTTACTTCGCGCTTTAAATCCCCGGTACAGACGCGATTAATCGCGTCTCTCCCACTCCCCAATCAATTAGCTTTTTGAGGCACGGCGGTAAACTTCAGAGTTTGTGGAATGCCATTTACGGTTAATTGACCTGTCATATTACCTTTATCCACAAGTTGCATTTGAATTGTGACTGAGTTCAGAGGATCATTTTGGGGGCGAGGAATATTACAAAGGATTGATTTACCAACTTTCCCAGACAAGTTTAATTGTTGATTTCTCAACAAACCTGCCAGAGAGTGCTTTTCGTCAGTTTCGGCATTAGCGTTTGCCGGTAATACAGAGGCATTTAAGTAAATACCCGACTGCTCAATGTTTAACGTCAGGGTATCCGATTTTTCACAGTTCGGCAAATTTTCCGCGAGGGTTAGACGATACCGGCCGTTAACTGGAGGAGGAGCTTTGAGATTGTTTTCCCCATAAACGCTGACAGTTTTAAACAACAGTAGCACTGAACTTATTGCTACTCCGTAAAAAGCTAAAGATTTGAAGTTGAAATGATTCATAAGCTCAACTGCTCAATGTTGGTTCTTGATTACTAACCTCAGGAAGCACGGAAGTTAGATGAGCGGTGACTTGACTGTAGCGGCGGGTAATCAGCAGAGAGGAACGGCACTGGATGGCTAGTTGATCTGTATATCTTCCCAAGGTTTGACGCTCGATTCCCCAAGTGCGGCTGGTGCCAGCAATTGTCAGGTCTACACTTTTTGAAGCTTCGATTAAGGCTTGGATTGGCTCTGGGGACTGGACAATTTTGATTTCAATGCGATCGCGTACACTGCTCGGTAATTGCTCAATCATCATGTCTAGCTCGTAACTCAACTCATCCTTGAGACGATTTTCGGGTAAAACGTGTAAAATCTGCAACATACAAGTTTCATGATTGATTAGCAGTCTGAGCGCAAGTATCAGTGCTAAATCATCATGGATATTTGCAGAATAAGGTACTAACAAGCTTTCTAAGCGATCGCTTCCCCGGTCTACAAATACTGCCACATCAACTGGTGCAGTGGTGAGAATTTGACCGACTTTTCCACCTAAGCGATTGCTACTAAAAGCTGGACGATGCCATCCCACTAGAATTAAATCAACTTGGTCTAGTGCGGCAATCTGTGATGTTTCCCGTGCGACATTGCTAGATGTGCGAACGATGGGATGCACATAAGAGCGTGTTTCTAGCGGTTCGAGAGTATTAATCAAATCTTCTAGTTGTTGGCGGCGCTGGGCGATTAATCGGTCTGCTTCAACTGGCGTACTTTCAAAGGCATAATCTTCTTCAAATTCAATCAGGCTAAGAGGGTTAACAATAGCGGGATAACGGTAGTTGAGAGCGATGCTTACTGCCAACTGTACCAAACCTTTTTGGGTACTTGGATTAGCCACTGGCACCAAGATTCGGTAGGGACGAAGGTAAGTCTCACTTCCAGCAGTGGCATCTGTATCTGTATCTATTTCTGCCTCCGACTCCGTTTCCATGACATCTAACCTGATCAGCTTCTTAGGATATGTCCATTCCAGCAGTGGCGAGGTCATGAATGTAGTTACCAATGCCATAATTACCAGCATGGTAAATATTAAGGGGGAAATTACCCCTAACTCTAAACCAATGTTTAGCACTATCAGTTCGGTCAAGCCGCGTGTATTCATTAACCAACCGAGTGCCGAAGCTTCCCGTTTATTAATGCCACTGACACGAGCCGCTACATAAGTGCCAACATATTTGCCTGCGATCGCCACTCCTAAAACCAACGCACACAAAAGCCACAATTCGGGACGGTTGAGCAAGCCAATCTGCGTCCGTAAGCCACTGTAGGCAAAAAATATTGGCAGCAAGAAAATTAGGACGAAATCTTCGGTTTTTACTGCCAATTCCCGCACTAAATCTTCATTTTTGGGCATGGCTGCTCCCAGTAAAAATGCCCCAAAAATTAAGTGAATACCAATTAGTTCGGTGATTAATGCTGATGCAACCACGCCCATATAAATCCCAGCTAGCACCAATTGGCTGAGGCGTCCCGCCCGCAGGTAGTGTTTGGCAAGGCGTTGGAGAAACCAACGGCCTGCGGTTAACATGAAGCCGATGTAAATTATACTGGCAATAATTGTGGGTATAGCACCAGCAAAGTCACCAGTCCGAGCAACTGCGATCGCTACTGCTAACAAACACCAAGCTGTCACATCATCCACTGCTGCACAAGTTAACGCCAACGTTCCTAAACGCGTTCCTTGTAAATTGTTTTCAGTAATGATTCGCGCCAACACAGGAAAGGCAGTAATCGACATCGCCGCCCCTAAAAACAAGGCGAAAGCGGTAAAGGATACACTTGCATTGGAAACTAGGGGATAAAGGATTACCGCTAGCAATGTTCCCAAAGAAAACGGCACTAAAATGCTGACATGAGAAGTTAAAACGGCTACTTCTAGCTGACTGTTGAGATATTTGGGATTTAGTTCTAACCCAATCAAAAACATGAAAAATATTAGTCCCACCTGAGACAAAACATTTAGAAAAGGAAAAGTTTCTGGTGGAAACAAGGTAACTGCTAGATGGGGAGCAACTAAACCAAATAAAGATGGGCCGAGCATAATCCCGGCAACAATCTCACCAATTACTAGCGGTTGCTTAATTGAACGGAATCCTAGCCCTACTAGCCGTGAAAGTCCAATAACAATCAGCACCTCAACCAGAACGAGAATAACTATGTGCATGGTTTCCTCAAAATTAACTATCTGGTTTCTCTAAGATGATTCTTTAAAAGACTGGAAAATGTCAACCTTGTTAGATACACCCAAGAGTAATTTGTGCTTTGTTGTCATGTCAATTGCTGTTACCATCCTCTTGTAGTCGTGAAACAATAATTTTGATGGTTTTAGGCGCTAAATCTTGAATAAATTACGAATTACCGTTATCAAAAAAATTAGGTAATAGGTAGTCAGTTTTTAATTGCGCTGAAACGCCACTACAAAAAAAAATAGCGGTTATAGCGAGAGTCAAAGCGGATGATTTTACCTAATTTATAGGTAATTAATTTTATATTTAAATTTGCTTATGCCGAATATTTATCATAGCTTGTACCCTGCAACAGAAGGCTAACTAGGGGTGATGCCATGAGGGTAGTAATGACTGCCATAATAACCATGATAGTGAATAAAGTTGGGGTAATTATACCTTGCTCTAGACCAATATTGAGGATGATTAACTCCATCAAACCACGAGCATTCATCAGAGCGCCGATAGTTGCTGATTCGCGCCAATTTTCCCCGGCTAATTTTGCAGCCAACATACAAGCAATACCTTTGCCAATAATTGCGATCGCAATTACTAAGAGCGTAATTCCCCACAAAGTAGGTGTATTTACCAGTCCAATTTGAGTGTTCAATCCAGAGAAGACAAAAAACATCGGTAGCAAAAAAGAAGTAGTTAAAAACTCTGTATATTGGCGAATTTGTTGGCTGAATTCTCCGCGTGGTGTCACTGCTCCTAGCACAAAAGCACCGAATATTGCATAGATGCCTGTAACATCAGTAAACCATGCACAAAACATCAAAATTATCAACATTAAAGTCAGAGTTTGTCTATTTACACCTGCATCGCGTTTTGTCAGGCGTGTGAACACTCTTAGTAGAGGTTGTCCAATAAAAACCGCAAATAGTACGTAGCAAATGCCACCACCAATTGCTAATATGGCAATGCTTAGAGAATTTTTCACACTAGCAAGCACGATCGCCAACAAACACCAAGCAACTGCATCATCTACCGATGCTGCACCTAAAGCCAAAGTACCAAAGCGCGTTTGTGCAAGACCACGTTCGTAAAGAATACGAGCTAACATGGGAAAAGCCGTAATTGTCATCGACGCACCTAGATATAAAGCGGCTGACCAAGGCATAACTTTTGGTTGAAAGAAATTGCCATTGTGATAAAACCAAAAAGATGCGATCGCTCCTAAAATAAAAGGAGTGATAATCCCGGCAGCAGATAGCAAACTTGCACTTTTGATATGGTGTTTTAAGAGTTTGGTGTTGAACTCTAAACCAATCAAAAACATATAAATTACCAACCCAATTTGGCTGATAGCATATAAAATCGACATCGATGGATTAGGTATCTTGTCTCCTAAAGCAGTGATGATAGGAAGCTTAGGAAACAGCCATTGCTGAAAATCGGGTGCAATCAAGCCCAAAAGTGATGGCCCTAGCATTACACCTGCGATCATTTCACAAACAACGTCGGTTTGACCAAGATAGCGGCGTCCTAAAATCGTGACGATGCGACAAGTGGATAAAATAACTGTGAGTTGTAGAAATAGCTGAATAACCAGATCAAAATTTGACATTGCACTTCCTTAATTTGCGTCTCTGCATTGAAGAATCTTCGCAGACTCCAAAGCTTGTCTTATTTTTCTCATAGATGACTACTACATCAGCACTTGTGCTAATTTTGGAAACATAAGATAGCTGTTTTGAATTTGATCAGATAGAAGAGGCAATGCACTGCTTTGGTTGCCAAAGTTGTCGCAATTGCCATGTTGTTCTTAGGAACGCACACAACTGCACGTCAATACAACATATTGCATCCAAAGCAAAACCGCCAGATGTTATTTTTTATGATTTGTTAATTTGTAATTTACAGCCTTTTGCACCTATTTGAACCACAATTCATTAGACTTCTTGCAGAAGTGGGGGAAAGGGGAAGGGGTAAAGGGAAAAGGGATGGAATTTTCCCTTTACCTTTAACCTTTCCCCAACATCTTGCAAAAGCTACTTTTGCAAGATGTCTATTTTAGTGACACACAGATATACGTCCCACCCTATAGTTTAGTTGCTAAAAAGTGCTGTAACTTTTGATTAATTATTTTTGATAATTTGATATATTACAACCATTCTCCACCCCGGAAACGCCAACGGGGGAAGATAATTCGCATCAGACTTTGGGAAGTAATAAAAACTGCTAGCCACACGATGCTATAGTGCAATAAAAAAGCTGCTGGTGACAGTTCCTCTTTTGGCAAAGGTATTGGTAAAAAGCCAAACAGTTTGACTCCACAAAACACAAACATTAATTCCCATATACCAGCTAAGAGTTGATAAACTGCGGGCCAATCTCTATCCCATCGCGATTTTTGCAGATAGTCATAAAGCACATCCCAGCCTAAGCCAAAGATGGCAACATAACTAAGTATCCAAAAATAAACCGAGTTAGCACCAGGGCCAATCCAACCCATTGCAAAAGGCAAAGATACGAGTACACCGACAGTTGCAAGTAACAATAATCGAGTTTGCCAACGACCAAATAAAGTTGGTGTCATAAGAGTGCTGAGTTAGGAAACGCGATTAATCGCGTCTGTACAGGAGTTAAAGTTTTTATAAATGGATTTTGACTCATTCTCATGGAAAATTCAGTGAGATTGTAGTGCTTTTTGGGAGGATGGGAATTATGAGAATATGGGCTAACCCCAAAGCACCAAGATACCTATGAGAATTAAGATGGTTTAAGATGATAATCAAATTGAGAATGGTAAGTTGCATGGGTAAAGTTCACTAAAGATAGGGCATCCCAATTGATTACATCTTCTAACAAAGCTTGATAACCTAGTGTATTGGGATGAAGACCATCTTCACTTAAGCGTTTAAGCCGCCAACTTTCACCGCGTTCCATCCATTGCTCAAAAATATCTAAATAGGGAATCTGCCGTTTGGTGCAAGCAATTCGAGTTGCTTCTTTGTAACGGTATTGATCGGCATGATTATAATAAAAACAATCTAAAAATGGCATCTTGGCTTCATCCACTGGCACCATGCCCACAAATAACACTGGACAGAGTTGCTGTGCTAAATCTAGCAAAGAAGCAATTTCCTTTTCAAATAATGTAAAATCTGTATAACTTCGACCGTCGGGACGCGCCAACCGGGCTGAGTCATTGACGCCTACTGATAAAATAATTAAGTCAGGAACACGATTTCGGAGTTCACCCCGGTGGCGAAATTCAACTTCTAGCCTTTGTGCTACTTGTTGCGTGCGATCGCCTCTTACCCCTAAATTATAAAGAACATGACCAGGGCTATCCGGCAACATCCACCATCGCCGTAGTTGCTCTATCCAGCCTCCTTTTTCCGGGTCGCCGAATCCATAAATTAAGCTGTCCCCCAGTGCGACAATCTTCATTGGCTGAAAGTGATTTGGTGGTACAGACAGCTGCATTGAGGAAGAAGCTAGAAATGTGTGCATTTAACAACTATATTTTATATTTTTACAAGATTCTATACATTTCTATACCATAGATGGTTATCTTTAAAGATCAAAGCATCTATAAAGCATCTATGAAGTTGTTACCTTTTTATGGTTGCAAGGTTAATATTGTCACATTTGAGTTTCTGAGGGTGCATTTCCCAGTGTCTTTGTTGAGCAGAGTGACCGAGAACTATACCACATCTTTGTCTCAATCTCGGCTTCGGCATTTTGATATGACTCGTTGGCAGTTATGCATAAACCAAATTTTTATAGCAGTGTATAGTAACATAAATAAGAGTTTTTTGAGTTAAATAACCTCTAAGCAATTGCTTAGAGGCTATTTAATATGATACTGTTATGTACGCTTGATTTTAAAAAGCTTCTATACATCATCAACAAAGTCATTTCTCCAAATATAAGGAAATTAATGGGTAAAAACTAGTGTATTTTGACAATGTTCAAAAAACGAACAACTTTTAACATTATCTTATAAGTTTTGTAGGTACAGCATGGTTTTTCGGCGCTGCTTCGTTGCATCTAACCTAATAGTTTTCTTTGCATTTGGCTGTAGTGGTGGGGCAAACTCATCTACAGAAAATACCAAACAAGTTGTACAAGAAAGTAATGTAACTCAGCTTTTCATAGAAGCGAAGGCTACCCAAACAGCAGAAGAATTATTTCGTCAAGGTAATAATTTATTAGATGGACAAAGTTACGAAGATGCAATAAAAGCTTATGATAAAGTGATCGCTATCAAAGCTGAGAGTCCTGAAGCTTGGATTAACCGTGGCATAGCCTTAACATCGTTGCAACGCTATAAACATGCTCTTGCATCCTACGATACAGCGATCGCTATCAAACCCGACAAATATGAAGCTTGGTATAATCGTGGCATAGCCTTAACATCGTTGCAACGCTACAAAGATGCTGTTACATCTTACGACAAAGCGATCGCCATCAAACCCGACAAATATGAAGCCTTAATTAACCGAGGTATTACTCTGACAAAGCTGCACCGCTACCAAGATGCGATCGCGTCTTATAATAGGGCAATCGCCATCAAGCAAGATTTGCACCAAGCATATTACAATAAAGCTTGCTCTTATGCTTTACAAAGCAATGTGGAATTAGCAATTGAGAACCTAGACAAAGCAATCCAGCTTGTTCCTGAGAAGTATAAGAAATTAGCAAAAACTGATCCAGATTTTAGCAAAGTGCGTAGTGAAAAGCAGTTTCAGGAATTAATACAATAGTATTTTGTAATCATTACTGGACGTAAAATTAAAGTCCATTATATTACTGTGCATAACCTCTGCGACAGCCATTTTTATCGTCCAGTGTAAAAATAAGATAATTTTTTTTAAAATAAAAGACAAATCAAGATGAGTTAAATCGTTAAATTATACAAATACGGTATGATACCTAAATACTGGTATACTGCCTTTGTTTTTGTTACTTTATCTCTCGCCAGTTGTAATAACAAAAATTACCAAGATTTTTTCGTGATGCTAGCGGTTTAAGATTAGACATGAAAAAATTGTTAATCACCGGAGCAAGTGGTTTTTTAGGATGGCATCTTTGCCAGCTTGCCAAACCAGAATGGGATATTTATGGCACTTATTTATTCCATCCTTTAGAGATTCCTGACATAAAAATGTTAAAAGCAAACTTAACAAATTTTCAGGAATTGAAACGCATATTTAATGATGTCAAACCAGAAGCAGTTATTCATACTGCTGCACATTCGCAACCAAATTTTTGTCAAACCAACCCCAAAGAATCGCACGCACTTAATGTTATAGCATCCTGTAATATTGCCGGACTGTGTGCAGATAACTCTATTCCTTGTGCATTTACCTCAACTGACTTAGTTTTTGATGGCTTAAATGCTCCCTATCAAGAAACAGATGCCGTGTGTCCTGTCAATCTTTACGGTGAGCAAAAATCGATCGCAGAAGCAGATATGCTAGAAAGGTATCCCATGACCGCAGTGTGTCGGATGCCGTTGATGTTTGGTGCGGCAACACCCACAGCTAAAAGCTTTATTCAGCCATTGATTCAGACTTTACAAGCTGAAGAAGAACTAAGTTTATTTATAGATGAATTTCGCACACCAGTAAGTGGAACAACTGCCGCCAAAGGACTTTTATTAGCATTAGAAAAAGTTAACGGCATCATTCACTTAGGTGGCAAAGAGCGGATTTCGCGTTATGATTTTGGACAGATATTAGTGGAAGTATTTCAACTTCCTAGCACTGGTCTTAAATCCTGCCGACAACAAGATGTGAAAATGGCAGCACCTAGACCAGCAGATGTTTCTTTGGATAGTTCTCAAGCTTTTGCGTTGGGGTATCAGCCTTTATCTGTAAGGCAAGAATTGCAGGAATTAATCAATAGTCAATAATCAGATTGTATTAAACAAGCAATACAAGCACAGAAACAATTAGGGAATCTGGAAAACCTCTCTCCAAACCTCTTCCCTACAAGCTACGGTGTACACACAAGCTTTATCTGCAAGGGTTTCAGGCGTTATAGACCAATACGGTTCAGTTAAGGGCTAATTGTGCAAAATTGTGGGTTTTCGAGACGCGATAAATCGCCGTCAAGACAAGTGTTTTGGTCTTATCTGAACTGTATTGTGATATAACGTCATTGCCAGGGTTTCACGTTAAGTTGACACGTATAACCTCACGTAAACGAGAACCCCTATATACGCCTGATAACTGTTGACTGTCCATTGATTTAATATTCCGACGTATTCTTGCTAGTAAACACCTCAACAGGTAAGCGACTAAAAGAAAGACGCTCATTCTGCACATCTACAAAGATAGTGTCACCGTCGTTGAATTCTCCACGCAAGATAGATTTAGCAATTTGCGTTTCTAACTCTCGCTGAATTGCCCGCTTCAATGGACGCGCCCCATACACTGGGTCATACCCTACTTCTGCTAAAAAGTCAAGTGCAGCATCCGAGAGTTTCAGGGATATTTTGCGATCGCTCAATCTTTGACGCAATCTCTCGACTTGCAGTAGTACAATTTGCCGCAATTCTTTCTTATCTAAACCGTGGAAGATGATGATTTCGTCAATCCGGTTCAGGAATTCTGGACGGAAGCTATTTCGCATCGCCTCCATTACCCGGCGGCGCATTTCGTCGTAGTGGGCGTTATCTCCGGCGACATCAAGAATATACTGGGAACCGATGTTGCTGGTCATGATGATAATAGCGTTTTTGAAGTCCACCTTATGACCTTGGGCATCAGTAACACGACCATCATCGAGAATTTGCAAGAAGATATTGAAGACATCGGGGTGGGCTTTCTCGATTTCGTCGAAGAGAATCACTGAGTAAGGACGGCGGCGAATCGCTTCTGTAAGTTGTCCGCCTTCTTCATAGCCCACATATCCTGGAGGCGCACCGATTAAGCGGGAGACGGCGTGTTTCTCCATATATTCAGACATATCGATTCGCACCAGCGCATCTTCGCTATCGAACATATATGCCGCCAGCGCTTTCGCCAACTCGGTTTTACCCACACCTGTAGGCCCAAGGAAAATAAAACTAGCGATGGGACGATTCGGATCAGCCAATCCAGCCCGCGATCGCTGAATTGCATCCGCTACAGCTGTGACTGCTTCTTCTTGTCCAATCACGCGGTGGTGCAGTTCATCTTCTAAATGCAGCAGTTTATCTTTCTCAGATTCCACCAACTTGCTGATGGGAATTCCTGTCCATTTAGAAATAATTTCGGCAATATCAGCTTCGGTGACTTCTTCCCGTAATAGTGATTTACCACTTTTTTGAGTGCTTGCCAATTCAGATTCTACTGTTTCCAATTGACGATGCAAACTGGTTAAATTGCCGTATTTCAACTCAGCAGCGCGGTTAAGGTCGTAGTCGCGTTCTGCTTGCTGAATCTCTAAGTTGACCCGTTCAATCTCTTTTTTAACGGACTGAATTTTGTCAATAATATCTTTTTCAGACTGCCATTGAGTATTTAGGGTTCTTTGTTCTTCTTTGAGATCGGCAATTTCTTTTTCCAGCCTTTCTAGACGTTCACGAGAAGCTGCATCACTTTCTTTTTGCAACGATAGCTTCTCCATTTCCAATTGCAGAATCTTGCGATCGATTTCGTCAAGTTCTTCTGGTTTGGAGGTTATCTCCATTTTCAGCCTAGCGGCGGCTTCGTCTACCAAATCAATGGCTTTATCAGGGAGGAAGCGATCGCTAATATAACGACTCGACAATATCGCGGCTGCAACTAAAGCACTATCAGAAATCTTCACCCCGTGGTGGTTTTCATAACGTTCTCTCAAGCCGCGCAAAATCGAAATACTATCTTCTACGCTAGGCTGATCGACATAAACCTGCTGGAAGCGTCTTTCCAGGGCGGCATCTTTTTCGATATATTTGCGGTATTCATCCAGGGTTGTCGCCCCAATACAGCGCAATTCGCCCCGCGCCAACATCGGTTTTAATAAGTTACCAGCATCCATCGCGCCTTGAGTTGCACCAGCCCCGACAACGGTGTGAATTTCATCAATAAATAAAACAATATTGCCGCCAGATTCAGTAACTTCCTTTAATACTGCTTTCAGGCGTTCTTCAAATTCACCCCGGAATTTTGCCCCTGCAATCAAAGCACCCATGTCTAAAGCGATTAGCTTGCGGTCTTTGAGAGATTGAGGTACATCACCTGCAATAATGCGCTGTGCTAATCCTTCTGCGATCGCAGTTTTACCAACACCCGGTTCACCAATTAGCACAGGGTTATTTTTGGTGCGGCGAGAGAGAATTTGCACAGTGCGACGAATCTCATCATCCCGCCCAATCACTGGATCGAGTTGACCTTTCCGGGCAGCTTCTGTAAGATCACGCCCGTATTTTTCCAGTGCTTCGTATTTGCCTTCTGGATTTTGGTCAGTCACTTTTTGGCTCCCACGAACTTGTTTAATAATATTTTTTAGCTTGCCTTCGTCTAAACCAAACTCTTGGAATAAACTTTTGCCAAAGCGGTCATCTTTAGCGTAAGCCAGCAATAAGTGTTCAATTGAAATATATTCGTCTTGAAACTCTTTGCGATATCCGTCGGCTCGATCTAGAAGTGTATCTAAGCTGCGTCCTAAGTAGACAGAACTGCTGCTACCGGATACTTTTGGCTGACGTTGAAAAAATTGTTCGGTGCGATCGCGCAGTTTTTGGAGGTTAACACCCGCTTTGGTGAGAATCCCAGTTGCTAGACCATCTTGTTCTAGCAGCGCTTTCATCAGGTGTTCGCTTTCAATTTGCTGTTGTTGATATTGTTTAACAATATCGGGGGTATGGGCGATCGCTTCCCAGGCTTTTTCTGTAAATTGGTTAGGATTAGTAGGTTGCATAGGTTTTTGGAATAAGGAACCGCATTAGACACCCTAAGAATGCCTTCCCGTAGGGTAATTGCTAAAAAAGAAAGTTTTTGCTTCCAAGGTTATTGTAAGAAAATGGGGGCGATCGCCTAGATCGGTGTTCACGTCTTGTAAAAGTCGTATTTTCCCGTAGTTCCCATTTGCCATTTGCGATTCTCAATCATTTAGATATGTGGGGGCATGAGAATCGAACCGCCAAGAACGCCAAGAGCGCCAAGGAAGAGAAAAGGGGGAGCGATCGCTGTTTGAAGTTAGAATTTAGGGGCGATCGCTATTCCCCTGCTTGTTGTTTGAGTAAATTGACCAAACTATCAGATAACCACAAACCAGCGTCACGCAAAGCTTGAATTCCAGGAGATATGCTTGGGATTAGTCCACGTCTTTTTGCTAATATCAGCAAACCTCCTGTTCCGATAGTAGTAATACCTAAAGCTTGACCACAACGCCGTGCTGCCCTATCGTCAACAATAGCGGCACAGTCTGAATTTTTTAGTGCCAAACTCAATACTTGTGATTCTCCCTTTCCCAAATCCCAAGCTGCTACAACAGGATCAATAGTATTAACTTCTACTGTTTGTATCCAAGAAATACTGGGTAATTGTGTTGATGCCACATCATCTTTTGTTGTGACTTCTTCAAAAACACCTAATGGAACTAAAACTTCTGTAAATAATTGTGGAAGTAAGTTTGCTTGTTGACTTTTTAATAGAACAATCAAAGGTGAAGAGTTAATAATTACACGATTAATCGGCATTTGCCATTTCCTGGGCTAACTCTTGGGCAGTATATTGCATAAAATCTACTTGATAGCGTGATAAAGCATTAATAAATTCAGCACGAGTTAGCCCAGCAATTTCTGCTGCTTTGGCTTGTGATATGTCACCTAATTCATACCATTTAACTGCTGCTGCAATTCGCATTTCTTGGATAAATTCTTCAGGATTTTTACGAAGTGCTGAAAATACTGTTTCTGGTAATTGGATTGGTACTGTTCGCATAAATTTATCCTCAGTTTATTAGAGAGTATTCCTCTGCTTAGAGTCAAGAGCGCTAATATTGGCCCTTTGAACCTCGAAGTTGGCGTTTGGAACTCGAAACACTTAAGCGATCACTCTATTATTTACTGTACTTTGGATATGTGGGGACATGAGAATCGAACCGCGAAGGACGCAAAGGGCGCGAAGGAAGAAACAAGAGGGAGTAATCGCTGTTAAAGCTATTGAATTCCTTGCCGCACGGCTGAGGACTCCACTACAAATTGAACAACATTTGAGACTAGTACAGTACGGCGGAAATAAACCACCCATTCCAAATGAATAAAACACTTATAGCAGTTATTGTTGACGTGAGGTACACCCGTGGCACGACATGCCGTGCCTCTACACTTTGCGATTTAACGTTACGTGAGTTCGACGGAACTAAAAAATGGCAGGAGGTAGCGCAGGCAAATCTTTTGGGTAAATGTCAATTGAAGGTTTTTTAGGCAAATAGGTATAAGCAGCTAAACCAGCCATCAAGTTAACCAAAAAGTTAAATGGACTACGATGGCGAGAGTGTTCTATTTGACAAATGTTTTTCAGATGGTCATTGACCGACTCAATTACAGCACGTTTGCGTAACAGAATCTTATCAATCAGTTTTACCAAACGATTTTTCATTTTCTTCTTAGATTTTGTGACTAACTGCAACCCTCGCTCATAC
>NNBU01000114.1_pt1 | contig 67888 bp, 44 predicted proteins | sample 1173781 | NCBI WGS metagenome assembly NNBU01 (sample SAMN07173937, study PRJNA388173) | plant metagenome | biome: Plant school; feature: Soil; material: Symbiotic tissue of Blasia pusilla L.; isolation source: symbiotic tissue sample KVJ2 | host: Blasia pusilla | place: Norway: Troms, Kvaloya...
TTGGTTAGAATATTTTGCAGTTAAATTTAACAATACTGTTGTTGCCGTTAATCCGAGAATGACATCTCAGAAATGTAGTGATTGCGGAATAATTGTTAAAAAATCTCTTTCGACTCGTACCCATAAATGTAGCTGTGGATGTGAGTTGCAAAGGGATGTTAATGCTGCCAAAAATATTCTGAATCTTGCAAAAGCTACCTTGGGACACAAGGAAAGTAACGCTACAGGAGTCGGAGCCTCTACGCTAGTTGGTGCAAATCTGCTAGAGCAAGTTCTGACTGTGAATGTAGAATCCCTACCTTCAATGTACTCATAAGATGGGGAGTGTCAATTTTGCAATCCTATATTAGGAGCAAATTATCAATGGAGCTTCAAACTGAAATTATTAAAGCTATAGCAGTTGTTGATTACCAAAAACTTCAAGCTGAGTTTCAAGCTCAAAATGAATTTTTAGTGGTGGAAAACTTTCTCCCTAACTCCCTCATCGAGAAGTTTTTGGTACTATTGCCATCTTTGCAACCTGCTATCAACCGCAACTATATTCCCAATCATAAAAAGGGCGGTAGTATCAGCCGCTATAGCTTAGACAGCCTTGCTCCAATTTTCGGAGAGTTTTATCAACTCAGTACCTTTTTTGAGTTCCTCAACGAAATTACGGCAGAAAAACTCCTTCCCTGTCCTGATACTGATCCCCATACTTACGCCCTATACTACTACACTGAGCCTGGAGACCATATCCAGTATCATTACGATACTTCTTATTATCGCGGCAAACGCTATACAGTGTTGCTTGGTTTGGTTGACGACTCGTCCAGCAAGCTGGAATATCTACTCTACAAAGATATTCCAGAACGGGAGACGCAAACGCGATCGCTCTCCTTAAACCCTGGTACTCTAGTCTTATTCAATGGTGACAAACTTTACCACAGAGTTACTCCCTTGGGTGACAATGAACAGCGCATTGTCTTGACTTTGGAGTACGTCACCGACACCCGCATGGGTATGTTAAAACGTTTTATCTCAAATATGAAAGATGCGATCGCCTATTTTGGTTTTCGCCAAGTGTTTCGCAGTTAAACTAACTAGTACAGAGCACCCATTCCAAATGAATAAAACACTTACGCTGTATTCATTTTTAATTTTTTTAGCGCAGCGTTAGCGAGTCTGCGAGCGTCATTTTTAATTTTTAATTCCGCCTTGCGGTACCCCTACCTTCTAGCTAATATTCTCTACCGACTGGAGTCATGAACTAATACGTGGGTGGATCAGCGTTTCATGTCGATTCGCCTGAAGTGCGATCGCCCACGTTAGACAGATAGCCAATTGTACCTCTTGCAAAAGTCAAAAAATCAGGAATGTCATTCTGTTCGCGCAGCGTTCCGGCAGAGTAAGGAACGCAGTGAGAATCTCACCAGATGTTTAGCTTCGCTCAACATGAAAATTTAAGCTATTTACGCAAAAGGTCTATTATACAGCTCTCTAGATCCAAAGAAGTTACAGTTGGTAATTATTCTTTATTAACCGTTTTAAATATTTTAATTATTTGCTTAACTGTCCACTTAACTGTCTTAACTGTCTTAACTGTCCACTTAACTGTCTTAACTGTCTTAACTGTCTACTTTTATTATCTTAACTGTCCACTCCTATTGTCTTATCTGCTATTGCATTTTATTCATAAAGCTGAGATTATTTGAAAGTCTAGGTTAAGCACGTTATCTTTAAAAAAGCTAGTTTATTTAATGAAAAGATTAATTTTTGGCTCTACATCCATTCTGATTTACTATAAAATTTCCTAATTGAAGCAAAAATACGTTTAGCAGAGTCGCTTATATAGTTGGCTCCTAATATTTAAATAATTAAAAACAACTTTTATATCTATTGAATTTATTAATTACGAATTACGAACTAGCTTATTTGGAGATTAAAATCTTGTGACAAAGCAGATAGATAGCCAATCAGTTCTGATATTTGATGGTCAAGATGATTACATAGATTTTGGCAAAAATGATATTAGTGGTGTTTTTGCTCAGGGAAGTTCAGCCTTTACAATTTCAGGATGGGTGAATCCTCATCAGCTAACAGATAAAGCCACTACTTATGGAACGCGCAATGTTTTTTTTGCCCGTTCTTCAGATAGATATAGTGATAATTTTGAGTTCGGCATCAGTGAATTAGGAAACCTAGATATATTCATTGATGAAACTGTTGAGAAGAAAATTAAGACTTTTGGCAATGGTGAATTAACTGTTGGACAATGGCACTTCTTTGCCATTGTTTTTAATAAAGGTCAATTGAGCGTATATCTTGATGAACATGACTACTTTGGCTATTTTACAGGTGAATCTTTAAACAAAGCGACTAGTTCTGTAACTCTGGGCGCGACTTTACACAACAATATATATTTCACAGGTCAATTAGCTAATATTAGCGTCTGGAATTACCCCTGTCCCCCAGTAGAAATCCAGAGGCATCGCTATCAGCCTCTAGTTGGAAATGAACAAGGATTAGTTGCTTACTGGGCATTAAACGAAGGACAAGGAACAAGTGTCAAAGACCAGACTGAAAATGGCCACAATGGAAACTTACGTGGCAATCCTAATTGGGATATAGCACAACTTCCATTTGGTATTACCCAATCATCAAACGAGAGTGAGAGACAAGACCAGACAGCGAGTAGTTCCGTAGAAGAAAACCCTCAAGAAACTGTGGTGCGAGAAGAAGAAAGCCAGTTGATTGTAGAGCTTGTCTCCGTTGAAGTAAATGCCCCTAGTGAAGCAGAGTTGCAGCAAGAGTCAGTTGAAGTTCCCGCGATTGTGGAAACTGGTGTCCCGACTGAGGTAACAACTGTCAATCCAAAGGGAAAAAAAGGGACAAAAAAACAGAGCGAAAAATCTACAAACATCCAAACTCCCACGCCAAAAGTGGGAAAAGCCGAAACAGTTCCAGTCAACATCCAACAGCAACAACCAGAAATATTAACTCAGGAGCGATCGCCAAAAACTATGAATACGAAAGCCAATCCCAAATATAAAATCCTTGCCATTGATGGCGGCGGTATTCGCGGCATTATCCCCACAATGATCCTGGCAGAAATTGAAAAGCGGACACAAAAACCGATTTTTAGTTTGTTCGATTTAATTTCTGGCACTTCAAGCGGAGGAATTCTAGCACTCGGCTTAACTAAACCCCAATTGAACTTAGAAGCAACTGATAGTTCGCCCGCCGCCCAATATAGTGCTGAGGATCTCCTGCAAATATATCTTGAGTATGGGGCTGAGATATTTTATGAGCCATTCTGGGAACAAGTACTCGGTCAGTTAGAAGATATATTCGTCCAACCAAAATATTCTTCGGACGGTAGAGAAGAAATTATCAGACAATATTTTGGCGACACTCCTCTAGAAAATAATCTCAAAGAAGTTTTCGTAACTAGCTACGATATCGAGCAGCGAATTCCGATATTCTTTACTAACAAACTGGAAAAACAACAGACAGAATCGAAAAAGTTTCGCAAGTTGTGCGGAGGTTTTACGCTGACAGATGCGGCATTAGCAACTAGTGCGACTCCCACTTATTTCGCTCCCCATCGCGTTTCTAGTTCCCATAATACCAATGGTTTCTATACTTTAGTTGATGGCGGAGTAGTCGCTAATAATCCAGCTAATTTGGCTATTTTAGAAGCGCAAATTAGTAGACAAGAAAACAAACAAGTCCTGAATACAGAGGATATATTGTTACTATCCTTGGGTACTGGTTCTCTGACGAGTGTCTACCCTTATGACGAAGTTAAAAAATGGGGACTATTGCAATGGGCAAAACCACTGTTAAATATTGTCCTTGACGGTGGGAGTGAAGTAGTAGCTGGAGAACTAGAAAGGGTGTTTGAGGCTAGTAATAAAGGTAATAAGACTTCTTATTATCGTTTTCAAACCTTCTTAAAAAGTGAACTTGAAGCAATAGATAATGCCAAACCAGAAAATGTGCGGCAGTTACAAGTTTTAGGCAACATCCTGATTCAAGAAAAAAATCAAGAAATTGATGAGTTGTGTAGTATTTTGACAAATTAAATCTGATGTTTTCTGAATAAGTATGTAAGTCGGCACTGATACTTCAAGGGCAATTTATATCTCTTTGTAATTGAATTTTTCTCGCCGACTTACTTGTATAAAACAACGAGCTATTGGAGTTATCGCAAAATGGGGTTTTTAAGTAAGCCATCTTATCGGATCGTCGCTATTCCTGGGGAAGGAATTGGGCCAGAAGTTGTAGAAGCTTCCTTAAAAATTCTGCAACACGTTGCTAAAATTGAAAGATTTACTTTGCAGGTAGACTATGGCTGGCTCGGTGCAGCTGCCTTTGAGGAATTTGGTAGTTACTTTCCTCAAGCCACCGCGGAACTGTGCGATGGAGCCGATGGGATTGTATTTGGTGCAGTTAGTCAAGGCGGACTGTTAGAACTGCGAAAGCACTTCGACTTTTTTTGCAATCTCCGCCCGATTCGTAGCGTTAACAGCCTTTTGCACAAATCAAGCCTTCGACCAGAGAAAATTCAGGAACTCGATATTCTCGTTGTTCGAGAACTGGTTAGTGGAATCTATTTTGGGCCGTCTGGACGATCCTCAGATGATAAAGGAGCTTACGGATACCATACGATGCGGTATTACGATGAGGAAATTCGGCGGATTGCTCGTAAAGCCTTAGAAGAAGCCCAATCCCGCCGAGGATTACTCACCGTAGCCCACAAAGAAAACGCCTTACCTCATTTGCCTTGGACGCGTCTAGTTCAACAAGAAGCTACACAGTTTCCCGGCGTTGTTGTCGAACCAATGCTGGTGGATAACTTAGCTATGCAAATGGTTCTTAATCCTCAAAGGTTTGATGTAATTTTGGCAGGAAATTTGTTTGGAGATATTCTCAGCGATATTGGTGGCGCCTTAGTTGGCTCAATTGGCTTATTAGGATCGGCGAGTCTTAACGCTGACGGATTTGGTTTGTACGAGGCCATTCACGGTACAGCCCCAGACATTGCAGGGTTAGGAATTGCTAATCCCCTCGGCACCCTTGGAGCCTGTATTTTGATGCTTCAGCAATGGGGGGAAGTGCAGGCTGCCCAACGGATTATTGCAGCACAAAACCGAATTTTAGCTAAGGGATACCGAACAGCAGATTTGTTTAGCCAAGGAGAAGAAATTTTGGTTAACACTGCAACCTTAGTTGACCTTTTGCTTGAAGAACTTTCAGTGGTGCAACATTCTCAATTAGGAGTGATTCATGCATGAGTAAGGTAAGTAACGTTTTACACCTTGGAGATGATATCAATACTGATGATATTATTCCTGCCAATCGGGCAACTACAGATGACCCCGATCGCTTAAAACACTATGCTTTAGAACATATTATTGGCGAAGATGAACTGCTGAAATACAACGTGATTGAAGCAGGAGAAAATTTCGGCTGTGGTTCCAGTCGAGAAGTTGCCCCCATAGCCCTGCAAGCTGCGGGAATTGAAAAGATTCGGGCGCGATCGTTTGCGGAAATTTTTTATCGTAATAGCATCAATATTGGACTGCCCTTAGAAATTCTGGGGGAAAAACAGGAGAATCCTGTAGTTGATGCGATCGCAGCAGCCGGTGGTTTAATGTCTTTTAACAAGCTGCGTCGTCAGGGAGACATCACCATTCCTCGCAGCTTGACCGCGACCCGACCCATGACTCTAGTAGAAAAACTCCTGGCCAAAGCCTCTGGAAATTCTTACGTCCAGCCGGGAGAAGTGGTTTTTGCCCAGGTCGATTTAGCCTTATCTCATGATGCTGTGGCCGGGCCTGTAGCCAAGACATTTTATAAAGAGTATGGAGAAGGGGCAAAGTTATGGGACTCCCAAAAAGTGGTTTTGGTAGCCGATCACTTTATCCAAGTCAACGACATCCGTGCTGATCACAAAGCTCATATCATGTACGAACAGATGATTGACTTTGCCAAAGTCCAAGGATGCCACCTATTTGATATGGTTTCCCCAGGTGAAGCAGCAGGCATCTGTCACGTTTTACTTCCAGAAAAAGGGTTTGTCCGGCCAGGAATGGTAATTGCCGGTACAGATTCCCATACCTGCACTTATGGGGCATTGGGAGCCTTTTCCACGGGCGTCGGAACGACCGACATGGCTAATATTTATGCCACAGGAGATATGTGGATTCGTGTTCCTCCAACGCTAGTATTTGAGTTGTCTGGAACCTTACCTTCTAAAATCAGTGCCAAAGATATTATTCTATTTATCCTAGGAAAAATCGGCTGTGCTGGTGCTACTAGTAAGGTAATGGAGTTTAGAGGGTCAATCCTCGCCCAACTGCCCTTTGATGAACGCTTGACTTTAGCCAATATGGCTGTGGAGTGTGGTGCAATATGTGGTTTGATTGTTCCTGATGAAGTAACCCGTGAGTATTTAAAAAACCGAGTTTCACAAGAATTTACAGAGATTAGCGGCGATGCTGATGCTGAGTATGAAAAGGTTTATCAATTTGACCTCAGTGATTTAGAACCGCAAGTTGCACGTCCCCCAAAACCAGATCAAGTATTTCCTATTAGTCAGTTAGAAGACATTCCCATTACCAAAGCCTTTATTGGCTCTTGTACTGGCGGTAAACTCTACGATCTGGCTCAAGCAGCCGAAGTTTTGAACGGTCGCCAACTGGCTGAGGGTGTAAATTTGTTTATTGTACCTGCAACCATTGAAATTCGAGAACAAGCCGAAAAATTGGGCTATCTCGACATTTTTGAACAAGCAGGAGCGCAAATTCTCAAGACAGGTTGTGGGGCTTGTATTAATTCTGGACTGGGGGTTTTGGCAAAGGAAGAAACAGGAATTTATGCAACCAATCGCAATTTTAAAGGACGCAGTGGTGATCCAACGGGCAAAAATTATTTAGCCTCACCAAGAACAGTGGCTATCTCTGCTGTAAATGGAAAAATTAGCGATCGCTTTGATTAAAGATTGAATTATCAGATCGGGTTCAATTAGAGATAAAACTCAAAAAATATTAACCCAATCTGAGCGCGAATGACTCTTATTTCGCTTAGTCTAGGTATTAAGAGAGGTTTCTTTATTGACAAAGACTCAATTCTCGTAGCCTTAATAATGTCTTAACCAAGAAAAAAAGGATTTTAGGTAATTACAATGGACGAAATCGTTAAAAAGCTTGCTGGTCTGGGTCTTCCTGGCATCATTCTCGTGATTCTAACAGTCACATCCGCAGGTAGTAATGCTGCTATCGTTGCTGCCCTCACAGCCTTGGGAGGGCCCCTTGGTATCGTCGGAGGGATAGGAATACTGGGTCTAATTACAGTTGTAGGGGATACTGTCGCGGGATATGGAATTGAAGCTGTTCTCAAGGCTATCTATACAGAACGTAGTAAAACTGAATCCGTGAGATTCCTCCTCAAAGAAATTAAAGATTTACCGATTTCAGAGGAGCTAAAACTCAAACTGAAAAATGAACTTAGCCCAGAAATAAATATTGATGCGGAAGAAATTCAGCCCCCTAAAACGATTGAAATCGTGGAGGAATAATATCACTGTTATATTCCGTCTCATTCGAGGTTGAATAACACTAAAGGAGTAATACCAACTCTGTATGAAGATGCACATAATAATACCCACCCTGTAGCCCCCACCTTATAAAGGCTACTGTGTACACATAAGTAGGATTTACCCCCCTTAATCCCCCCTTTTTCAAGGGGGGAAAAAGAAATCTAGTTAATAGTTAAATCTAGTTCCCTCGCCTTTATAAGGGGAGGGCTAGGGAGGGGTAAAACCTTGATAAAACAGCTATAGTTTATATACTAAATTTATGAAAGAAATTGTAATTAGCTCTACTCAATCTATTAATTATTCTTCTACTTTAACTGAGCAAGAGCTACATAAAATATTAGTAGAATGGAATGATACAAAAGTAGATTATCCCAAAGATTTATGCATACATCAGTTATTTGAAGCACAAGTAAAAAAAACTCCAAACAGTATCGCTGTTGTCTTTCAAGAGCAACAACTAACTTATCAAGAGTTGAACTACCAAGCCAACCAAGTAGCACATTATCTACAAAGTTTGGGTGTAAAACCAGAGGTGTTGGTAGGGATTTGCGTAGAGCGTTCGTCGGAGACGTTGCCAAAGGCATCGCTAGAAATGATTGTAGGAATGTTGGGCATCCTCAAGGCGGGTGGAGCTTATGTGCCACTAGATCCAACCTATCCTCAAGAGCGTCTCAGCTTCATGCTCTCAGATTCGCAAGTGCAGGTAGTGTTAACCCAAGAAAAATTTGTTGAAAATTTGGCTGCAAGTGGGGCAAAGTTGATTTGTCTGGATGATAAAGAATCGTTTCAGCGAGAGAGCAACGAAAATCCTAGTAGTGGGGTTGCACCAGAAAATCTGGCTTATGTAATTTATACATCAGGGTCAACTGGAAGACCCAAAGGTGTGCTGATTCAACATCAAGGCGTGTGTAATCTAGTCCAAGCAAAAGTAAAACTGTTTGATGTACAGCAAAATAGCCGTGTTCTCCAGTTTGCTTCTTTCAGCTTTGATGCTTCAGTTTCGGAAATTTTCATGGCTCTGTGTTCAGGAGCCAGCCTTTACCTGGGAACTCAAGATTCCTTACGCCCAGGCGCAGATTTAATGCGACTGTTGCAAGAGCAATCAATAACTCACATAACACTTCCACCCACAGCACTAGCAGCGTTACCAAAAGAGGAATTGCCAAACTTGCAAATCCTCATCGTCGCCGGAGAAGCTTGTAATCCGAAGTTGATAGCTGAATGGTCAAAAGGGCGGCGCTTTTTTAATGCTTACGGGCCAACTGAATCAACAGTCTGTGCCACAGTAGCAGAATATACTGGTGACACTCAACTGACCATTGGTCGAGCGATCGCAAACACTCAAATATATATTCTCGATCAAAATCAGCAACCAGTTCCCATTGGCACACCTGGCGAATTGTATATTGGTGGCGACGGCTTGGCTAGAGGCTACTTAAACCGCCCAGAGTTAACCAAAGAAAAATTTATTCCACATCCCTTTGAGGAGGCAGGAGGCAGGGGGCAGGAGGCAGGAGGCAGGGGGCTGGGGACTGGATGCAGGAGGCTTTACAAAACTGGGGATTTAGCCCGCTTCTTACCAGATGGCAACATTGAATTTTTGGGGCGAATCGATCATCAGGTGAAGATTCGCGGCTTCCGTATTGAACTGGGAGAAATTGAGGCGCTTTTGAGTCAACACCCAGATGTACAGCAGGTAGTAGTAATCGCTCGTGAAGACATCCCTGGTGATAAGCGTCTTGTCGCCTATATTGTCCCTAACCAAAAACTTGATGTGAGCGTCACTAGCCTCAAATGCTTTCTTCAAGAAAAACTGCCTAACTATATGGTGCCAGCAGTCTTTGTGATTCTCGACTCCTTGCCCCTTACTCCCAATGGTAAAGTTGATCGTCAAAATCTTCCAGCTAGCGATCGCACACGCCCCGATCTCGAAGAAACCTTTATCGCACCTCGTAACTCCACTGAAGAAACACTCGCAAGCATCTGGACTGAGTTACTAGGACTTGAGCAGATAGGAATCAATGACAATTTTTTCAATTTGGGCGGTCATTCCTTAATAGCGGCTCAGATTCTTTCCCGCATCCGCGAGAGTTTCCAAGTCGAATTATTCTTTCACCACATTTTTGCCAATCCTACCATCGCGGGTCTAGCAGGGCTGATTGAACAGCATAGCCAAAAGCAACAGTTGCAACGTCCTGCTATGCAACGAATTTCACGGTCAGGATACTTGCCAGCTTCCTTTGCTCAAGAGCGAGTATATTTCATCCAAGAAGTAGCTCCTGAAGGTAGCGCTTACCAAGCTCAGGCAACTCTCCGATTCACCGGGAAACTTGATGTAGCAGCATTACAGCAGTGCCTGAGCGAGATTGTGCGACGGCATGAAATCTTCCGCACGACTTTTCCGGCAGTGGATGGACGGTTATTTCAAGTAATCCATCCAGCCGAAGCAATCAGCTTAACAGTGGTAGACCTCCAGACATTTTCTGAGTCTGAGCAAAAAGCAGAAATTCAGCACCTATTTGATGCAGAGGTGCAAAAGCCTTTCTACTTAAATCAACTGCCATTAGTTAGATGGTTATTGTTGAAGTTGAGTGACCAAGACCATCTTTTAATCCACATCGAACATCACATGGTTCATGATGGCTGGTCTTTCAACAATGTTTTCTTGAATGAGTTCGTGGAACTTTATCAAGCATTCTGTTTGGGTAATCCTTCCCCACTACCAGAATTACCACTCCAGTTTGTAGACTATGCCCATTGGCAGCGAGAGTGGGTTAAAAGCCAGGAAGCCCAAGCTCAATTAGCCTATTGGCAACAACAGTTATCCGGTAGTCCGCCTCTGTTGGAATTACCATCAGACCGCCCGCGACCAGCAGAACAAACCTACAACGGCGCTCAAGTCAGGGTAGAATTGCCCATTAGCTTGTGCGAATCCTTGAGAGTTCTCAGCCGTCAAGAGGGAATCACCTTATTTATGACGACGCTGGCAACTTTTTTAGTCATGTTGCGCCGATACACCGGACAGGACGATCTCTGTGTGGGGACAGCTGTTGCCAATCGGCGGATGCGCGAGACAGAAAATTTAATTGGCATGATCGTCAATAATTTGGTTTTACGCACCGATTTGTCTGGAAATCCCACGTTTCGGGAGTTACTGGGTCGAGTCCGCCAAGTCAGTCTGGAAGCTTTCGCTAACGAAGATTTACCCTTCGATAAGGTCGTGGAGGTTCTCAAGCCAATACGGAACTTGAGTTACAATCCCCTGTTTCAAGTGATGTTCAGCTTCCATGATTCTCCCCAGCCAGACTTAACTCTCCCAGGCTTGAACATCAGACCAAATGTAGCCCTCAGCAACAAATCAACAAAGTTTGATCTTGATGTCGTTCTGATTCCGCATCATGGTGCAGATAAGGGAATTACTATGATTTGGGAACACAACACCGACTTATTCGACACTGCCACAATCGAGCAGATGGCAGAGCAATATCAAACTTTGCTAGAGGGAATTGTAGTCAACCCAGAGCAGCGAGTTTCCGAATTACCACTGTTAACGCAGACTCATCAGCAGTTACTCATGGAGTGGAATCAGACTCACAGGGAGTATGCCGCTAAAGATTGTATTCACAATTTATTTGCGGCTCAGGTGGAGTTAACGCCCGACGCTGTAGCTATTTGGCAAGAAGGTCAACAGTTAACTTACCGCGAATTGAGCGATCGCGCCAATCAATTAGCCCACCATCTGCAAAGTTTGGGAGTCAAACCAGAAACCCTGGTCGGTATCTGCGTTGAGCGTTCCCTAGAGATGATTGTCGGCTTACTCGGCATTCTCAAAGCTGGGGGTGCTTATGTTCCCCTCGATCCAGCTTATCCTCAAGAGCGACTGGCTGATATTCTCGAAGATACGCAACTGAGGATTCTGCTGACTCAAGAAAGATTCCAGGACAAACTACCAGATTATGCTGGAAAAACGATCTGTTTAGATAGAGATTGGCCAGTAATCGCGCAACATAGTACAGCCAAACCAATTAGTGGCGTTCAACTTAACAACCTTGCCTACATTATTTACACCTCTGGTTCTACAGGTAAACCGAAAGGGGTGATGATTGAACATCGGTCATTGATGAATTTTGTCATGACCGCAATGCATGAATATGGAATTAATGCAAGCGATAATATTCTGCAATTTGCGTCAATCTGTTTTGATGCATCAGTTGAAGAAATCTTACCTTGTCTTTCGGTCGGTGCAACATTAGTACTGCGAACTGAGCAGATATTGCACTCCAGCGATGAATTTTGGCGGTGTTGTCGAGAATGGCAATTAACTGTTTTGGATCTTCCCACAGCTTACTGGCATCAGTTAGTAGCGGAACTTACCCCTGAAGACTCCCGAATTCCCGAAAGTCTCAGAATAGTGATTATTGGAGGAGAAGAAGCTCAACTCGAAAAAGTGAAGCGCTGGCACAGTAGTATTGCTCACCTTTCCCATCCACCCCAATTACTTAATAGTTATGGCCCAACGGAAGCAACGGTTATAACCACCTTAAATCCCTTAACTTCAGCCGCCACCTCTGTTGCGATCGGACGACCCATCAGTAATGTTCAAGTTTATATTCTGGATCAATATCTGCAATCAGTGCCGATAGGAGTTCCCGGAGAACTACACATTGGCGGAGCCGGATTAGCCAGAGGATATTGGCAACGTCCAGAGTTAACCGAGGAAAAATTTATCTCCAATTGCTTGCAAAGAATCAGGGGAGCCAAAGAAAACCAATTCTCAGATTTTGATCGCCTCTACAAAACAGGGGATTTAGCACGATTTCGTGCAGATGGAAACCTAGAATATCTCGGTAGAGTTGACGATCAGGTGAAGATTCGGGGCTTCCGCATCGAGTTGGGAGAAATCGAAATAGTGCTGAGACAACACCCACAGGTGTTTCAAGCTGTGGTCGTTGCTCGTGAAGACATTCCCGGACAAAAGCGGCTTGTGGCTTATGTTGTACCGCACGAAAAGCAACCAAACGCCGATGAATTGCGCCATTTCCTGAAGCAGAAATTGCCGAATTATATGGTGCCCTCGGCTTTTGTGCTGCTGAAAGCCCTACCGATGACTCCGAACCAGAAGGTAGATTACCGCGCCCTTCCAGCCCCCGACTTTTCTCGGAGCGCAGAAGATAGCTTTGTTGCGCCTCAAACGCCTACAGAAGAGAGATTAGCGGCAATTTGGTCAGAAATTTTAAGACTAAAACAAGTCGGCATCCACGATAACTTCTTTGAACTGGGCGGAGACTCCATCCTGAGCATTCAGGTAATTTCAAGAGCCAATCAAGCGGGTATCCAAATTGCCCCTAAACAACTATTTCAGTACCAAACCATTGCTGAGTTAGCTGCTGTGGCAGGAATTACTCGGTCTGTCAAAGCTGAACAAGGGTTAGTAACTGGCTCTGTGGCGCTGACACCAATCCAACAGTGGTTTTTCGAGCAGAAATTGCCCGAACCTGATTACTTTAACCAGTCAGCCCTGCTAGAAGTGCCGCCAGACTTGCAACCAGAGCTATTGCAGCAAGTTGTACAACAATTGTTACTGCATCACGATGCTTTGCGTCTGAGGTTTGTTCAAGAAGGGGAAAACTGGCAGCAGTTTAACGCCGCCCAGGAAGTTATGCCATTTAGCGTTATCAATTTGTCGCACCTGTCGCCAGAAGAACAACAAACAGCGATGAAAGCGGCTGATGCGGAACTCCAAGCTAGTTTGAATCTATCTACTGGCGCGATCGCACGAGTAGCATTATTTAGGTTAGGCAACAATCAATCTGGTCGCTTACTATTCATCATCCATCACTTAGCAGTAGATGGCGTTTCGTGGCGGATTTTGCTCGAAGATTTGGCTATGGCTTACCAACAAATCAGCCGTGGCCAAGCTATTAAATTACCACCTAAAACTACTTCCTTTCAATATTGGAGCGATCGCATAACAGAATACGCAAAATCAAAGGCGATTAAAGATGAACTAGATTACTGGCTGAGTGAGTCTAGTTTGAAAGTCAACGCCCTACCAGTAGATTATCTTTCAGGTGAAGAGGACAACACCATAGCCTCAACCGCTTCTGTGTCACTTTCTTTAACTGAAGAACAAACCCGCGCTCTCTTGCAGGATGTCCCCTCTGCCTACAACACTCAAATTAATGATGTGCTGTTGACTGCCCTAGCGCAAAGCTTTGCCCAATGGACGGGAAAACGTTCTCTGCTTGTTGATCTAGAGGGACACGGACGGGAAGACTTATTTGAAGATGTTGATTTGTCGCGGACTGTAGGTTGGTTTACCACCTTATTCCCGGTTCATTTGCAGCTAGAAGAAGTTGACCATCCAGGAGAGGTTTTAAAGTCAGTTAAAGAACAATTGCGACGCATTCCCAACCGAGGGATAGGCTATGGTGTGTTGCGATATTTGCAGCCGGATGAAACAATACGCACGAAACTACAAGCGCTACCCCAAGCACAGGTGAGCTTTAACTACCTTGGTCAGTTCGATCAGGTGCTTACGGCATCTGCGGTATTGGGTTTGGCTAAAGAAATGAAAGCGCAACAGAGTTTACTTAACAAGCGCAGCCACCTTTTAGGAGTAAGCGGATTTATTCGTGCAGGAAGGCTGGAAATGAATTGGGCTTACAGCGAGAAAGTTCATAAACGAGACACCATCGAGCATTTGGCCTTTGGGTTCATCGAGGGGTTGCGATCGCTCATTGTCCACTGTCAATCCCCTGATGCGATCGGTCATACACCTTCCGACTTCTCAGCAGCCAGACTCAGCCAAAAACAGCTTGACAAATTCCTCGCCAAAATCAAAAAGAATAATTAGTCATTTGTCATTGGTCATTGGTCATTTGTCATTTGTCAAGAATCATTTTTTATTCTCCCCAATCCCCATTGTCATGAACAACATCGAAGACCTTTATGAACTTTCGCCCATGCAGCAGGGGATGCTGTTTCATACTCTTTATGCGCCAGAATCGGAAGTTTATTTTGAGCAGTTGCTTTGCATCCTCTCTGGAGAATTAAATTTTCTTACCTTCCAGCAGGCTTGGCGACAGGTTGTGACGCGGCATCCAGTTTTACGGAGTTCCTTTTATTGGGAAGAGATAGAAAAGCCCTTGCAAATGGTGAGTAAGCAAGTGGATCTCCCGTGGGAAGAACTGGATTGGCGGAATTTCACACCTGATGAACAACAACAGCATCTAGAGGATTTTTTGAAATGCGATCGCCAAAAAGGATTTGATCTAGCTCAAGCTCCTCTGATGCGTTTCACTGTCATCCAGCTAGAGGACTATATTTACCAATTTATTTGGAGTCATCATCATATTCTCTTTGATGGCTGGTCAATGCAGATTATCCTCAAAGAAGTTTTAGCTTTCTATGAAGCACATCAGCGAGGCGAACATTTACGCCTGATACCCTCTCGCCCCTATCGAGAATATATTAATTGGTTACAGCAACAGGATATTGCTCAAGCAAAGAACTTCTGGCAACAAACCCTCCAGGGGTTTGAAACTCCTACCTCTTTAATAGGGAATAGGGAACAAGAACAAGGAATATACAATGAGCAAACTTTCCAATTATCTCAAACGGTAACTGAGAAACTTCAATATGCAGCGCGACAGCACCATTTAACTCTAAATAATTTAGTGCAAGGAGCCTGGGCGCTGTTGCTTTCTGGCTACAGTGGGGAAAGTAATGTGGTCTTTGGTGCAACTGTATCTGGTCGTCCACCAACGCTTACGGAAGTGGATTCGATGGTTGGGTTATTAATAAACACCCTGCCAATACGGGTACAAGTTAGTGGAAAAGCGCAATTATTACCCTGGCTCAAGCAATTACAAAGCCAAGCATTTGAACAGGAACAGTATGCCTATTATTCCCTAGCAGAAATTCAGCGTTTGAGTGATATTCCCCCAGGAATGCCTCTGTTTGAGAGCCTTTTAGTATTTGAGAATTATCCGCTAGATTCTGCTGAACAAAATACCAAAAAAACTTTAGACATTAGTCATCTTCGTTGTTTTGAACGCACTAATTACCCACTAACGATTGTGGTTAATCCTCAATCAGAACTGTCTGGAAGGATTGTCTATGATGCCAGCCGTTTTGAGCAAGAAACAGTTGGGCGGATGATTGGACATTTCCAAACATTACTAGTAGGAATGGGAGCCAATTTACAACAAGATATTTCCCAACTATCTCTGCTCGGTGCAGCCGAAGAAGAATTAATTCTACAAGAAACTAGTAAAAATATAGATTCTATTCATTACAAATGTATTCATCGTTTATTTGAAGAACAGGTAGAAAAAACTCCTGAGGCAGTAGCACTTGTATATGAAAAGCAACATTTAACTTATCGGGAGTTGAATAACCGCGCCAATCAATTAGCCCATTATTTGCGATCGTTGGGAGTTAAACCCGAAGTACGAGTGGGAATTTGTGTCGAGCGTTCTTTAGAAATGGTAGTAGGAATACTTGCTATCCTCAAAGCGGGCGGGGCTTATGTTCCCTTAGATCCTGCTTATCCTTCCGAAAGACTGGCGTTCATACTAGAAGATGTACAAACGCCCATCTTACTAACACAAACTAATTTACAAAATACACTTCCACTCAATAATCAAACTGTGGTGAATCTTGACTCAGATTGGGAAATAATTGCCCAATACAAACAAGACAATTTACACAGTGAAGTTAATCCAGAAAACTTAGCTTATATCATTTATACCTCTGGCTCAACAGGAACACCAAAAGGCACAGAAGTTCCTCATCGTAGCATTATTGGTTTTATGTTTGGGGTAGATTATATTCACCTTGATGCAGAACAGATTTGGCTACAACATTCATCGATTTCTTGGGATGCACTAACCCTAGAACTTTGGACACCCTTGCTTTACGGTGGACGTTGTGTGCTTTACCCAGGCAAAATTCTCACACCTGGAGACTTAAGCCGCATCATCCAAGAACAAGGGGTTAACACCCTATTTCTGACTACTGCCTTATTCAATCTCATGATTGATACAATGCCTGAAGCATTGTCAGGGGTGAAACAACTACTGTTTGGTGGAGAATCTGTTTCTGTACCTCATGTTCATCGCGCTTTAGAATTATTGCCGGGAACACAATTAATTAATGGTTATGGCCCTTCGGAATGTACCGTTTTTACTTGTTGTTACCCGATTCCTAAACAACTTGCTGAAAATGTGCATTCAATTCCCATTGGAAAACCCATCGGTGACAGAAAAGTTTACCTACTAGATAAAGATTTATACAGAGTTCCAATTGGCGTTTCTGGAGAACTTTATGTGGGCGGAGCGAGTGTTGCTAGAGGTTACTTAAATCAACCAAAATTAACTAGTGAAAAATTTATTCCTAATCCTTTTATTGAAGGAGATACACTTTACAAAACCGGAGATTTAGCACGCCGCTTCCCTGATGGAAACCTAGAATTTATCGGTCGAATTGATACACAGGTGAAAATTCGCGGCTTTCGTATTGAATTAGAAGAAATTGAAGCATTTTTAATTCGACACCCTGACATAAAACAAGTCGCTGTCACTGTGCAGGAAGATGAACCTGGGAACAAGTATTTAGTAGCTTATCTCGTTACTAAGGATAATCAACCAACACCTAGCATTCTCCGAAACTTCCTCAAGAAAAAGCTGCCTGATTACATGATTCCCACGGCTTTTGTATTTCTAGAAGTATTCCCCTTAACACCTAATGGCAAAATCAATCGCCGTGCTTTGCCCGCTCCAGATACTTCCCAAAGAAATCTAGAGGTTGATTTTGTTGCTCCTCGCACACATACAGAACAAGAATTAGCCACGATTTGGGCTGAAATTCTCAAAGTAAAAAAGGTGGGAATTCACGATAACTTTTTCGAGTTAGGGGGACATTCTTTACTAGCTACTCAAGTTATTTCTCGATTAAGAGAAGCCTTTTCACTAGATTTTCCTCTCCGTTATCTGTTTGAAAATCCAACCATTGCTGAACTCGCCCAAAAAGCGATCGCTCAACAGATTGAACAAGCAGAAAATGATGCCCTAGCACAAATTTTAGGGGAAGTCGATCAGTTATCAGAGTTAGAAGTGACTCAACAATTGCTTTTGTGAGTATTTTTTAAATGCAGAGAAACGCGGAGTAAACCCAAAAGTATGCAAAGTTTTTTTATGGGAAACTCGCTACTAATTAACGAAATGTTGTAATTTTCTCTCTCTGTGTTCTCTGCGTCTCTGTGGTTCGATAAAAAACTAATTTTCAACAATAATTATTATGAGCGATATACTAAAACGTCTAGAAGCACTTTCTCCAGAAAAACGAGAATTAGTTTTACAAAAACTGAAAAAGCAGCAGCAATCCGCACAAAATAGCCTAACACCCGTATCAAGAGAGCAACCCCTTCCTCTCTCCTTTGCTCAACAAAGACTGTGGTTTCTCGATCAATTAGAAGGTGAAAATAGTGTCTACAATGTCCCGTTTTTCTTGAAAATTCAGGGATTTATTAACATAGCCGCATTAGAACAAGCTATTAGAGAAGTTGTCCAACGTCATGAAGTCTTGCGTACTAGCTTTTGTGTTGTCGATGAGTCGCCGATACAGGTGATTCACGCTCATCCTCAATTGACAATGCAAGTGCTAGATTGGCGAGAATTGACTGAAGAAAACCAGTTAAGCAAAGCGCAGCAGTTAGCGACAGAAGAATTGCAACAGCCTTTTGATTTATCAAACCCACCTTTACTGCGGGTAAAGTTGTTGCAACTGAGCGATAAATCCCATCTTTTGTTGCTCGTCATCCATCATATCGTTTGCGATGGCTGGTCAATGGACATATTCCGCCGTGAATTGTTCAGCCTTTATACATCATTTTCTGCCGGAAAACCTTCTCCCTTAACCGAATTACCGCTTCAATATGCCGATTTCGCCCACTGGCAAAGACAATGGCTACAGGGAAAGGTACTGGAAACTCAACTCAATTACTGGCAAAAACAATTAGCTGGAGTCTCTCCTCTGTTAGAGTTGCCCACAGATAAACCCCGTCCATCACTTCAAAGCTATCGGGGACGTAGTGAGTTTTTGCAACTCAATCAAGATTTAACGCAGAAGTTGAAGCGTTTAAGTCAGGAGTCAGGAACCACTCTGTTTATGACAATGCTTGCGGTATTTACGCTGTTACTTTCGCGCTACAGTGGACAGGAGGATATTGTAGTTGGTTCTGCGATCGCTAATCGCAATCGTCGAGAAACGGAATCATTAATTGGCTTTTTTGTCAATACCCTAGCTTTACGTACCAATCTGCAAGGAAATCCAACTTTCTTAGAATTACTTGAACGAGTCAAGCAAGTAACTCTGGATGCTTATGACCATCAAGATTTACCCTTTGAGAAACTAGTTGATGAATTAGGATTGGAGCGATCGCTCTCTCATCATCCCCTGTTTCAAGTGGCTTTTAGCTTGCAAAATGAAACCCAGCAGCAGCTAGAAACCAATGGATTAACCCTTAACCGTTTTAAGTGGGAAAACACCACAACTCTATTTGATTTGTCGCTGATTTTCCGCGAAACTCCTCAAGGTTTGACAGGAGAATGGGAATATGCAACCGATTTGTTTGCAGCTAAAACCATTCAACGGATGGCGGGACATTTTGCAGTTTTACTTCAGGCAATTGTCGATAATCCTCAACAAACGATTAATACCCTACCGTTGATTGCAGAGGACGAACGTCAGCAATTACAAATTTGGAATCAAACTCAAACCGATTATTATCTTAATCAAACTTTGGTTGAACTGTTTGAAGCTCAAGTTGCTAAAAACCCTGATAATCTTGCTTTGGTATTTGAATCCCAAAGCCTAACTTACCAACAATTGAATCAAAAAGCGAACCAACTAGCTCATTATTTAATTCAAAATTACCAAATTCAGCGAGAAAGCTTAATTGGTAAAACCGGTAACGGAAAATCGAACCACAGAGGACGCAGAGAACACGGAGGAATAAGAGTTTCGGAGAGTTCTTGCATAAGTCCTATTGGTATCTGCGTTGAACGGTCTTTAGAAATGATTATTGGTGTCCTCGGTATCCTCAAAGCGGGTGGGGCTTATGTACCGATTGATCCTAATTATCCTCAAGAACGAATTGAGTTCATGTTAGAAGATTCTGGGACATCGGTGTTGCTAACCCAAAGTCACCTAAAAGAGCAATTACCTTTAACTAAACTGAAACACCAGACCATTTGTTTAGACCGAGAAACTTTTAATTCGGAATTAACAGATAATCCCAATCCTCAAAGTACTCCTGATAATTTAGCTTATATAATTTATACCTCTGGTTCAACGGGACAACCCAAAGGGGTGATGATTGAGCATCGCGCAATTGTCAACTTAAGTTTAGCCTGGGCTGAAACTTTTCAAGTTCAACACAATAGCCGTTGGCTTCAGTTTGGTTCTTTTAGTTTCGATTTATCTATTGGTGAAATTGCCACTGCTTTATCCGCAGGTGCTTGTTTGTACTTAGCTAATAAAGAAACTTTGTTACCTAGTCAAACTTTAGTTGACTTATTGCGCGATCGCAAAATTTCCCATTTCACTTTATCTCCTTCTGCCTTATCTGTATTACCTCAAGCCTCATTACCTGATTTGCAAGCCGTAATTGTTGGTGGTGAAGCTTGTGCAGCCGAGTTGGTTACACAATGGGGTACAAAACGACGTTTCTTTAACTGCTATGGGCCGACGGAATCGACGGTTATCGCCAGTATCTCTAGTTGTGAACCGAATGGGAAAAAACCTTCCATTGGGCAACCTATAGCTAATAACAGCATCTACATTTTAGATGCTCATCATCAACCGTTACCACCTGGACTTCCTGGAGAATTGTGCATCGCTGGAGTGGGTTTAGCTAGAGGCTATCTCAACCGTCCCGATTTAACTGCCGAAAAATTTATTGAAGTTGAATTATTTGGCAAAACTGAGCGTATTTACAAAACTGGCGATTTGGCAAGATGGGCAGATGATGGCAGCCTTGAGTATTTAGGTCGCATTGACGATCAAGTTAAATTACGGGGCTTTCGAGTTGAATTGGGTGAAATTGAATCACTATTATTGCAACACTCTTTAGTTAAAGAAGCAGTTGTAATTCTATATGAAGCTGATAATAATTCCAGGTTAGTGGCTTATGTCACTGCAGCGGAAAAATCCAACAATTTAGGGGGTCAACTCAAAGACTACCTAAAAATTCGCCTGCCGAATTATATGGTTCCTAGCCAGATTATGGTATTGGAACATTTGCCTCTTACCCCAAACGGTAAGCTAGATCGGAGAGCATTACCAGCACCAGATACAGCTATTTCAACTAACTTTGAAACCTTCGTTACCCCAACAGAAGAATTGCTGGCTACCTTATGGCAAACTCTCTTAAAAGCTAAGTCTATTGGTCGTCAAGATAACTTCTTTGAATTGGGTGGACATTCCCTATTAGCAACCCAATTGGTTGCGCGTATTCGTGACACTTTTAGGGTAGAAGTATCTGTTCGCAAGGTATTTGAGCAAAGCATTTTATCTGAGTTGGCAACAGAAATTGACAAAGCCTCTTCAGTAATTGCTTTACCACCCATCACACCACAACCTGAAAATTCTCCTAAAAATCTCTCCTTTGCCCAATCAAGACTCTGGTTTTTAGACCAACTTGAAGGCACTGGAACCTCAGCTACCTACAATATGTCAACGGCTTTGCAACTTGAAGGCAAGTTGAATATTGAGGCGTTGCGTGCAAGTTTTGATTATCTCATCGATCGCCATACCATTCTCCGCACCTATTTCCCAGCTTTGGAGGGAGAGGCGCAAGTAGTTGTCCAAAATCCAGAGGATATAGAAGTACTGACGATTGCAGATTTACAATCGCTCGATCCCGAAACTCAAGCAGAAACCGTACAAAACTTAGCTGATAGCCACGCCCAAGAACCCTTTGACTTAAATACCGGCCCCCTGTTCAAAGCGAAACTGCTGCAACTTAGCGAACAGAAAAATGTCCTGCTCATCAATATGCACCACATTATTACTGATGGCTGGTCAATGGGGGTGTTTAAACGGGAATGGGAACAGGTTTATGCTGCTTTTGCTGCGGGGTGTACTCCAAATTTGTCACCGTTGCCGATTCAGTATAGCGATTATGCAGCTTGGCAACGCAATTGGTTACAAGGAGAGATTTTAGAAAGTCAGGAAAATTACTGGAAACAACAACTAGGCGATGCTCCCAGATTACTTGATTTGCCTACCGATTATCCGCGTCCAGCACAACAAAGTTACCAAGGTGGGCGTGAGGAATATAGTTTGAGTCATGAAGTGACTCAGAAACTTAAAGCTATTAGTCAACAACAGGGAGTTACTTTGTTTATGACTCTGTTGACGGCTTTTAGTATTTTACTATCTCGTTACAGCCGTCAAGAGGATTTATGTATTGGTTCTGCGATCGCTAACCGTACCCATAACAACACAGAAGGATTAATCGGCTTTTTTGTCAATACCTTGGTATTGCGGAGCAAAGTCAGGCCAGAGCAAAGTTTTAGTGAGTTACTCCAACAAACCCGCCAAACTTGCTTAGATGCCTACGCCCATCAAGATATTCCCTTTGAGTATTTAGTAGAACAGTTACAACCAGAACGCAGTCTGAGCCATAATCCCTTATTCCAAGTGATGATGGTGTTGCAAAATACTCAAGAAGCGGGGAAAAATGTTAGTTTACCAGGGCTTGATATTCAATACTTAGAGCAAAGTTTACCATTTGCCAAATTTGACCTAACACTAGATTTTTCCGAAAGGGGCGATCAACTGCATTGCATGTGGGAATATGCCACAGATTTATTTGCGGCAGAAACAATTAGGCGCATGGCGGGACACTTTGAAGTCTTGCTGGAAGCAATTATCCAAAATTCCCAACAGCCGATTCATCAGCTACCCTTAATCACAACAGCAGAAATTCAACAACTGCAAGTTTGGAATCAAACCGATATCAATTATCCCAAAAATCAGACTTTGGTGAGTCTGTTTGAACAACAGGTAGCAAAAACGCCCGATAACATTGCGGTGGTATTTGAAGATCAAAGCCTGAGTTATCAAGAACTCAACCAAAAAGCCAATCAGCTAGCGCATTATTTGTTGGAACTCAAAAAAGAGCAACAATTACCTGATAATCCCTTGATTGGGATTTGCGTGGAGCGATCGCTCTTAATGGTCATTGGCTTGTTTGCTATTCTCAAAGCGGGTGGCGCTTATGTGCCGATTGATCCGAGTTATCCCCGCGATCGCATTTATTTAATGCTTGAAGATAGTAATGCTTCGGTATTACTCACAACAAACCCCATTCAAAAGGAACTTCCCCTAGAAAAACTCAAAAATTCCTGTCAAGTAGTATTTCTAGAGCCAGAAATATCGGTCAATCAAACATTAAATAATCCCAATCTCCAAAGTAGCCCTGATGATTTGGCTTATGTCATTTATACTTCTGGTTCTACGGGAAGACCAAAAGGCGTGTCAATTTGTCACTCTTCACTGACGAATTTCTTATATTCGATGAAGGAAAAGCCTGGAATAGCTGCATCCGATACTCTTCTAGCTATCACCACTATATCCTTTGATATTGCTGCACTAGAAATTTATTTGCCTCTCATAGTAGGAGCCAAACTTGTTTTAGTCAGTCGTGAAATCGCCTCTGACGGTTTACAGTTATCAGAACAATTAGTTAACTCTGCTGCTACTTTCATGCAAGCGACTCCAGCGACTTGGCGCATATTGTTAACCGCAGGATGGAAAGGTTCAACAAAACTTAAAATCTTTTGTGGCGGTGAGGCTTTAACCTGGGAACTTGCTAATCAACTATTAGAAAGAACTGCTGAACTCTGGAATCTTTATGGCCCAACAGAAACCACAATTTGGTCAGATATCTATCAGATAAATACTTTTGAGAGAGGAAAGTATTCTCAAGGTGCTGTAGTATCCATCGGGAAGCCAATTGCCAATACCCGCATCTATATTTTAGATAGCTATGACCAACCCCTCGCCCCTGGTATTCCTGGTGAACTCTGCATTGCAGGTGCGGGTTTAGCACAGGGCTATTTGAATCGTCCCGATTTAAGTGCTGAAAAATTCATTGACATCAAACTGTTCAATCAAACTGAGCGGATTTATAAAACTGGCGATTTAGCCCGTTGGCTACCCGACGGGAATTTGCAATATTTAGGTCGCAGCGATCGCCAGGTCAAACTTCGTGGTTTCCGCATTGAATTAGGGGAGATTGAAGCGTCTTTACTCAAACACCCAAAAATTCAGGAAGCAGTTTTGATTATCCGAGAAGACAGTGATTTCGATCAACGTCTAGTAGCATACATTGTCCCAACAGGAACAGAGGACGAAGACCTTCAAGATGAACAGGTGGAATTATGGCAACAAGTTTTCAATGATGCCTACCATCAACCACAAGATATAGAAGATGACCCAACCCTAAATTTGGCTAGTTGGAATGATAGCTATACAGGAAAACCTTATCCCAAAGCTGCGATGCAAGAATGGCGGGATAAAACTGTTGAGCAAATTTTGGAACTTGCACCCAAACGGGTCTGGGAAATCGGTTGTGGGACAGGGATGTTATTGTTGAAAATTGCTCCCCATTGTCAAAAGTACCTGGGCACAGACCTTGTAGCAGCAGGTTTGCATTATATTGAACAACATCTTCAACAGCAGTCTCTCAAGGAAAAAGTTACTTTAAAACAAGGTGCAGCTAATCAGTTTGAAGGCATTGAAATAAATAATTATGACCTGGTAATACTCAATTCTGTTATTCAGTATTTTCCCTCTTTAGATTACTTGTTGTCAGTATTGGACGGGGCGATAAAAGCTGTAAAAATTCAGGGAAAAATCTTTATTGGGGATGTGCGAAATCTCCATTTATTAGAAGCTTTTCACACCGCAGTTGAGTTTTATCGCGCCCCTGATGAATTATCAATTAAAGACTTGCGTCAACAGATTAAAAAAAGCATCCGCACCGAAGGCGAATTATTGATTGACCCTAATTTCTTTATCGCTCTCAAACAAAAATTTCCTCGGATTAGTCATGTACAAATTCAATTGAAACGAGGTTCTGCTCAAACAGAAATGAACCGTTTTCGTTATGACGTTGTTTTACATTTGGATCAAACAGATATTCCCCTCGCGGAACCTGAATGGTTAGATTGGCAGAGTCAGCAACTAAATTTGGAAACAATCAAGAAAATTTTAACGACTCAGCAACCAGATTTGTTAGGCATTAAAGGTATTCCAAATGCTTACCTAACTTCAGAAATGTTGCTGTTAGAAGAAAGTACTCAATTAGATGGTACTGTTTCAGACTTAAAAGTGGCAGTTACCCAAGCCAGATTAGGCATAGAACCCGAAGCATTCCGAACTTTAGCGCGAGATTTTTCCTATACGCCTTTTATCCAATATAGTTCCACAGGGTTTTCCGATTATGATGTTGTTTTTCAACGGAATATCCCTGGACAGGCAATATTGCCAAGATTTGCTCAGAATAAAAATTTGCGACAGAAACCTTGGCAACGTTATGCAAATCAACCGTTGCAATATCGCACCAATCAAGTTGATCCAGCGTTATTAGCAGAATGGCGAGATTTTCTGGCTAATAATCTGCCTGATTATATGATTCCTAGCCATTTCATGGTCTTAGATCAACTACCACTAACACCAAATGGAAAAGTAGATCGTAAAGCTTTACCTGCGCCAAATGCAACCGTTTCCTCAACAGATATTGAATTGCCTGTAACCTCGACAGAAAAATTGCTTGCCGAATTGTGGGCGAAACTGCTTAAATATGATGCAATTTCCCGACAGGATAACTTCTTTAATTTAGGCGGTCATTCATTATTAGCAACCCAATTAATTGCCCGCATTCGTGACACATTCAAAGTAGAACTGGCGCTGCGTAAAATATTTGAGTTTCCCACCCTCAGCGAATTGGCGAGTTATCTCGATAGCTGCATTTGGGTTAATTTCTCTACTGCAGATATGCAACCTTTAAACTCAGACGAAGAGGAAATTGAACTATGACCATGACACAAAATCAGCAATTAGTTTCTTTAATGCTTCGTTTGCAAAATATGGGCTGCAAAATATGGGCTGAAGATGATAAATTACGGATTCGTACTAGTAAAAATGCCTTAACTTCTGAACTCAAGCAGGAAATTCAAGCCAACAAAGCAGATATATTAGCATTCTTAAATTCTGCCAAAGCCACAACTGTGATGGCAGAGGAAATTCCCACCTTGGGCGATAATGCCCCCAAGTCCCTTTCCTTTGCTCAACAACGCCTCTGGCTGTTAGGACAACTCCACGGCCCATCAGCTAGTTACAATATGCCGATGGTTTTACAACTGGATGGAAACCTCAATATTGATGCTTTGCATTCTAGTTTGGCTTATCTGCTGAATCGGCATGAGAGTCTCAGGATGTATTTTCCCACAGTGGCGGGACAACCCCAAATTGCGATCGCAATTTTAGACGACATCGAAGTTTTAAAGGTACTAGACTGGCGAAAGCTTGATGAAGCGCTTCCTTCCCCAACTATCCAGCATTTTATTGATGCTCATGTTCAAGAACCGTTTGACTTAAATACTGGCCCTTTGTTTAAAGGAAAACTGCTGCAACTCAAGGGGTATAAATATGTGTTGCTCATCACTATGCACCATATTATCAGTGACGGTTGGTCGATGGGGGTATTTGTTCGTGAGTTACGGCAAATTTATACCGCCTTTGTCCAAGGCCAGACTCCAAACCTGGCTCCCTTGCCCATTCAATACAGTGATTACGCAAACTGGCAAAGAAATTGGTTACAAGGAAAAGTCTTAGAAACCCAGATCAACTACTGGAAAAATCAACTCAAAGATGCTCCCCCATTACTGGAGTTACCTACCGATTATCCTCGTCCAGCATTGCAAAGTTACCGAGGCGATCGCGATCGCTATTCCCTATCGCCTGATTTAACTCTTGCCATTAAAACTTTAAGTCAACAGCAAGGCGCAAGTTTGTTTATGACTTTGTTGGCAACTTTCAGTATTTTGCTTTCTCGTTACAGTCGTCAAGAAGACTTATGTATTGGTTCTGCGATCGCTAACCGCACCCACAGCCAAACAGAAGGATTAATCGGCTTTTTTGTCAATACCTTGATCCTGCGTAACCAAATCAAGCCTGAGCAAAGTTTTATCGAGTTCCTACAACAAACTAGCCAAACTTGTTTAGATGCATACTCTCATCAAGACATTCCCTTTGAGTATCTGGTAGAACAGTTGCAACCAGAACGCAGTATGAGCCATAACCCCTTATTTCAGGTCATGTTAGCGCTGGAAAATAATGAAAGTCCCGACCTAAGTTTGCCAGGGCTAGAGATTGAATGGCTCCCATTAACCTATCCATTTGCTAAATTTGACCTAGCACTTATGGTCGTAGAATCTGATAACCAGTTAAATTTAACTTGGGAATACGCCACCGATATCTTTGAGAAAAGTACTATCCAAAGGATGGCGGAACAGTTTGAAGTTTTACTGAAAGGAATTGTTGATTGCCCTCAACAACCTATCAATACTCTGCCTTTGATGACAGCGCCCGAACTTCTACAATTACAACGCTGGAATCAAACTCAAACTGATTATCCCCACAATAAAACTTTAGTTGAGTTATTTGAGCAACAAGTTGAAAAAAATCCTCATAATATCGCTTTAGTATTTGAATCTCAACAATTAACTTATCAACAACTTAATCAAAAAGCGAACCAAGTTGCTCATTATCTAATTCAAAATCACCAAATTCAGCCAGACAGTTTAATTAGTATTTGTGTCGAACGTTCTTTGGAAATGATTATTGGTGTACTCGGTATCCTGAAAGCAGGTGCGGCTTATGTGCCAATTGATCCCAATTATCCTCAAGAAAGGATTGGGTTCATGTTAGAAGATTCTGGGACATCGGTATTACTAACCCAAAGTTTCTTATTAAACCAATTACCCTTAGCTAACCTCGAAAATACCTGTCAGGTAATTTGTTTAGATGAGGAAACTTTTACCGAAGCATTAAAAGAAAATCCCAAACCTCAAAGTACGACTAATGATTTGGCTTATGTAATCTATACTTCTGGTTCGACGGGACGGCCCAAAGGAGTAATGATTGAGCATCAAGCAATTGTTAATCTAGGCTTGTCCTGGGGTAAAGCTTTTCAAGTTCAACACCACAGCCGTTTACTTCAGTTTGGTTCTTTTAGTTTCGATCTATCTATTGGTGAAATTGCGACTACCTTCATCACTGGTGCTTGCTTGTATCTTGCTAAAAAAGAAACCTTGTTACCCAGTCAAATCTTAGTTGACTTCTTAACTCATCACAAAATTTCCCACTGCTTTTTATCTCCTTCGGCCTTATCTATTTTACCTCAAGCGACCTTACCCGATTTGCAAACTATAGGAGTTGGTGGTGAGGCTTGTCCGGGCGAATTAGTTACACAGTGGGCAACGGAGCGGCGTTTCTTTAATTGCTATGGCCCTACGGAATCTACGGTTAATGCTGTGTTAGCACTCTGTCATCCTAATAGAAAAAAACCACCTATTGGTCAACCAATATCTAATATTCGTATCTATATATTAGATGCTCAAAATCAACCCTTACCCCCAGGAATCCCTGGAGAATTATGCATCGCTGGTGTGGGTTTGGCACGAGGCTATCTCAACCGTCCTGATTTAACCGCCGAGAAATTTATTGAAGTTAAGTTATTCGGTAAAATTGAGCGAATTTACAAAACCGGCGACTTAGCAAGATGGGTATCTGATGGAAACCTTGAATATCTGGGTCGCATAGACGATCAAATTAAATTACGAGGCTTTAGAATTGAACTCGGTGAAATCGAAGCGATTTTGTTGCAACATCCGTCAGTTAAAGAAGCAATTGTCACCTTATATAAAACTGAGAGCAACCAGAGCTTAATTGCTTATGTAACGGGAATCAACAATGATTTGTCCACCCAATTGAAAAATCATCTGAAATCCCGTCTGCCCGATTATATGATCCCGGCTCAGATCATCGTATTGGATGAGTTACCTTTAACTCCCAATGGCAAAGTTGACCGGAAATCTTTACCTACTCCAAATGGTGTAATTGAGGGCTTATATGAACCCCCACGCAACGAAGTTGAACAGCAATTGGTGCAAATTTGGTCTGCTGTCCTCGAACATCAAGATATTGGGATTCATGATAACTTTTTCGATTTGGGCGGTCATTCTTTATTAGCTATCAAACTGCTCAATAATATTCAACAAGTCTTTGAGCAACAACTCTCTTTAAGTAGTTTATTTCAAAATCCTACTATTGCTCAACTGTCAGAACAACTTTGTAATAGTGAGGTTCAACAGTCAAATCCCGATTTACTTTCATTCCAATCTCAAGGAGATGCAACCCCTCTATTTTTTCTTCCTGGCGCAAACGGGCACGGTTTCTATTTTCGAGATTTGGCAATCAATTTAGGAACTAAGCGGCCAATATATGGACTCGAAACTCCAGGAAGAGACGGCTCTAGCGCACTCCCTGATTCAGTAACAGCCCATGCAAGTAAACTGATTGAGCTATTACGTAAACAAGCCAAAAGTCCATACATATTAGCAGGATACTCTTCAGGTTGTGCCGTTGCTTTTGAAATGGCTTCCCAACTCGAACAGCAAGGTGAAACGGTGAGTTTACTAGCCATCTTAGACGCTGGGCTGGTTTCTCAGCCTGAGTATTTTACTGATACAGCAGAACTTGATTGGATTTGGCAATTGATTCGACGAATTGAAGTCTTAAAAGGAGTCTCTTTAGGACTACAATACGACGATTTAGCTGCCCAACCCAATGACCAAGTTAGGTGGGATTTAGCAGCAGACTATCTATACCAAAATAATGTTTTACCGGAACACTCCACCCTTTCTTTACTCAAAACCAATATGAAAGTGATGAAAGTGCTAACGCTTAATTACGCGAATTATCAGCCTACTCATCCAATTTCTGCTCCCATTGTTTTATTCCGCGCTCAAGAAGTTAAGGAGATTGTTTTGCAAGAACTCCAAGCTTTTTCTGATTACGATCTACCCGATTGGGGGTGGCAAACCTATACTCAAAAGCCTGTAAAGGTAATTTCTGTACCTGGAAACCACGGTCAAATGCTTTATGAACCCAATGTCAAACTATTAGCCACACAATTACAAGCCTTGATGTAGATGGAGCAGAGTAGAGTATTCTGAATCCTTCTTTATCTCACCCTAAAATAATTTTGCGAGAGGCCTTATGGAAACACTTCCGATCAAAATTTACGATGAAACCCTGCGGGATGGAGAACAACAAGCAGGCATTTTCTTCTCTTATCAAACTAAACAAAAACTCGCCCATTTAATTGCTCAAACGGGAGTCGCTGGACTTGATGTTATGCCCTGTGTATGTGAGCAAGAATCTGAACTGACTAAAACATTAGTATCAGATGGATTGGATACATTAATAACTGCTGCTACCTTAATGGAAAAGCAGTATATTGATCAAGTAAAGGAATGTGGTGTTAAGCGCATCATCCTTTTTCATGGGCTTTCCGATCGCCTGCTGTTTTTACGAGATCCTCAGATCCGTCTGATGAGCGAGTTTAAAGGAAAAACTATTGATGATGATATCCCCGTTAACGTTATCAATAGAATTCGCCAAAACGCCATTGATGTAATTGTCGAAAATTTGCGCTATGCCACTACGGTTGCTGGACTCAGAGTAGACTTTGCCGCCGAGGATGCCTCAAGAACCGATTTTGACTTTTTAGTGCAATGTATCCGCTCTTTTGACCCCTATATCGAACACTTTATGCTCTGTGATACAGTCGGAGTGCTGACTCCAGAAAAGAGCTATATCTGGATTAACGACCTGCTCCAACGGACAACCGGGGTTGCTTTAGGGGTACATTACCACAATGATATGGGCTTGGCTCTTGAAAATACTCTCCAGGCCATCATGGCTGGAGCTAGTTACGTATCGGGTACATTTTGCGGGATTGGGGAACGAGCCGGAAATGTTGCCATTGAGCAGGTATTGAATGGGTTGCGAGTCCGGTTTGGAATTGAAGTCAAGGGGATTAATTATGATGCTCTCCCCACCGTGACTGATTACATCGAACAATTGGGAGTTCGTCCGGCTGCGCCTTACTCTCAAACTTCTCAACGCCACGAATCAGGTATCCATGTCAATTCTTTATTTAGCGATCCTCAAAGCTATGCTGCTTTTCGTTACAACAGCATAGAGGTTCTCTTTGGCAAATGGAGTGGAGTCAGTAATTTTCAATATCTATTTGAAAAGCAACTCAAAAATCCTCAACCAAGAAAGCAATATGAAAAAATGCGCTCAGTGATTAAATCTCTTGCTGTTGAGCAAGAACGCTATTTTACAGCTAAGGAGGTATTAGAGTTATGGCAAAATGGGGTTTTTAAATAATTATCTTTTTGTGTATTAGCTCACTGCTGTCGTGGGGTGGAAAAAATATCCGCGATCGCTCCTGTTGGTGGAGCCTCTTGTAGAGTTGAGAAGTGCTGCTGCGATCGCAAAGCGTCTGGTAGAAAAGCGCAGATCCCACTACATCCCACAACTAAAGCATATATATGGGCTTTGTTTGCATCCTGTATACAACCTCAAAGCATTGCAAAACAAAGGATGTAGTCAATATAGTAAAATACCAAAGTTATTCAGTCAGTCTCAAGAGCCTCAATTGATTTTTACAACATGCAATCTAAAACTGTTCATAATCAACCTATAAAGAATACCACTTCGGCTTTTGCTCAATTTTGGGAAAATGTCAAAGCGATCGCAGGGCCTTACTGGTATCCTACAGAGGCATGGGGACGAGCATTTTCAGATGTGATTCGGGCGTGGGGAATGCTCATTCTCCTGATCATATTAATCATCGCACTTGTGGCTGTAACTGCCTTTAATAGCTTCGTTAGCCGCTATTTGGTCGATGTCATTATTGAAGAGAAAGATTTTACTAAATTTGTTGATACATTATTGGTTTATGGTGCTGCCCTAATCTGTGTCACGCTCTTAGTAGGATTTTCTAAATTTATCAGAAAAAAAATTGCTCTTGATTGGTACAACTGGCTAAATAATCAAATTTTAGAAAAATATTTTCGCAATCGTGCTTATTATAAAATCAACTTTAAATCTGATATTGATAACCCAGATCAGCGTCTAGCCCAAGAAATCGAACCTATTACCCGAAATGCTCTCAGCTTTTCAGCTACTTTCCTAGAAAAAACGCTGGAAATGAGTACTTTTTTAGTAATTGTCTGGTCAATTTCTCAATTTGTTGCAGTTTGTCTGGTTGGTTATACCATCGTCGGCAATATCATTGCTGTTTACTTGACTCAAGAATTGAATAAGATTAGTCAAGAAGAACTCGAATTTAAAGCAGACTATAGTTATGCACTAACTCATGTTCGGAACCACGCTGAATCAATAGCTTTTTTTCAAGGAGAAAATCAAGAATTAAGTATAATTAAACTCAGATTTATTAATCTCATAAAAACTGCTAAACGCAAAATTGATTGGGAGAGAAATAAGGATATTTTTAATAGAGGATATCAGGCTGTTATCCAAATATTTCCATTTATAGCACTTGGCCCTTTATATATTAAAGATGACATTGATTTTGGACAAGTTGGCCAAGCTAGTTTAGCTTGCAATCTCTTTGCTACTGCTCTGGCAGAATTAATCAATGAATTTGGAACTTCTGGACGATTTTCTAGTTACGTTGAGCGTTTAGGTGAGTTTTCAGATGCGTTAGAATTTGTTACCAAAGAACCAGAGAAAGTAAGTACGATTAAAACAATCGAAGAAAACCATCTTGCTTTTGAGAATGTCACTTTACAAACGCCCAACTATGAACAGGTGATCGTTGAAGATTTGTCACTTTCTGTTCAACCTGGAGAAGGTTTATTGATTGTGGGGCCAAGTGGTCGTGGTAAAAGTTCTCTATTGAGAGCGATCGCTGGTTTATGGAATGCGGGAACTGGTCGTCTGGTGCGGCCTCCCCTAGAAGAAGTGTTATTTTTGCCCCAACGTCCTTATATAATTTTGGGAACTTTGCGTGAACAATTGCTATATCCTAATACAAGTCGTAAGATGAGCGACGCAGAACTAAAAGAAATTTTGCAACAAGTTAATCTGCAAAACTTGCTTAATCGAGTGGATGGTTTTGATACTGAAGTTCCTTGGGAGAATATACTTTCGTTGGGAGAACAACAACGTCTGGCATTCGCACGACTATTAGTGACTCGTCGGAGCTTTATTATATTAGATGAAGCTACGAGTGCTTTAGATTTGAAAAATGAAGGAAATTTATATCAACAATTACAAGAGACAAAAACAACATTTATCAGTGTTGGACATAGAGAAAGTTTATTTAATTATCATCAATGGGTTTTAGAACTATCACATGATTCTAGTTGGCAACTTGTAACTGTGCAGGATTATCAGCTTCAAAAAGCAAAAGAATTTGTCAATAATCCTCCCAAAAAAGGTGAAGCCACAATAGATGTCTTACCCAATAATGAATCCCAAACTCAGCCAGAAATATCAACTAATGTCGGCACAATTGGAGGTCTTTCTCATCAGGAAATGCAGAAATTAACAGACTCTAGCATTAACACCATTAGAAGTAAGGCTAGCCAGGGTAAGGCTATTACTACTAAGGATGGCTTGACCTACCGCTATGATAAAGACCCGAAGGTGTTGAAATGGGTAAGAGCTTAACGACTATTCATATAGCGGTTCCCGTTCAGATGCGGTACAACGTTATATCGCTTGGTGTAGGGGCACGGCATGCCGTGCCCCTACGGATGTACCTCACAGAAACAAGAACTGCTATATTCATTGTTAAGAATTAGTTAATATATGTTGAATTGAGAAAAATACAGTCATCATAAAATACTGGGAAAATTTCCAGATTTCCTGGTGTCATAGCTTTGTGGTGACTTGACGATGAAGGCAATTATATTAGCTGCTGGCGTTGGACGACGCTTAGGTAAAGACGGGCAAATCCAACCCAAATGCTTACTGAAATTTAACGGGAAATCTCTATTAGAGCGCCATTTGAACTATCTCCGTCATTACCAAATTGACGAGGTAGTGATTGCTGTGGGTTATCAAGCACAAAAAATTCAGGATGAAATTAAAGCATTAGGAGCCGAAAAGTGGGTTAGTACAATTTATAATTCTGATTACACCAAAGGCAGTGTGATCAGCCTTTGGACTGTACGTGAGCATTTAGCTGCTGGCGATGACGTATTATTAATGGATGCAGACGTGTTGTGCGATCGCGGCATCATTGAACGACTGGTAAAGACAAATATCCTTAACAGCTTCTTGCTGGATCGGGATTTTGAACCGGGAGATGAACCCGTGAAGCTTTGTGTCAGAGATAATTATCTAGTGGAGTTTCGCAAACAAGTAGCTCTTGGTTTGGTCTATGATTTGATCGGCGAGTCCGTGGGATTCTTTCGTTTTGGGAGTGCTGTTGCTCACCGTCTTGCTACTGGCACAGAAAAGTATGTTTCAAACGGACTCGATAATGAACCTTATGAAGAACTAATTCGGGATTTGCTGTTAGAAACTCCAGAAATATTTGGCTACGAAGATATCACTGGATTACCTTGGCTCGAAATCGATTTTCCCCAAGATATTCAACGTGCCCAAAACGATATTTTACCTCAGATAGAAGTTGTAGAAAATGTCTGAAAATATCTTTATTAATTATAGTAGCTTGAGAAAAGCAGAATAGATGCATCAAATATTTGCACCCATTGACACCTCTGCAAAATTAAATAAGTGTGCCCAATTGCGGCTATTACTAGAATCGCCTCAACTCGACTTCATTATGGAGGCTCACAATGGGATTAGCGCCCGGATTGTGGAAGAGGCTGGATTTAAAGGAATTTGGGCGAGTGGATTAGCCCTTTCGGCTCAATATGGCGTTCGAGATAATAATGAAGCCAGTTGGACTCAAGTTGTAGAAATGCTGGAATTTATGTCTGATGTCACCAGCATCCCGATTTTATTAGACGGCGATACAGGTTATGGCAACTTTAATAATATGCGTCGCCTAGTTAAGAAGTTAGAACAGCGAGGTATTGCTGGAGTCTGTATTGAAGATAAGCTTTTTCCCAAAACTAATAGTTTCATCAACGGTAGTCGCCAAGCTTTAGCTGATATTGATGAATTCTGCGGCAAAATTAAAGCGGGTAAGGATAGTCAGACAGATCCAGATTTTTGCATCGTCGCCCGACTCGAAGCTTTGATTGCCGGTTGGGATCTTTCGGAGGCGCTGCGTCGGGCTGAAGCTTACCACGCCGCCGGAGCAACCGCGATCTTGATTCACAGTAAATCATCGCGCCCCGATCAAGTGCTAGCCTTTGCTAAAGAATGGGCGGGTCGTTCCCCGTTAGTGTTTATACCGACTAAATATTACAGCACGCCTACTGATGTTTTTCGCAAAGCTGAAGTTAATTTGGTCATCTGGGCAAACCATCTGATTCGAGCTGCTGTTGCTAGTATGCAAGCGATCGCACGTGAAGTGAAAGCCAGCGAAACTTTAATCAACATTGAAGATGATATTGCGCCTGTAAAAGAAATTTTCCGGCTACAAGGGGCGGATGAACTCATAGAAGCCGAAAAACGCTACTTTAACAACGGACGACAACATACCCAAGCGATCGTTCTGGCTGCTAGCAGAGGAAAAGAGTTAGCAGGATTGACGCAAGATAAACCAAAAGTAATGTTACCCCTTGGAGGTAAACCTCTACTTAGGCTTTTGGTGGACAAATTTAAGAAACTTGCCATCAATGATATTACCGTTGTTGCAGGTTACAAAGCAGAGACTATCAATGTTCCGGGGACTAAAGTCATCTGTAACCCAGATTATGAAACAACGGGAGAATTAGCATCCTTAGCCTGCGCTCAAAGCAGTTTTGATGATGAGATGCTGGTGCTTTATGGCGATTTATTATTTAGAAGCTACATCCTGCGAGATTTATTAGAATGTCCCGGAGAAATTGTCGCTGTGGTTGATTCTGTGGCCAACAGCAAATCTGTTAGCGGTTCACCTGACTATGCCTATTGCTCAATTCCAGACGATCTTTCTCTGTTTGGACAGGATGTCAACCTGTTGAACATTTCTAAAACAACACAAACGCCATTAGGAAAATATAGTGGCCGCTGGATTGGGATGCTGCGTCTGCGGAGTCAAGGTAGACAATGGGTAAGTGAAGCACTCAATGAATTGCAAAAACGACCGGAATTCAACAGTTTGGGTTTGCCAGAATTATGCAATTATTTAATCGACCAAGGCAAACCGATCAAGGTGCTTTATATTCGCGGAAACTGGTTAGATGTTAATTCTTTAGATGATCTTGACCTTGCTTTTCAATTAAAACAATAGGGGATTGGGGACTGGGGCTTGACGCTTTGTATTCTGAAGTCGAAGTTCCGAGTTCTGAAGTCGAAGTTCCGAGTTCTGAAGTCGAAGTTCCGAGTTCTGAGGTCGAAGTTCCGAGTTCTGAGGTCGAGGTTCCGAGTTCTGAGGTCGAAGTTCCGAGTTCTGAGGTCGAGGTTCCGAGTTCTGAGGTCGAAGTTCCGAGTTCTGAGGTCGAGGTTCCGAGTTCTGAGGTCGAAGTTCCGAGTTCTGAGATCGAAGTCATAATCTTTCCTATCAACTCTCCAGTTCCCAATCCCCCTTCCTCACTCGCTACTCCTTACTTTCCACCCCCCATCTCTTATATATGATCCAGGCAGAAGAATTTGTAGAAGCTGCGCGTAATCTTGGCTTTGGGTGGTACACTGGCGTACCCTGTTCTTTTCTCACGCCTTTTATTAACTACGTCATCAATGACGTTCAACTTAGATACATCTCCGCAGCCAATGAGGGAGATGCTGTAGCGATCGCAGCCGGAGCCGCAATTGCTGGTAAACCCGCAGTAGTGATGATGCAAAACTCTGGTTTGGGGAATGCTGTTAACCCGCTAACGTCGCTCACTTATATCTTTCGGATTCCTCTGCTGCTGATTTGTACCCTGCGAGGCGATGTCTACGACGGGCTACGCCAACGCAACTTGCAAGATGAACCGCAACATGAATTAATGGGGCAAATCACAGATAAATTATTGGAAACAATGTCTGTACCTTGGGAATTTTTTCCCACAGATGCAGCAGAAATAGAACCAGTTCTGAAAAGAGCCACAGCCTATATGCAACAAGAGCGCCGACCTTATGCTCTAATTATGCGTAAGGGAGCGATTGCACCCCATGCACTCACTCGTTCTTCTATCCCCGAACGAGAAAATAGTAGTAGCGCTCATATTCAGCAAAGTTTTTTTCGGGAAAACAAAGAGCAACGCATTTCTCGCAGCAAAGCATTAGCTAGAATCGTGGAACTTACCGAGCCAGAAAACACTGTAGTAATTGCCACCACCGGATACACGGGACGAGAACTATTTGCTAGTAAAGACAGCGCCAATCATCTTTATATGGTTGGCTCGATGGGCTGCGCTTCCTCAATGGCATTAGGATTATCTTTAGCACGTCCAGACCTCAAGGTTGTGGTGATTGATGGCGATGGCGCAGCATTAATGCGAATGGGTAATTTTGCTACCATCGGCACTTATGGCGGTGCTAACTTGACGCATATTCTCTTAGATAATGAAGTCCACGATTCTACAGGCGCACAAGCCACCGTTTCTGCGGGTATCTCCTTTGCCAAAATTGCCGAAGCGTGCGGTTATGGTGTGAGATTAACCGGAGACGATCCAGCCCTTTTAGATGCCTTATTTACCGCAGATGCTAACACTAGACCTAAATTCGCTCATCTGAAAATCCGTCCCGGAACTTTAGAAAAGCTACCCAGACCCAACCTTACCCCGGAAGCAGTTTTGCAACGCTTCATGAAACACATTGGTAATTCGTAATTCGTAATTCGTAATTAATAAATTCAAAGTACAAACTCTTTTCTTTATTTATTAATGCCCAATGACAAATGCCCAATGCCCAATGACAAATGACAAATGACAAATGCCCAATGACAAATGACAAATGACAAATGACAAATGACAAATGACAAAATGATTTTACTAAATCCCGGCCCCGTTAATTTAAGCGATCGCGTCAGAAATGCCCTGTTGCGTCCCGATTTGTGTCACCGTGAGGTGGAATTTTCTCAACTTCAAAGCAGAATCCGCGAACAATTACTTCAAGTTTATGGTCTTGGAAGCGACTGGGCAGCAGTTCTCCTTACCGGTTCTGGAACCGCCGCGATGGAAGCGATGATCAGCAGTCTAGTACCCACAGACGGGAAATTACTAGTAATTGAAAACGGTGTATATGGCGAACGACTATCCAAAATTGCCAAAATCCACGGTATTAATTACATCACACTTTCCCATCCTTGGGATGCCCAAATAGATATCAACGCTTTAGTCAAACTTTTAGATGAAAACGCCGACATCACCCACCTTGCTGTTGTCCATCACGAAACTACTACCGGTCGCCTCAATAATTTGGCGGAACTTGCCCCAATTTGCCAAGAACGCCGCATCAAACTACTAGTGGATGGAGTCAGCAGCTTTGGTGCTGAAGAATTAAATTTTGCAGATTGGGGAATCACCGCTTGCGCTGCGACAGCCAATAAATGTCTGCATGGTGTCCCCGGAGTGTCCTTTGTCATTCTGCGACGGGATGCACTGCCCTCAGTAGACACAATTCCCCGCACCTTATATTTAGATTTAGGAACCTATTGCCAGCAGCAAGACCGAGGCGGTACACCTTTCACGCAATCAGTACAAACATTTTATGCTTTAACAGAAGCTTTGCAAGAAATGGCAGAAGCAGGGGGTTGGCGTGCCAGACACAGCCATTACAACCAACTTGCCAGCTTAGTCAGAAACGGGTTAGCCTCAATCGGAATTAAACCCCTACTTTCTCTTGGTAGTTCATCCGTTGTCTTGAATGCTTACAATTTACCAGACGGTTTCAGGTATGAGGAATTTCACGACCAACTGAAAATACAAGACTATATCATTTATTCTGGGCAGGGAAATTTAGCACAATCTATTTTCCGAGTCTCGACAATGGGAGCTATTACTCACGCTGACATGGAACGCTTTGTTGGTGTTGTTAAACAAATTATTTCCAAAAGACAGTAAGAGTACTCCAAGTAAAAAAATGCCCAATTGTCATTGCGAACGCAACGCTTGCAATGACGGGTTTTGGATAATTTATTTTGTGGAACACTCTAATTTGACTTATCAGGAATATTAACAGCCTTAACCTTTTAAGAATAGTCTAGAAGTGGTTGTTGCTCTTGTTGCTTGAAAAAATATTGCCTAGTAAATATGACTAACTCAGCATCAAGTCGTTTGGGTGAACTCGCCAAAATGTTTTTTAAACTGGGCGTCATTGGCTTTGGGGGCCCGGTTGCCCATATTGCCATGATTGAAGATGAAGTGGTTAAGCGGCGTCAGTGGTTAACAAGGGAGCATTTTCTGGATTTGCTGGGTGCAACTAACCTAATTCCTGGGCCAAATTCCACAGAAATGGCTATCCACATAGGATATATCTATGCAGGATGGTTGGGACTGATTGTGTCAGGCGTCTGTTTTGTCTTACCTGCGGTTCTAATTACTGGCGGGTTTGCCTGGGTTTATGTTGCCTACGGTACTCTACCACAAGTCGCTCCCTTACTTTATGGCATTAAACCGGCTGTTTTAGCAATCATCATTAATGCCCTCTGGGGCTTGGCAAAAAAGGCTGTGAAAAGTCGCCAATTACTAGTGATTGCTTTAGCTGTGGGATTACTAACATTGTTATTCAAATTAAATGAAGTAATTGCCCTATTAATTGGGGGATTGCTGGGTATGGTTTGGTTACATTCTGGTGATAAAAACGACAAACCAGGAGATAAAGCTAACTTTCTGATTGCTAGTCTCAGCACAGGTGCTACTTTGAAGGCATCAGCAGCTGTTGCTGCATCAGTAGCTACTGCATCTACTGTCGCCAAGATTTCTTTATGGCAGTTGGGTTGGTTTTTTCTCAAAGTCGGTAGTGTCTTGTTTGGTGGTGGCTACCTTTTGGTGGCTTTTCTCCAAGGAGGATTAGTTGAAGAATACGGCTGGCTGACACAACAGCAGTTACTAGATGCGATCGCAATTGGTCAATTTACTCCAGGGCCAGTACTGTCTACTGCTACGTTTATCGGTTATATCATTGCCGGTATACCTGGTGCAATTGTTGCCACAATCGGAATTTTTCTACCTTCTTTTGTTTTCGTTGCTGCCCTGAATCCCCTAATCCCACGCTTACGGGCCTCTTCTTGGACTAGAGCATTTTTGGATGCTGTGAATGTTAGTGCTGTAGCGCTAATGGTTGTTACCACCCTGCAACTGGGGGCAGCAACTTTAACATTAGCACAAGCCCCATTTGTAGATTTTCTCGGCTGTGCGATCGCAATTGTCTCAGCTATTTTAGCTATTCACTTTCGCATCAATGCTGCATGGCTAGTCTTTGGTAGCGCTTTCATTGGATGGGGTGCTTTACTCTTGGGCTACACTCGATGATTTCAAATCAGCAAAAAATATTCTTAGCCGCGATTTTACGATTGTAGCAGCGCCAAGTGCGATCGCAGACTTCCTTTGCCGCATCCAAAAATCGCCAGATTGGCAAGCATCGAATGCCGACACATTTTGTTGTGCAGGCTTAATCTCAACGAAGGTTGACGTAAAAAATATACATAAGTTTAAAAACCACATATTTCGTAAGGGCACAGCAATGCTCATAGGTGTTAACTTAAGCCAAAAATAGCGTACTGATTGGGTGTTGTTCACCCGCCAGCCAGGGATTGTAAATCCCTGACTAATTGCTCAAGTCTACTGAAGTAGACTGAAAATTTTCGCGCTATCTTAGTCCTCTTCAGAGGACTTTAGCTATGAGACAGGGATTTACAATCCCTGGCGGACGTGCGGTTTTGCGTTAAGTTGACACGTATGAGCAATGCTGTGCCCCTACAGCATGACTTCTGCCTCCTTCAATTTTGTTTTATAAACCCATTACAGTACGATAATGACGCTCTAATTGGGCAACGGTTTCAGACTTACGCTTTGTCTCCCATTGACTACGATTAAATAATTCTTGTCGCAATTCATCAACATTAATTGTTGTCACTTTTTCCTCAGCAACAATTTGCTTTCCATTCACCCAAGCACTATCTACAACATTATTAGGACGCCCTAAAACTAATAAACCAATGGGATCTGTACGCGGTAGCAATGATAAATTTGTAAGGTCATAAAGTACCAAATCGGCTTGTTTACCCACAGTTAAAGAGCCTAGTTTATCTGCACAATTCAATCCCTTTGCGCCTCCCAAAGATGCCATTTCCACTGCTTGTCTGGGCGTAATCCAGTGTTGATAATCTGAATCTGTAATATTATGTAAAATAGAACCGATTTTGATGGCTTCTAGCAAATCTTGAGAGTCATTACTCGAAGCACCATCACAACCAAAAGTTACATTTATTCCAGCTTGGCGATATTTTAAAATTGGGGCGATGCCACTACCTAAACGCAGATTACTTAAGGGATTATGAACAACTGTAGATTGAGTTTCGGCGAGGATGGTGATATCACTGTCATTTAACCAAACACAATGGGCAAGTGAAGTGCGTTGGCGTAGCCCGTTGTAGACATCGCTCAAAAACCCGATTCTTTTCAAATGTTCCACAGCAGTACAACCGTACTTTTCCTGAGCGAGTTTTTCCTGTGCTTTGGTTTCGAGTAAATGGGAGTGACGACAAAGATTGTAGCGATCGCTTAACTCGATACATCCCTCAAACAAAGCATCGGTACACAATTGTATCCCTGTTGGTGCAACTAAAATACTTATACCCTCATCTGGGCGATGAAATTGTCTTACCGCCTCTTCAATAATTTCCAACGTCGCCGCAGTTGAGCGAAAATAAGGTTCATGATTTTGGGTTGATTTCCCGGATGGGATGCCTGCGGAGAGAGATTCATCTTGAATTAAGGGGGCGATAAAGGCGCGAATGCCCACTTCTCTGTAAGCACGAGTTGCAATCGCGATCGTTTCTAACTCAAGTCCGGGAATTAACACCAGATGATCTACCACACTCGTCCCACCGGAGAGTAAGGTTTCTACCGCAGTCCCTAAGGCGCCCAGATAAACCTGTTCGGGATCGAGGGGGGCAAAATCATACAGTTCCGCCAACCATAATTCTAAAGGGAACGCTGACATAATTCCTCGCTGCCACATCTCGGATGAGTGGGTGTGGGCGTTGAAAAAGCCAGGTAGCAGCAGTTTATTTTTACCATCAATGGCAGTGCCAATTACTGGTAGATTAGGGGCGATCGCAGCTATTGCCCCATCTACAATCTGTACATCTACCGTTGCATAATCATCACTGGCGGCAATCAAAACATTCTGAATTGTGAAATTTCCCATATTTAACCTTGATTAAGTAATCGTATTTTTAACTGAATTTCAAGTTACAAAATAGAGACTGGTGTTGGGTATTGCAATTTTATGAATTTACCATTACGGACATTGGGAGTTACACCAAATGCGTGGACAGTGAATGATGCGATCGCAGATATCACTCGTCCTCAAAAGACCCCACAACCCGTTATTTTATCAACAGAAACTAAAACCCTGCGCCTAGACTTGGCAAAAGCTGCTATCCTCGTCATTGATATGCAAAACGACTTCTGTCACCCTGATGGCTGGTTAGCGCATATCGGCGTGGACGTAACTCCGGCCCGTCAGCCTATTGAACCTTTGAACAACTTACTTCCAGAACTGCGTGAGGCTGGTGTTCCGGTAATTTGGATAAATTGGGGGAATCGTCCCGACTTGCTTAATATTAGTGCTAGTTCCCGTCACGTTTATAATCCCACAGGGGAGGGCGTGGGATTGGGCGATCCACTGCCTAGTAATGGTGCTAGAGTACTCATGGCCGGTAGTTGGGCCGCAGCAGTAGTAGACGAACTAGAACAGCTTACCGAAGATATTCGTGTGGACAAATACCGCATGAGTGGATTTTGGGATACACCATTAGATAGTATCTTGCGGAATCTGGGAAGGACAACATTATTTTTTGCTGGTGTTAATGCCGATCAATGTGTGCTGACTACGTTATGTGATGCCAACTTCTTAGGATATGACTGCGTTTTAGTTCAAGACTGCACCGCTACCACTTCTCCTGAATATTGTTGGTTGGCGACATTGTATAATGTCAAACAATGCTTCGGTTTTGTCACTGACTCGCAAGCAATTTTAACAGCGCTGCAAAAGAGTGAGGAGTGAGGAAAGACGCGATTAATCGCGTCTGTACAGGAGTTAGGAGTAATTAGTGATTTTGTAATTTAGAGATACAACTAACAACTTAATATTCAGGACTTGGATTTTAGGAATTTTCATACCCATCTATAACTTCAGAGGGGATAAATAAATGTACGCGACTCGTTGTGTAATTCCGGTTATCAAATCTCTCAAAGATTACCAGGTATATCGTATCAGTCCCAACGACTCTAATCGATTAGCAATTATCTTTGATTCAACAAATGCTAATACTTCCTTGACTTGCTGCGTAGAAATTTTTGATGTTGGTGGACAAACACCGCCAAATCGCCATCAGTGGGCGGTGGAAATGTTTTTTGTCCTCAAAGGGGAAGCGATCGCTATGTGTGACGGCAAGAGTGCCATGATCAAAGCTGGAGATAGTTTGTTGGTGCCTCCCACTGGAACTCATTTGATTAAAAACACTGGTTCTACTCGCTTGTACACGTTGACTGTGATGATTCCCAATGAAGACTTTTCGGAATTGATTCGCAGTGGAATTCCGACGGAATTAGATGAAGAAGATATGGCAGTGTTAGGGAGATTTGATGCTTTGATGCCCTGTTAAAATAATTCGTAATACAGCAGTTTTCTTTTTCATGAAGTACAAAGCTATGAGTCCTGCATTTTGTGCCTCACCTACTTGCAAACTGCTGTATCATTAATTTAGTTATGCTAACGACAGTTATTATACAAACTTCCTCAAATCTGCCTTATAGCGGTTATCGTTGACGTGAGGTACACGCGTAGGGGCACGGCATGCTACACCAAGCGATTTAACGTTGTACTCCATCTGAATGGGAACCGCTATATACAAAGAGGAACTTTTTGCCCATTTGGATATAATTGTTACCCTTAAAAATAGAGATATTGTTTTGCCATCTGGAGACGATAGAAAATACGCTCGTAAGAACGGGTCAACACTCCAGCAGCATTAGTTGATGTGGTATCACTTATCAAATAGTCAGATGCCCTTTCTTGCCAATAGTGTATTCTTGCTTTTACTACAGAGAGCATTTGTTCAATAGTGGCAAGTTCACCTAATCCCAATCTTTCGCCACAAGAAGTGCCACCTTCTCCTGTCACTTCTAACATTTGCTTTACCTCATTTTCGTCAAAGTCTAATTTTTTATCATAATAATTACGCAGAACTCGCAACTCACTAAAACCATGCTCTTGGGCTTCCAATTCTTCAAATAAACCAGCAACATTTTTGATTATTTTTTGTTGTCTAACTGGGAGATTTTGCTGATATCGAAAACTAGCCACTTTGATTTCCTGCAAAACTTTACCGAGTTTGATTAAGTAGGATCTATGGCCAAAATGCGAGAGTATAAGGTCACGCAATTGGGGAATACCACTGCGTTTTAGCAGTTCATCAGTAAGTTGTGCTTGATTATTGACTCCAGAACGAATTAGAGTATAAGCAAGCCAAATGCCGTATTGCCCCAGACGGTTAAATAATTCTTGACGTTGGCTAGGTGGGATAGGTACATCTGGATATTCGCGATCGCAAAAGCGTCGGACATCTTTGATCAGCTTATGCATCCGCTCTTCTGGAAGCGATTGAGCCAGTCGAGTCAAAATTTGCCACTCATCCTTGGTAAGGGTTTGCGCCCCAAAAGCTAAAAGCCCACAGGTAGGATAAATCGTATAAAGTATGTTTCGTATTTGCGGGTGTGATGATAGCCGTTGACAGATCCGATTTCCCGCATCTATAGGTTCAGAAGCATTGGGATCAGACCAGTAACTATCGACTTTGGTGAGTACACCAATGGCATTAATAGGTGTCGCCTGACCGACTGCTGGCCCTTGGAACATCTCTACCGTTTGCTTATCTTCAGTAGCTAGACTATGACTAAATAAGTACAGCACCGCATCAGCACCTTGAGCTTCTGACTGGGTAATCTCAGTGAGTTCTTGACCGTGTAATTGCAAGAATTGAAGAGTATTTTCTGAGTCATCCTTATAATAGGATAATAAGCCAGGAGTATCAATCAAGCTGAAACTTTCCAAGATTTTGTTTGGGTATATAACCTCTATATACTTGATGCTCAAAAGATAATTACGGTGAGAGTCGGGGCGGAGAGTTAAAGCTGCTAGTTCTGCAAATGATTTGGGTTCAGGTGAGCGACCATTTTTAAAGTGTACTAGCAAGGATGAGCGATCGCCATATCGTAAAAAGTTTACGTTAAAAGTAGCTTCGACATTACCAGTTGCAACTACTTCCTCACCCAATAAGGCATTCATCATTGTAGATTTGCCCGCCTTAATGAGACCAACTATTGCCACCCGCATTGGTTGATGTAATTGCTCTTGACATCGTTGCAGTAAGTGGTGAAAATGCTCTAATTCTGCTTGATTGATAGTATCAGAAAGGGCAGATTTAAACAATTCATCTACCCTTTGTTGCAGAGTTCCCTCAATCATCTGCCCAACTTCCCTTTTCTCCACCTACTATAGTTACTGGTCGTGGTAATACCTCAGTTTTTTGTTTAGTATCTGACACTGCACCCATCGTTACTGTAACTTCAGCTAATTGCTGAATATTTTTTTGCAATTGATTAATTTGAGGCAATATAACTTGCAGTTCCTGAGTACGTTGTTGAACCTGGGATTGAGAACGTTGGCGGGCTTCTTGTAGTGAGCGCAGAGTGCGATCGCAACTATTTTTTTCTCGCTTAATCTGATTGCGTAATTCTTCTCGCATCGACTGCTCTAAATCTGTGATGGCATCATCCAGCACTTTTCTACAGAGCATTTGGCTTTGTTTAAGATAAGGAAAAATAAATTTAGCAACCTCACGTCTGTCTTTATCTTTAATTTGCGATACAGACTGATCAAATCCTAATTTGGCTCCTGCCAAACCTGCTAAACCTCCTCCAAGAGTTTGACCTATAACCATTCCTGGACCTGCCCCAATACCGCCAAATAAAGCCCCAATAGCAGCACCGGCAAGTCCTCCAATCCAATAACCAATTGTTGCTCCAGGAGTCGCTGTAAACCCAATATTGCGAAATATAACTACAGATTTTTCAAACAATCCAGTTCGTTTGTTTTTCCCATTTTGAAAAGTAATATCTGTTTTGTCCCATTCTAAATCATCTATCTGTAATGGGTTAAGATTGAGTTTACTAGCAGACTCGATATTTGTGTATAATTCTGCGGTTTCTTGACTCAGCAATTTTCCTAAATTAGACATTAACCCATTAATATCTCCTTCCAGTAAACTCGCAATCTCTGTGGGATTCTTTAAAAGTTTATTATTGTCTAGATATTCATTAGCTTTATTATGCACTTTATCAAAGCCGACATCAAACTGATGAATTACTTGTTTACGAATATCTTGCAATCCATAACTCAATTGAGTCAACCAATCAGCATTATTTTCTTGCAGTTTTGCTAGTCGTTCTTTCGTCGCTTCAAGTTGGCGTTCCGATTTTTCTAATTCCTGCTTACTTTGCTGTTGGTATGTTTCCCACTCGACTTGAACTGGTGCTTTAATTTCATTTACCGCCCGTTTCAATTCAGTTAATGCCCTGAGCAGCAATATTTTTCCGCGTTCTTGACTGATTAATCCCCACAGTTCATTTTCTAATTGCTGAAAGTTACTATCTTCTAAATCTTCTGCTTCTTGAGATTCTAGGTAATCTAATTTCAGGCGACTTGAAACCGGAACAATCGTAATTTCGCTATCAGGACGTTTGAGTACTTGAGCCAGCTTTTCTCGATTGCTGGCGATAATATTTTCGTAGTTTGGTACTGAATCAATCTTTGTGACTACAAAAATCAAATTTTGACAATAAGGAACGATTCTTTCAGTGATAAAATCTAATTCTTTAGCAGATAAAGGTGCTAGTGCATCACTAACAAAAATAATGGCATCTGCATTAGGAATAAACGCATAGGTAACAGCCGTATGTTCTACATTGAGACTCCCGACACCGGGAGTATCCACCAACACCAAACCTTCTTTTAGTTGTGAATTGGGAGATTGTAAAATCAGCATTTTGGCTTGGCGGACATTACCTTTGTTATGTTGTTCTGTCACATAGTCAGGAATTTGAACTCGTTTAATTTCCTGAGATTGTTCTTTTCCCGATTCACCTAAAACTACAGTGATTTTTTCGGTTTCACCATAGGTAATACTTGAAACTAAGTTGGTTGTAATATCAACATCTACTGGAAATAATTCCGGTTCGTTTAGCAAGGCATTCATTAAGCTAGATTTGCCTTGTTTAAATTCACCACAAACAACCACAAAAAGTTTTTCTTCAATTAGACGCTTTTCTACTTCTTCAAGGCTTTGCTTAATCTCGATATTTTTTTGACCTTCAGCTAAGGTTTTAGCTGGTTTAAAAAGCTGTAAAACCTTCTGTTTTTGTTGTTGATAGTTAGGCATAAAGTATGATGTATTTTTTGAAGAAGAATGCAGAATGCAGGAATCAGAATTCAGAATCAAGAGGCTCTCTAGGAAACGCTATGCATAGCTTGCTTCAAGTAGTACGAAGACTCTCGTAGAGAAGCCATGCAGCAGGCTTAAAGCTGCGCTATCCGCTTTTTCGGTCAGAATACAAGAAAGGTATTCTGACTCCTGACTCCTGAATTCTGTTTTGATAAATAATTAAGGGCTGGCTAAGAAGCGATCGCAGAATTTTGCGCCCAGAACACGATAATATGGCTCTAGTGACGGTTCTATTAATGTACGCAATAATACACTAAAGCGAGTTATCCACTCATCTGAAAAGTTCGCATCAGACGCTAACGCCGTAAACATCTCATCATACAAAGCTAATAATTCAGTACGCTTTTCCTTGTATTCGCCTAGTGTCATTTGTGCCACTCCTGGATGGGGAAAAATACCAATTTCACCTTGCCATTGTAGTTCTGGTGCTGGATTGCGAAAGCGCAAATTGACATATTCCACAGGCACTTGGTTAGCCCAATTCACGGTAATTGTGGCGAAAGGAGGAAAGATTTTAGTTTGGCCTTTTTGGGCTGTAGGTGCAAAACCAAAACAGGGTAATATTGCGTAAACTTTGCCTTCTTTGCGTTGAGGAATTGGTAAGCCGATACCTGCCTCTAGGGGTATGACTTGACGAAATAAAGGAGTTTGGCGGATAGATTGCAATAATTGTTCAGTTTTGCCAAGGGTTTCTCTTGGCTTTTGAGCAAGTGGTGTTGTCATAAATTACCTTAAATGTGCCAATTTTCTTCATCAAATGCTAATATTTTTTATTGTTGTACATCTGCAAGTTTTTTATGCAGTCACAACATTACCAGTAGTGGAAACCATGTAGGAATTACTATCAGCCCAAGCATCTAAAAATTGGTCTACTGGTATCCTTGACCCTTGACCATCAGGTGTACCTGGGTCGTTGAGAATCACCGTAGGATTATTTGGATCGCTGTTATCAATGCCAATTACTTGCACAGCATGATTGACACCTTGACCTGGCATTCCATTCAATTCCGATAAATAATCATCCTCATCAACCCCTTGATACCAGATTTCGTCAGCGTCTATTGCTACTATGACTTTCTGACCTTCTTGCAGTTTGTCGCTTAATTCTTCTAGCGTACATCCATCTTTTTTGTCTACATCTACACCATTGGCTTCTAGTAAGCTGCCCATATGCTCTAGGGGAGTACCACCACCATCAGTGTACCAACCATTATCAATAGCTTGCTGACGCAGTTCATCCTCTGAGAAATCTACCCCTGTAACTGAGTCTAAAATAAATTCCTGCGAAGCGATCGCGCAAGTATCAGGATAAGTTTGCTGATGCCAATATTCCATATCATCATCTGGAACACCGCACATTTGAGAATCTGTATCACTTGGGAATTCGCAAACATCATCTGATTGACTATCCCTATTTATATCTTCAACTGGCGATATTTCATTAGGCATTCCATCACCATCAAAGTCAGATAGAATTACCCAACTATCAGCTTGTCCATCACCATCAGTATCAATACCCTGAGTATCAAGGTCAACGAAATTTGCATTAGATTGCTCGGAATAATCAATGTCATTAGCATTGAAATCAAAACTGCTAGAATCTAGGGAAAAATCTCCAGCTTGCATCTATATTCTCCTAATGTATAAATTGTAGAAAATTTTAGTGTTACATCGAAATTAGTATCTTCATCTCTCAACAAGCTTTAAAACCACTCCTTTTTACCCGCATTTTGTTCAGATTTTTTCTCTGTTGATTTCTCATTCTCATTATTTGAATGTTGTTCATCCTTATTGTCGGCTTTTTTGAATCCAAATCCGACTAATCCCTGTGAAAACTGTTGTGTTTCTCCTCTAGTTTTATTATGATAATCTAATATTAAACTGGATATATCATTAATTACATTTGTTATGTCGTTACTTGAATGTATAGACTTTTCTAGTTCTTTTTGAAGTGTTTCCTGATTAATTGCTGTTATCTGTGATAATTCAGATAAGTCTTGCTTAAAAGATTTTGCATCATAAGTTGATTGCTTGTATTCATTTCCAACAAAATCATAAAAGCCATCAAAAGTATTTGTTTCATAATAATCATTAAGGCTCTCCTCCAAAATTTTTATTTTTGCTTTTGCTACGTCAAAAAATTGATCAATATCAAATAGTTTTTGTTTCTTAAAAGCATACATTGCTATCGCGAAAACTAAATTTCTTATTTTCTTATAAGAAATATTTGATTCGTAGCTTTTGGGGATACTCTTGTTTTTTTCATCTTGTTCATGCTTGAAAACAGGCGTATCGTCAGTTTTTTGATATTCAAAGCCTGGTGATGGTAAGTTTGTTATGAGATTTTTTTGAGGACGTTCTTTTTCAACATACTTGTCTAAATCAAGTCCATCTCTACTAGTATCTAATTTTAGGATAGTGACATTTAAAAATGGAGTGTTTTCTGCATCTCTTGGTGTTGATAAACCAAGACAGAGAGATATAGGTTGGGGAAAAATCTCAATCTCTTGGATAACGGTATTCCAGACATCTGAATTATATTCTTGTGACCAAACTCTAATTTTTTTTAGGTTTTGATTTAGCTGTAATTCACTATCAGCGATTTGTCTCGATTTAAAACTTACATCTTCTTCATTAGTAGAAATAGGCTGTTTACTTTCTGGTTGATAAGGTTTCACATCCCAACATTGTTGAAGATATTTTTGATATAAAAGTTGAAACTGTTCCAGCTTCAGGTCACTATAAGCTGGTAATGGTGGAAATTGTCCACTTTTTTGATCTCTTTCGGCTACATAACCAATAAAGGCATATAGAGGTCTTCCACGAAAATCTGTAGTGATATCTTTCGTATCTTGAGAAATATTATTAGGGAACAGTTCTCTAACCATGCAAGTAGTTGCAAATACGCAGTATTTCTCATTAGTAAATAACGACCAACGTGGATTATCTGAGAGCTTTTCTGGTATTTGTGTTGTAGCGAGGATGTGGTTTTCTGCCCATATACGATCTTTTATATCAACGAAGTATTTAGGCATTGCAATTAAGCGGAAATCTACTTCGTAGGTACGACCATAGATTAGGGCAGACCATTTTAGGGAAGAATTAGACACTTACTTTCATCTCCTGATTTCCTAAAAACATCGAAACGTTATCTAGTTCTTTAGCAACTAGTTCCATTCTTTTAGATATATCCTGTATTTCTGCTTCTTTTTTTGCTAACTCAGTTTCTTGATTTCTTAAAGAACTCGCTTTACTAATAATCTCCCCTCGTTTTAAGAAACTATTCCATTTACTTTGCTGTGTCTTTAAGTCATCTGCAACCCTAGTTTTTTGCTCTTGAATGATATCATAACTAGATTTGACTGTGATAACTTCCTTTGTTAACTGTGAGTAAATGGCAAATACTAATGGTATATGCACATTAATTGGATCTATTTCTCCAATAATTTTATTATCTTCTATTCGTATATCTTTGCCTAAACTCACTGGGCAAATCATTGTCAACCAACCAGAATTCTCTATAAATAGAGGATTGAATAATTCCTTAATATCTCTAGTAATTGCTTCTCTATTACGTTTACCAAAGATTAAATCAAACTTAGTAATAACAATAGCTATAGGTACTGCTTGTCCATCATTTTTATCTTGCTTAATTTCTTGTTGTATTTCTGTAAGAATTGAGTTTATTCGGTTGACAGCTAATTTACCTGCAACTTTTAATTTAACTCTATTATTAACTTCGCCATTAGGATTAACAATCTCTTCTTGTAAATATTCAGCAGGAACGCATAAAAATAAACAATCGGATTGCCTGGATTTTTGCCTTAAAAATGTAGCGTCGGCTTGTGAGCTATCACCGGCTAATGCACCACCACGATAGTCAATCCATTCAAAATCTATGAGAGGTTTAGCTCCATAGTTAAAGCTAAAATTATAGGTATAAATAGGTGATTCCTGTGATTGTGGTTGTGTTGCTGGTGGAAGAATGTTGTCTCCAATTAATGCCTCCCACTGATCCATTAACCTGAGATCCTGATCTGGGTTTGTAGCAGTAAGAGTAAATCCCTTTAGACCCATACTCATAAACGCATACATCCCTAGCATATAGCAAGTTTTACCGGAGGCACTATTGCCAAGCATCGTAATTTTCATTCTTTTTTCTCCTTTAAATAATCTCAATCAATGATAATTTGAAGCTAGTAACTAAAACCAACCGAAAGTTTCCTGCCGTTGTTGATTCTGTCCAATAAAATTGGGCAGATGGTATTTGATCTTAGTATTTTCACATGCTGATGCATAATCCTTTAAAGTGAGCTTTTCTTCAATCATAGGAATATTTTCTAGATATTTAGCTAACGCAATAACTGGCTCTTTGATATGTTCAAATACTTGATAAATTTCAACTGCTTTAGCAAGCTCTGCTTCTGCATTTTTGTCATCAGTGGTATTTCCATTCCATGAATCCACTAGCCATTTAATACCTCCGCTTATTCCTTCATTCTTTTTCTTAAATCCTTCGTATCTATTGTAGTGATATTTAAGCAGATGTTCTGCTAACATTGCTTGATAAATCACTGAGGAACGCAGGGCAAAAAGCAGTGGCAATGGCACATTAATAAATTGATGAGTACAGGCAACGGGAATAAATGAACCTAAAATCCATTCACTGGCATTAATCACACTAATTAACCCTTCAAAAGGATTAAATATATCTTGTTCAAATTGAACTAATTTATCTATTTTGGTGAGGACAATTGCTAAAGAAATTGGACGTTCAATATTTTTCACTGCCTCCGTAACCAAATAGGTCATTCTGCGAATTTCATTCATGGCTTTTAATTTGTTTTTAGCCATCAAGGCATCGCAATCACAAAACATCATAATTCCATCGGCATTTTTTAGTTCATCAACTAATATTTTTGACTGGTTATCATCACTTGTGCTACGAATAGCTGAACCTCGATAATCTGACCAAGAGAAAGGAAATACCTCTTTATCTTGATACTGAAGATAAAAATCATATTCATTTCGGTTAGATGTTGCATCAGGATACCGACCAGATGAAATCTGATTAGCTAATTCTAGAAGTCTATTACCATCTGCTGTATCATTAGCCTTCAAGGAGAAACCATCTATTTTGTGTTGCATAATTCCGTATAGGGACGCCATATAGGTTGTCTTTCCTACACCACTATTCCCAAGCATTACAACTTTCATTTTTTTTCCTAATAGGATATTTTAAAACCAGTTATCTGGCTTTTTTTGACTCTCTTGATTTTTATCATCTCGCTGATTATCGGAATTATCTGTGGGTTTAAAACCGATATTTTGATTTTTTGTTTGACTATGTCCCTGTGAATTACTATTTGGATATTCTATTTGATTGATGTCTCTATCTGTATTTGGAGAACTAGTTAGATTCCCTAATAATTCACCAGTTTTGCTAGCAATTATTTCTCCTGCTATCCATCCAATTCCAGCACCTAAAGTAGCACCTAAAATTACTCCTGGTATACCACCAGATACAGGAATACTTCCACCAATAACACCGCCGACAACACCGCATACAAGACCACCGACAGCACCACCTATATGCTGCTCATTAGATCCTATTTTTGATGAGTTATTAGCAGTGCTTTGTGTAGGTGTTTCTAATGGTTTGCTTAACCGAGGCTGAGTAGGTTCTATTGGTTTTGCAACTGTTTTTGCTGCTACAGGAGTTTGTGTCACTTTTACTGGTACAGGAGTTCGTGTCACTGTCACTACATTGCTAGCAGTAGCATTTAAGAAAGGACTATTTACTGCCTCTTTCTGGGACGACAAGCCAAGACATACTGATATGCTGTGCCGAGAAGATTGCACAACACTATTTGCCACTGCTGTCCACAGCGTTTCTCTTTCTGTCTCTGGAAAAAGTAGGCGGGAATCTTGACTAGAATTAACATCAGAGATACTAGCTATGTTGGCATTCGTATTACTTGAAGGTAAAGACCCATAGCTTATACTTTCATCGTCACTAGTAGGAATGGGTTGTCTACTTTCTGGTTGATAGGATTTTACATCCCAACATTTTTCAACATATTTTCGGTATAAAGGTTGAAACTGTTCCAGCTTCAGGTCACTATAAGCCGGTAGGGGTGGAAGTTGTTCGCTTCTTTTGGCTACATAACCAATAAAGGCATATAGAGGTCGTCCGCGAAAATCTGTCGTGATATCTTTCGTCTCTTGTGAAATACCATTAGGGAATAGTTCTTTCACCATGCAAGTAGTTGCAATTACACAGTATTTATCATTAGTAAACAACGACCAGCGCGGACTATTTGGCAGTTTTTCTGGTATTTGTGTGGTAGCAAGGATGTGTTTTTCTGCCCATATACTAGCTTGTGCATCATCTTCAAAGTATTTAGGCATTGCAATTAAGCGAAAATCTACTTCGTAGGTGCGACCGTAGACAAGTGCTGACCACTTAGACATAAATTTTTACTCCTCTCCAAAATAATAAATTAAGACAGTTACTAAGATATTTAGTAGTAAGCATTCTACTAAAACCAATCATTTGTGCTTTTGTTTTTGCTATTGTTCTTTGTTGAGAACCAACCAAAAGTGTCTCCAGAAGAATTGCATGAATAATTAGGGGATGTTTCTACATTAGGTTTTACTTCTGGTTGTTTTTTTATTTCTTCTTGAATTGGCTCTGCCTTAGTATTTAACTCAGTTCCATAAATAGCTGCTCCCTGACAAACTGATAATTCTGGTTCATCTATTAATAAAGGTGGATGTCCTAACTTCTTCTCTATTGCATCTTGTATATAAACAATGCGACAACTACCGCCTACTAATAAAACTTGACTGATATCTTGCCAATCCATCCCAGCACTTTTTATGAACTGGTCACAAACTTCTATAGTTTGGTCAATAGATGGAGCAATCATTTGATTAAAAGCTGTACGAGTGAGTTGATAATTTTCACCTCCAATGGGAATGTAAATAGTGGACTCTTGCGCCTCACTCAACTGATGCTTGATATCAATACACAACTTACATATAGTAGTCCTTGCTTGCCATGAAGCTTTATTATTTAATTGTTGACGTAAAGCTTCACTACAACGGTTTTTTATATCTTCGTAAATTAGTCTATCAAAGTCAGTTCCACCACAATGTTCTAGTCCTGTTGGTGTGGAAATAATTTGGTATTTCCCTGCTTCTTGTTTAATTAAAGTGGCATCAAAAGTTCCACCACCGAGGTCATAAATGAGTATATTCTCTCCATCCTGCAATTTATTTTTATTCTGATGGGCGTAGTAAATAGCTGCTGCTACTGGTTCTTCCAAAAGCTTCACAGAACTAAATCCTGCGGTTTCTGCTGCTTTCTGCATTAAGTTGCATTTGTACTGTTGATATGTAGCAGGAACAGTAATGACAGCATTTTCAATTGTTCCTTGTCCTCGTGCTGCCACGATTTTATCGGCTTCTATTTTGAGCTTCCGTAGTACATCTACCACCAAGTCTTGCGGTAAAAAATCACGCTCCCCTATCCGGTATGGTTCCTTTGTTCCCAGCGCACGTTTAAATTCCCCTCGATACCGATGGATATCTTGCATCCGATTGTTTTCCGCCGCGTGACCTACAAGTACGTCTCCTTTTTCAGCTAAATAGACACTAGAGGGAAAAGAGTAGCCACCTTTCAAGGGTTCTTTTATTAATGTCGTTGTACCATTTAGCACTAATGCTCCACTTGTATTACAAGTACCAAAATCGATGCCTAAAAGCATATAAGTTTTTGCGGATGGATTAAGGAATTTTATTTCCCTCAAAATTTGAGGTCATTGTAAATAATGCTTTCTAGGCAGTAGACCTTTTGCATAAATCAAAAATATAAGAACCCCCCCCCGCAAGCGATCAGGGGTGTTAGGGACTTTTGCAAGAGGTCTAGTCAACCCATACAGAAGTAGCTCCTTTACAAACTAGTAAAGGAAACTTATCTTCTTAATAGGCAATAAATCTATATTGAAAAAGAATTTGAATTTTGTAACATGAAGTTTATCATACTTCAAAAGGCAAATTATTTAACATCGTGAACTTTTTTGACTACACAAGTGCAATTTATAATTCCCAATAAGCTTTATATTTCTTTACATATTCGCTCTAACTCTAAATTGACTCTGAAAATGAGGTATAGTAAGGAGTTTTGAAGAAGAAATCAGAATCAAGAGGCTCTCTACGTTCGCGCAGCGTGTCGCAGACAGACGCTGCGCTATCTGCTTTTTCGTTCAAAATTCATTCTGTTAGCGGATAGCTAAGGTTTAGCCCATTTTGGCTCCTGACCCCTGAATTCTGTTTTGGTAATATTTAGACGAATAAATCTTAATACTCAGGTTAAAGATAGAATGGTAGGTTTTTTACAGCTTATCTATCGATAGGTACTGGATAAAAATTTCCAAGTAGCCTTATTTCCTCCTTCCAAAGACGAGGAAGAGTTCCCCGCCGTAGTAGTTCTTACGGTAGAAAGCCTTCTATTCTTCTTCCTGTCAAACTCCTACTTTCAGGATAAGGGCTTCGGTATTGCGATCTGGGGAGGGAAAGCATGGAGCGGAACTATAGAAAATCACAACATCAACATCCACAATAATATTTTCGCAAATGTTGCTCGTAAAACTCAATTTGGTTTCGGGAACAGCGCTGCCGTCTTCATTCCCTATTCAGCTTCCAACATCAAGATTCACAACAACGTGTTCGATAACTTAGGTAATACCCTACAGATAAACTCCGCAGACAAGATATCAATCAAAAATAATGTGTTCTTGAACTCTCAAGGAGACGATGTGCAAGGAGGTAAGAACATTGCTTTCACTAATAATCTCCGGAGAAATACGAACCCAGCAAAGCCAACTTGGCAGATCCGATTCGCGGTTAATGCGACCAACATCCAGGGTGATCCAAAATTTACAGGCACGGGCGACCGTTGGAACTCTTACTACAAGCCGGCTTCGCAACGCAGTCTTGTGGTGGATAGAGGAACTAATGTAGGGCTTCCTTACTCCGGTTCAGCACCTGACATCGGTCGATGGGAGTGGTAAGGAAAGTCATAATTCGTCGATGTTGCGATCGCCTGAAATATCGGTAAAATTATAACCATTCACTACACCTCATTTTCAGAGCCAATTTTGATCCGTTTGCCCTGCAATCTAAAATTTGCATACATGTTTGCAAAACAGAAGCTGGAATTTAACTGGTGCGCTCCGGTATCTGGTGATGGGTTTTATTTGGGTTTGCCCGTTTGGGAACGTCCTCCCAGTCTTGAGTATACTGTTGAAATTTTTAAAAAAGCAGAACAATTTGGCTTTGGGCAAGTTCTAATTGGTATGGGTTTCAACCACCACGTTATGGAGGCTTGGACTTTAGCAACAGCAGTTTTATCCCTTACTATTAATGCTGGTGCGATAGTAGCTGTGCGTCCAGGTTTCTATTCGGCCCCAATATTGGCAAAGATGGCTGTCACTTTAGATCGCATCAGTAAAGGTCGCTTTTCGCTTAACATTGTCACAGGTGGACGACCAACAGAACAGGCAATGTATGGTGATTATTTAGATCATGATAGCCGCTATCGTCGCACCCGTGAATTTATGCAAATTTGTCGGCAGTTATGGTCAACGACTAATCCCTTTGACTATGAGGGAGAATTTTATCAACTCCATCAAACTCGGTTAGAAACTTTACCTCTGCAACCGTCTGGGCCGCTATTTTATTTTGGTGGTGCGAGTGAAATGGCTCAACAAGTAGGTGCAGAATTTGCAGATGTTTATCTGATGTGGGGGGAAGCACAGCAACAACTTGCTGACCGAATCAACCAGATGCAGCGATTAGTTACTAATTGCGGACGTAGAAATGAGGTGCGTTATGGATTGAGGATTAATATTATCGCTCGACCAACTGAAATCGAAGCTAGGGAAACAGCAAAAGAAATGCTAACAAAAGTTTCTCCAAAAGTATTAGATAAAGCACGAGCCACCGAATTTTCCAATACTAAACGGGAAAGTGTCGGTCAAAGCCGGCAATGGGAACTACGGGGAAATGCTGATGAAGATTGGTATGTTGAACCACTGCTTTGGGCTGGTATTTCTGTGGTGCGGAGTGGCGCAGGAATGGCAATTGTTGGTAGCTATCAACAAGTGGCGGAGCAGATTTTACAATACATAGACTTGGGAATCACAGTTTTTATCTTGTCTGGTTATCCGCATTTAGAAGAGTGTGAAAATGTGGGGCGAAATGTTTTACCGATAGTTAGAGAAGGCTACCTTCAGAGAAAGTAGTAGCAAGCTGGAAGGCAAAGGCAACTCTCAAAATCAAAGCTTCGGTATAGAAATTACCAACAAGTTGCAATCCTATAGGTAAACCTTGACTGCTTCGGCCACAAGGTAACGATATTGCAGGTAAACCCAAAAAGCTGAAAGGTAACATAAATCGCCGATTTAATTGATAAATTTTAGCCTCGGCATTAATGATAGGTGCAACCATTGGTGTTGTGGGAGTTACCAGAATATCAACTTGCTGAAACAGTTTTTGCCGTTGCAGAAAGCATTTTTCCCATTTATTCTTTGCTTTTTTGTAACTGTTATGAGAAATTTTTACTCCTCTGGATAAGTCATTTTGTACCTTAGCTCCAAATATATTGGGGTTTTTAGCATATAGCGATTCTCGTTTACGTGAGGTACACCCGTAAGGGCACGGAAGTGCCCATTGGTGTCAACTTAAGCTTAAATGCTTATTCCACATACGTTTTACCCCCCTTAATCCCCCCGATGCATTGGGGGGATTAAGAAATCCAGTTCCCTCCCCAATACATACGGGGAGGGCTAGGGTGGGGTAACGCGTTGAGTGATGGTCAGTGAGTGAACTCAATATCACATATTGACAAGGGTTTCACGTTAATTTGACACCTTAGCACACGGTCAACGTTGCTAGTCAGTTCTCGCATTTCCCGTTTTAGCTCATCAAGGTTGTGACATAGAATTGCACGTTATTTTAGCAACAGTCTCTAGTCTGAACAGCCTTTTACTATTAGGCTACTAGTTTTGCTCAAGGCAAAAAGCATAAGATGACATCTATAAGTTGTGCTTCTCTCAATTGTAATCGTTGCCATTAGGAGCCGACAGTTGAATCATCTCAGTAAAACGTGAATATTTAACCGCATCGGTAGGGGGATAATCTGCCGACACTGCAATTAACCCAATTTTTAAATCCTCGAAATAAATCACACCCCCAATACGTCTTTCAACTTGAAAAGCCCCATGAAATAAATTGTACGGAGCGATGTAGATTAGCAAACAGTCACTAATCTTTATTGGCCTGTCAAACATCTGCTGACAAGTTTTATGGAGGATAGCATCTAGGTATTCATTATCGGCAGGTTCACCCAGGTCAGTAAATTCTGAATGATCCGCAAAATGATCCATATAAAATAGCCAGATATCGGACAAGTCTGCGTCATTCGTGAGTTTTTGCTTAAGTTCATGTAATCGATCGATATTCATATTGTGGCAAACAGACAGTACTGTTAAAAAGTTATCAATTATTTTTGCGTGAATGGGGGATAAAGAATTGCCACCAAAGGGTTCTACTAAATGGTGGGGGACTAAGATCACCAAACTAGTGCTAGTGTACTATAGGATTTCTAATTTAGGATTTAATTTGCTTGAAAATAGTGTGAAAAGCGAGACAGTTTGTAGTGGAGCTACCCTTGGGACAAGAATCTGTCGCTAGAATTAGGAAAATAGTTCACATAGATCAATACCTTCGCCAATTTACGAGGGTGAGTTGATGACGCTTTCACTATTAACTCGCTTGTGGAATCTGTTATCGAATGCAGTCAAATTTACGCCGAATGACGGTGAGATTACAGTTGCTCTAACAATAGCTGGAACTGATGCCCAAATTACTGTCAGCGACACTGGAAAAGGTATTAATCCTGACTTTATCCCCTACATCTTTGAACATTTCCGGCAAGAGGATGGGGCAACGACCCGTAAATTTGGCGGATTGGGATTGGGACTAGCGATCGCACGGCAAATTGTCGAACTGCACGGAGGCAGTATTCAAGCCGAGAGTTTAGGTCTTGAACAAGGGGCAAGTTTCACCGTGAAGTTGCCTTTGCCCAAGCAATAATGATTACCGAATAAGCAATCAACCAATTTCCGATAGTCTAACGTCGTCTTTGACTTTGCCGTTGCTGAATGTGAAAATACTTGTCGTTGACGATGACTTCGACACCCGCGAGTTAATTGTTTTTGTTTTTGAGCAGGCAGGGGCGATTGTTACTTCGGTAGCATCGGCTGTCTAACCAAACGTCTAAGTGTCTTAAGCAAAATGCTGAAAGAATTATGCAGAGGTGGGAAGAGCGGGCGCGTGATGAAGTTGGTGCATCAATACATCAGGACTCTCTGATGCTACAAAATTCGCTACCTAAGTATCTAGAGCAATTGGTGGATGAGCTCATTGCCCACTATGCTAGCTTCGACCTTGAGTTTGGACTAATTGGCATTTAGCAGCAATGATATAGAAGGCAAGAGAAAGTTACCCAACTTCTTGTAGAGGCTGAGTTAAGTTGAATTGTTGAAAAAGAAGTAGAAACTAAGCAGCAGTTAGATCAGTATTCTTAAGTGATTCTTCGGTTTTAGGTTTTTTAGATGAGTGTTTTTTACATCAATCATTGACTTTACAGCAGTCAGTGTTAATGCTGACTATTTTTCTCTGGACTTTTAGTCCAAAGTCCAGGATGGTAAGGATTTTATATTTAAAATCCCAAATTGGTATGATTTATTTTTTGGAAGTCCCTGGGTATAATTCTGATTGGCGTCGCGCTTTCTGATACCTAATGAATATTAATTATCGCGATCGCCTCGATTACCAGTTTGTTATTGAGCAGTAGAATTACACTTGCTTTAACTCAGTCTGAGCGTAAGTGTCTCAACAGAGGAATAGCAGCCACCCTTGCTGCTATTGAATGCAAAAAGCTGAAAACCAGGAGGCGAAAAACCTATGGAACTTGGAATGATTGGACTCGGACGTATGGGCGCAAACATGGCACAGCGTTTGATGCGTGCTGGGCATCGTGTAGTTGGCTATGTCCGCCGTATTGAGAAATTGGAGGCAATGGTCAGGGAAGGTGTAATTGCAGCCGGAGCAAGCTCAATTGCCGATCTAGTCAGCAAGTTATCTAAACCCCGCGCCCTTTGGTTGATGATGCCTGCCGCTTCGGTGGATGAAACCATTGAAACGCTCATTGAGCTACTCGAACCAGATGACATTATTATAGATGGCGGTAACTCATACTACCATGATGACATTCGTCGAGCGGCCACATTAAAGGAGCGAGGCATTCACTACGTTGATTGCGGTACGAGTGGAGGTGTTTGGGGATTAGAGCGGGGTTATTGCTTGATGATAGGCGGCGAACCAATGGCCGTCAAACGCCTCGATCCCATTTTTGCAACTCTAGCTCCGGGTGTAGGAGCGATTGACCGCACTCCAGGACGAGACAAGGCAGGCGGTACTGCCGAGCAAGGCTATCTCTACTGCGGGCCCATCGGTGCGGGACACTTCGTCAAAATGGTGCACAACGGCATTGAATACGGTGTCATGGCGGCGTATGCAGAAGGTTTGAATATTCTTCACCACGCCAACATCGGCAAGAATCAGCGCGAGATCGATGCTGAAACCACACCATTACGCAATCCAGAGCATTATCAGTATGACTTTAATCTCGCAGATATTGCCGAAGTCTGGCGTCGGGGTAGTGTAATTGCTTCCTGGCTATTGGATTTGACAGCGATCGCCTTATTGACAAGCCCTAATTTAGAAGAGTTTGGCGGTCGCGTATCGGATTCTGGCGAAGGCCGTTGGAGTGCGATCGCGGCGATCGATGAATCTGTACCAGCTCCGGTGTTAAGTGCAGCGCTGTTTGCTCGCTTTAGCTCCCGTGGCGAAGCAGACTTTGCCGACAAACTTTTGTCAGCCATGCGCCATCAGTTTGGCGGTCATCATGAAAAAGCTAATTCCTAAAGAGGTTGGTCATGGAAACTCCTGATTCAGACGCACTAGTATTTTTTGGGGCAACAGGTGATCTAGCCTACAAAAAAATCTTCCCCAGCCTTCAGGCAATGGTACGGCGGGGCCATCTCAATGTCCCAGTCATTGGCGTTGCCGGACGACCTTGGACGACGGAGCAACTTTGCCAAAGGGTACGCGATAGCTTAGAACATCATGGCGGTGTAGATCCAATCGCATTTGAGAAACTTTCGGCACAACTCCAATACGTTGCTGGTGACTACAACCAACAAGAAACTTACGAAAAATTACGTCAAGCCCTTGGTGATGCAACCAGCCCGCTCTACTATTTGGCAATTCCACCGAGTTTGTTTGCACAAGTAGTGTCAGGATTGGGCAAATCAGGCTGTGCTAGAAATGCGCGGGTGGTAATTGAAAAACCATTTGGACGGGATTTGCAATCAGCACGCGAGTTAAATCAAATTCTGGCATCAGTTTTTCCCGAATCATCCATCTATCGCATTGACCATTACCTGGGCAAAGAACCACTGCTGAATTTACTCTATTTTCGGTTTGCCAACTCTTTTCTACAACCGATCTGGAATCGCAACTATGTTGAAAGCATCCAGATTGTGATGGCAGAGGACTTTGGCATTCAAGGACGGGGGCGCTTTTATGAGGAGACTGGTGCGATTCGGGATGTAGTGGCAAACCATATGCTGCAAGTATTGGCTTCAGTGTGCATGGATGCTCCCGCTAGTACGGCTTTTGATGCCATCCGCGATGAAAAAAAGCGTATTCTCAAAGCTATACCCTCACTGCAACCTAATGAGATTATTCGCGGTCAATATCGCGGTTACCGCAACGAAGAAGGTGTTTCTCCTGACTCCCAAGTAGAAACTTTTGCTGCCGTGCGGTTATTTATTAATACCTGGCGGTGGTCAGGAGTTCCTATATACATCCGGGCTGGGAAGAATTTGCCTGTTAAAACTACTGAGGTGATGGTCAAGCTCAAGTGCCCGCCTTTAGATGTCTTCCAAGAAGGAGGAAAAGAAAACACTAATTATGTTCGTTTTTTACTCGATCCGGAGGTGATTGTGGGATTAGGCGCTCGCGCTAAAATCCCTGGAGAAGATATGATCGGCTCTGTGCTTGAACTTCTAGCCTTTTACGGAGGTGGCGACGAGATGGAAGCATACGAACGTTTATTGGGTGATGCCATGCGGGGCGATCCCACCTTATTTGTACGGGAAGATACCGTGGAAGAGGAATGGCGGATTGTCCAGCCAATTCTCGATAACGTCACACCTGTTTACGAATATGAACCAAATACATGGGGCCCAGCTGAGTCAGATAAACTGCTCTTACCAAACGATCGCTGGTACAATCCTTTGCCAAGAGAGTAGCAGATATTGCTCAGAAATCATAAATGGTTGTTATTGTAAGCAATAGGCAATGGCACATTTGTCAAGAGGGTGCAGGAAAAGGAGACAAATCCAGCGATTGAGGCTGGCTTTCGCAGCGTTTTCCCTGTCCTTTTCCTTATCCCGAACTCAGGTTATGTTAATAATACATCTTTAAAAGTCCGTTGGGAGTACGTATCCTCCAACAATTCACAATCATACCTTGAGCATTCAATATTCAATATTTAGATGCGATCGCGCTGTTCTGCTTTTTGGGAGACGCTACGCGAACGCTGCGCTAACAGCAGTTACTCTCGTTCGCTCTTAGCGTCTCCCCCTTCTCCCAAAGGGAGAGGCTAACGCCAAGGGAGAAGGCTCGCTAGCGTTGTGCTAACACCATTTCTGCTTCTGAAAACGCAACTATTTTGTCAATTAACTAAGTATTTTTGTATACAAATATTGTAAATGCCAATTACTACTTTTGAAGTATCAATTTATTGAACAACTAAGACTATTGAAAGAGTATAAGTAATTTTTTTTCAACTACAACTCTAAGTAATAGAAGAGTTAAGACAAATCAATTTGTTCCAAGTTTGATAATTAAAAGACATATAGCAAACACAAGAGGCAATGGTCATGAGTACAGTCATGAACCAACGGGTCAAAGTTGAAAAGACTTTAACCATTAACAAACCAGTAGAAGAACTTTATCGCTTTTGGCGTAACTTTAATAACTTGCCACGCTTTATCAAGCATCTCAAAGAAGTGAGGGTATACGACGAGAAGCGAGAGTCCTCCGGACACGCTACGCGATCGCACTGGATTAGCAAAGGATTCTTAAATGAAAGCGTTGAGTGGGATGTAGTCATTACCGAAGACCGAGAAAATGAATTGATTGCCTGGACTTCGGTTGAAGGCGCAGCAATTGAAACCTCTGGTCGCGTCCACTTCAAGCCAGCACCTGGGGATCGTGGCACTGAGGTAAAAACAGTCAGAGAATTTACCCCACCTGGGGGTGCGATTGGGGCTGCGTTGGCAAAGCCCGTCGCAGACATCGCTAAATTATTTGGCGAAGTCCCAGAACTGCAAATTAAAGAAGATTTACGCGGCTTCAAAATGCTGATGGAAGCAGGCGAGATTGCCACAACCGAAGGTCAACCGCGAGGTTAATAAATATTGCGATGAAAGCTGTTTGTTGGTACGGCACTAACGATGTGCGGGTGGAAACAGTGCCAGACCCAAAAATAATTAACCCCCGCGATGCCATCCTCAAAGTGACATCAGCAACCATCTGCGGTTCTGACTTGCATATCTACAATGGCTACATCCCGACGATGGAACCGGGTGACATTATTGGTCACGAGTTTATGGGAGAAATCGTTGATATTGGCAATGAAGTCAAGAAATTGAAAAAAGGCGATCGCGTCGTTGTCTCTTCGATGATCGGTTGCGGTCAATGCTGGTATTGCCAACAGCAGATGTGGTCGTTGTGCGATAACTCCAATCCCAAAGCTTCGATACAGGAGAAAGTATACGGTTATAACACGTCAGGTATCTATGGCTACTCTCACACTTTTGGTGGCTATGCAGGTGCTTTTGCAGACTACGTGCGCCTACCCTTTGCTGATTATGGGGCAATCAAAGTTCCCAAAGATATTCCTGACGAAAAACTGCTACCGATTTCTGACGCTTTTCCCACGGGCTACATGGGGGCAGACCTATGTAATATTCATCCCGGAGATATCGTTGCAGTTTGGGGTTGTGGCCCGGTTGGACAATTTGCCATGCGTAGCGCCTATTTGTTAGGTGCAGAACGTGTCATTGGCATCGACCGAGTTCCTGAACGGCTGCAATTAGCTAGAGACTTTGCCAAAGCGGATATTGTTAACTACGAAGAAGTTGATGTCAGCGAAGCCCTCAAAGAAATGACCGGAGGACGTGGCCCCGATGCTTGTATTGATGCAGTGGGACTAGAAGCTCACGGCATGGGTCTAGAAGGTGTATACGACCAAGCCAAGCAGGCAGTACGCCTAGAAACCGATCGCCCCCATGTGCTGCGACAAATGATGCTCGCTGGTCGCAAAGGTGGCACTCTATCAATCATGGGTGTTTATGGTGGCTTTGTGGACAAGCTACCGATGGGTGCTGCCATGAATAAAGCCATGACCTTCAGAATGGGACAAATGTTCGGTCAGAAGTATATACCTATCTTGCTGGATCGTGTATTGAAGGGCGAAGTCGATCCATCTGCTGTGTTCACGCATCACTTACCCCTAACAGAAGCCAAGCATGGCTTCGAGCTGTTCAACCAAAGAAAAGACCACTGCATAAAAGTTAGGTTACAGCCTTGAGTTGGGGACTCACAAGAGCAGGGGAGACAAGGAAAATAACCACTGACAACTGACAAGTAAATACCAACAAAGGACTAATGGCTATAAAAGCAGTTTGCTGGAATGGTGCCAACGATGTACGGGTAGAAACAGTACCCGATCCAAAAATCATTAATCCGCGTGATGCTGTTATTAAAATCACGACAACAGCAATTTGCGGTTCTGATTTACACCTTTATAATGGCTACATCCCCACAATGGAAAAGGGCGATATCCTGGGTCATGAAATGATGGGGGAAGTCGTTGAAATAGGCAGTGCCGTCAAAAATTTAAATATAGGCGATCGCGTGGTTGTACCATTCCCTATCGGCTGTGGTAACTGCTGGTACTGTCAACATGACTTCTGGTCATTGTGCGATAACTCTAACCCAAACGCTTGGTTAGCAGAAAAATTCATGGGTTATTCACCCTCTGGTATTTTTGGCTACTCTCACATGCTAGGTGGCTACGCTGGTGGTCAAGCTGAATATGCCCGTGTTCCCTTTGCTGATACTGGTTTGTTTAAGATTCCTGATGGACTAACAGACGAACAAGTAGTGTTTCTAACAGATATCTTCCCCACCGGATATATGGCGGCAGAGAACTGTAATATTCAGCCCGGTGATATTGTCGCAGTCTGGGGGTGTGGCCCAGTCGCACAATTCACAATAAGAAGTGCTTATCTACTTGGTGCTGAACGAGTCATCGCTATCGATCGAATTCCCGAACGCCTACAGATGGCTAAAGATCAAGGCAAGGCAGAAATCCTTAACTATGAGGAAGTAGATGTTGGTGAAGCCCTCAAAGAAATGACAGGTGGACGCGGCCCAGATGCTTGCATTGATGCTGTGGGGTTGGAAGCACACGGCACGGGTCTAGAAGGAGTATACGACGAAGTAAAGCAAGCAGTGCGTCTGGAAACAGACCGGCCCCATGTGCTGCGGCAAGTGATGATTGACTGTCGCAAAGGCGGTCACGTTTCGATTCCTGGTGTTTATGTCGGCGTTGTAGACAAAATACCTATGGGTGCTGCCATGAACAAAGCCTTAGTATTCAAAATGGGACAAACGCACGTTCATAAGTACTTAAACACGTTACTCGATCACATCCAAAATGGCAGGATCGATCCATCTTTCGTGATCACCCATCGTCTACCGTTAGATGAAGCACCCCGGGGTTACGAAATTTTCAAAGACAAGAAGGAAAACTGTATCAAAGTTGTACTCAAACCATAAGGCAGGAGAAAAGACACGGAGAGTGGGAGACGCAAAGACGCAAAGACGCAAAGAAAGAACTCTCCATGTCCGAATTGCACTAAGTTAATCGCAAAGCCCTGATATAACTTGCTTTTTGAGTGTGGGGAGTGGGGGAAGTGTGGGGAGAAAGAGGAGAAATTGAATTAATTCTTAATTCTTTTCTTTTTACTTTTACCTCTTGACTTAGTAGCCCCTGTTCCTCCTCACTCATCACTAATTTGGCGATTGGCATTTGTTCAACTTGTCCTGAATCCAGACTCTCAATTTTTTATCCCAATCTTTGAAGGAGGTTGCTAACGATGGCAAAAATCGTTGGTATTGATTTAGGAACTACAAATTCCTGTATAGCTGTAATGGAGGGCGGACAACCCGTCGTTATTCCGAACACAGAAGGCGGTCGCACAACTCCGTCTGTGGTTGCCTACACCAAGAAGGGCGAAAAACTTGTCGGGCAAATTGCCAAGCGTCAGGGTGTAATGAACCCAGAAAACACCTTTTATTCCGTTAAGCGGTTCATCGGGCGCAGGTATGATGAAGTCACCCAAGAGGCAAAACAAGTTACTTACAAGGTGGTACGTGACAGTAATGGCAACGTCAAACTACACTGTCCCGCTCTGAACAAGGAATTTTCACCCGAAGAAATCTCGGCTGAGGTAGTCCGCAAGCTGATAGATGATGCCAGCACATATCTGGGGGAACCAGTGAGGCAAGCGGTAATTACCACTCCTGCCTATTTCAATGACTCTCAACGGCAGGCTACCAAAGATGCCGGTAGAATTGCCGGGATTGAAGTTCTGCGAATTATCAACGAGCCAACGGCGGCTGCCCTCGCCTACGGACTTGACAAGAAAACCAATGAAACCATCCTAGTCTTTGACTTAGGTGGTGGGACGTTTGACGTATCTATCCTAGAAGTGGGTGATGGTGTGTTTGAAGTGAAAGCTACCAGTGGCGACACCCACTTGGGCGGTGATGACTTTGATAAGAGAATTGTAGACTGGTTAGCAACCGAATTCCAGCACAACGAAGGCATCGACCTCCGCAAAGACAAACAAGCCCTGCAACGCCTCACCGAAGCAGCAGAAAAAGCCAAAATTGAACTTTCAAGCGCAACACAGACGAACATTAACTTACCTTTTATTACCGCAACCCCGGAAGGCCCGAAACATCTAGATATGACCTTAACGCGGGTACAGTTCGAGCAAATGTGCGCCGACTTGTTTGATCGCAGCCGCATTCCTGTCGAACAAGCCCTGCGCGATGCTAAACTGAGT
>NNBU01000056.1_pt1 | contig 67857 bp, 53 predicted proteins | sample 1173781 | NCBI WGS metagenome assembly NNBU01 (sample SAMN07173937, study PRJNA388173) | plant metagenome | biome: Plant school; feature: Soil; material: Symbiotic tissue of Blasia pusilla L.; isolation source: symbiotic tissue sample KVJ2 | host: Blasia pusilla | place: Norway: Troms, Kvaloya...
CCHTGCGATTGCTTCGCTCCGCTCGCAATGACAGGAGAGAGATTTTTTACTCTCACAAAAATAGCATGAACCAAAAATCACTCATCAAAGTCAACACCCTAGTAAGTGAGGGTAGTCATATCCCCAACTTATTCAAGGAGTCGGGGATATCGCAGCGTGCAAATTAATCAGACATACCACTACAACGATTAATGGATAATCTAATTTTTTCCTTAATCTAGTTAATGTTGAGCTATTTTGGTGGATTAGGGCGATCAACGCCAGGAGGATGAGGTGGAACCCCTAGTGCATCTTTTAATTGTGATTCTGTAACTCCTAACTTAGCTGCTGCGGCTGCAAAATCAGGTCTGGGCGGACGTTGATTGCGATCGCCTGGATTTGGAGGATTAGCAGGAACTCCTAACGCAGCTTTTAACTGTGCTTCATTAACTCCTAACTTGGTTGCTGCGGCTGCAAAATCAGGTCTGGGTGGACGTTGATTGCGATCGCCTGGATTGGGAGGATTGGCAGGAACTCCCAACGCAGCTTTTAACTGTGCTTCAGTAACTCCTAACTTGGTTGCTGCGGCTGCAAAATCAGGTCTGGGCGGACGTTGATTGCGATCGCCTGGATTTGGAGGATTAGCAGGAACTCCCAAGGCATTTTTTAACTGTGCTTCAGTAACTCCTAACTTGGTTGCTGCGGCTGCAAAATCAGGTCGAGGCGGACGCGGCTGTTTGTCCGATGGTTGGCTGGGTGGTAGTTGCGCCTGTGCAATTTTATGGGATTGATTAGCGGCATTTGCTTGATTGAGTGAAATAAAACCAAATGTGCCAACCAAAACAGGAATCGCTGTCACTACTAGTAATCGACGAATATTCATCATTAAATCTCCAAAGGTTGATATTTCTAATTAAGTCTTTTCAAAATTACAGATTGCCCTCTTTTTAAATTACAGTTTTGTAATTTGAGGAAGGAATCCTCTGGCAATATCACGGCTGAGGGCAAGGCAAAGTTTAAGGGTCGTTTAATTAACGATTATTTTGTCCTAATCGGTTTTGAACTGCGCCCTGATTATGCGGTTGGGGATGTTGAGGAGAACGTTTTTTCTGATTGGGACGGGGTTTAGAATGCCTGACTTGTGGTTTTTTATCAGATATTTGTGGTCTGTTAGGCTGTTGTGATATCTGTACGTTCCGATGAGAGGGAGTAGCGGCATTTGCCTGATTAGGTGCAATGAAACCAAATGTACCAATCACAAAAGGAATTGTTGCTAGGGCTAAGATTCGACGAATATTCATAAAAATTAACCTTCAAAAGGTAGGGTGTTCATATTTCTAATTAAGCCACCTCAAAATTACAGCTTCCCTATTTTCTAAATTACAGTTTTGTAATTTGAACAAAAAAATAATGAATTTAGAATGGAACAATATATGAATTAATAAATGCTTGTGAATGTTCTATTTGTGGAAGATGAAGCGAAAATTGCTAACTTTGTCCGGGCTGGACTAAAGGAGCAGGGATTTGTCGTAGACTACTGCGATAATGGTGATGAAGGATATCTGCGGGCATTAGATAACGAATATGATGCGATCGTACTCGACATTATGATGCCGGGAAAGGATGGACTATCAATTTTAAAACTATTGCGGCGGCAAGGTCGGAATACTCCGGTGATTTTATTGACGGCTCGGAATGAACTAGATGATCGCTTGGAAGGGTTGAATTTGGGAGCCGATGACTATATCGCTAAACCGTTTTTTGTGGAAGAATTAGCGGCTCGAATTCATGCGGTTGTGCGCCGGAGTGTGAGCGATGTCTACGACGGGCTACGCCTACGCCAAAATCTGCTTTGCGTTGGCCCTATCAAACTCGATCGCATCACCAGGGAAGTCACTTGCGATCGCCAGGCAATAGAACTCACCAGTCGCGAGTTTAATCTTCTAGAATATCTCATGCGCTCTCCCGGACGGGTCTTTACGCGTACCCAAATCTTGGAACACGTTTGGGGCTACGACTTTAACCCCAATACCAACGTCGTGGATGTTTGTATCCAGCGAATTCGCAAAAAGATTGATCCTATTGATGAAGCAGTCTGGATTGAAAGCATTCGAGGGGTTGGATACAGATTTCGCAAGCCAGATTCTTCCTCATGAAACTTCCTTCCTTTCGACTCAGGATTGCCTTGTTGTCTGCGGCTCTAGCTGGTAGCACCTTAGTAGGATTTGGCGCAGTTTCCTGGTTTCAGATTTACAATGCCAAGATTAGCCGTCTAGATGCAGAATTATTAAATCACTTGATGCGGGCAAATCGTTCACCCGATCGCGAACGATGGCAGCTTTACGCAGACTCATTACCTTATGCCTTCGGTGGCGGAACAAATATAAAAATCCCCATCGCTCTGCTGGTGCTTGATGCAAACGGCAACATCCTTTATGAATCTAACTCCCTACCCGACTTCAAGGTGAATCGTCTGCTGGTTCAAAGTCTTCAGTCAACACCTCAACCACCGCCTCCTCCTAGAGAACCACCACCTTTTCCCCCCATTACAAATCCATCCTTCGAGCGGCCACCCCTGATTCGTCCACGCCCCCCTCAATTCGTCACTGAGCAGACGGCAACAACAGCTTGGCGGATTGGGGCAACTAAATTTCCCAATGTTCAGATTGCCATTGCTGTCAGTCTGCAAGCCGTCGATCAAGAAATGGCTACCATTCGCAATATCTTCCTGGTTTCAATTCCGGGAGCGCTTCTGCTGGTTGCGGTGGGAGCATGGTTGGTTTCTGGTAGTGCTTTACGTCCCATCCATCAATTAACGGGCGTCATTCAACAGGTGACTGTCAAAGGGCTAGATCAAAGAATTCCCATTGGCACAACTGATGTTGAATTTGTTGAACTGATTCAGGTGTTTAACCAAATGTTAGAACGCTTGGAACGTAGTTTTACCCAAGCTTCTCGCTTTAGTGGTGATGCCGCTCATGAACTGAAAACCCCACTAACTATTTTGCAAGGCGAACTGGAACGAACACTGCAACAGGTTGATCCCGGTAGTGAAGTGCAACAGCGCTTAAGTAATCTGTTAGATGAGGTGCGCCGCCTGAGTGGAATTATGCGGAAACTCTTGCTGCTATCTCTGGCAGATGCAGGAAAAATGAGCTTGTATCTGGTTGAGGTGGATATGTCTGAGTTGCTGATGGAGATGCTAGAAGATGTGGAAATGCTAGCTCCCCACTTGACTGTGCAAACTGACTTCAGTGATGGCTTGAGAGTAAAAGGCGATCGCGATCTTTTAATTCAAGTTTTGCAAAACCTGTTCAGTAATGCCATCAAATACAATCTTGCCAACGGCTGGATCAAGATTCGCGTTCATCAAACTCTCATGACTCTCCACGTTACTATTGTCAATGCATCCCAAGATATTCCAGTGAATGAATGCGATCGCATTTTTGACCGTTTTTATCGCGGCGATCCCTCACGTAACCGTAAGGTAGAAGGAATCGGATTAGGACTCAGCCTAGCCCGTGAAATTGCCCGCGCACATGGTGGCGATCTCACCCTTGATTTAACATCTTCTGGTCAAACGGCGTTCACTCTCACCTTACCGATGTAGTTAGATAATTGAGCGATCGCAGAAGTGTAATTTTGCCCATGCCCGAATGGCACTAAGAAAAGGTAAAGCCCTTATTAATGGTGGATATATAAGTATCTGAATTCTGGGTGCTGAATTTTACAGTAGGTTGTGTTACATCTGTGTAGGAATTTGAGGGTTTGAGAAAGTCTAATTTAGCCGTAACGGTTACAGCTACCAATTCATCCCCCAAAGGAAGCAACGTCTAAAATTGTTCTCTCCTGCATCACAAATTAGTCAAATGCCCGTCCTGTATTACCTTTTTTTCGCCGCCAAATTTTCAGTCCTTCAAACCACAAAATACTGAAAATCCCAGAGGTGAGACTAACTACTAAATCATCAAAATGCAGAAAAGAAAAACGGAATAAATGCCGCAATGCAGGAATATAAAGTACTAGTCCCATAAAAACTACTGCACCACCCAACACCCACCACAGTGCTTTATTCGGAGTGCGTAACATCTCTGGAATGGTACGCGACCAAGAACGATTACTCAGAATCATGCTCAAATTCGATACAATTAGGGTGGTAAAAGCGAGAGCGCGGGCATCAAATTCTCCATGTCCAGAGTAATAAGACACAGCAAATACAGCCACTAGCACTACTAATACACTCAATCCTTGCAGCAGTGCTAATCTTAAAGTGCGACGGCTAAATAATGGTTCCTTTGGGTTGCGGGGTGGACGCTTCATCACATTACTTTCTTCTGGCTCTGCCTCAAACACTACAGTACAAGCTGGGTCAATAATTAGGTGTAGGAAGGCAATGTGGATAGGTAATAACACTAAAGGCCAGTGAAAGATTACCGGAATCAACGACATTCCAGCAATGGGAATATGAACGGCTAAGGTATAAGCCATACCTTTTTTCAGATTGTCAAATACTCGTCTCCCCAGCCTGACGGACTGGACAATTGAAGAAAAATCATCATCTAGCAATACCAAGTCCGCAGATTCCCGCGCTACATCTGTACCCCGTTCGCCCATCGCAATACCAATATGCGCTGCTTTTAAGGCTGGAGCATCATTTACCCCGTCTCCAGTCATCGCCACGATTTCACCTGAGCGTTTCAGGGCATTAACAATCAGTAATTTTTGTTCTGGGACAACCCGTGCAAAGATATTCACAGTTTGAATCCGAGAAAGCAACTCGCCTTCTGGCATCTTTTCTAATTCTGTTCCCGTGATCACTTCTGTAGCAGGTGTCAATCCGATTTGACGGGCAATATTTTGGGCTGTTGCTGGATAATCACCTGTAATCATCACGACCCGAATCCCGGCAGTATAACACTCAGTAATGGCTGGCGCTACAGTCGGGCGAACGGGATCAGCCATGCCTACCAGTCCCAAAAATGCAAATACAAAGTCATGTTGTTTTTCAGGAAGAGAGTTTGGTTTATTGTCCGTTTGATGTCGCCCGATCGCTTTCGCTATTCCCAAAACCCGCAAACCAGCAGCAGCCATTGTATTGATATGCTGCTCTAAGTCTCGCATTTGTTGGGCATTAAAGTGACACAGATCAGCGATCGCTTCTGGCGCACCTTTGGTAGCAATTACTAATTTATTTTCTGGAGATTCCCAAACACAAGACATCGCCAACAATTCACCCGATAGTGGATATTCTTGCAATATCTCCCAATCTTTATGTAAATGTTCAGTTCTGGCTAAATAGTCATCACCCACTTGTTTGAGGGCTTTTTCCATCGGATCGAAGGGGTCTTTGCGACTAGCTAAAATCCCAAATTCGATTAATTCATGGTAAGTTTCTGGGAGTGCTTCTCGTTCGTGCAAAGCGACATCATAAAAATTGGGAGATACGAATAATTGCTGAACTGACATCCGGTTAAAAGTCAGTGTCCCAGTTTTATCGACACAAAGAACGGTAGTAGAACCCAGTGTTTCTACCACAGGGACACGACGAGTCAACACCCTAGCTAGAGAAAATCGCCAAGCACCCAACGCCAAGAAAATCGCCAATACCACAGGAATTTCATTAGGCAAAATTGCCATCGCCAGCGCCAACCCTGCGAGAACCCCTTGTAGCCAATTGCCCGTAGATGCGCCATAAATCACAACTACAGCAACGCAGATAGCGATCGCTACAAAGGTCAATTTACTCACAATCTGCCGAGTTTCCCTTTCCAAAACCGTCTCTTCCGGTTCCACAGCCTGCAAGGCTTTACCAATCTTGCCCATTTCTGTCTGCATACCAGTGGCATACACTTGGGCAATACCCTGACCTTGGACTATCAGCGTTCCCGAATAGACAAAGGGGAAATCGTCACCACCAGGACGATGCTGGGGTGCAGTTTGCGTAGTGTTTTCTAAATCTTTGCTGTCCTTGACTGATTGCTTTCGTACAGGCAAAGATTCACCAGTTAACAGAGATTCATCGACGCTCAAATGTGTAGACCACACCACCACAGCATCCGCAGGAACTCTATCGCCCTCTGATAAAACAATCACATCTTGACGCACCACTTCCCGTCCCGCAATCCGTTGGCGTTCTCCATCACGGATAACTAATGCACGAGGACTGGAGAGGTCACGTAATGCTTCCAGTGATTTTTCAGTTTTCTGCTCTTGGTATAAGTTGATGCCAACGATGAAGAAAACAAAGCCTAATAGGATTAACGCTTCTTGAACATCACCCAGAAACAAGTAAATAACACCACAGCCTAACAAAAGTAGGAAAATAGGTTCTTTGAAGATTTCCAGAGCAATTCCCCAGATGTTGCGATGCTGGGTAGATGGTAGCTCATTATATCCTTCTTGCTTCAGGCGATCGCCTACGACTGATGCAGCCAACCCCGTGATAGATTCGAGTTCAATTTTATGAGCCATTTTTCCTCTGCGACTCTGCGTAAATTTTTCATGCTGTCAATCAGCAACACCCATTTTTTGAATTACGTAGCTTGCTTCCGCGTAGCGGTATTACGAATTACGTTAGCGCAGCGTTAGCGACGCAGGAGCGTCATTACCAACACATCCCCACCTTCCAACTTAGCTGTGTAAGTTTGTAATGCTTCCGTTGCGGGGCCTCCCAACACCTTGCCATCTGGTGCAAATTTCGACTCGTGACAAGGACAGACAAAAGATTTCTGGTCTTGTTCCCAATTCACGGTACAACCTGCATGGGTACAGGTAGGATTGACAGCTATCAGACTATTTTTGTCTGTGGGATTACGTATGATAATTACATCCTGATTGAGAATATGACCTTTTTGGTCTAACTCTGCTAGAGTACCTATAGCTTTAAAACCATCAGGACGTGATGAAGCATTAGTTAACTTAGAAGGAGTGGATTGAGAAGAACAGGCGGCCATGGCCACAGGTAAGGAAGTTGCGATCGCACCCAAACCCACCCAGCCGAAAAATTCACGTCGATTCATATCTATCTACTACCAAAATCGCCAATTTCAACTAAGTAAATAGACAGATGTAATTTTCGTAATTTTAGTAAAAATTATACCTGTATTAACTCAATTTTCTTGAATAATCAAACACTTAAAACCTAATTAAATTGATTTCTCAAAAGGCTGGGAGCAATTTTTGCTATTTGCCTCAAGTGTTGTATAACCAGAGACAGGGCAGACATATAAAGGACGATTAGCCTGTTTCCAAGAAGCGAGGTTATTCTTAGCTGTGGTGTAGAGTTTGGCGTGTCCCGTTTCTGCTTCTAAAGCGTAGTTAAAAGTTTGGACAGCAGCTTTATTACCAGACTGTTTCGCCTCTTTAATAAAGTCAGGGTACATAGTATCGCGTTCGTAGGACTCACCTTTAATAGCCTGTGTCAGATTTGCAGCAGTAGAGTTGACTATAGGTGTAGCAATATTATTTTTAGGTGTGCCGCCCATTGCCTGAATCACCTTAGCATGATTATCGCGGTGAATCGCTTCTGCTCGTGCGGCGGCGCGGAAGAGACTACCAACTTCCTTGTAACCTTCCCCATCAGCTTTTTGTGCAAAAGCCAAATACATTACATTAGCGTTAGATTCGCCATTGTAAGCAGAGATGAGATTTTTTACTGTGGTAGACACAGGCTTAGTATTCGCTTGGGTAGCAGGTTGAACAACAGGCACAGATGGTTCAACGATCGCAACTGGAGTTTGTGGAATGCAACCATTTAAACCTAGAATACTGAGCGCCGTTGCTGCAAATACAGCAACAGTTTTGAGATTAAAAAATGGTACTTTCTTGGTAAAATCCATAATATAACTCTCCTAATATGTGCAGAAGTAGAAATTAGGTGTGTAGAGGTATTTATTTAAGCGATGCTTGCGATCGCCATAACTAACAAAAGGGTTAGATATACCGAGTTATCAGAGAAGATCGATTTACCTCTCCACAACTCACAGAGTAAAACAAAGAAAGTAAGGAACTAGTAAAGAAATTACGGTTATTACTCAACTATCGGTAACTTCACCCGAAAACAGCTACCCACACCGACTTTACTCGTTACAGAAATCTCACCACCATGAGCATGAGTAATAGCTTGGACAATAGCTAAACCTAAACCAGAACCACCTTGACGACGAGAACGGGCTTTTTCGGCTCGCCAAAAGCGGTTAAATACCAAAGGCAGATTTTCAGGTGCGATACCAATACCAGTATCCGTTACTTCAATCACTACAAAATCATCCCTTTTAACGATTTCTACCCTGACTAAACCACCATTAGAGGTATATTGCAGGGCATTTTCTAATAAATTCCCAAATAGTCGTTGTAACTGATGTGCATCCCCCTTTACCCACACCGCATCAATCAAGTTAGCCTCTAAAGTAACTTCTTTAGATTCTGCCTCCGGTTGTAAGGTATCAATTAAATCAAATAAAATTTCATCTACAGGTATGGGAATTGCGGTTTTGGGCAAACTTACAGGCGTAGAATCGCTTCTGGCTAACAACAGTAAATCCTCCACCAAGTGCGTCATCTGCCGTGTTGCTCCCTCTATTATCGTGATTTTTTTGACATCACTGGGATGGATACGTTCTGGGTGACTTTGCAGCACATCCACAGTTGTTTTAATCGCTGTTAAAGGACTGCGTAATTCATGAGATGCATCCGCCGTAAACTGTTGTAATTGCTGGAAACTCTGCTCAATCGGTTGCAAGGCTTTACTCGTTAACCACCAACCTGTACCACTAATTAAAACCATCCCCAAAACACCACCAATACCTAAACCCATCAACAGTCTTTCCAGTTCTTTTTGTACTTCCACTGTTGATGCACTTACACGCACATAACCTAAAAGTTGTTGATTTTTTCCCGAAGAATAAACCGGAATAGTTAATGTCCTGATGCCATTTTGCTGCCACGACTGAAAATTAGTAAGAAATGGTATTTCGGGAAATTGTTTTCCTGCTTTTCCTAATAATTGCTTCCCCGCATCAAACCATTCCACACTCTGACGATATAAACGTAAATCTTGCCAAGGAATATCTAAATCCCCATCATTATCTAAAATTCGCGGCATCTTGCGATTTACAGCCGTCCTATCCACATGAATAGCCGATAAATTATGAGCGGCTGCATCCGCCAACGCCAACAACTGCCTATCTAATTGCTGACTGAGACTATAAGCAAAAAAATGATACACTACTACCGATGACAGTCCCATAACTACTATCATCGCCATTAAATAAGATAAAAGTAGTCGCCAACCGGTAGCACGAAACTGGGGGTTAGTTAAAATATCTACCCGCCGCCAAGGTACGATAAATTTTCTATCTGCAAACCTACTTTTGTTCCTATAAGTTTTGTTTAAGCCGATACCCAAGCCCGTAAACAGTTTCGATAAAATCATTTTTGGCTCCTGCGGCTTTGAGTTTTTGACGTATTCCTCGAATATGTACCTTGACTGTATCTTGTCCAGGTTGGTCAATAGATGACCACAGGTGGTCAAGAATTTGATGACGACTAAGAACGTGTCCATTATTACGGAGAAATAGTTCTAGTAATTGATATTCTTTAGGTGTCATCGACAATAATTGATCTTTGTAAGTAACAGTACAATTAGCTGGGTCAAGCAGCAATCCACCCCACTCCAAAAAAGTGGATAATGCCGTATTTCCACGTCGCAGCAAAGCCCGAATACGCGCGAGTAATTCTTTTAAATCAAAAGGTTTGATGACGTAATCATCTGCACCTGCATCCAAACCTAGTACTTTATCAGTACTGCTATCTCTCGCAGTCAACATCAGCACTGGCAGCCCATAACCACGCTGACGTAATCTTTGACACAATTCTATACCATTCAATTTCGGTAGCATCACATCCAGAAGGATTAGATCATAGTCAAATGCTGTTATGAAGTCCCATCCTTCCTCGCCGTCACCAGCTACATCAATCGCGTAATTATTGTCAGTTAAGGCTTCTGTAAGAGATGCAGCAATCCGTTCGTCATCTTCAACTAATAAAAACTTCATCGCATAATCACTATTACAGTATTTCTTATTAATTGTTTCTAAACATTATATAGGTAATCAATTCAAACTTAAAATCAGGCATGAATGAAGTATATGAGGATTTTTACATTGGTGGTACATCTTTCCAAGTTCTTTACTTTTGCTGTCTTATGCTCAAAGTTAGTTTGAGGTTAAGTAACACATTTATTTTAGACGGATAAGTATTGTTAAACCTCTAACCTCAGCAACGTTGTATTCATTCAAGAGGTTCTAATGGTTAAGATCAATCAGTCTGGTGAATTTCGTAAACTCCATCGTAACATTGCACCAATTTTATTCATTCCTCTACTGCTGAGTGCCTTAACTGGTATTGCTTATCGTCTGGGAAGAAGTTGGTTTGGGATGCCTAAAGACATTGGCGAGATTTTCCTCGCAATTCACCAGGGTACTTTTTTGGGTAAACCACTAGAACCAGTTTATGTATCCTTGGTAGGGCTGGGACTAGTGGGATTGGTGATTACCGGATTTGGTATGATTCGTAAATCCAAGCAATCTCGCTCAAATAAAGCAGAATCTAAACCAACTGTCCGAACCATTCACAGTATTGTTGCACCTATTATTTTTCTACCCTTGTTAGCTAGTGCTGTTACGGGTATTGCTTACCGAGTGGGCGAAAGCTGGCTGGGATTACCAGAAGAACAAATTGAATTATTAATGACAATTCATCAAGGTAGCTATTTCGGGAGTTTTGGCAAATCTATTTATGTTTTTCTTGTTGGTTTAGGGCTGATTGCTATGCTATTTACAGGCATCAGTATGACAGGAATTTTTCGCAAGCGTCGTTCTCCAGTTCCAGAAAGTGAATAAGATAAAAAACTTGTCTAAATAAAAATTGTATTCCTGTTATTAAACTTGTTGATGATCACATAATATTTATGGGGTCTACATCAATAGTTAAACTCACTGACGAAGGACAAAGCGATCGCACTTCTTCCCAATCTGGCAACTTTGGTAAGGCATCGGGGGCAAATTTAATTAATATCTGCCAGCGATAACGATTAGCTACCCGTAAAATACTCGCTGGTGCTGGCCCTAATATCTCGAATTCTTCTTCTGTACTCAAGGCTGTGGCAATAATTTGCGCCGTATTTTGCACTTGAATCGGGTCGAGACTACTTAAGCGCAACAAAATTAACCGCCCATAAGGCGGATAATTGAGTGCTTGCCGTTGTTCTAATTCAGCTTGAGAGAAAGATTGATAATCGTGCGATCGCACTGCTGCAATTACCTGATGTTCTGTAGTATAAGTCTGCACAATTACCCTACCCGGATCGTCGCCTCTCCCAGCACGTCCAGCGACTTGAGTCAAGGTTTGAAATGCTCGTTCACTAGCGCGATAATCTGATAAATTTAGCAATCCATCGGCGGCGACAACGCCCACAAGTGTCACCTGTGGTAAATCCAAACCTTTGGTAAGCATTTGCGTACCCACTAATAAATCCGCTTCGCCGTTGGCAAACTGGGTGAGTAGAGTCCGGTGTGAGCCTTTGTTACGGGTGGTATCGCTATCAAAACGAATCAAGCGCAACTCTGGAAACTGTCGCGCGAGTTCTTGCGTGACTCGTTGAGTACCGCTACCGAAAAATTTCAGGTAAGGGGAACTACAATCAGGGCAGAATTTAGGATGCGATCGCGCATAGTTACAGTAATGACACCGCAATAATTCCGGCGCTTTTTCTTCGGTGTGGTGATACGCCAGCGACACATCACAATGCGGACATTCCAATACATATCCACAACTGCGGCAAGAGACAAAAGTACTGTGTCCCCGGCGATGGATAAATAAAATTCCCTGTTGTTTTCTTTCTTGCAACTCTTGCAAAGCTTCTTGCAGCGATCTACTAAATATAGAACGATTTCCCTGCTGCAACTCTTGCCGCATATCGACTATTTCCACCGGCGGTAAAGGGCGAGAGTTGACGCGCTCAGGCAAACTTAAGTAATAACTCCTGCCTCCTTCCTCCTGCCCCCTGCCCCCTGCCCCCTGCCTCCTCACACTTACCCAAGTTTCCAACGAAGGCGTAGCGGAACCCAACACCAAGGGGCAATTTTCTAATTCTGCTCGCCACTCGGCGACAGTGCGGGCGTGGTAAGTGGGTATGGGAGAGTCTTGTTTAAAGCTGCTGTCGTGTTCTTCATCTAAAATAATTAAACCCAAGTTGGGCAAAGGGGCAAAAACGGCGCTGCGGGTACCAATTACAACTTGGGGTTCTCCAGCGAGCATTTGTCGCCAAGTGTCGTAACGTTCACCGTCAGAGAGGGCGCTGTGATAAACGCTGACTTTATTGCCAAAACGGGCGCGAAAACGATCGGTTAGCTGGGGTGTAAGTCCGATTTCTGGGACTAAAACCAGGGCAGATTTACCTTGGTTGAGGAGAGGTGCGATCGCTTGCAAATATACTTCGGTTTTTCCTGAACCTGTCACCCCATGCAATAAAACTTGAGCAAATCCATCTAATGTCTGGATTGTTTCTAAGGCGCTAGCTTGGGCAGTAGTTAAGGATTTAGCGCGATCGCCTACTAAAGCTGGCCCCTGTTCTGTTCGCAATACTTCCCGTTCTTCGATGACGATGTAGCCTTTTTCCTCCAGCCCTTTCAGGGTAGGAGTAGTTGTTTTACAAATCTGTAGGAATTCATTTAGCCACAACTCCCCACCACGCCGCCGCAGCACTTCCAAAATTTCTCGTTGGCGAGTGGTTAAATCTCGATCAACTGTACCTGTGAGGGTGACTGCTTTTTGCAACTTTGGTCGAGTCAGTCTTGGCGGTTCTAAGTAGCTTTCCACTAAACCGAATCGCAATAACTCCCGAATTCCCCGATAAGCAGATTTGACTTTTTGTTGGAGATAGACAAAACTATAGTCTCCCGCCGGCTGCCCTTGCAAAAGCTCCCAAACTTGCCGCGCAGTTGGAGTCAGAAAAGCTAAAGGATTAGGAGATGCCAGTAAATAACTACTCCCCCCTGCCCCCTCGCCTCTCACAAGGCGGATACGACGCTGCGATCGCCCCAGCAACCCTGGCGGTAGGGCAACCCGGATTACTTGAATCAGAGGCGTATAGTAATATGCAGCTACTTGATTGAGTAATTCCCAATAAGCACTTGGGAAAAACCCAACGCTGACTATATCTTCTACTTCCCGAATTTTTTCTGGTGGTAAATCGACATTTGGTTGTGTCAGTAACCGAATTGCGATCGCTCCTAATTGTTGTGCCCCAAATGGCACGCTCAAAATATCCCCTGGTTTGATTTCTAACTGGGCTGGCAATCGATAAGTAAATAGTCCTGTACTTCCTGGACAGTCTACCAGTACTTCAACCCACCGATTAAGAGTTGCACCTGACTGGTATGATTCACTAGCTTGGGCTACCAATAAAGGAGATAAATTTAGATCATTAATATACATAGTTGCTGACTTTATAGTTAGATATTCTACTCACATCGCTGGTCAAAATTAACCTAGTTAACTCAACTCTAATTTTTTGCTTTCTTAAATTTAAATGGTATTTATCAATACTGTTATTCTTCATAATACTTGATAATTTTCCTCTTATGTAATCTACTAGACAATTTTGTCTCTTCTATACGTGCAATAAATATTTGGTACCCACTAACTAAATAAAAATATGTCGGCTCTTGCTGCAATAGTTACTCCATCTACTAAATAGGGAGTAGCCTTTTTCCGCCTATCGATAGATATTCAACTCTTTCTGCTTATGAGATGCTTTTATACAAATAAGATCATCCCGAAATTAAGCTGCCATTATTGTAATTTGTATTATCTGGATAACTTGAAATCGGAAATGCATAACCCCAGCACCAGGTTTTCGATTTATCCAGTAAGTTCCAACGCCGAAGACATTAAAAATATTTAGAAAAATATATGAATGTTTAAGAAAGATGGATGGTTAGCGGAGAACTTTATATTTGTTAAGGTTGAGAAAGTTTGAGGAGGGTTTGACATATTTGATAATTCGGAAAAAAATGAAGAATATATCTGTTGGAAGCCTGAGAACAAAGTTTTGTTGGGTGCTAAGTCTAGTTTCGTTATAGGTTGTATCGAACTGTAACCTATATATGCTAGGTAGATGCCAATTTTTATTTCTGTAGAGAAATTAGCATCAACCTGGATTTCGCTATTAAACGGGTGCATTGTCCATTAGGGAAAACTACCAAGCCTCAAACGAGTAGCTGTAACTAAATTATGTACCAAACAAAGCAACAATCCCTAAAGGAAACTATGAATATTGTTGAATTGGGAAAAATGGAAATACTGGAGAATGCTGCTGACATTGAAGAACCATCTCTTGATAGTTTAAATGCAGTAGTAGAAGAAGAATCTCCAATTGTAGTAGAAAATCTGGAATCAGATGAACGCGACGGAGATGATATGGCGGCGGCTCGTCCTTCGGGATACAACAAAACCGAACATGATGATGCTGTTGGCGCATTTTTTAAGGAAATGGCGCGTTATCCGCTTCTAAAAGCTGATGAAGAAGTAGAGTTGGCGCGGCGAGTCAGGTTTCTAGAGGAAGTCAGAGAAATACAAGCTGCCTTACAGTTAAAACTGACACAAGAACCTAGCAAACTAGAAGTAGCTTCCGAGCTTGAAATGACGGAAAAGCAACTAGAAAGTCGCTTGTATCAAGGGAGAGTAGCGAAACGCAAAATGATTCGCTCGAACCTGAGATTAGTAGTATCTATTGCCAAGCGATATCTGAATCGGGGAGTGCCTTTTCTGGATTTAATTCAGGAAGGAGCAATGGGTTTAAATCGCGCTACAGAAAAGTTTGATCCTGATAAAGGATATAAGTTTTCTACTTATGCCTATTGGTGGATTAGACAAGCGATTACCAGAGCTATAGCTAATGATGCGCGGACAATTCGGCTACCCATACATATTGTTGAAAAGCTTAACAAGCTGAAAAAAGCACAACGAGAACTCAAGCAAAAACTCTGTCGTAATCCTACCGAAGGTGAAATGGCAGAAGCTTTGGAAATTAGTGTGCAACAACTTCGCCAGTTACAACAGCTACGCCGTCAAGCACTTTCTCTCAACCACCGTGTTGGTAAAGAAGAAGACACCGAATTGATGGATTTGCTAGAAGATGAAGATAACCTGTCTCCAGAAGCAAAAATGAATGAAAACATGATGCGTCAGGAGATTTGGGAAGTCTTGGGTGACGTGTTAACTCCACGGGAGAAAGACGTAATTTCTCTGCGCTATGGTTTGACAACCAGCGAACCCTGTACCTTAGAAGAAGTTGGCAATATGTTCAATCTTTCTCGTGAACGAGTGCGGCAAATTCAAAGCAAAGCCATGCGGAAATTGCGCCGTCCCCACATAGCCAAACGTTTAAAAGGTTGGTTGATTTAACTACATTGATGAAGATAGAGATACAATACCTGACCCAATTAGCTTTGTAATTCGCAAAAAACGGGCGTTTTGTACCTTTTTTCGGCTTTTGTTTAGTCATTAATCAAAAAAATTGCCCAGTTGCCTATAGACTATGGACTATGAACTATGGACTATAGACTAATGACTTCGGGTAACAATTTGATTGTGCGTTTTGCTGAACCAGCCGATTACAGTGTACTGTTTAAATTGATTGAGGGGCTGGCAGAATATGAAAAATTATCTCACGCGATCACTGGTAATGCTCTGGCACTCAAAGAGCATTTATTTGGTTCACGGAGGTATGTAGAGGCGATTTTAGCAGAATCTGCGGGAGAAGCTGTTGGTTTTGCCCTATTTTTTCATAATTATTCAACATTTTTAACTAAGCCAGGAATTTATCTAGAAGATTTGTTTGTTTTACCAGAATATCGCAGGCAAGGTATTGGTAAGGCTCTCCTTACTAAAGTAGCTCAGATAGCTGTAGAACGTGATTGTGGGCGTTTAGAGTGGAGTGTTTTGGATTGGAATGAATCAGCCCAAGCATTTTACCGTAGTATGGGAGCATCTATATTAGATGATTGGCGAATTTGTCGCGTCACAGAAGATGCGCTTACTCAGTTAGGATCTACTAAAAAAATTCATAATTGATAATGACGCTCTTATAGTTTGGGGAAAAGTTTAAAGGGTGAGGGTTAAAGGTTTTTCTTTCCCATTTTCCCTTTAAACGATAAGTATTGATTACATCTATATTTAATAAATATTAAGTGCATTTTTATAGAAAATTGGTATAAGCATTAAAGTGTTTGCTACAAACCCTGAAGATTCAAAATCTAAAAACTTTGATTGAATATAGGGAAGTTTGACAGCTTGTCATTTGACTATGACTTCGGCTCAACTGACAATTATGGAGGATATTGCACCGAATAAGCCGTTATTGCAGAGGGAACACAGAATGAAAAAAATGATTACAGTCATGCTGTTAGGCATAGCAATCTTCATCTTTGCCTTCAGTAGCCCAGCTTTGGCAGGAGATGCTGCTAGTGGAGCTAAAGTATTTAGTGCCAATTGTGCCTCTTGTCATGCAGGAGGTAAAAATCTGGTTCAAGCTGACAAAAGCCTGAAGAAGGGCGCTTTAGAAAAGTATGCTATGTACTCAGCAGAGGCGATTATTGCTCAAGTTACAAACGGTAAAAATGCTATGCCCGCCTTCGGTAAGCGTTTGAAGCCTGAACAAATTGAAAATGTAGCTGCTTATGTGCTTTCACAAGCAGATAAGGAATGGAAGTAGACTAAAATCTAACTTCAAAAATTAATAATTTGCGGGGCTTTTTGTCCCGCTAATTTTATTGCTGCCGAAATTATCAAATAGGATATTTATACCAATTTTGGATTAAGAGTATTTACAAAAATACTGTTCCAAGAATATCAAACAATACTACCTATCCTATATTTGGTATTATGAGTGATTTTTGGCGATTATTTCTCAGTGTAATTGTTGCTTTTCCTCTCACTTTTGTGACTTTGCCTACAAATTATTCACCTATTTTAATTACCCAAATTACTGGGGGTGATTTCTTTGAATTGGGTGTAGATAAGATGCGGCGTGGTGATTACCAGGAAGCAATAGAGAATTTTAACCAGGCGATTGAACTAGAGAAAGATTTTGCTGTGGCTTATAGCGATCGCTGTCTTGCTCGTCTCCAATTACAAGATTACCACCAAGCTGTTACAGATTGTACTCAAGCAATAAATTTTGCACCTGATAACTTTGAGGCTTATCTGAACCGGGGTTTGGCACTCTACAGACAAGGGAATTATCCCGATGCCATTGTCGATTATAATCGAGCCATTGCTCTGAAACCCTACGATTTTCGAGCTTACTACAACCGAGGGCTAGCCCGTGCTGGAGAGGGAAAAGACTCAGAGGCAATTCTTGACTTTAATTTAGCTTTAACTCAGATTCCTCGAATCAGCAGCTTACTGCTTGCAGATATCTATAATGATCGAGGTTTAGCGCATTTTGTCTTGCAAGATACCCAAGCAGCTATGCTCGACTTTAATCTAGCGATTCGCCTCAATGCTAACGATTATAGAGCCTACTTTAACCGGGCTTGTGCTTGCGGACGAAACGGAGATGACTTTGGTGCAGTGCGTGATTTTTCCCAAGTTATCAGACTGAACCCCAGTAATGCCCAGGCTTACGTTAATCGGGGAGTAGCTCATTATCGCTTAGGATATCATTTAGCTGCGATCGCTGATCTGCAAAAAGCATCTGAGTACTACGAACATCAAGGAAAGAAAGTTGCCTACGAAAAAACTCTAGATTTGCTGAAGAATCTGCGACAACAAATTTCGTCTGTAACAGAAATCGCTCTTTTCTAGCACTGCAAGGCTATACAGGGTATCCACCAGCTTGAAAAATCTGTTCGGCGGTTAAATTTAATTCGGGGAAAAACAGAATAAACCTCAATCCAATCAGAATTCGACAGTCATGTGAGAAATAGTGAAGATAAGTTAAATAATTTTGAAAGATTAACAGTTTTTTTAGAACCTGATGTTGCAGAAATTTTTCCCAATTCAGAAGCAGTAAATGAAGCTCTACGTTTTCTAATTAGAGTTACGAGTAAAAATCGTTTTTTAAACTGTGATGAGATTTAATTTAGTCTAGCAATATGGTTTTACATATAGTTAATCCCTGCATAACCAGGTTAGCAGTATTAAAAATGCTATCTTAAAGGCAAAGGTCATTTGCTCAATTTTTGAGGAAAACGCTATGACTACAACGCTCATAGAGGCTAATTCTATCGAGTCATTGCTAGGTAAAGAGGCTGAAGACCTGCTTACCCATAAAGCAAAAGTTTCTCAGGATTTACTACATTTACCAAGCCCAGACTTTGTAGATCGAATCTGGCTTAACAGCGATCGCAACCCTCAAGTCTTGCGTAATCTCCAGTTACTTTATTCTACTGGTCGTCTGGCAAACACAGGTTATTTGTCTATTTTACCAGTAGACCAAGGGATTGAACACTCAGCAGGTGCGTCTTTTGCGCCCAATCCGATTTACTTTGACCCAGAAAATATTGTCAAGCTAGCGATCGCCGCAGGTTGCAATGCTGTTGCTACCACTTTGGGAACATTAGGTATAGTTTCGCGCAAATATGCCCACAAAATTCCCTTTATTGCCAAAATCAATCACAACGAATTGCTGACTTTCCCCAATCAATTTGACCAGGTATTGTTTGCTGATGTCGAACAAGCTTGGAATTTAGGGGCGGCGGCGGTAGGTGCGACAATTTACTTTGGTTCAGACCAGTCTACCAGGCAAATTCAGGAAATCAGCAAAGCTTTTAAACGCGCTCATGAACTGGGGATGGTGACAATTTTGTGGTGTTATCTGCGGAATAACGCTTTTAAACAAGATAAAGATTACCACCTTGCGGCTGACCTCACCGGACAGGCAAATCATTTGGGTGTAACCATTGAAGCCGACATCATCAAACAAAAGTTACCCGAAAATAACAATGGTTACGGTGCAGTTGCCAAAGCTACTGGTAAGAGTTACGGCAAAACTGATGAGCGCGTTTACACAGAATTGACAACCGATCACCCAATTGATTTAACTCGTTACCAAGTGTTGAATTGCTACTCTGGGCGTGTGGGGCTGATTAATTCTGGTGGCGCGACTGGGAAAAATGACTTCGCCGAAGCAGTTCGCACTGCTGTAATTAACAAACGCGCTGGTGGTTCAGGATTAATTTCTGGGCGGAAGACCTTCCAGCGTCCCTTTGAGGAAGGTGTGAAGCTATTTCACACCATTCAAGATGTTTATTTGTCGCCGGATGTGACGATAGCTTAGGGATTAGGAAAGGGAATAGGGTACAGGTTACAGGTTACAGATTATTCCCTGTCACCTGTCACCTAATCCCCCATTGCTATCTAACATTTCTCAGTAAGAAATCTGGCTGACCACAACTTTTTTGCGATCGCTTCAAAATCTCCGCGCTACAAATACCAGGTTCACCGTTTTTGGAATAACAAAAGAAGACTTCTTTCAAAAATCTTCCCGAACCCGAACAAAAAGGTGCTATGCCATCAGCAGTAATTTTATTATTAGTACTCACAAATAAATTTTTAAAATTTGTAATTGTGGTACGCACGGGTTTATCAGGACGATTATAAGCTGCGGGAACAGCGATCGCATCTTTTAACTTTTTACTCAATGCCAAGTATTCCGCAGGAGTTTTCCCCGAACAAGTCCCATGTTTTTCCCATTCATGATCGGGAAGTTTAGCACTAGGAAACAAATTCGGAAACCGCCGCTTTACGTCCGACGGTAATTTTTGCGTGGAACAATTAGCAGGATAACCAGTTTGGTATTGTGGCCACAAACCATGTAATACAAAACCAAGTTTTCTTCCAGATCCGCACTGTTGCGGATCACGAGTGCCATTGGCCGCACAATAATCTGGCGACCAAGAAAGTGTCAGTACATAAAAATCAAATTTACCCGGAGTACCGCGATTTTGAGCAATGGCAGCATTAGGTATAAAAAGACTAGTAATTAACAGAGAAGATGCAATAAAAAGTTGCTTTATCTGCATATAAACAGCTAGTTTCCTTAAAATTAAAGTTATATACAATACATTGTTAAGAGTCAAGAATCAAACTGCTTTGCGGAGTCATTTGTCATTTGTCATTTGTCATTGGTCATTGGTCATTAGTCCTTGGTCATTAGTCCTTTGTCATTTGTCATTGGGCATTGGGAATGGAGTGGAGTATTGGTTATTAATTCTTCTCCCCCTGCCTCCCCTGCTTCCCCTGCTCTCCCTGCTCCCTCATCTCCCCAAGGAATTCAGAAAAAGCAAATCTTGGTAGAGATTCTGGGATATCCTTAGATAAGTGAAAGATTTGCCAAAAAATAGTAAGAATGAAGCTGGCAGCAAGAGTAAGTCAGGTAACACCTTCATTAACCTTAGCGATCGCAGCCAAGGCTAAGGCACTGAAGGCAGAAGGAATAGATGTTTGTAGTTTTAGCGCTGGAGAACCAGATTTTGATACCCCAGCGCATATTAAAGCCGCAGCAGTAAAAGCTTTGGATGAAGGCAAAACCAAGTATGGTGCAGCAGCCGGAGAACCAAAGTTAAGGGAAGCGATCGCCCGTAAACTTAAAACTGATAACGGTCTTGATTACAAGTCGGAGAATGTCATCGTCACCAATGGCGGTAAGCATTCTCTGTACAATTTGATGGTGGCGCTAATCGATCCAGGTGATGAGGTAATTATCCCTGCACCCTACTGGCTAAGTTACCCCGAAATGGTGACTTTGGTGGGTGGAGTTTCAGTGATTGTACCCACAGATGCCACGACTGGTTATAAAATTACTCCCGAACAACTCCGTAAAGCAATCACGCCTAAGACGAAGTTATTTATCCTCAACTCTCCATCTAATCCCACAGGGATGGTTTACACGCCAGATGAAATCAAAGCGCTGGCGCAGGTAGTAGTTGATGCAGATATCTTTGTCGTTTCTGATGAGATTTACGAAAAGATTCTCTACGACGGTGCAGAACATATCAGCATCGGTTCTCTAGGAAAGGAAATTTTTGACCGCACTTTGATCAGTAATGGGTTTGCGAAAGCTTATTCCATGACTGGGTGGCGTCTCGGTTATTTAGCGGGGCCCGTGGAAATCATTAAAGCAGCGAGTACCATCCAAGGGCATAGTACATCTAATGTATGTACCTTTGCCCAATATGGTGCGATCGCGGCTTTAGAAAGTTCTCAAGATTGTGTCGAAGAAATGCGCCAAGCCTTCGCTAAACGGCGACAGGTAATGCTAGACAGACTCAACGCCATTCCTGGATTGAGTACCGCAAAACCAGATGGTGCTTTTTATCTGTTCCCTGATATCAGCAAAACTGGTCTAAAATCTCTAGAATTTTGTGACGCTTTGCTAGAAAAACATCAAGTTGCAGTCATTCCCGGAATTGCCTTTGGCGCGGATAACAACATTCGCCTTTCCTACGCCACAGATATGGCGACGATTGAAAAGGGAATGGATAGATTGGAGAAATTTGTCAAGTCTCGGATTTAATTAGTTGTCATTTGTCATTTGTGAGGAGAATTTACCAACTCTCCAACTTTTTAACTCCACCTTTTCGACTGAGGAACAGGTGGAGTTAATTTTTAAGCTTGAAGTTAGAAATTCCAATGTCAAAGTTCTGAGTTTCAAAGCTGAAGTGAGGTGCACCCGTATTATGTCCGCATAATAATTAGTTATGATTCAATACAGTTTAGATAAGACCAAAACACTTGTAGAGACGGCGATTTATCGCGTCTCAAAAACCCACGATTTTGTACAAGTAGCGCTTAACCCAAGCGTATTGAGTGATTCCCACAGTCATTGCATCCCACACGCCAGATGCTCCACTTAGGGAGACTCCAAGACAAAAACTGAAGTTTCTCAGCTATGGCTTAAGGTGGTAAAACAATTGTTATTAGATGATTGTATAGCGGCTCCCATTCAGATGCAGTACAACGTTAAATCGCTTGGTGTAGGGGCACGGCATGCCGTGCCCCTACGGGTGTACCTCACGTCAACGATAACCGCTATATCTACTGTCATGCTCAAACATATATCTGCGATCGCATTTGTCTTAATTTTAATTTTGGGGTTTGCATCTCCAGTTCAAGCTGCAACTCCCCGTTCAACTTGGGTGGAAAATGAAATTTACCAATACAATCATCCCTTTGCTTCTCAATTGCCTGAAGAACTGAAAACGAAGATGCAAAAAATGAAAGATAAAGGTAGCCTCTTCGACTTTTATCGGGGGACGGCTCACATTTTTTATCGTGATATGCAGACCTTGCCAAGTTCAGGATTTGTGAATTCTTCAACCTCAGCCATCTGGTTAGGAGGAGATATGCATCTGCAAAATCTTGGGGTAATAAGAGATAGCAACGACAATAATGTTTTTGACACCACTGATTTTGATGAAGGCTATCTTGGCCCATACGTTTGGGACTTACGACGGATGGCAGTTTCTATTCTGTTGGTAGCTCAAAAGAACGGTCTTAGCTCAACTGATGCTCAGGATATTGTCCGCAATTTTTTGGATGCTTACCTCAACAAGATGAGCGACTTTAAGGGAACCAATGATGAACTGTCATACCGTTTAGAATCTAGCAATACGAACGGTGTGGTCAAAGATTTGATTCAAAAGGCATCAGATAAGAATCGTTCTAGCTTGCTAAAGAAGTACACAGAGTCAAATAATGCCGGCAATCAAGTTTTCAAAACAACCTTGCCGGAACTTCAATCTGTATCTAGCAGCACCTATTCAGATATTGCTGAGGCTATGAGCAGCTACATCGCCTCAATTCCTAGCAGTAAGCGCTACAACAATAGTTATTACACCCTCAAAGACATTCGACTCAAATTAGGTTCAGGCACTGGTAGTCTTGGTAAGTACCGATATTACTTGCTGATTGAGGGGCCAAGTTCAGCAACCGACGACGATCGCATTTTGGAGATGAAACAGGAAGGTAATAGCGCAGTTGCGATCGCAGTTCCAGGTCTGCTACCAAGTTCAGTCTACGGAAACCAAGAAGGGGCAAGGGTGACAATCGCCACGAAAGCGATGCTCTCCAATACTGATCCCTTGCTAGGCTACACTACGGTCAATAGCATTCCTTTTATGGTGCGTGAAAAATCACCCTACCAAGTGGACTTTGATTATACCTTGCTAACCACTAAGTCAAAATTCATGGATGCAATGGGATATGCAGGGAAGATCGTTGCTAAGAACCATGCAATCTCTGATCAAGACTACAATGCTGCGATTATTCCCGTCAGCGTTGACAAAGAAGTGACTGATATTGTGAGCGGTAAGAAGGCTGTATTCAAAGACGAAATTGTTAACTTTGCGGTGGACTATGCAACTCAAGTCGAGTATGACTACACGAGTTTTGTCAATGCTTATAAGCAAAATGTGAAACTTTACTAAAACATTGATTCAGTATTAGGACTTACGCAAACAATAGCCGAAACCCTGATTTAACAGTAGGGGCAATTCATGTAGACGCATTCGCGGAGCGTCTCCAAGAGTTGCGGCTTCCCGAAGGGTATTGCCCCTACCACGCGTAGTTTTGCGTCAGTCCTAAGTATTTAGAGATCCTTTAGGATAAAAACTTAAAATTTGATGGGCGGAAATCCCTAAGACTAGCTCTTAGACATTAGCAATGCAAAATTCTCTAGGGTTGAAATGTAGACACTACAATGCTTTTCAGCAAAGTAGCACTATTTAACAAACATTTCGGCTCAATCCCTTAACGATGCAGAATTTTTCATTTTACTGATAGTACTTTCTGTCTCTATCTAGCCTACATACCTAATAAGTCAATTTAATATCAAGCTAATACAAGCAAAAGATTTTAGGTGCAATTACTGATACTTCATAGCACCTTAGCATAATTTATGCAAGCGAAAAGCCTATGAACATGGCTACGGAAATATACTGAATAATTTAAGAAAATTTATTATTTACCTGCTCACGTCTCAGGAAATATACGCTCACAATCATTAACTAATATAGATATCCTTTTTTATTAGAGTTAATTCGCCCTCAAAGTTAAGAAACTTGGTATCAGTTACTAGGACTATGACCAGTAGTGGGGCTGCTATTCACCTTTCATGGGAAGGCATGAAATCCTAACGGCACTAACACTGCGTCTCGTAGAGAAAAGAAGACAGCCGGTAGAGAGCGACTATTACCGATCTACAGCGCTGGCTCAACGTTTTTACCACTTTAGTCAGCAGCTACTTTTTCAACTAGGAAAGTAAAAAATGGAATGGGCTATTTACAAAAAGAATACGGGCAGTTTTGTAATAGCAGTCGCAATTATGACTGGTGTTGGCGTAGTCTCGTGTCTTAGTTTGCTTCAGTATAGAGAAAATGCTCAATGGGTAACACATACACGCGAGGTGCTTGAAAAGACAAAAGAAGTAATGTCACAGATCAAAGATGCAGAGACTGGACAACGGGGCTATCTTCTCACAGGCAAAGAACGGTATCTGGAACCGTATCGCACTGCAACTGGCGAGATTGCTCAGAAACTGAAGGCTCTGCGCCAATTGACTGTGGATAACCCCAGTCAACAGCAACGGCTCGATCGCCTTGAACCCCTGATTGCCAAAAAACTGGTTTTGATTGAACAGGCGATTAATGCTAGAAGCAAAAATTTAGAGTCCGCACTGCAAATAGTTCAGACAGATCAGGGTCAGCAGATCATGGAGGACATCCGAATACTTACTACAGCTATGGAGAACGAAGAAAATGAGTTATTGAAACAGCGTTCAATAGAGGCGAAAGCTAGCGCTCATCAAACAACTTTGCTAACTATTTTTGGCAGCATTATCGCTTCTGTTATCGTCGCTTTAGCAGCCACGATCACCAATCAGGAACTCGTCAAACGCAAGCGGATGGAAAATTCTCTGCAAAAAGCTCGCGATGAGTTAGAAATAGAGGTTAACAAACGGACTGCCGAACTGAGAAACACTAACGAAGAATTGCAAACTGAAATTAATGAGCGCAAAAGGGCAGAGTCAGAGATTTTGCGCCTGAACGTCCAGCTTGAGCAGCGAGTCGCCGAACGCACAGCACAACTCGAAGCCACTAACAAAGAGATGGAAGCATTTAGTTATTCTGTGTCTCACGATCTGCGGGCCCCCTTGCGGAGTATTGACGGCTTTAGCCAAGCACTACTAGAAGATTATGCTGACAAGCTGGACGCACCAGGTCAAAACTATCTCCAACGAGTGCGTGCAGCCACCCAGCGAATGGCACAACTGATCGACGATTTACTGAACCTGTCACGGCTGACGCGCAGTGAGATGCGTTGCGAAAAGGTTGATCTAAGCGCACTAGTAGAGGCGATCGCTACAGAGTTGCACAAAACACAGCCAGAACGCCAAGTAGAGTTTGCGATCGCGCCGGGATTGGTTACTAATGGTGATGCTCATCTGTTACGGTACGGATCGTGCTAGAAAACCTGCTGGGTAATGCGTGGAAGTTTACAGGAAAACATCAAAAAGCACAGATAGAATTTGGATTTTTACAGCAAGATGACACCCATGTGTATTTTGTCCGTGATGACGGCACAGGCTTCGATATGGCCTATGTTGAGAAACTCTTCGGTGCTTTTCAGCGCTTGCATGCCATGACTGAGTTTGAAGGTACTGGCATCGGACTAGCTACTGTGCAGCGAATTGTTCACCGTCATGGTGGCCGTGTCTGGGCTGAAAGTGCAGTGGAACAAGGCGCAACATTTTACTTCACCCTTTAACTACCTTTAACTATAGGAAAATATAAAACAAGATGATTTTACTAGTAGAAGACAATCCTGACGATGAAGCGCTAACCTTACGTGCACTCAAGAAAAACAATATTATGAACGAGGTGGTGGTAGCACGCGATGGAGTGCAAGCCCTAGATTATCTCTTTGGTAAAGGTGTTTACGCCGATCGCGACATGAGTCTTATGCCCCATCTCATCCTCCTAGATTTGAAACTGCCTAAAATGGATGGTCTGGAAGTTTTGCGACAGTTGCGAACCGACGACAGAACAAAAATCCTTCCCGTGGTCATTCTCACTTCATCCAAAGAGGAGCAAGACTTAATCAACGGTTACAGCTTAGGTGCCAACAGCTATGTTCGGAAACCAGTAGACTTTTCCCAATTCAGTGAAGCAGTGCGACAACTAGGATTGTACTGGTTTGTCTTAAACGAATCACCACCAAGGATATAGCTTATACCAATCCTCCAAAATCAGGTTATAGATGCAAGGCTGACTTTCTTAATTACGAATTATATGGGTATACCTCTGCGCGTATTACTTGTTGAGGATTCAGAAGACGACGCTTTGTTGCTGCTGCGTGAATTGCAACGTTTCGATTTTCAAGCTACAGAATTATTAGGTCTACGATTAGTAAAAGGTCTAACACATCAGCTACAAGGCAATATCGATTTTAGTAGCAATAACGGAGCAAAGTATAAAATTATATTTCCGACGAAAAACTTGTAAGTTTATAAGTTAAATAAAAACATGAACCCAGTAAATATATTAGTTGTTGAAGATGAATTCATCGTGGCAATGGATATACAAAATCGGCTCAGAAAATTTGGATACACTGTTATTGGGCTTGTCGATTCTGGAGAAGAAGCAATTAAAAAAGCAGCAAATGATTCTTTAGATTTAGTTCTAATGGATATTCATCTCAAAGGAAATATGGACGGTGTGGAGGCCGCTCAGATCATTAATAATCTTTTTAAGATTCCAGTCATATATCTTACTGCTAATGCAGACGAATCAACATTGAATCGAGCAAAGATGACAGAGCCGTTTGGCTACATTATCAAGCCCTTCAAAGAAAAAGAATTAAAGTTCACGATTGAAATTACCCTTTCTAAACATCAGACGGAAAAAAAATTAAAACAGAATGAACAATGGTTGACTACTGTACTTAAAAGCATTGGAGATGCTGTGATTACTAGCGACGAATCGGGAACTGTAACTTTTATGAATCCTATTGCGGAGGAACTGACGGGCTGGAATTATTCAGATGCATTTGGTAAAGAAACAACAGAAGTATTCAATATTGCTCATAAAGAAACTCGGATAATAATTGAAAGTCCTATAACGCAAGTCCTTCAGTCTGGCGCTACTGTCGGTTTACCAGAACAAACGATACTTATTACTAGAAACGGTACAGAAATACCAATCGATGATAGTATTGCAGCGATTAAAGATGATAACGGTAACATCACGGGTGCAGTTTTGGTCTTTCAGGATATCACCGAGCGAAAGCAAATTCTGGAGGCACTAGCGCGTCGGCAGCAAGAATTCAAAGCACTAGTTGAAAATGCACCTGATATTATTTCCAGATTTAACCCTCAATTACGCTATGTTTACGTTAATCCAGCTATTGAAAAGGTTACAGGAATATCAGCCGAAACATTTATCGGCAAAACAAATATAGAGTTAAATCTACCAGAAGAATTTTGCTGGATATGCGATCGCAAGCTTCAGCAAGTTTTTCAAACTAAGCAAGAAACCGAGTTTGAATGCAGTTTAGCGATCGCTTGGGAAACAAAATATTACCATACCCGCCTTGTCCCTGAATTAGCTAGCGATGGTTTAGTATATTTTGTCTTAAGTATTTCTCGCAACATTACTGCTTTAAAACTTGCAGAGGCGCAATTAATTCATGATGCCTTTCACGATATACTAACTGGTCTGCCAAACCGCGCCTTATTTATGGAACTGCTAGAGCGGGCGCTTATGCTGGCAAAACGCCGTGCAGACTACACATTTGCTGTTCTATTTCTAGACCTAGATCGCTTCAAAGTTGTCAACGACAGTCTCGGCTATACAATTGGCAATCAACTACTAACTGCCCTTGCTCGCAGATTAGAGAATTGCCTGCGCTCTGGAGACACAGTTGCCCGTTTAGGAGGAGATGAGTTTACAATTTTGCTTGATGATCTTAACAACATCAATGACGTAACAAGCGTAGTAGACCGGATATACGAAGCTCTGACATCTGCGTTCCAACTCAGTGGGTACGAGGTATTTACCACCGTCAGCATTGGCATTGCCCTGAGCAAGGGTAGTTACAACCTACCGGAAGAACTCTTGCGCGATGCTGACATTGCAATGTATCGCGCTAAGGCATTGGGTAAGGCACGCTATGAGATATTTGACTCAACCATGTACACCCAAGTAACGCAGCTATTAGAGTTAGAGATGGATCTACGACGGGCAGTTGAACGCCAGGAGTTTCAGGTTTACTACCAGCCAATTGTTTTATTAGAAACTTACAAAATTATTGGCTTCGAGGCTCTCGTTCGCTGGCAGCACCCGCAACACGGATTAATTTCTCCAGACAACTTTATTCCCCTGGCAGAAGAAACTGGGTTGATTATCCCTATTGGTTATTGGGTACTAGGTGAAGCTTGTCGTCAGATGCGTGCTTGGCAAATACAATTTCCTACTAACCCACCCTTAACAATCAGTGTAAATCTTTCCACTAAACAGTTTTCACAACCTGGACTGATTGAGCAAATTAACCAAATTATGCAAGAGACTGGTTTGGAAGCTGGCAGTTTAAAGCTGGAGATTACCGAAAGTGTACTAATGGAAAATATTCAATTAGCAACTTTTATGCTTTTGCAACTGCAACAGATGAATATCCAATTACACTTAGATGATTTTGGCATCGGCTATTCATCCTTGAGTTACCTGCACCGCTTTCCAAGTAATGCTTTGAAGATTGATCGTTCCTTTATTAGTAAGATTGGTGCTAATGGAGAAAACTTAGAGATTGTTCAAGCGATCGTCACTCTAGCCCAGAGTCTAAATATAGATGTAATAGCAGAGGGCGTAGAAACACTGGAGCAACTGACACAAATTACAGCCATGAAATGCAAATATGCACAGGGATATCTTTTCTCCCAACCCCTGGATAGCAAATCGGTAGAAACATTAATTGTGTATGGCATTTAACCTAGATGCTAGCTAGTCTTTAGCTTAGTGTAATATCATGTCCGGGTAATTAGTTGTCATTGCGTTCGTCCTTGGCGTTCCCGCAGGGTACGAAGTGAAGCAATCGCATAGACATTGGGATTGCTTCACTTCGTTCGCAATGACGTTTTATAAGTGTTTAACCGGACTTGATATAACTAACCCGACAAAAGCTCGGTATTACAACTAATTCAGAACCGCTATAGTTAACTTGTGTTGTTAACCAAATTTTGGGAGGCGCAGCTAAACTTACCCTCAAAAAGCATCAAGCTTTAAGAAAGCTGCGAAAACTAATGACTGATGACTTTTTCAGTAACAAAAAGCTAATTTTTGACTTATGGGCATCAAGTTATGATTGGCTCTTTCCTTCAGTGTTTTATCGAGCCATTCACAAACGGTTGCTGGAGTATGTCGATTTACCAAAGCCAGCAAATGTACTTGATATCGGCTGTGGTACTGGACGCTTACTTGAGCGCCTTGCTACTCAGTTCCCTGATCTGCAAGGCACCGGATTAGATTTATCTGCTAATATGTTGCGGGTAGCAAGACAGAGCAACAGCCACCGTCCACGTTTAATTTATATCGAAGGTAAAGCTGAGTCTCTTCCCTTTGCTGATGGTCAATTTGATGCTGTTTTCAGCACTATCAGCTTCTTACACTATTTGGAACCTAAACAGGTGGTTAGTGAGATAGCACGGGTACTTTCTCCTGGTGGACGCTTTTATTTGGTTGACATTACTTCCAAAAAAGAGGCAGAACCTCAACTATTGCCAATCTCTCCCCGTGGAATTAGACTCTACAGCCCTAATCAACGCCAACTTCTTGGCTCTTCTGCTGGGCTATTGTGTTTAAATCACCACTATTTACTAGGGCCTGTCTTACTAACGATTTTTGCTAAACCTCCGATTTGATTTTGCGTGGTACTCAAAGTAATAATAGCAATCCGACAAGTTTTTTTTAGATATGAGGTTGTTATGAGTCATATTGAACGAGTTGCGATCGTTGGAGGAAACCACGGTAATGAGTTAACAGGAGTACATCTAGTCAAAAAGTTTCAGCAATATCCTAATTTAATCAACAGAGCAAGTTTTGAAACTCTGGCATTACTTGGCAATCTCAAAGCTATTGAAGAAGGCAAACGATACATTGATAAAGATTTAAATCGTTGCTTCACTAATCAAGGCTTAGAAAACCTCCAACTCTCAAGTTATGAAGATACGCGGGCAAAAGCAATTCAACAGATATTGCAACCACAAAATCAGCCATTTGTGGATGTAATTATTGATTTACATAGCACAACTGCCAACATGGGGTTAAGTCTGATTTTTTGTAATTTGCATCCTTTCTTGCTTAAGTTAGGCGCTTATTTAACTTCTATCAATCCAATGGTAAAGGTTTTTGTTAATCAACAATCTAGAGAAGGTGGATTTCTCCGTTCTTTGTGTGAATTGGGTTTTGTTATAGAAGTTGGCGCTGTGGCTCAAAATATTTTAAACGCCGAATTATTTCAGCAAACAGAGCAGCTTATTTATGCAATTTTAGACTATTTTGAAGGGTACAAACAGGGGAAAATTCCCCAGAAAAACAGCACGCTTACACTCTATCAATACATTAAAACTATTGATTATCCTAGAAGTGATGGTGGGGAGATTCAAGCCATGATTCATCCCCAGCTTCAATTTAGAGATTATGAACCTCTGAATCCAGGCGATCCAATGTTTCTGACTTTTGAAGGAAAAGATATTTTCTATGAGGGAGCGTCTACTGTTTATCCTATTTTTATTAATGAAGCAGCTTACTATGAGAAAGGAATTGCGATGTACCTAAGTGAAAAGCAGCAAGAGGTAGTTTAATTGATTTGCCCTTCTAACCAAGATTGCAAATCAGCCAAACTCGTAAAATCTAACACTGCTTCGCTCAAATCTTCCAGAACAGGTAGGGGGAAACCAGCAATTGAGGAGCGCATTTCTTTAGAGAGTTCTCCAAACCGCTTAGTCAAAAGTCGAAGAATGAGGTTAGCAGCCTCTTCTCGTCGCCCTTCCTCTCGCCCTTCCTCTCGCCCTTCCTCTCGCCCTTCCTCTCGTCCTTCTTCCTTAATTTCGCGGTAAACCCTCGTTTCCTTGAGCGTGATTCCTAACATAGACTCTACCTCCGTTCGGCTTAATTGTTCAAACCTGTACACCATTATCGTCGTCACTAATTCCATTATGACGCTACTTGATGGTTGAGGTTGTTCTTGCCGCGATCGCTCAAGTAAATATCTAGCTTCTTGTGGTGCTTGTTCTTCTTCCACAGTAGTTAACACCATTAGCGCTAACCATAAAGGTAATTGGCGAATATCCCCCAATTCATCCAAATAGACTCGATGTACTTGTCCACCGTTCAGCAATGAACGATGGGGATTAATATCGCTTTGTTCTACACTACGATATGGGTAAATTATCACAGCTTGCCAGTCACTAAATCTGATCCGGTTGCGATAGAAATATAGTGAAGATTCTGCAAATACTCTTTCGTAAAGCTGTTCATCCTTTTGAAACTGTACTTCACAGAAATATACAACACCTGCACCTTCATTTTCTGGTGGAAGAAACACCCCGTCTATCTCAAATTTAGGTTCTTTGACAGCTACGGAATCAAATTTATAAGCGTCTGCATTTGTGGGCGGATTTGTCAACAATTCAAATAGCAAAGAGGGAGATTGTTGAAAGAGTTTGTAAAAAATCGAGTCTCGACGCATGAAGCATTATGCTTGATTTAATTATTCAACCTGCGATACATTTAATCACATATTTTCCTACATATAGCAATCTAAATCATTCGTAAAAGTTAGATACCCGACTTTTCAAAGAAGTTGGGTATCTAGACACGGCGGATTTTTACAAATCAGATAGGATTGCTATAGTTATTCCCTAAACCTGATGATAAATCTTTAAGCGGATACGATATTAAATACTCACCCCGCCAGCCGATACATAATTACTTTTCCTTTCCAATTTTCTTCCACAAATACCAAATGTTCACCATTGGAACGCCGAAAAGCTCGAATACCATAAGGTATATCAATCCAGCCACTTTCGCTGCCAACTTCTGGGCCTGGTTTTAACTGTTGTACTTGCACTCCCGTCGTGGCATTGTAGACATATACCTCTGCGGTTTTAACTGTCACGGCAAATACATAGTCTCCTGCGACACTGATGGCTGCTGTAGACACTTCGCGTTTGCCAGTGGTGTCGTAGGGAATCAGAATTCGCCACTTGGGAGTACGATTTCCTTTACTCCAATTGTCAAAACGGGCAATCTCAGATCCAGCAACTCCAGCATCATCACCGAATGCAGGGTGATCTACCGTAAAGCCTGACAAATACATGGTGTCTATTTCAGGGAAATATTCAATCCGCCGCAAGTCGTTAAATATGTTGGGAGTAGTTTGCTTTTCTATCGAACTATAGCTGTAGATGGGGTTGCCTTTAGAATCTATTCCCTGTAAAGGATAGTGGCGAATGCCATCTTCGGTTCGCAAAGCTTTCCAAACATCTCCTTTGCTGTCTACCCACCAGCCGCCGATATAGGGATAATCTTTGCTGGTATCATATTCGTCCTTTTCAAATTTGCCATTACCGTTGCGATCGCGCCAGATCCATTCGCCTTGTTTTGGTTGATGCGGTGGCCAATTTCCGGTGAGAAAGGGTTTATCTGCGCTATTTGTACCGACAAACATTCCGGCTGGGATAGCAACTTTACCATCCGTGTCTGGATTAAACCGATATATTTGCAGAAAGCTGTTATACATATCTGTGAGGAACAAAAACGGCTTTCCTTGGATGCGGCGAACAAAGGTTCCATCTGGCGATGTATGCAGACGTGGATCTTGAGGATATTTGAAACCATTTAAGGTATAGGCTTTGTAAGTCCATTGCTTACCCGCAGCCTTACTGTAGTCCATCAGATAGTGTTCTTGTTTGGTGAATAAATCTACACCATCAGTTTTAGGATCGGCATCTGCATTATCGACGAATATCAATCCTAGCGATCGCCACATTAGTTTTCCCGATGGCGAAAATTTCCGCAAATCTGTTCCTGATTTGTTGAAACCATTGCTATTTATATAGATATTGCCAGAAGCATCTGTACCAACTCCGGTAAGTCCGTAAAGTTTCAAATCTCGAACTTCACCAGCAACACCTGCATAGATACCGCCTTTACAGCCGAAACTACCTGTTTGTACTGGCTGATCTTTGATGTCATAAATCAACATCTGCTGACGCGGCCCATTTTCTGCCACTAACAGCTTACCTTGATGATTAATTGCGATCGCAGTTGGTTCAACAATATCTGCAATCTCTTGGGGCAATTGCTTTCCACTCTGGGAATAATGTAAAATTTTCGCAGGCTTACCACCATTTTTACTTTGAATAATCCACAGATTTTTTTGTGGATCAATAGTTATTGCTCCCGGATTAGTAACGGTAAAGCTGCGGAGTTCCTTCATCGTATCAGTATCATAAACACGAATCCGGTTAGCAGCAGAATCACTCACATATAACTCGCTTCCCAAAGTTGCTAATCCAGTCACTTCACTTTTAGTACTGGTAATCAACATACTTTTATCCCAGCCACGCCCATTAGGAAACGGTGCAGGTTTTCCTGTCAAGTCATAGCGTCTAACGGAATACCAAGTTGTTCCTTCTGGTGGGTAATCTTCTTTTGTATTGCCTCTCGAACCTTGAGTCATGGCAATGTAAATATATTTACTATTTGCTGTTACAGCTTTGCCACCACCACGACTCCAACCGTGAGTATCTTCAAGGGCACCAATAATTTTGGCATCTTTATATATTCCTGCTTCTGTTCCCGCCTCATCCCAATGGCTGTTGGTATAAACTGTGCCATCAGAGGCAACATACATTGCTTCAATATTGTTTTGTATCCGCAGATTTCCACGGCCAATAGTATTACCTATCCAAGATGTTTTATAGGTAAACGTAGGTGTTCCAGTTGTCGCCCAGTCTGTTGTAATGCCAATGGTAGTAACAATGACTCCAACAGTCAGACTGAGTAAAAAATTAAAAGTTTTACTTCTTTGTAAATATCTAGGTTTAGATAATTTTTTGATGTGCTGATTAAGCTTGTGACGGAGTTTTTCTAACTTCGTCAGTAATTTATTTATCATATATTTTTTCAGCTTTTAATTATTTATATACAATCAGTGTTTATGAAATCCGTACAAAAATATAACTATTTTTAACTGGGTAATATATAGATTGTGTAAGGATATCGCATCTAAAAAATTTGAATTAATCATTAATATTTATTCTTCGTATTATTTTTTACTTTTTTACAAGTAAAAATGGTAAATATTAATACAAAAATATTTGATATTAATTTATTCTAAGTGGTTTTTCCTTTCCCTATATACTTCTGACCTTCTTTGACTTGCAGGTATCATATATGCCGTAGTCGGTATTCTCTAGTTAAGAAAAATACAGACTTTAATTCCTTGTTGACGTTGGCATATAAATAGTTTATAAATTGGTGTTCTATAAAAAATATCATTGGTAATGTGGATTTGTAAGTTATTGAGATTTAGGTTTTCATAAAACAAGCTGTAGAAAAACATATCCATCTTTCTATCTTCATCGGAAGCGTGAAATTTTAATATTGTTATTCAAAAATGCTCAAAAAATTATAGGACACATATTAATGGAAAGTAAAAAAAATAATTTGGATTCATCCTCTGCATCTATTCTCACTCTGGGATTAGGCTGGTTTCCCAAAAGTCCTGGAGGATTAGAAAGGTATATTTATGAACTAACTCATAAATTAGCAGCAAATAAAGACCAGGTTGAATTATGTGGGGTTGGTCTACCAGACGATGAGATAAATTCAACCATTAAGCTGACTAACTTAGCTTCTGTTGATAGTCCTATTTGGCAAAGATTATGGTCGATTCGCAGTAATTTTCAGAAAACAAGAATAAGTAAACCAGATGCTATTAATTTGCACTTTGCATTATATAGCTTTCCTATTTTAGATATTTTGCCAAAGGGAGTACCAGTTACTTTTAACTTTCATGGCCCTTGGGCTTCTGAGAGTCAGCAAGAGGTTGTTAATAAAAATCTTAGTCTTTTGATTAAGCACTGGCTAATAGAACAAAACACTTATAATCGCTGCGATCGCTTCATTGTTTTGAGCAAAGCATTTGGTAAAGTTCTACATGATAAATATCAAGTACCGTGGAGCAAAATTAATATTATTCCTGGTGGAGTTGATATTAACTGGTTTCAGCCAAATTTATCACCCCAGGAGGCTTGTGCAAAGCTAGGCTGGCCAACTAATCGCCGGATAATATTTACATCTCGCCGCTTAGTACATCGAACCGGAGTTGACAAATTATTGCAAGCACTGGCTATAATTAAGCCCAGAATACCAGATGTTTGGCTAGCGATCGCAGGTCGTGGTCACATTCAAGCTGCACTACAACAACAGGCTACAGAACTAGGACTAGAGGACAACGTTAAATTTTTAGGTTTTCTACCTGATGAGCAATTACCTATAGCTTACCAAGCTGCTGAGTTAACTATTATGCCTAGTCAATCTTTTGAAGGATTTGGATTAGTAATAGTCGAGTCTTTAGCTTGTGGTACCCCTGTTTTGTGTACCCCTGTGGGTGGAATGCCAGAAATTTTATCAGAATTTTCACCAGATTTAATTACGACTTCAACCGAAGCCTCAGCTATTGCTGAAAAATTAGAGCAATTGCTTTTGGGAAATATCCCCATACCATCACGATCAGCCTGTCGCCAATATGCAACGACACACTACGACTGGAATCAAATTGCCCAACAAGTACGCAATATTTTATTAGCTTAAAGAAATGAATTTAATAAATATTAGGGGCACTACGTGGATAAAATTAGATAAAATAGAGGTTAAATGAAAATTTTTTTCCTAGACCAAAGTGGTAAACCAGGCGGTGCCGAATTATGTTTAATAGATATTGCTAAACCTTATGGCGATCGTGCTTTAGTAGGTTTATTTGCAGATGGCCCATTTAAAGATTTACTAAAGCAAAATCATATTCCAGTAGAAGTTCTTGCAACTCAAGCAATCCAAGTTCGCAAAGAAAGCAGTTTGGTACAAGGATTAAAGAGTTTGGGACAACTTGCACCTCTGATTACTAAGGTAGTCAAAAAAGCCCGTGAATACGATTTAATCTATGCAAATACTCAAAAAGCATTAGTTGTAGGAGCATTAGCAAGTTTTTTCAGTCGTCGCCCTCTGGTATATCATTTACATGATATTCTTTCCAAAGAACATTTCAGCCAAACTAATCTTCGCATCGCTGTTAACTTAGCTAATCGTTTTGCATCATTAGTAATTGCTAATTCCCAAGCTAGTCAAACAGCCTTTGTGCAAGCAGCAGGACGTAAAGATATCATCGAAGTTGTCTATAACGGCTTTGATCCAAAAATTTATCAAACTGATGAGTCTGAGATTAAGCAATTACAGCAACAGTTAGGATTGGAAGGAAAATTTGTAGTCGGACACTTTAGCCGTCTTGCACCTTGGAAAGGGCAGCATATTTTAATTGACGCCCTTGCCAAATGTCCGCCAGAGGTGACAGTACTTTTAGTGGGTGATGCACTGTTTGGCGAACAAGATTATGTCCAAAAATTACACCAACAAGTTGCTCAATTGGGATTAGAAAACCGCGTCAAATTTTTAGGATTTCGTTCTGATATTCCCCAGTTAATGGCAGCTTGTGACTTAGTGGCACATACCTCTACTTCTCCAGAACCCTTTGGTAGAGTGATTGTTGAGGCGATGCTATGTGGAAAACCTGTAGTTGCAGCAAAAGCTGGTGGCGCAACGGAATTAGTAGAACATGGACTTAATGGTTTTCTAGCAACACCAGGAGAACCCCAGGAACTTGCACAAGTGATTATCACCTGTCTTCAGGAGACGGAAATAACTGCAACTATAGCCAATAATGCCCGGATTACTGCTAGTCGGCGTTTTGATGTTGCAATTATTAATCAGCAAATTGCCCAACTGCTGTCCCACAGATTATAGATACCTGGTTAATCTACAATCACCGATTTTGTTTGGATAACCCCAGATTCAAGTCTGGGGTTTATGGTATGATTACAAACCGACTAATTCACGGGATTCAAAATCAGAGAGTTGTTGAGCGATCGCTAATCTTGCTTCCAACTTAGCTACACTAAACTGGTTATGCAGATATTCCAAATGAGCGATCGCATTTGCTTTATCGACAGTTAATCGAATCTGAGTGTCTATTGCCTTTTGATATTCCTGATTCACAAGCAGCACTTCAAAGCGACGAGCCTTGCGTTGAGCATCATTTTTCAAATCCATCTCAAAGGCGGCGACGCGATCTGCATTGCCTTCAAATCGGTTAACTTGGTGCTGCACTGCCATCAACTGAGAATCTATTTCATTAGCCCGTTGGGCAGCTTGTGCGATCGCAGCTGGATAATGACTCAGTTGCATCATTTAATAATTTTCCTCTTAGGTCAAAAATGTAGTGTTTAAGTATAAGACCAACCCTTGAATCCATTTTCCAAAAGGCTATCACAGAGCAGTTTTACACTTAACTAAGCTTGGTGGACTCTATATATCCATTATACTAAAAATATACTGGATTAGGGGAGAAAAGGCTATGTCTGAGGTGCAAGAATAGCGATCGTTATCCACTAGTTATTTACAGCCAGGTTCCCAAATTTTAGCGAAAATGAAATTCAAATAAACTATCTGTACCTCAGCAAGTTGAAATGTGCTGTATCTTCTCTATCAAACAACTTTTTGATTTTTTGAAATTAGCTTTGCGCCATTAATTTTGCGTTATAAAATTAAGTTAGTCTATAGACTCATGATTCCGTTAGCCTTCAGGTTGAAGCCTGCGGCTAACGAAGTTAGCCTGCATAAGCAGGCTAATTATTCTCTGCTAAACTCTGCACTGTAGCTCAAGCTACTTCCCGCAGTTGTGGTTGTGACGGCACACTCACCTCTGGAAACGAAAGCGAGAGTTGTTCGGCTTGAGGTACTGCGGCTTGTTCCAAAACTTGAACTTCAATATTCACACTCACTAAATAACTACCTGTATCAGCACCAACTGCTTCAGCAATGAGTTTAGCAATGTCTGGGCGTTTGGCAGTCAAAGGATCGCGTAAAATACACCGATCCCATTCATGCTTGGCAGTCGGATTGAGGTTGAGAATGTAATGCTTCATCATCGAACTAACCCTTGAATCCATCTTCCAGAAGGTTTTCACACAGCCGTTATACATTTGCCTAGGCTTTGTGGACGCTATCCACATTATAGTATATTTGTACTATTTTGCCAAGTTAAGACTTTATCCTGCCCAGATCCTTTATAGCGGTTCTCAGTTGGGTGCAATACAACATTAATATCGCGGGGTGTAAGGGCACGGCACTGCCGTGCCCTTACGGGTGTACCTTACGCAAACGAGAAGCGCTATAAAACACTAGCAGAATGGTTTCATTCACCCTAAAGATTCCCCTGAAAATTCAGATCATGTACAAAAACCCACCAAAAACCTAACCCTCTTCTCAAGGCGAAAAAGGGGAAAATTCAAAGTATCTCTCTTTTTAAGAAAGAGAAATAGAAGAGAGGTTTTCCAGATAAGAGTGAAAGTCAGCAAGATTCCCCAATCCCTAATACCCAATTCAAATAAAATCAGCCCATAGGTAATTTCTAATAAAAACTATTGCAACTAAACTTACAAAACAACACCTAATTTTTATATAAATCGCTATATGGTAGACACCTATATTATTGACCTATTTGTAATTGGTCTACTTCTACTGATGGTCACATTAGGATCGGGATGGATTGCTCGCTTACCTCTTTCTTTTGCCCTTATCTATCTCATAGTTGGTATTTTGCTAGGCCCTTACGCCTTTGGGCTGATTCAATTACGTCGGGATGAAGTTTTTAATGCCGAAGTGCTGGAAAGAATAACAGAACTTGTAGTAATTATTTCTGTGTTTAGCTGTGGCTTAAGAATTGTTCGTCCTCTAAAGTTGGGGGTTTGGGATATTACAGTGCGATTGATTGGATTCCTGATGCCAATTTCAATTCTTGCTCTGGCTGCTGTGGGTAAATTGTTTTTAGGGATGAATTGGGGAGAAGCGATTTTATTAGGAGCAATTCTTGCACCTACCGATCCTGTATTAGCATCCGAAGTACAACTTACCGATACAAATGATCAAGATGAGTTAAGGTTTGGTTTAACTTCAGAAGGTGGGTTAAATGATGCTTTAGCTTTTCCTTTCGTTTACTTTGGTCTTCATGCATTAGAAGATGACAACTGGGGTAACTGGTTTAAACAGTGGATTGCGGTTGATTTAATATGGGCGATCGCGGCTGGCATTATTATGGGAATTGTTGTTGCTAAATCAATAGTTTGGATTGAAAAAAGAATTCAAAAACGCCGTCCTGCCGATGAGTTAATGGAAGATTTTATTGCTATCAGCACAATTTTACTAACTTATTCATTAACAGAAATGGTGAATGGCTATGGATTTTTAGCAGTATTTGTTGCTGGTTTAGTTATCCAACGCAGTTACAGGAATCCTGAAAAACCGCTAGCACAATTGGAATTTGTTGAGCAAGTTGAGAAGCTGCTGGAAGTTGGAACAATTTTACTATTGGGTTCAATATTATTATTGCAGCCAATGCTTAACTATGCTATGCAATCTTTATTAGTTATAATTTTATTATTCTTCATAATCAGACCTATAGGAGTCTGGATTAGCACAATAGGTAAACGCCCTCTAAACTCACGCCGCCGAACTTTTCATCCAGGAACTCGGTGGTTATTTGGATGGTTTGGTATTCGCGGCGTCGGCTCTTTATATTATCTTGCCTATGCGTTTGGTCATGGCTTAAAAGGTGAAGCAGCCGAACAAATTGCTTGGATAACTTACACTACTATTGTGGCATCTGTGATTATACATGGCATTAGTGCAACTCCATTAATGAAGTGGTATGAGCGCGATCTTGCTAATCAGAGAAACGCTATTCCTCGCGCCACAATAGATGAATTTGAGTAGAAGCAATTTTTGTTTGTAGGGGTCTTATGCCAAAGGCTAACGCACCTTAAATTGTTGGTGGTGCGTTACGCTAAAGCGATAACACACCCTACAATTTAATTTTATAATCCTGAATCAAAATCGGAGAGAGACTTTGAAGCTTACTCTCCAATGCTAGTAGAGAAGCGGTTGCTGGTTATGTCTATATTCCCTATTTACCTGTCACCTTTTCAATAACTTCTTTCGCTTTTTCACCAAGGCTTTCTGAGGGATTTTGTGCTTGTTCAGCCTTCAAATTCCTTTCGTAAGTCTTCTCTATAGTATTAAGATTTTTTGAATCTTTTATTGCTTGCTCATAAGCTTTTTGTCGTTCTTCTTCTTGAACGCCAACACCTGGGTCATATTCATTAGCACGATTAACCTTTTCTTCAGAATTTGGTTTATATTCTGGAGGTATTAGCTTCAATTCTTCAAGAGTAGTTGCATAACTAGCTTGCTGAACGCAAATGAATGAACCTGACAAGCTGATGAAAATCATCAAACTAATAACCAAAATGCTTGAAAATACTTGTCTTAAATTTAATACAATTTTTTGCATGGAAAAACTCTCCTATTTTCTGTTATGAGCCTCTGCTATGTATAAATAGATTCCATATTCAAGACTCACAGGCATCCTAAATGTTTAGGTACAGTTATTACTTCTACCGCAGGGTATATTAATTTTTAGTTATAGTTTAGTTATCTTAAGTTAGTGAGATTTTGACCCCAAAGATCCCTCAACCTGCCTTTTTAAGGAGGATTAGCGCTCTTTTATTACTCCGAAAAAATAAAATATTCGTAGGTTGGGTTGTAGCAAGATCCCCGTAGGGGTACGAAGTGAAACCCAACAAAATCAGAAATTGTTGGTGTTGGGTTTCGTTCCTCAACCCAACCTACGCCTAAGTTCATCAAAGTCCTTAAAATAAAGGTGGATGATTTCTATCCCACGAGAGTAATAAAAGAGCGTTAGGGAGGCTGAAGCCTTAACCTAAGCTTATTAAACTATAACCAACTGTGATTAATTTTAATTCCTCGGCTTTCCATTGCCTCTTCAAATAAATTTGTTGGTAGTGCTTCTTCTACAGCAAAAACTCCTGGTTTATTGAGTTTACCTTCTAGCAATAATTGAGCAATACTACCCGTGCCGCAACCAGAAGCCATCGCTGTATTTTCATGCACTAGAGTTGAACAATAAACGGCTGTTTTACCATTTTTTTGCCCTGTCACCTCAGAACGAACTGCTACCCCAATTCCACTAAAATTATTCGTGACATCTGTCATCAAATGGCTGACATGGGACAGAAATTCGATCATGTAACGATGCTGCATTAACCACTTGGGAAAAACGTGTGCCGCAATCCAAGTCAGGTGATTGTAAAAATCGGGAACAGAGCCAAACTTAGTAATTACAGTTTTTACTGATGGGAAAGCATGGGGCAGTGTAAAGGTTTCTGGCATATCAAACCAGTAAACGCCGCTACTTCTATATGGGGATGGAAACTCAACTACTTCCCTTTCACTGTAAGGCTTGACTGTTTCCCATTTTCCATCTATCCAAGCCTCAAAAGGATACTGCAACCCTAGAAAAGTTGTCCGCATCACTGTAATACCAGCACCACCAGAACCAGAAACTAAATAACTCAAATGGATCTTTTCTGGTTGATCAAATTGTTCAACTCCCTGACGTACCATGCTGTTAGAAATGCCAGGAAAGATGCCAGTATTAATAATTGCTGTCACACCAGCAGCAGCAGCTTGTTGATGATATTTTAGAGCTTTGCTGGTATAGGAACGGTGGTCGCTGACATCTAGATAATTAACGCCTTGAGAAATACAGGTTTCGAGAACATTCGTATCTCTGTAATGAAATGGGCCAGCACAATGGATTACTAAGTTAGAGTTTGCGATCGCATCTCGCAACTTGTCAACTTCTACCAAGTCTAATACCAAAAACTGCACTTGCCCTCCCGAAGACAGGCTGACAGCCCTCCCAAACTCCGCAGAACGTCCAGTAATTGTAATTTTTGCCTGCGTATGGGTAGCTAGATCCTGAGCGACACTGCTACCAATCCGCCCTCGTCCACCAAGAATTAAAACGCTGTCTGCCATTACTCCAGATTAGCAACACTAATACTATTTCATCAGTTTTGTGTACTGTTTGCCATCGGTTACAAGTATGACTTGCCTCTCAACCAAGGATGAGTTTTCAATTACTGCTAGTTGATAATGACAATCATTCCCCCTAAATGACTCTTTAAAGAGGCAGGAGGAAGAAAATATATTTTTTACCATCTGCTGTTCTGAGGTAAAATTCCGACATTTTAGTTAGCGCCGATTCACACTTCTTAAAATTTTCTTTATGCATAGGCTCGAAAATTATGGTAGTTGTGTAAAACAATATACTAAAATCTCTCTATATGCTTTTACATCTTTATAAGCACAGTACGGTATTTATAGCAACATAATACTGTTTTATCAGTCATTTGATCTAAGAGCATCTTAGCTCAAAGCTCTGCATCGATTAACTCCCCTTCAACTTAACTTGTTAGTAAAGCTAGTTACAGTGGAATTGAAGGAATCGTCATTATTAGTCCAGAATAACAACCGGAAACAATTAACTTTCGTCCTTACCAAGCTAATATTACTGTTCTGAATGCCGCAGGTGAAACCTAATTTAATATCTGTAGAAAATGACTAACCTGATTCTGGTTGTAGACGACGACTATTTCATGCGAGTGCATCTGGGTGAACTATTGACAGAAGCAGGATATCAGGTAGTAGAAGCAAGTAACGGTTTAGAGGCGATCGCTACCTATACTCGCCTACACCCAGATATAGTACTGTTAGATGTCATGATGCCAGTGATGGATGGGTTTGGTTGCTGCGCTCAACTGCAAGCACTCCCCGATGGCAAAGATACACCGATGTTAATGATTAGCGCTTTTGACGATCGGGCAACCGTAGAAAAAGCTTTTGCTGTGGGTGCAACTGATTTTATTACCAAGCCGATTCAATGGCCAATATTACGCCAAAGATTGCACCGTCTTCTGGAAAATCGTCGTGCTGTCCAGGAATTACGACAGGAAAGGGCACAAGCACAATTGCGCGAAGCTGAACTCACGATCGCATTAGATGCTGCTCGGATGGGCATCTGGAACTGGGATCTGCTAACGAACAAAATTACTTGTTCAGATAATCTAGAAGCCCTTTTTGGCTTAGAAAAAGGGACTTTCAATTACACATATCAAGCTTTCATCAGCTGCATTCATCCCCACGATCGCGATTTTGTCCAGCGATCGCATCAGCAAGCTATTCAGGATGGAGTCAAATATAATATCGAATTTCGAGTTGTTTTACCCGATGGCAGAATTCGCTTTTTAGCAAGCAAAGGAGTTGTCTCTCGGGATGCGTCTGGGATGGCTGGGCAAATGTCTGGGGTATACATGGACATCACCAAGCGCAAGCAAGAGGAGGAGGCGCTGGAAATTCATGCTAAACAGCAAGCGATGGTGGCAGAACTCAGTCTTATGGCCCTAGCTAGTAACGACTTAACTACACTGATGAACTCATGTGTGACAATGGTCGCCCAATGCCTCAAAGTTCAGTCTTGCAAAATTTTGGAACTACTGCCAGATAATCATAAATTACTGCTACGCGCTGGAGTCGGTTGGCAACCTGGACTTGTGGGAAAGGCGACTGTTAGCGCCGGGAGGAATTCTCAAGCTGGCTATACCCTGCTTTCCAAAGAACCGGTGATTGTTGATGACCTAAGCGCCGAAACCCGATTCAATGGGCCACCACTACTACACGACCATCAAGTAGTGAGCGGGATTAGCGTGGTGATTCATGGCAAAGAGCGTCCTTTTGGTGTATTCGGGGCACACACAACCAGACACCACACCTTCACCAAAGATGATATTTCTTTTCTCCAAGCTGTTGCCAACCTTCTGGCTACAGCCATTGAGCGCCAACGGGTGGAAGACGCACTCAAAGAAAGCGAAGAACGCTGCCAGTTAGCTGTGCAGGGCAATAATGATGGGATTTGGGACTGGAACGTTAAAAATAATCAAGTATTTTTCTCAACTCGCTGGAAGGAAATGCTTGGTTACGAAGAACATGAGATTTCCAATCATGTCGATGAATGGGTAGCACGAGTCCATCCAGATGATATTGGATTTGTGCAACAAGCGATCGCCGATCACTTTGCTAAAATTACGCCGTTTTTTATCACCGAACATCGAGTTAAGTGTAAAGATAACACCTACAAATGGATTTTGGATCGCGGTCAGGCAATGTGGGATGAAGATGGTAATGTAGTCCGGATGACAAGTTGCCATACAGATATCACTGAACGGAAATTAGCAGAAGAACAATTACGTCAGAGTGAAGAACGTTTCCAAATAGTCGCTCGTGCTACCAATGATCTTTTGTGGGACTGGGATTTGCTGACTAATGAGGTGTGGTGGAATCAAGCTTTACAAACCCTCTTTGGTTACTCGCAAGAAGAAATAACCTTTACCGCTAATTGGTGGAGTGAACACATACATCCAGATGACAGGCAGAGAATTGCCACCCAAGCCCGTGCACTTATAGATAGCGGTGAAAAATTCTGGTTAAATGAATACCGCTTTCGCCGCAGTGATGGTTCTTATGCCTACGTTTTTGATCGCGGTTATGTGGTTCATGACCAGACAGGTAAGCCAGTGCGGATGATGGGTGCGATGATGGATATTACCGAACGACAAGCCGTACTACGCGATCGCAACCGGGTACAAGCAGAATTAGAACGCCAAAATATGCGATCGCAATTGTTCGCTAATATCACCCTAAAAATTCGCCAGTCTTTACAAATCACTGAAATCCTTCAAACCTCGGTTACAGAGGTACAAAAACTACTCCTCGCCGACCGGGTTTTAATCTTGCGTCTACAGCCAACTGGCTCTTTTATAGCAGTTCAAGAAGCAGTAGTTCCGGGTTTACCTGTTGTTCTTGGCGAAGAGATTCTCGACCCTTGCTTTCGTGACAATTTCGTTGATAAGTACCGTCAAGGGCGAATTAGTTCCATTAATAATATACAAGAAGCTGATATCCAACCTTGCCACGTCGAATTGCTACAACGATTCGCCGTCAAAGCTAACCTTGTAGTCCCCATTTTCCTTAAAAATCAACTGTGGGGGCTACTAATCGCCCATCAGTGCGCCCATCCCCGCCAGTGGACTAACTGGGAAATTGAACTTTTACAACAGCTTGCAGATCAAATAGGCATTGCCTCAGCTCAGAGCCTAATCTTAGAACAAGAAACTCGGCAGAGGGAAGAACTCGCCCGTTCCAATCACGAACTGCAACAATTTGCATTTGTCGCCTCCCACGATTTGCAAGAGCCATTGCGTAAGATTACAACCTTTGGCGATCGACTCAAAACTAGCTGTGGTGACACATTAACCGAACAGGGACGTGACTATCTAGAACGAATGCAAAATGCTGCATCGAGAATGCAGACATTAATTGAAGACTTATTGACACTTTCACGAGTTACTACCAGAGCGCAGCCTTTTGTATCAGTAAATCTGGCAAAGATTGCTCAAGAGGTATTGTCTGATTTAGAAGTGCATATCCAGCAAACAGGGGCAAGTGTAGAAATAGGCGAGTTCCCGGCCATTAAAGCTGATCCTTTACAGATGCGCCAATTGTTGCAAAACCTGATTGGTAACGCCCTCAAATTCCACCGCCCCCAGATACCACCTGCGATCAAAATTTATGGTACCATTTTAAACAATCAAGCAAATAACACACCCACTAATTCTGAACTTTGTCAAATCATCGTAGAAGATAATGGTATTGGTTTTGAAGAAAAATATCTCGACCGAATTTTTAATGTTTTTCAACGTTTGCACAGTAGCATTGAATACGAAGGCACTGGCATAGGTTTAGCGATCTGCCGAAAAATTATCGAGCGTCATCATGGAAATATCACAGCCCAAAGCCAACCAGAACAAGGAGCAAAGTTTATAATTACATTACCAATTAATTCCTCTTCTTGATTTTTATTCCTAGAGAGGGATTAATACTTGATCCCAAAATTAGCTTAATTGTACAATTGCACCCTCTAATTTGTAGGACTGATGGATTGTACAAATAGGCCATAATGTTAATTCTTAATAAGATTCGATTATTTCACGCTATTGCCTACTACCGCAGCAGTTTGTGACTAGATATTGCTTACTAGTAGCAAAAGCATAAAATTTTCATATCTCTTTCATAGATAGATAAATAGACTACATACTTGATTATTTTTGTCAACGTAAGAGTTGCCATCTGGTGTAAGTTAATAACTTGATTCATACTAATAAACCAATGCAAAGGAGACGATGCATAGTGAAGAGTCGAAAAGCAAACCTCACAATTTTAATGGCTGATGATGATGATGACGACAGCATCTTAGTTCGTGAGGCATTGGCAGAAAGTCAATTGCCAATTGAACTAGACATCGTGAGTAATGGTGAAGAATTGATGGATTATCTGTACCATCGTGGTCGATATGCTCACAACAGCAGTTCATCCTATCCGGGTTTGATTTTATTAGATTTGAATATGCCAAGAATTAACGGTCTTGAGGCGCTCAAAGAAATAAAAACTGACCCAGGACTGCGGCGAATTCCTGTTGTAGTACTGTCAACATCACGAGCAGAAGAAGATATATATAATACTTACGATTTGGGCGTCAACTCTTTCATTATTAAGCCAGTGGCTTTTGCTTCATTGGTTGAGGTCATGAAGACTCTAGTTAAATACTGGTTTGAAATTGTGAAACTGCCACTAGAAGCAGTGGGAGAGAAACATGGACAACAGCCCTATCAAAGTTCTGTTCATTGATGATGACGAAGACGATTATATTTTGACTCGTTATTGGTTCAATGAGTTTCAGGTAGTAACCTGCGAGTTGGAATGGGTAAATAATTATGAAGCAGCAAGAAATGCGATCGCTCGCCACCAACATGACATTTATCTTGTAGACTACCGTTTGGGCCCACACAATGGACTGGAACTTTTGCGCGAAGCAGTTACCAACGGCTGCTATTCGCCGATAATTTTACTGACTGGTCAAGGCGACTGGGAAATAGACATCGAAGCGATGAAAGCCGGAGCCGCAGATTATCTCGAAAAAAGCCAGTTAACTGCACCATTGTTAGAGCGTTCTATCCGCTATGCCATTGAGCGCAAACAAACAGAACAGAAAATCCGCGAACAAGCTGCTTTACTAGATGTTGCCACCGATGCAATTTTTGTGTGTGATTTAGACGATAAAATTTTATTTTGGAACAAAGCTGCTGAGAGTCTTTACGGTTGGAAAAAAGAAGAAGCTCTTAATCAGAAGACACAAGTTCTCTGGCATAATAAATACGTCTCTCAAGTTCAAGAAGCACTCAGCATTCTGATGATAAATGGCTCTTGGGAGGGCGAATTACAGCAAAAAACAAAATCAGGTAAAGAATTTATTGTTGAAAGCCGTTGGACACTGGTGCACAAGTTTGGTAATAAAGCACCATCTATTCTCATTGTTAACACGGATATCACACAAAAGAAACAACTCGAAGCACAATTTCTCCGCGCCCAGCGATTGGAAAGCATTGGCACTTTAGCCAGTGGTATCGCCCATGACCTGAATAATGTTCTTGCTCCCATTTTGATGACAGCGCAACTGTTAGAGTCACAAGTCCATGATGAGCGTTCTCGGCGACTGTTGCCAATATTAATCACAAATGCTAAACGTGGGGCAAACTTAGTTAAGCAAGTATTATCTTTTACTCGCGGGCTAGAAGGCGATCGCACAATTTTACAAATAAAGCATTTAATAATAGAAATTCAGCAAATTATTAGAGAAACTTTTCCCAAATCCGTTGAGGTTTCCACTCAAATTCCGCAAAATCTTTGGACTGTATGCGGCGATGCGACCCAACTGCATCAAGTATTGATGAATTTGTGTGTGAATGCTCGTGATGCGATGCCAAACGGTGGAACTTTAAAAATATTGGCAGAAAATCTCTTAATTGATGAAAATTACGCCAAGATGCATATAGATGCTAAAGTTGGCCATCACATTGTTATTACTGTTAGTGATGGCGGAATTGGTATTAAACCAGAAATATTAGATCGAATATTTGAGCCATTTTTTACTACTAAAGAACTCGGTAAAGGTACTGGTCTTGGTCTTTCTACAGTACTTGGAATTATTAAAAGCCACGGCGGTTTTATCGACGTACACACCGAACAAGGAAAAGGCAGCCAATTTAAGGTGTATTTACCAGCACAAAATATAAGGGAAACTATAGAAGAACAAGAACAGGGATTACCTTCAGGACAAGGAGAATTAATTTTAGTTGTAGATGACGAAGCTGCTATTCGAGATGTGACAAAAACATCTCTAGAAAGCCATAATTACAAGGCAATTACAGCTAGTGATGGGATTGAAGCAATAGCCTTATATGCAGAACATCGAGATGAAATATCCCTTGTCTTGACTGATATGGTTATGCCATCTATGGATGGAATAACTACTATCCGCACCCTGCGAAAAATTAACCCAGATGTCAAAATTATTGCTGTTAGTGGATTGAGTTCGGTTGATAAAGTTAATACAGCTTATGATATGGGTATCAAAGCATTTTTATCTAAGCCTTATACAGCTAGCCAATTATTGCAAACTATTAGCACTGTTAAAAAGAGTTAGTCATTAATCATTAGTCATTAGTCATTAGTCATTGGACATTACTAATTTACTTGTCAAACTTGAGAGTTATACTTTAGTAAGTAAATGGGCGTAAATAAATATAATATGTTCTGTCATTGTGAGCGTTCGCAATGACATCTTATATTGAATCATGCCTACCTACTTAACTCCTAACTATTTAATTACCCATGACGAAGGATGAAGTCTTAGCGGCTAATGCAGCTTTTTATCGAGCTTTTGAAAGAAAAGATATTGAGACAATGAGTGCAGTATGGTCACAAGGAACTGGTAGTTTTTGTATTCATCCTGGAAGTAATATACTGCGAGGTTGGAAAGAGATTCGCATCTCATGGGAGCAGATATTTAAAAACACGGCTTATATCGAAATAAACACAGATATAATTTCTACAGAATTAACTGATAATATTGCTTATGTTGTGCTAAGAGAAAATGTTTTCCAAGTAGTCGCTGGGAGAAGACTCGAAGCACAATCAACAGCTACAAATATATTTCACTTTCTTGGCGGAAAGTGGTATTTAGTTCATCATCATGGCAGTCCAATTTTGCGTTAAGGTCTGGGGAATGGGGAATGGGGAATGGGGAATGGGGAATGGGGAATGGGGAATGGGGAATGGGGAATGGGGAATGGAGAATGGGGAATGGAGACTAGAGAAGAGTTTTGTAATACCCAATGACAAATGACAAATGACAAATGACAAATGACTAATGACTAATCAACTCCACTGCATCTCGTCCATCAGAATTTTGTAAGTAAACTTTGACAATTTCTTCTTTAGCAGTAGGCAACTTCTTGCCAATAAAATCTGGGTGAATTGGTAATTCTCGATGACCCCTATCTACCAATACAGCTAAACGAATCACCTCTGGTCTACCATAATCGTTGACTGCGTTCAAAGCAGCGCGAATTGTTCGTCCTTTGAAAATCACATCATCCACAAGTACAACAGTTTTCCCGGTCAGGTCAAAAGGAATTTCGCTTTTCGTTGGAGTCCGCAATCCAATTTGGTCGAGGTCATCTCGATAAAATGTAATGTCCAAAGCGCCGACTGACACAGCTACACCTTCCAGTGTCTCAATCTGACGCGCCAACAATTCGGCTAATAACGCACCCCTGGTATAAATACCAAGAAGCACCAGTTGAGACAAATCACGTGTCCTTTCCACAATTTGAGAGGCTAGGCGAGTCAAGGTACGACGGATTTCTTCGGATGAGAGAATTTCAACTACTTTGGCAGACATAGTGAGTGATAAGTTAGGAGTGATGAGTTAAGAGCTAGGAGTTTTTATTCTTAACTTTTAACTCCTAACTCCTAACTTTACATTTTATTTGGGAGTATTAAGAATATAGCGATCGCTATTCCCAACCATAGCAAAAAACAATATCGATTCAACTGCAAAGCATTCTGAATAGAAGTTACAGTAATGGGATAAATAGCATCTCCTAGCAGTGGTTTGTACTTAGCTACCCCGCGATACCAATTTGTACCCCCCATCTGAACACCCAAAAAAGCAGCATATACGCACTCACTCCAGCCAGAATTGGGACTGGGATCGTTAATTGCATCCCGACGACAAATTCGCCAAATATGCATCGGTTTACCCGATAACAGTGCCAGAGTCACCACTGTTAACCGACAAGGTAGCCAAGTTAGACAATCTTCTAATCGCGCACAGAACCATCCCAAATAAGTATAGGGTGCTTCCCGGTAGCCCACCATTGAATCAAGGGTACTGCTGGCTTTATATGCTAAAGCCAAGGGAGTTGGCCCCACAAATGGCACAAAGACACCAACAATTGCATAAAAAAGCGGAGCCATCACCCCATCAGTGGCATTTTCTGCAACCGTTTCTAAAACGGCTCGTGAAATTTCTGCTTGTGAAAGGTTTTGAGTATCTCGACCAACATAATTACTTAAAATCTTGCGAGCCTCTCCCAAATCTCCTGCTGTTAAAGGTTGTAAAACAGCCTCTGCTGCTACTCGCAAACTTTTGCCTGCAAAACAACTAGCCAAAAGAATGCTATCTATTGCAATTCCCAACAACGGATGAACCCTTTTGGCACTTTGAATAATCAAAAAGCCAACAAGACCGCTACCAATTATTAGAATAATCCCTAGTAAAATTCCAGCTAGACGTTGTGTTAGAGAATTTTGACACAATTGGAGAAAAAATTTGGTCAGGCGAGAAATTACCCACCCCATAATTTGCACTGGATGAGGCCAATCCCAAGGATCGCCAATCAAGTAATCTAAAAATGCAGCAATTACTAAGATATAGATATTATTATTCATAAGTTACGAGTCAAGGGTCAATATTTGAACTATTGACTCTTGACTAAACCACAAAACTAGCCTCTTCTCCAAGGGCCGCTTGCCAGCTACGAGCATCGTAATAAAGGTCTGCCAGGGTAATACTGTATAAAGCTTCTTTGAGCTTTTGGTTGAGTCTCTGCCAGAGGCTAAATGTTACCCAATCTTCAGCTTGTGAAGGTGCTGGGGTGTGATGGGGTAAATGGCTAGTCTCGCCAACTGCTTCTAAAATTTGTCCTATAGATATTTGTGCTGGCTCTCTTGCCAATTGGTATCCGCCAATGCTACCACGAATTGATTTCACTAAAGAAGCACGACGCATTTCTATTAGTAGTTTTTCAAGGTAAGGAGCTGGGATATCTTGGCGTTTTGCGATCGCTCTTACAGATGCAGGGCCATATCTTGGCTGTAAACTTAAATCTAGCAACGCCTTCACACTATAGTGTCCTCTGGTAGTTAATTTCATTTTGGCAAGCTTTGTTGTTTATCTTTTGTCATTTGTCATTTGTAAATAACCAATGACCAATGACCAATCACTAAGGATCAGTTTTGCTTATCATTCTCTGACTCAGTTATCATCCTCAGCAACTAGACAACCTTTTGAGCCTTAGTTTAGAAAACTTAAACAAATATAGTCTAGCAGTGATTCACTAACTATATATATATAGTTATCAGCATTGCCAGCATTCTCTAAATTAGATTGTCTTGGCAATATTGGTAATGGCATAACAATTGTGCATCTGAGTGTAATATACTTGGCTAGGTTGAGATAAAAACTAAAGGATTATGTTCCTATTAGCTCAACCTCAGCTAAAATAAAATCGATTCAAACACTTCAAACATTCATTTCCGACCTAAGTTGATGCCTAAACTGAAAAAAATTGAACCCCTACTCGGTGAAGAACTGCTCAAAAAAGTTAAAGAGCTAGAGAATGAGAGCAAGGAAGATAAAGCCAAGAAGTGCGGCTACTATACCGTTACCAAAAACGGTATAGAGCGCGTCAATATGATGAAGTTCTTAAATGCCCTAATTGATGCCGAAGGCATTCAGTTGGACAGTACACCCAGCGCTAATGGGCGTGGTGGACGTAGTGCTAGCTATAGAATTAGTGTGCAATCGAATGGTAACTTACTTATAGGTTCAGCTTATACAAAACAGATGAATCTGAAACCAGGAGATGAGTTTCTGATCACTTTAGGCAAAAAGCACATTCGTCTGAGACAAGTAGATCCAGAAGATCGGGAAGGTGATGAAGCCATAGAGGCTACGGCTTAATAAATGGTCATTTGTCAAATAGTCATTTGTCAATTGTCATTTGTCCTTTGTGAAAAACAATGACCAATGACCAATGACCAATGACTAATGACTAATGACTAATGACTATATCTGTAGTAGGTAAGACTGGTAAATAGTGGCGAAGTGCTTTGCGCGTAACTGCTAAATTGCAGGTTAATGCAATTTGCTCTTTTTCTAGTAAACCCAAAATGCGATCGGGTTTGTCTCGTGCTACCACTGGTAATTGATGCAAACCTCGAAGACTCATGCGGTCTAAAGCCTCAGATAATAATTCATCTTGCCATGCATAGAGAATTTCAGTAGTACAAATGTCTATGAGGGTTTGGCTGGATAAATTATCTGGAATTTCAGTTGGTAAATTTGGGTAAGTTTGCCAAAGAGCAAGGGCACGGTTAATATCTTCCAGAGAAATTATACCAACTAATTGTTCTGCTTCATCAATTACTAAAGCACTGCGGACGCGATCGCGGGTCATTTCCACAGCCGCATCTAATACTCCAAGAGTTGCAGGTAACTTTTTTGGACAGGGATACATGGCATCTTCTACCAAAATTTGCTGCACAATTTCCGCTTGTTCATCTTTCAATTCCGAAAGACCAATTTGTTGTAGGTTAGAGTTAGAGTTAAAAGTTGGTTTAATCCTTTCTACTAGCCAAACACTCAAACCCACAGCTGCCATTAACGGTAAAACAATGCGATAGTCGCGGGTTAATTCAAACAGCATTAAAATAGCCGTTAACGGCGCTCTCACACTAGCAGCCAACACTGCTGCCATTCCCACCATTGCATAAGCTGGGGGAGCCGCCATTTGATCGCAAATTGTCGGGAATGCTACAGCCAAAATTTTGGCGTAAGCTGAACCAAAAGAAGCACCTAAAAACATTGCTGGTGCAAACAAACCGCCGATGAAACCACTACCCGTACTAATTGCAGTCATCAGTAGCTTCACTACCAACAGCACCACCAACAGATAGAGTGGAAACTCCACATCCTGAAGCATTGCTTCTACAGTTTCATAACCCACGCCCAGAATTTGCGGAAAGTGCAAAGCAACTGCACCAATCATCACGCCGCCAATAATTGGATGAATCGGCTCAGGAATTCGTCCCAAAAAGGCAAAACCTGGAACCTTCCCAGCAAAGCAGGCTTTTGCTAAACGAATTGATTGAGTATAAGCCAGAGAAACTAGGCTGGCCCCTAAACCTAAGCCAAGGTAAAGGGGTAATTCTAAGGGACTACGGACTTGGTAAACAGGTAAATCAAAAGCAGGTTGTGCTCCCAAACCAATTTGGGCAATTAATGCTGCTACCACCGCCGCTAGTAGCACCACACTCACCGCAGAAGTAGCAAAAGATGTAGCTCCCATCACCACTTCTAGGGCAAAAAATACTCCAGCGATGGGAGCATTAAATCCCGCAGCAAGTCCAGCCGCCGCCCCAGCACCCAACAGCAAACGTTGTCGTTCTTGAGATACATTGAGAATCACAGAAAACAACATCCCAAAGTTTGCGCCAATTTCTACACTCGGCCCCTCTGGCCCCAAAGAAGCACCGCTTCCCAAAGAAACAGATGCGGCCAGCATCTTCGTAACTGGTCTTAGTGGTCGCTTAATCTCTTTTCCCTGAGAGGCGGCGATGAGAGATGAAAGTCCAGGGCCAAAGTCTTGAGTGCGCCAGCGCATCAAGCCAACGATTAATCCGCCAAGGGTGGGAACGCAGGCTAAAGTCCAAGCACCCCAGACGCCGATTTGACCCATTAAATTTTCCAGCATCAACTGGTGAATCAGCTGGATTAAATAGTGAAAGGTGACTACACCCATACCAGTACCACCGCCAATCAGCATTGCTAAAAATAGCACTACGGTTTCTGGGGATGGTTGAAAACGATTAATTAGGTGAGCTAAACGAGTGGAAGGTGTAGGAAAGGCAGGTTGTTCCGTTACCTTCCTCAGTTGAGTGGGAGGCAAGAGAGTCATTGAGAGGCGGGGTAAATGTAAGAAAAAATTTAAATTTTTATCTGTTACTTCTCATTGTGAGCCATTATTTAGCAACCAGACAAGTAGACTTTATTTGCTTGATTTACAAAGCTTTAGCAAAAAATGTCATTGTGCAAAATTTTTGTGGGGAGAATGGTTAAATGGGAGACAATTATTATTGAAGGGTCAGTGATGCCCAGGTTGAGCGTAGCTGCAACTGGCGGGGTGCGAGTTAGCGCCAACGCTACTCTTTCTAGAGACAATAGAGTTTTTGTGGGCTGGGGGGACACACCCGCAAACATTAACTAGAAGTCATCCTTGCCTAAATCTAGCTATACTCGTGTTGCGACCATTGAGTCATCCTTGGTAGTAATACAATGTATGTATAGTTTATGCCTGATGTTAGACCATACATTGATCCCAATTCAATATAGCTATTCTTATAGAGCGAGTAAATGGACTAGGCGGACGAGGTAAATGAATATACACACTTTTGATAATCATTATGTTACTTGCCCAATTTGCCAAAGAAATGCTACGCCCAAACCAGTTAAAACTCGCATGGGCTTGTTTTGCTGCCCCTATTGCCAGGAACGGCTAGTAGTTTGCCAAAGCGGTCATTATGTCCGCGATCCGTTTACTTGGAGACAATTGATGATGTCTTCGTCGCTACGTCGGCAAAGCCGACCTTTAGCGAGGATTATCAGAGATTTTGTCTTGCTCAAGCGTCCTATGGTAGCCTTGGCTGTAGGAAGTGCGATTTTCTTTGGTGCGATCGCATTGACCCAAGAAAAGACAAGCTACGATCGCCAAATATTTCCCACAACAGAGAAAGTTAATGAACCAGGAAACAAATCCCAGTAAATGGATTAATTTGGTATAAATCAAATTTTACTTTGATTTTTGTAATATTATAACTAAATACTTCTGTAAAACCGTGTCTTATTACCCCAAATAAGACACGGTTTTACATTACGTTCGCTTCAATACTGATGGCTAATTAGTTAAATCCCTTCTCGCTTTCCATAAGTAGGTCAATCTAATTAAACTTAAAATATGAACTCTAGTTCGTAGTGAGTACTTTAGTACTCAAAATAAGGATTTTCAGCACTAAATTGCTTACTACAAACTGTTGTTCATGGATGCCTATCTAGACAAGGGAGATAAGAAGAATAAGCAATGCCCAATGCCTCACACCTATAACCTATTAGTATCTTTAGTAACTAACTTCCAACCCTCAGCTTGGTCAACTAGCTTCATCGACTCTAATTGAAGATTGTTGAAAGCGGATGCATGAAGTAGAAAGTAGGGTTGGCCGTTGTAGTGCCAATAATATTCCAGTTCACCAACTGAAGCGGGAATGATGGTGCGATCGCTATAATAATCCAACGAAGGACGATGGTAGGGAAAAGATGTGTAAATCTTCCTCGTAGCTGGATTTGCCCGCACAATCATCGCGGCGACTGGTTTAACTGGATAGGCTTCAGATAATTCCCAAACCCAGTAGTTAGATTTCATTAACAACAGCAGCGAAATATAACTTCCCCAGAACAAAATCTTCAGAAATTGACCGTCGCCTCGTTCTGCCAAAATAGCTGCTAAGGTCATAGTTAAAGCTACTGCTGCAAAAATCAGTTGTAAGTCTGTTTTCGGTGTTGTCCCCCAACTAAAATAAATGCTACCAGCAGAAGCAGCGACAGCAAGTATTGCCAAACCAGCAACCCAAGCACGGGGATAGGATGAGAGTAAAGGCGAATTTTCTGTTTCTGATAATTGGACACCAAAAGCTAAAGCTAAACTAGGGTAAATCGGGAATAGATACCAGGGAACTTTGGTAATCATGAAAGAAATTACCAGCAGGTAAACACCACTCCACGCCATTACTAGTTTTGCCCAGCTAAGGTTGCGATTTTCCCAGGTTAAGCGGACAGTTTGTGGTAAGAATAATAACCACGGCCATGTGTACTTGAGAAGTTCAATCACATAGTACCAAGGTGGTTCAGAATTACCCTCTACAACAGAGCTAATTCGCCCTACTGATGGGTTTGCAAGGCCAACTTGGGCGAAAGCGTAACCATAGTGAATTAGTTGGGCGCTATACCAAGCAGCGACAGGCAGAATGCCAATTAAGATTGCAATCCAGAGATAGTAACAGGTGAGCAGTCGTGGCGTATCCCAAAATAGAAATACAAGAGCGATCGCACCTAGTAATATACCTAGCAGTCCTTGAGTCAGGCAAATGAATCCGAAACTAATGCCAACACCAAGACAATAACGTAAATCTCGGCGCGATCGTAACACGCACAACATCATCACCATCAAAAAACTTACCATCGCCCCATCCAACATTGCTAACCGCCCATGACGCACCACGGGTAGCATTGTTAGGTAAATCAAGGCGCTATAAATCGCTGCCCAAGGCTGGCGAAATATCTCTCGAGCAATGCAATACAGTAAAGGTACAGATGTCGCTGTTAAAATTGCTCCAGGTAGACGCGTTGTCCACTCATTTTCGCCTCCTAGAGAATAAGCCCAAGCAATTAACAAATGCATCAAAGGCGGCTTGTTATGATATGGTTCGCCTCCTAGCGTTGGGTAAAGCCAACGCATTGAATCTGGTGGGGCGTGCCAAATTTCACGAGCAACCTGTGCCACAGTCCCTTCATCCCAATCTCGCAGTGGCAATCCTCCTAGATTGATGCTAAACAGTAATACTGCTGCCAACAGCAACACTATTAGCCATACCCAATCAATCCATTTGCCAACCGTGCGATGCTGTTTTTCCAGATGACTCCAAATAAAACTTCCTTCTTGCATATTCTATGTTAATCATTTTACTTGCTGGTTTGATTACATAGAGACATCTAGCGAATCTCCCATGTTGCCACCCAGTAACAACGTATGTTCTTAACAATTGCTAGTTTCCAAGATTAACTCAACTTTATCTAATTAGCGCTACTTTTTGAAAAATTTATCTTAGTTGTTTAAACAACATTTAAGCCGATAAATGATAAAAATAATACAAACAATAAATTATTTATTACCTTTTCTTTAGTCCGTAGATGAACTTATATATTATTTCGTATGTAACGCTTAGTTTAATTTTTATCTGCTTAATTGTAGCTTAGATAACTTTAGAAAAATTTGACCTAATTGCTACAGTAATTCAATGAATTACTGAACAAGTAAAAGAAGTAGTTGTATTCTTTTTTTTAATAGTTTTTATAAAAAATATAATTATTTGTTTATGAAAACACCGATTAATACCAATTATTTTTAAATATAGGACTCATATTTTGTTTTTGAAATACACGTAATGGTGTGGCAAAGCTAAAATGTTGTATTAAATATTGGAGGTTGGATCATTCGCCTCAGCGTCGCGCAGCTAAGGATGAGACTCAATAACCCAATAAATGTTGGGTTAGGTTGAGAAACCAAACCAAACCTATATTTTATGCACTAATTTAGCCTTGCCACAACAGACCCTAAAACTTAGATTTTTCAAAACATTTTCCGGTTACTATAAAAATGATTATTGATTAAAATTATGCTTATGCCAAATGAGCAAGTTTTGTTATTTTAAATTTAATTAAGAGATTATTTGATTTAAATATATGTGATGTAAAATTGCTCTGGCGCAATTTTATAAGCAACTATCAAATTATTGGAGCCTGTCAATGAACTTACCTGTAGTTGTCGATATTACTCTAGGTTTAGTTTTTATTTACTTGATTTTGAGCTTACTAGCTTCTGAAATCCAGGAATTGATCGCCACCTCTTTACAATGGAGAGCTAAACATTTAAAACATTCAATTGAATTACTTTTAGCAGGTGGTAGCGAAAGTCAAAAATCAGCTATTCCTATTTCTGCTGAAGACTCAGATATTACAAAGGCAGTAAACTTGGTACAGAAACTTTATAACGATCCTTTGATTAATACCTTAAATCAACAATCCCAAGAGGAAATAGAAAAGAAGTTCTGGGAAATTGCTAAAAGTCTTGACAAAAAAGGACTAGGAGATAAACAAAGTGGCCCTTCATATCTTCCTTCTGAAACATTTTCAATTACTTTATTAGATACCTTAAAAATTCCCCAATTAATTAATTATGTGAAACATCCTAGTGAAGAATCTCAAACCAACTTGCACATGATATTAGAGTCTTACAAACAACTTAAAGACGGTATTGCTAATAAAGAAAGCCCAAGTGGTCTAAGAATTCAAGAAATTTATCAAGATATTTCTGACCCAAACTTTATAAATATTGTTAATAACTTGCCTAATGATGTCCCTGAAAATTTAATCAATAGTCTTGCTGTAATCGCTCAACGTAGTAAAATAAAAATTGGCGACATTACAGAGGAAATGAATCAATTTAAAAATGAAGTAGAAACATGGTTTGATCGCTCTATGGATCGAGCCAGTGGTGTTTATAAACGTAATGCCAAAGGAGTTGCTATTTTAATTGGAATATCAATTGCTATATTAACTAACACTAATACATTTCATATTGTTAAAAGACTATCGCAGGATTCGGTTATCCGCTCTACGATTGCTCAAAGTGCAAGTCAACGAATCGATTATATCAAAGACTCAGAAGCCAGAAGGGAAATTGAAAAACTATTAGGGAACGCTTCTTTACCCATTGGATGGCAAAACATTAATCAACAGTTTGAATTAGATACTAAAGGATTGAATAGCGGTAATGCTTTATTAATGAGAAGTTGGCAGGTTTTTCAATTTATTTTTGGTTGGATAGTGAGTGGTCTAGCTATTGCTATGGGTGCGCCTTTTTGGTTTGACATCCTTAATAAAGTTATTAATGTGCGGAATGCCGGGCCAAAACCTACTGTGTATACAAAAGACCAACCATCTCAGAAATAGAGTTTATATTCAATTAAAAAATAAAAATAACTTGGAGTTTTAATTCTTTATTCTGAAAAGTAATGTCAATTTGGCTGATAAATTCTCGAAAGTAAAATCGTCGCTCTGTTTCCGACAAATCTAACCAAAATTGTGGTATTGAAACAGCTTGAGCAACAGAAGGCAAGTTAACTGGGGGAAGAGTCGCCAATTTTGCTTCAAGTGCAGAAATTTCCGTGCGGAGTTTGTAAGCCCTTAACTTTGCTGTTTCGGCATCTAAAATTCCAGTTTCAATTAAAGCGGGTAATTGAGTAAGTATTTCTTGCTGACGAGCGATCGCTTGCCCTAAACTATTCTTCACTGCATCTAACTGAGGAAAATTCATCCCCGCTACAGCTAAGGGTAAGTCACGGCAAACCGTTGCAATTGTATGTTCTAAAACCTCTTGGTAGGGAATAGCCTTACACTTGGGGGTTTGGGGACAGTTAGTAGAACGTAAATAAAGATACTCCTTATCTTGGTTGCGTTGGGTGACACGAGTAACTGTCAAATGTGACTGACACTCGCCACAGACAACCAACCCAGCTAAAGAACGCGGCGCACTAGCAGTTCGGGATGGTAAACGGCTATTACGGCGTAAAAGTCGGTCAACTTGGGCTGCTTCTTCCTTAGAAATGATCGGAATATGGGTATTAGAGATAATTTCGCCATTTTGGTAAGCTGTATTGCCGCGATAGACTGGATTAGTCAGCCAGCGTCTTCCTGTGGTGACAGAGATTTTCTTGCCGTATTTTTTCGCCAAGTAACGAACTGAACCGCGCAGGGAACCATAGAGTAAAAAGTGTTCAAAAAAATCTTTGACTACTGGTGAAGTACTGCGGTCAATTGTATATTTTCCCTTACCTCTGCGATAGCCGTAGGGGACTTTACCCGGTGGCGGTGCAACCTCAAGACGATTACGGGCATGTCCTTGACGGATGCGACGACTACGTTGTTGACGTTGGATTGCGTTTAGCAAATTCAGTAAGTCAGCGCCCAGAGGGTAATTTTCGGAAGTGTAGGGCTGTTCAGTGGCGATTACTGCTATTCCCATGACTTCGAGTTCATTTAAGCGATCGCTAATTTCCTCTACAGTATCCCCCAATTCTTCCAAGCGACGAATCAGGAGATAATCTGCTGGTTCAGTTTGGCAATCTGCAAATAATTGTTGTAATTGCGATCGTCCAGAAGACTTTTGCTTGCCCAAATCTTCATAAACCCGATCCACCTCCCATCCCCAATCGGCTTGATCGGGAGAAGATTCTAATAACGGATCGGTGTAAGAGTAGGCAATGATTTTCATTAGTCATTAGTCATTAGTCATTAGTCATTAGTCATTAGTCATTTGTCATATCATGTCCGGTTAAATAATTGTCATTGCGAGTGGAACGAAGCAATCCTAAAAGCCTTGCGATTGCTTCGTTCCACTCGCAATGACATATCACAAGTAATTTGCCGGACATGCATTAGGCATTGCAAAACTCTTCTCTAGTCCCCAGTCGCCCTTAAGGCTGACTCAACTCGATAATATTGCCATCAGGGTCTTGAGTGAACAGGGCAGGGCGACCGGAGGCGCTGGCTTGAATGGGATAATTATGATTGAGCAATTCTTGTTTAGCGATCTCTAAGTCAATTACTGAGAAGGCGACGTGGGGATTACGCCCCCATTTTTCGTTTGGGTTTTCTGTAGGGACAGTAGTTGAGACTATCAGGTGAATTTGATAGTCGCCGACTTGATACCATACACCAGGGTAGTTTAGGGAACGATCTATTTTGGATAATCCCAACACTTTGCCATAAAAGTGCTCGGAGCGTTTTAAGTCAGTCACAAGAATGGCTGTGTGAAGACTTTGGGTAATCTGCATTGTTGATAAGATGCGATCGCGTTTATTTTAATTTTGTCGTAGTTTGAACTCTTTCGGGGAATAGGGAGACAAGGGGGACAAGAAGAACAAATATGCTAATGACTAACGGCAGTTGAACTGTAAATGTTGTCCAGCCCTGAATGCTGGTAACTTCTATTGTGCCTTGGATATATTTGACTAACTTCTTGACTAATGCTAAACCTAATCCTGTGCCACTTTGTTGCCAGCGAGCGCTGCCATTTTTGCACCGCAGACGATAGTTTTAGCTGCCGATTAGCTGTAATTGTTAGCTTTTAACCTACTATTAACCAACCCTTGACCCCACTCAGCACTCAGCACTGGCTCAACGCCCAGCTACCGCTAGCAGAACTGTTTTGCCCCATACCTAATGCCCGAATCAGGAAATCCGGACTTTTTCTTGATCACAGACTACTATTTTTAGTCGCATAAACGCATAATAGAAGTGTGACTGATCTGTTCGCCCCTTTACAATCTCTCAAACAAGGTGACTGGTTCAAGCTGATCTGCGGAGCCAGCTTCCAGCATTTGCCGGCAGTCAGAAGTTTAACCTTAGCCTATACGTTGGCGGGCGCTGACTGCATAGATGTTGCAGCTGATCCAGCAGTGATTGCAGCAGCGCAAGCAGCCCTCCAAGTAGCCAAATCTCTGGCTAGGGATGCCCAAAAGCGAGGCTTTGACTACAAAGGCAACTCACCCTTTTTGATGGTCAGCCTGAATGATGGAGAAGACCCCCATTTTCGGAAAGCAGAATTTAATCCTGCTGAGTGTCCTACAGACTGCCCTAGACCCTGTGAACGGATTTGTCCGGCACAAGCAATTGTGTTTAACGACAAAAAAGAACAATTTTCAGGAGTAGTATCCGAAAAGTGCTATGGCTGCGGTCGTTGCATACCAATTTGTCCATACGATATAATTTATACATCATCGTATATGTCAACGCCGGGAGCGATCGCGCCATTGGTAATGTCAACGGGAGTAGATGCCGTAGAAATCCATACAAAAGTCGGGCGGTTGGCAGAATTTAAGCAATTATGGCAAGCAATTTCACCGTGGGCTGGTCAACTAAAGTTACTAGCCATCAGTTGTCCCGATGGCGAGGGGATGATTGACTACCTGAGAGCACTGTATGAACTAATTGCCCCACTCAAAAGTGCTTTAATTTGGCAAACCGATGGTCGTCCCATGAGTGGTGATATTGGCGATGGCACCACAATAGCCTCGGTGAAATTAGGGCAAAAAGTTTTGGCAGCTAAATTACCGGGATATGTGCAGTTAGCAGGCGGCACAAATAGCTATACCGTTGCTAAGTTAAAAGCAATGGGACTACTCAAAGAGGCAGAGGGGCAGGGGGCAGAGGGCAGAGGAGAAAAGTTTTCCCCCTTACTCCCTGCTCCCTGCCCCCCCTCCTCCATCGCTGGGGTCGCCTACGGTAGCTACGCCCGTGTACTGCTGTCACCAATTCTCGAACAGTTAGAGAATAAGGAGGTAAGTAACACTAATATGAAGGCGACTGTTCGCCTAGAAGAAGATGACGTATTACTTTGGCAAGCTGTAGAACTTGCCCATTCTCTCGTTTCCCAGATCAAGTCACAGTACGAGCGCTAATCGCTATATGTTTTGAGCATTAGGATGAGCATCTAAGAAAGAGCGAAGACTGAAAGTATTGATTTACGTTGTTTCCGTCACCAATAGAAAGCATGACGATTACAGACGATCTCCAAAAGTTATTAGACATTTTGCCCCAAGACCTGCGACAAGTACTAGAGAATCATCCCAAACGAGATAGTTTAGTAGAAGTGGTCTTGGATTTGGGTCGTCGCCCAGAGGCTCGCTTTCCTAATCAAGCTGAGTATCTGAGCGAAGTACCCGTTACTCAAGAACAGATAGATGATTGCATTCAACGAGTCGGAACCTTTGGCGGAGATAATCGGGCAGGAATTGAGCAAACTTTGCATCGGATCAGCGCCATCCGTAACCGCACCGGCAAGATTATTGGCTTGACCTGTCGCGTCGGTCGGGCGGTATTCGGAACCATTGGCATGATCCGCGATTTGGTAGAAACTGGTAAATCGATTCTCATGCTGGGGCGTCCAGGTGTGGGCAAAACTACCGCCTTACGGGAGATAGCCCGTGTTTTGGCGGATGATTTGCATAAGCGAGTGGTGATTATTGACACCTCCAACGAAATTGCTGGGGATGGTGATGTTGCCCACCCCGCTATTGGTCGCGCTCGGCGGATGCAAGTGGCTCATCCAGATCAACAACATCAGGTGATGATTGAGGCAGTAGAAAACCACATGCCAGAAGTCATTGTCATTGATGAAATTGGCACGGAACTGGAAGCTTTAGCGGCTCGTACCATTGCGGAACGGGGCGTACAGTTAGTAGGTACTGCCCACGGGAATCAGATTGAAAACCTGATTAAAAACCCCACCCTGGCTGATTTAGTTGGGGGTATCCAAGCTGTGACACTGGGAGACGATGAAGCCAGACGCCGGGGCAGTCAAAAGACTGTTTTGGAGCGGAAAGCCCCACCTACCTTTGAGATTGCTGTGGAAATGTTGGAACGCCAACGTTGGACAATCCACGAAAGCGTTGCTGACACCGTAGATAATCTGCTGCGGGGCCGCCAGGCTACCCCACAAACGAGAACCGTTGATGACCACGGTAAAATTGCGGTTACAAGGCAGTTAGCTGTTGTCAACGGTCGAGGTGGGCAGCTAGGGACAGTGGAAGATTCTTTCCCACCAGCGCGACCATCTAATGGCTGGCGTTCATCTGGACAAATGGTAGCACTGCCACAATTACCTGTAGAGCGGGTAACTGGACGCAGTGAATTTGATCGTTTGCTGGATGAATCCTTCAATTATTCTGAAAGCATTGATTTGGATGCTGCTACCAGACAGCCAGGGCCCAATGGTGAAGACTTGCCACTGCACGTTTACCCTTATGGCGTTAGCCGCCACCAACTAGAACAGGTAATTAGCGTGCTAACTTTGCCCGTGGTATTGACAAAAGATATAGATAGTGCTGATGCAATTTTAGCACTGCGATCGCACGTCAAAAACCACGCCAAATTACGCCAAATGGCTAAAGCCCGTCATGTACCCATCCACATGATTAAGTCCAGCACCATTCCGCAAATTACCCGTGGTTTACGGCGGTTGCTGAACATGGATGACCCAGAGATGGCCGATGACCGAGAACTGCAACTGTTCTTGCACAATGGTAGCGATGATGAGATGGATGCCTTGGAAGAAGCGAGACTTGCTGTTGAGCAAATTGTGATTCCTAAAGGACAGCCAGTCGAGTTATTGCCGCGTTCTCCCCAAGTTCGCAAAATGCAACATGAGTTGGTAGAACATTATCGCCTCAAGTCGCATAGTTTTGGTGAAGAACCAAATAGAAGATTGCGGATTTATCCGGCATAACCTCACCCCTAACCCCTCTTTGCACTGCGAAGAGGGGTAAAGGAACGAACCGCATTCGCGCATGCTTTTCCAGTAAAGCTTGCAGGTATGAAAAACTTGACTTCTAATATCATGTTCGACTTAATACTTATGTCATTGCGAGCGTTCGCGCAGCGTCTCGTAGAGAAGCGCGGCAATCCTAAACCTTTGCGATTGCTACATTCCACTTCGTTGCATTCGTAATGACATATTATAAGTCAATACGGTTCAGTTAAAGCCAAAAACCTTAAACTGCGTAGGTTAGGTTGAGGAACGAAACCCAACATTTATCGCGCTTTGTTGGGTTTCACTTCGTTCAACCCAACCTACGATTATCCTTAACTGAACCGTATTGTATTATAAGTGATTTGCCGAACATGATATAATTTTTCGCTGCGGTCAAATTATTCGTTGCTCTACATTTTTCGTGAAAGTCAATCAAAGCCAGTTCTGCAATGACTCAAACCGAGCAAATTCCGACTCTAGCTGCCATTGAATCCGCGCGCGATCGCTTTTGTTCAAAAAGGCACTGCACCCTTGAGAAACAGAGGTTTCACCAGGGGTATCGCTTGCACAAGCTGGAACCATTGCTTTAAACTCAGACGACTTCCAGAGACTATTTCCCGGAGCGAAACTATATTCTAAGCCATTGCGAGCCAGTCGCTTGAGGTCTTTATATCCCAGCCCATATCTCGTTGCCGCTAACAGATACTCATGACTCAAATCGATGCGGGAAATGCCTTCATCATCGGAAGCAAGGGTCATTGGTACTCCAGCCTTCCAATACTCCCTAAAAGGATGCTCATCTCCCTTGACATTTAAAATGGCCTCATTACTGGTCAGGCAGATTTCGACCAACACGCCGAGGCGCCGCATTTGCTCCATCAACTCGAAAGGACGCTCCTCATAAAGAATATCCACGCCATGTCCGATGCGAGATGCCTGTGCCACTTCTACAGCTTGCCGAATATGAAAACGTAAATCCTCTGTCGGAACCAACCCCAGGGTTAACTCTCCGGCATGGAGCGCGACCTTGACATTGGGATATTGGCGTTTCAAAAATTGCAGCATTTGCATTTGCAGGGTGTAGTCGCGCAGTGCGATCGGGTTGTCTTCTGGGGCGACGAGATTGATGCCAACTACCCGCGAATCCGATGAATCTAGTGCAAAGGCATAAGCTAACTGAGCAAACACTTCAACGGGCGACTTTGTTCTTGTCGTTTGCTGCAAATAGCTCACTTTCACTGCACATCCAGGCTGTGCCGATGGAGTGCCGCAACCGAGTGTTTTCGAGACTTCGCGCTCCAACTCTGTAAATTGCTGGCTGCCGAGTTTCACTAGCTTGGTTAATCCTCGTTTGAGCAATTGACTATGCATCTCTTGCAAATCTTTATTCCAACCAACTTCACGCCCTAGCTGTCGAACCTCACTACCCTGAACGGTAAGCATTAACTCTAGATAGGTAATATGCTGCGAAGCTGCGCGATTTGCTACTGACGCGACCATATCATCCCGACGGCTCATAGAGTCTGATATTGGCCCAAAACCACTAAAAGCCTCAAAAAATTGGTCGTGTCCAGATTTTCCAGCAAATGGGAGGTTACGAGTAGACCAACGATTTATTAGGGAATCATAAACAGATGTTCGGTTTAACAATTCTGAGGCTGGAAAATAGCTACTGTCCTGACCGCAAGCCTTAGGTTCAACTAAAGCCTCCGCCTCTGGATTCACACAATACCCATCGGTGGCAGCCCACTCCAGATAGTGTTCTGCGTACACAGCCCCACTTAGATGACTGTGGATATCTCCACCCTTGGGCATTCGCTGTACAAATGCTCGTAAAGCGGCTGGCTGGGCGCGATGGGCTTCAAACCAACTAGCAGCTTCAGCTTCACTCCGAGTCGAGGACTGCTGCGAATTAGATGGGACTTGGGCTACTACACTGAAGATGAAACAGCTAGAACTCGTTAATACTCCTAAAAACAAAGATAAGGGCGCTCGTCTATGCATATAGATTTATTTTTTTGTAAAACATGATCAGAATCCTCTGGTTATAGCGGTTCCCATTCAGATGCGGTACAAAATTTATCGCAAGGTGTAGGGAACATACCCACTGGTGTCAACTTAATGCGAAACCGCACGTCCGCCAGTCCGCCAGTCCGCCAGGGATTGTAAATCCCTGTCTCATAGCTAAAGTCCTCTGAAGAGGACTAAGATAGCGTGAAAATTTTCAGTCTACTTCAGTAGACTTGAGCAATTAGTCAGGGATTTACAATCCCTGGCGGGTGAACAACACCCAATCAGTACGCTATTTTTGGCTTAAGTTCACACCATTGGAACATACCGTGCCCCTACGGGTGTAACTCACGTAGACGAGAACCGCTATAAATTGCCGCATCATTGTAGCGTTTATCTGCGGTAATAAGTTAAGTAGTTTTGGAGTTGTCGTGGTGAGAAACAATAACTCTACTACGAAGTTCCTTGCCTCTTCATACTCTTATTTGGGCAACGGTATTGTACTATCTACGGTAGTGTTACTAGTGGCAATCTGTGGACATTCCTCAAGTTGTGGGACAGCACTGTAACTATTGATATAACTGAGTATTTAATTCCGCCAGTAGAAAAAATCTTAAGTATTTTGGTGTGAATGATTCACTCACAATCAACTTAAGTTTGGGTTTTGCTTCTGATTGTTGTTAATATACCCATGCCAAAAAACCCGGTCATTAAGACCAGGTTTTTCTGGGGCCATATTCCCCCAAGGCTACTTATAGAAGTTATTTATAAATTAGTGTTCTGGTAATAACTACCAAACTTAGGTTATCAATTTCGGAAAATTGTCGCCCAATTATCAAAATTTTCGGCGTTGCATAATTAAGGGATGAACTGTCCACATTGTGCATCCAACCTTATCCGTAAGAACGGGCATCGTCGTGGTAAACAGAACTACATCTGTGTCGATTGCGATCGCCAATTTATAGAATCATATTCAAAACGCGGCTACGACGACGAAATTAAACATCGATGTCTAACCATGTATGTAAATGGTATTGGTTTTCGTGCTATTGAGCGGCTGACTGGAGTCAATCATAATACGGTAATAAATTGGGTGAAAGAAGTCG
>NNBU01000019.1_pt1 | contig 66238 bp, 56 predicted proteins | sample 1173781 | NCBI WGS metagenome assembly NNBU01 (sample SAMN07173937, study PRJNA388173) | plant metagenome | biome: Plant school; feature: Soil; material: Symbiotic tissue of Blasia pusilla L.; isolation source: symbiotic tissue sample KVJ2 | host: Blasia pusilla | place: Norway: Troms, Kvaloya...
AAGATAAAGTCTATGACTCCTTTTTTTTGCTGATCTTCTGGAAGTTGCAAGAAATTAAGGGTTGCAAATTTCTGAGATTGCTTATCGAGTCGTTTAAGTGTTTGCCAGCGATCGCTAATCCGTTGACTGCGTTTTGCTTCTAAGGCGATCAACCAACGACGCAAAGGACGCAGGCAGCGAGGCCAGTAGCCTTCCAGTAAGCGCAGCACAGGCAAATCGAAGCGTTGTACCACGAAAGCAGAGGCGACAATCAGGCAGAAAACCCCGACGAGGAGGGCGATTTGTAATGGCTCGCCTCGTTGACTAAACCAAGTGCTAGCAGGTTCCCAGCCAAAGCGCTGTAGTCCAACGGCGGCTCCTCCTGCCCAAAAGACAAAAGCAGGGGTGAGCAGGGTGGCAACCCATTGTTCGGCGAGTTTGCTGCCAAAGCTTTCCAGGAATTTTGCGGACATGGTGTTACCGAGAGAGTTGATAGAACTGAGGCTATTCGGTTAGCCAACTGAAGAGTTTACCAACAGTGAGGCTTAAGGATTCGGCAAAGAGTGGGACGGGTAAGCGATCGCTCTTTTGTTCATAAATTGCAAGGGTGCGATCGGCAAAATAAACAAACACGAGTTCTTCTTCTGGGTCAATCAACCATCCCATTTGGGTGCTGTGGGCGATGCTGTGGAGGATATTGCGGATAACTTTGGTTTGGCTTTGGTCGGGGGAGAGAATTTCTATCGTCCAGTCGGGTGCGATCGCGAAAGTATTGGAAACTTTGCCGTTCTGATCGCGGGGAATACGTTCCCAAGTGAAGACGGCAATATCTGGAACGATTGACCTACCGCCAAAGGTGCAACGGAGTTCTGAATAAGCGCGGGCGATGTGTCCGGGTTTGAGCGCTTGGTTGATGTCAGCACCAAGGTCAAGTTGAACTGTACTGTGTTTTCCTTGGGGCATGGGTTTCTGGATAATCTGACCGTCGATGAATTCACTGGCAGGTTTGGTTTCCGGCTGCTTCAGAAATTCATCGAGGGTCAAGGGTTTGGCAGGAGTTTGAACCATTGCCGTCTGGGGTGCGTGGGTTGTGAGTATTGTATCGTTATGGTTAAACGGGTTCGAGGGTAACTTTGTGATTAGGGCACTGGGGCGTAGGGCGACCGGTGCGATCGCGTGACCAAGTTTCGTCGCACTGAGGACATTTAAATTCGCGTGCAGAAATTTCAGATATCTTACCAGGTGGTGGATTGAATGTTCTTTGAGTTGCATTCTTTTCCTGGAATTCCGTCACCCAGGTGCCAGTAGCTCTCTTGTCCATAAGTAAATCCTGGATGGAGTTCTCGATGAGTTCTCCAGCTTGAACCTGTTGTAAGAGTTGGTCAAGTTGTTGGCACATTTGTTCTCCGGCTTCAATGCCCAGTAATCGGGAGAGTTCGGGACGAATGGTGAGGGCTGTTTCTAAAATTAAGAGATTATCAATCATGGTCGCTTGAATAAATAACGGGTGGGAATAATTTTCACACTCCCATATAGCTGAAGGCTGCCCAGTAATAGGGATGGGAGAAGTATTTTCGCAGCGATACATACAATTCCTGATCCTTCCTAGATGCAAGTTCGGGAATAAATGTTTCACAGTGAGCAACTATATCACGCGGTTCGGCATCCCGGAGCCATTTTTGGGCTGTGATAAAAGCTTGTGATGGCTCTAGATGCTGGTCACGCCAAAGTGTGTAAAACCGACTTAGCAAAACCATTGTACTGAGGTCAGAAACCTTCCAAAGGGAAGCAGCAACCCCAGCGACACCTGCCTGAAGTAAGCCCGTAGGCAGACTGATAGCTTCATCCGCTAGTTCAATTCCTGGCAGTCCAGTTTCACAAGCGGAGAGAATGGCGAGGCGGATACCACCCTGGTTATTTTCCACCAGCTTGAGGTCGAGGAGGTCACGCAGCGTAAGGATGGCTTGTTCACCTTCACCTGTCATAGCAAGACCACTTTTGAGAGGTTCTTGTAGGTTAGCGTTGCCGTGGCAGGAACAGTGCAAAATTTTGTAATGGGGTAATGCAGCGAGAACGGCCTCTCTGGTTGCTTGTTCTTGACCGAGAATGTTGGGATTTTGGAAAGTCTTAACAGCAGCTTCAACTTCTCGTGTTGAGTTAGGTAAGGAACTAGCGCCGTCATGTTTGGGTTCATCAATTGCTAGTATCGAATCTGCGAAAGTCCGTTGAGCAATTTCCTGAGCCGTTGAGAGCGATCGGGCGTTGGGAACGTAGGTAAATTGGATGGCATCCAGGGCGTAGTATCTGCCAGTGGGAGCAGTAGAATCTTCAACCCAGGCAGCGTGGAGGGGAAGCAAACTGAGGAAACCTGTGGGAATAAGGGTGGCTTGCTGGAAATTGCGCTGCTGGAGGTGGTTGATTAGGGGTGACATCAGGGGTTGCCAAAGTTGGCGAGTGCCTTGATCAATTGCCTCTAGCCAAGCCTGATGGTTAGTTTGGGATTGGTCATAATAAGCGCTGAACCAGGCTAAGAAGATTTCTTGTAGGCTGTTTTCGGTGAGGTCATCCAACCACAGATGATCAATGCCTTCTTGGGTGACAATGAGGGCGAGGCTGCCAGCAGAAGTGATTACGAGGTAGACAAGGGGGATACCGGGGCGGAGAGCTTGGCGGATGTCATCAAAGCTGGTTTGAGCTAAAAAGTCTTCGTAGCTGGGAACTTGACGGATTTGCTCAATGATTTTCGTCAAGGTTTCGTGTATTTGCAGGGCTTCGGTGCGGAGAGCTTCGGGGGTGAGACTATGGCGATCGCCTGAAGTCATCCGCAGGCGTTCTTGGCTTTCGAGATTACGGCGTTGGTTAGTGATATCTCTGTATTGAGTATAAAGACTGGGGGCGAGTTGCTGAAGTTGAGTCAGGTCGCTTCTGTCTCGGTCTAGGCTTTCACTGAGTCCACGAGCGCGACCTTGTTCTAGAGTCAGGACAGCTGCTTGCAAATCGCCACTGCGGGCGAGGGCATAGGCAGTAAGGTGCGGCAAATCCTTAGCTTCGGCAAGTTCGGCAGCTTTGCCATCAAGCCAGATAGCAGATTGGTAGAGGATTTCGGCAGCTTTAAGGGCTGTGGTGTAGGCACTAGCGGCTTCTGCCCAAGCTTGTTGCTCAAAGTAGAGGTTGCCGAGGTTGCGTGCAGTCTGAAGACAATCTTTAGGAAAGGCTTCATGGGTATAAACTTGCAAGGCAAGTAGATAAGCTTTGATAGCTAGTTCGAGGTTATTAGCCCTCTCCCCTTTAATCCGGTCTTTGTAGGCTCCTGCTAGATTACTCTGAGTATATGCCCAATTTTGGGGAAAGGCTTCACGGGTTCTGACTTGCAGGGCTAGTTCACAGGCAGCGATCGCTAGTTCGAGGTTATTAGCCCTCTTCCCTTTAATTCGGTGAGAGTATGCAGTACCAAGATTACTCTGAGTCATTGCCCATTCAACAGGAAAAGCTTCACTGACATAAACTTGCAGGGCGAGTTCATAGGCAGCGATGGCTAGTTCAAAGTTATCAGATATGTCCCCTTTGATGCGATTGCTGTAGACAACTGCTAAATTATTCTGGGTCATTGCCCAATCAACAGGAGACGCTTCACGGGTATCAACTTGCAACACGTTTTGATAGGCGGTGATGGCTCGTTCAAGATTATCAGCCCTGTCTCCTTTGATGCGGTAAAAGTAGGCAGATGCCAGATTATTCTGGACGGCTGCCCAACCAGCAGGAAAGGCTTCACGGGTTCTGACTTGCAGGGCTAGTTCACAGGCATTGATTGCTTGTTCGAGATTATCAGCCCTCTCCCCTTTGATACGCAAAAGGTAGGCAGCTGCCAGATTATTTTGGGTGTCTGCCCAATCACCAGGAAAGGCTTCACGGATTCTGACTTGCAGGGCAAGTTGACATGCATTGATTGCTTGTTCCAGGTTATCAGCCCTCTGTCCTTTGATGCGGTAAAAGTATGCAAGACCAAGATTATTCTGGGTAGCTGCCCAATCAACAGGAAAGGCTTCACGGGTTCTGACTTGCAGAGCAAGTTGACAGGCAGCGATCGCTAGTTCAAGGTTATCAGCTTTCTGTCCTTTGATGCGATTACTGTATATGAAAGCAAGATTATTCTGAATGGCTGCCCAATTAATAGGAAAGGCTTCACGGGTATATACTTGCAGGGCGAGTTCACAGACAGCGATAGATATTTCCAGATTATCAGCCCTCTGGCCTTTGATGCGGTAAAGGTAGGCAGATGCCAGATTATTCTGGGTCATTGCCCAATCAACAGGAAAGGCTTCACGGGTATATACTTGCAGCGCGAGTTGATAGGCGGTGATGCCCAATTCCAGGTTCAACCAGCGTCGCGCTAAAGGAAATTGTTGAATCAAGTTGCCAAATACAACGAAAACAGACGCTATAAGCTGTTGCCGGTCTAATTCGCCCACCAGCAAACTTACTGCCACTTCCGGCAAAGTTTCTAGCAGTTGTTCATTCAGCCTATCTTGATGCTGTTCTAAAAATGGATAAACTTGCTGGGCATCGCCTTCGCTCTCTACCACAAGTCGCAACACCGCCCACAAAAACTGCTCTGAATCTTCCGGTGACTCCTCTGTAGCATCTATGATTCCCATTGCTTCTGCCAAATAACCCACCATTCCCAACAGCCACTGTGCCGCATTCCCATTGCCTTGACTATCCAAATACGCTGCATACTGCTGCATAATCGCCAAGAGTTCTGCATCCAGCAACTCGGTATACTGCTGCAAAACTGCTAACTCTTCCCCACTAGCACAACCTAAAAGTTGCTCAATCAGGTTTGCATAAGCTTGCATCCGTTGTTCATCCATAACCAGAGGTTTCCTAATAGTCAAAGATTGGGAATTAACTGTGATTCTTACCCTGATATTTAGATTTAGTGACTGTGATCGCTCTTAGCCCTTGCAAAAAACACTACAAAACGAGGATTACCTTTTCCTGAAAGTTTTTGACCTATTGCAAATTCTCCATGACTCAGACAAAATACTATGTCTACTGAAATATAGGAAAAATTTTTTTATCGGATTGCCGGATTCAAAACTAGTGTTGGGTGTTGAGGTTAGATAGTATTTGATGCAAACACAAGACAGGGTAAAAGTCAATCAAGTCGCAGGTGCGATCGCAGCCAGCCAAGAATATCTGCTTTCAATTCAAAATCCGGCAGGTTACTGGTGGGCAGAGTTAGAATCTAATGTCACCATCACTGCTGAAGCCGTCCTTTTGCATAAGATTTGGGGAACAGACCAAACCAGACCTTTGCACAAAGTTGAAGCATATCTGCGTCAAGAGCAACGGCAGCATGGCGGCTGGGAACTTTACTACGGTGATGGCGGAGAACTTAGCACTTCGGTTGAAGCCTATATGGCACTGAAACTATTGGGTGTACCAGCAACCGATCCGGCGATGGTTCAAGCGCAAGCTTTTATTCTCCAACGCGGTGGTATCAGTAAAACTCGGATTTTTACCAAGTTACATCTAGCCTTGATTGGCTGCTACAACTGGCGCGGTATTCCCTCGCTACCACCTTGGATAATGCTGTTGCCAAAAGCTTTCCCTGTCAATATCTACGAGATGTCTAGCTGGGCACGTTCCAGCACAGTACCATTACTGATTGTTTGCGATCGCAAGCCTGTTTTTCTCACCGACTCAACTATCAACCTAGATGAGCTATACGCTGAAGGAGTTGATCGAGTCCAGTGGGAATTACCCCAAAGTGGCGATTGGACAGATTTATTCCTTACCCTCGATCAAGGATTCAAGTTGGCAGAAAGCCTTAATTTAGTACCCTTCCGTGAAGAAGGCATCAAAGCCGCCGAAAAATGGATTTTAGAGCGCCAAGAAGCGACAGGCGACTGGGGCGGCATTATACCGGCGATGTTGAATTCAATGCTAGCTTTGCGGTGTCTGGATTATGACCGAAGCGATCCCATTGTAGAACGAGGTTTGCAAGCAATTGATAACTTTGTCATTGAAACAGAGAATAGTTATCGAGTCCAGCCTTGTGTTTCACCCGTTTGGGATACAGCTTGGGCAATGCGTGCTTTGGTAGAATCTGGCTTTGCACCAGATCACCCATCTGTGGTAAAGGCTGGAGAATGGTTATTGCAAAAACAAATTTTAGACTACGGTGATTGGGCTGTAAAAAATCGCCAGGGAAAACCAGGGGCTTGGGCATTTGAGTTTGAGAATCGCTTTTATCCCGATGTAGACGACTCGGCGGTGGTGGTGATGGCACTACATTTGGCGAAACTCCCTAATGAAAAAATTAAGCAGGCTGCGATCGCTCGGGCCTTAAACTGGATTGCATCTATGCAATGTAAACCAGGCGGGTGGGCTGCTTTTGATTTGGATAACGATCAAGATTGGCTCAACTCTATTCCTTATGGCGACTTGAAAGCCATGATTGATCCAAACACCGCAGATGTTACGGCTAGAGTCGTAGAAATGCTTGGTGCTTGTGATTTGTCAATTGATAATGATAATTTGGAGCGATCGCTAACTTATCTTCTGCGCGAACAAGAAACCGAAGGCTGTTGGTTTGGTCGTTGGGGTGTAAATTATATCTACGGCACCAGTGGCGTTTTGTCAGCCTTGGCGTTAATTGATCCTCAAAAGCATAAACTCAGTATAGAAAGAGGAGCAGCTTGGTTAATGGGATGTCAAAATCCAGATGGTGGTTGGGGTGAGACTTGCCGTAGCTACGACAATCCCAGTCTTAAAGGAAAAGGGAATAGTACTGCATCTCAAACAGCTTGGGCAATAATAGGGTTGATCGCAGCAGGTGAAGCAACTAGTAAATTAGCTATTGAGGTCATTGAGCGGGGAATTGACTACCTAGTCGCAACTCAAAAGCCAGATGGTACTTGGTTTGAGGCGGACTTTACTGGTACTGGCTTCCCTTGCCATTTTTATCTCAAGTATCATCTGTATCAACAATACTTTCCTTTAATCGCGCTAGGTCGCTATCAAGCAGTGATTCAAAAAGGTTAATTGTTTTTACTGCGATCAAGACAATTTTTTTGCGTAATGCAATGGCTGATTACGCAAAAAGAGCGATAATGCTATAATACCAAAGGGAATACGCTAATATTTCCCTGACTTGAAGGCATTTGAATCTAGGATAGATACTCAAATGTTTGCATAAATAGCTGGAGAGGTGTCCGAGCGGTTCATGGTGACGCACTCGAAATGTTAAAAGTAGTCCTTTATACCACCGGAGACCGAGGTTTGTAGACAATCGAATAATCGACATCACCTTAGATCAACGTTTCTACTGTCTGAGGTGATTTCTGTAATGGTACTTAGAGCTAAGAAGGGTAGTGTTTCTATTAATGCCAAAGCGGGGAAGCTTCGCATTGTCTTACCGCGTAGCATTGGAGGCGGACAGCAACATTGTATTTACACAGGCTTTGACGATACACCGCAAAACCGTAGAAAGGCTCAAATGGTGGCACTTCAGATTGAGTCTGATGTCGAAGCTGAAAAATTAGATTGTAGTTTGGAAAAATATCGGACTGCACTAGGCGTTTTTAAAGAGCAACAGCGACTACAAATAATCCCAAAAGCCCCTAATCTTAAACAGTTGTGGGCTAAATATTGTGAATTTAAAGAACATCAAGTTTCGCCCACAAGTTATCTACAAGATTTTGTGGGTAGATATGCAAAGGCAATAGACAATTTACCTACTAAAGAAATTAGTGGTGCGATCGCGATTAGAGATCATTTACTACAAAACTATCCGCCATATACGTGCAAAAGACTTTTAACTCAGTTTAGTGCCTGCTGTAAGTGGAGCGTGAAATCAAAGCTAATTAGCTCAAATCCGTTTGAGGGGTTAGCTGGAGACATCAAGGTTAAGCGATGGGATACCGATAAGATTGATCCTTTTACGTCATCGGAACGCGAAGCCATTATCCATGCTTTTGAAACTCACGCGCTCTATAGCGGATATACAGATTTTGTAAGGTTCCTGTTCCTTACTGGTTGCCGGATCGGAGAGGCGATAGGTTTACGGTGGGGGCACGTAAACCATCAGTGTACGGAAATTTTTATATGCGAGACTCACAACCGTTACGGGAGGAAGGAAACCAAGACGGGGGTAAGTCGTAAATTTCCCTGTAATGCCCGTCTACAGAATCTCTTATTAACCATCAGACCTGACAATTACCACAAGGAAATGCTTGTATTTTCAACTCCTGTGGCAAAGAAAGAGATTAGGGTGAATGGGTTTACCGGTGTTATATGGCGCGGTGGGATGACTGGCGGTCGGTATTGCCACGGTATTGTTACCCAACTCGTAGAAGCTGGTCTGGTAAGCAGGTACAGACCGCCTTATAACTGCCGGCACACGTTCATTTCAGAACTTTTACAGAGAAATGTACCCGTGACTCAGGTGGCTAGGTGGGTGGGTAACAGTCCCGAAATTATTTTTAAACATTACTCAGGGATTTTGACTGAAGCTTCAGTTCCCGAATTCTAATTCCTTATTCCTTAATTTAAGGAATTATTTTCTTACGCACGGAAGAAAATCCTTAGCTCTAACGCTATCAATATCTCAGTATCAAATTTTACAAATTTTGAAAACTCGTATTCCTTGCCAGCTAAGGCTTATGGGCTTTTTAGCAATAAATACCAGTGTTTACGCCGTCAGTAAAAGCACATATAACGGCATCACGTACTGTATACTACTGTTAGAGTATAAAAAAGCACTCAAAACCATGAAAGATACCAGATTACAAATCCGAGTTAGTCAAGCAGAGAAACAGGCTCTTATCATCCAGGCTGAAAAAAAAGGCAACACAGTAACCAACCTAGTCCGGGCGGGTGTGGGACTGCCTCCAAGTGAAAAACTCCGTTAATCCAGAAATTAAAAAGCCCCCTAGTTGACGCTAGAGAGCTTTTAATTTCTTTTTCTTAAAGTTCACCCATCAACTAACGCTTTGGACGGCCACCGTTGAGGGATTTTAAACAAGGCTCAAGGAGAGCCACATCTAATGAAAAATAATAATTTGTTAAACGCCCCAACTGCTACCGAAATCTTACTTAATTCTAGCACAATTGATGTAGCTACACAAGTAAGTACACAGCACTCAAAGCCAGATACAGCAAAGGTTATATCCTCACTAAAGGGCTACAATATTTCTTCATCTCCGATTGTAGGTAGGTCAGCGTCTTATATCCACCTAGAGAAACTCAATCGCAGGTTGGGTGATGAGTTTTGGGTCAAGGTCAACAACAACATTATCTACAAGGGAACCGTCACTAAGGCTGGATTTAATCTTCGTCCACAAGTCAAGTTGAAGGATGAGAACGGTAAAGAAGTTGTTGACACTAATAAAAAACCGATCTGGGTTAATGACGGAAACCATTGTTATCGTGACGGATATGCTTTCTTAGAAGAAGAAGCGCAGAAGCCGGATAGAGAAATATTCATCATCCCTAACCACACTATCGGCGGGATTACCAAGCATCACGTTAAGGATTTCTGGCAATTCTTCCTAGAAGCTGACGATATCTCAATTGATGAACAATGGGAATTAGCCAATGAAATGCACTCTCGGTTCGGTATCGTTCCATCTGCGATCGTCTTCTCTGGCGGTAAGTCACTCCACATCAACTACTCACTCTCAAGCCCGACTGACGGCGAGACATGGAAGCGGATCACGCACAAATTAATTGCTTTATTTAGGAGCGATCGCTCAATTGAGAACTTCAATAGAGAGATGCGTTTTGCTGGTTTCACCCGGTTAGCGAAAGGTACTCACCAAAGCTTAGAATTTGAGTCCAACGAGTGCTATTCACCCGAAGAGTTTGAATCCCGTATTGACTCCACAGGCTTATTCCCCTACGGAATGAGTGATAACAGATGGGAGGAAGTAAGGCTAGCGCTAGCCAACAAAGAACTCTCTCATGAAGAAAAAGACGCTGCGATCGCAAAGGCTTTAAGCACTAGAGAGGAAGAGTTACCAGAAGTAAAGAGGATACAGCAACGGGAAGAGAGAAAGAGAGAGTGGGAATCTAAGTCAGAACTAAGGAGGGGACTTGGTTTTAGTCTCTCTGGCGAAAGCTCACTTATCGAAGCTGTAAAAACCTGGGAGACAGAAGGCGGTAAGAATCTTTTCGACTGGCCGGGTCACGATTGGAAGGATGTTGGCACTAGACACCAAGGTTATTGCCCTTGGCACGACTCTAAGAGTGGAACATCTGCATGGATTCACGAAGCTGATAACGGCGGATGGCTGTTTCATTGTCCATCTTGTACAGGCAACAAAGCTATTGGAGCGCTGACTTATCAGTATTCACTCCAATACAGCACAATCACACACCCCACTGGTAAGTACTGGGCGGAATTCGCCAAGAGAATAACTGGCTTTGTTGATGCTCCGTTTAATCCTACACCGGAAGAAAAAGAGGACTGGAAAGAAAGATATGAACGGGCCCGGATTGAGAAGGCTATATTTAAGTTCACTCGCAAAGCAGATATTACAGTTGAGTCTGGCTATCTACCCAAACTCAAACTAAGCGACATTCCCTCCGAATACATAGGCTTAAAAGGGGATTGGGGCATCGGCAAAACAACCTTAATCGCTGGGTTCTGTAGAGGTTACACGGGGAAAATCCTTCAACTTATGCACCTTAACGCTTTGGGAGAAAACACAGCACCCAAGTTTGGTTGCATCCACCACAAATCACTCAAGGCTAACGGTGATTATGATTCACTACATGGTCGAGAAGGTAGTCGGATGGCGCTTACTATTGACTCACTAGGTAGTCAATTAGACCCCGAAAAATGGGCATGGGGTCAAAAATTCATACTCATCCTAGATGAGATTGAGCAAGTATTAGACTACGCTCACCACTCCCCCAACATTAAAGGTAATCGCCTAGCAGTCAGAGCAAAATTAATTTGGTTGATCAAAAACGCCGAATACATTATCAGTTCCGATCGTGATTTGTGCGATGCAACTTTAGACTTTATAGCGGGGATTCGTGGAGATGGCAAGAAAGCTTACTTAATCCACCACACCGAGCAAAAGGGGCTAGGCAGAACAATTAAAGTTAATACCAACACTACAAAAGACGTAGTTTTAGATCGGATGCTTTGGGACGTTCGCGCAGGTAAGAAGATTGCGATCGCTTGTGAGAATAGGTCAGACTTGTTGATGATTGAAGAGATGTTAGTCCGAGCCGGAGTTACAGATAAAGAATTCTTCTTTGCCCACGGTGATAACTCTAACGAGAAGGGCATTAAAGAGATTATCAGCCAGATTAACGAGGAATATACCAATTACAACATCCTCGGCTACACAATGACTCTTGGGACAGCCGTTAGCTTGGAAATTCCACACTTCGATAAGGTTTATGGTTTCTTTACTGGCGACGCTTTCGGCGCAGGTAAGCAAGCACAAATGTTATTCCGTTACCGGATTGAGACTGAGATTGAGATTTGGGTTAATCCTCGCAAGAGTATTCTAGAAATCAATGAAGAGAAGATGCTTAAGGACTTGACTAGAAGCGAAAAAGAAAATGGTGTGTTTTTAGCAAGATTTGAAAAGTTAGATCATCTAACTCAATTAGGTGCTTGCCCAACAATCGACGGCTCAATACCAGCATCAGAGATGGACTGGTTAATGCACGGTTTTGGCATTAAGGCACGGGAAAACGCTTCAATGGCTAATCCATCCAAAAGCCTCTGCGACCTACTAGAAAGCGCTGGATTCCACTTGGAGATTGAATGCACTGAAGGTGGTGAAAAAAACTTAACAGGTGAAGAAGGGCGAGAGATTAAGAAGGAAATTAAGGAGAAAGATGATATTGCGATCGCCCACGCTAAACTCTTAACCGATGATGAATATAAGGAAGCGCTCAAGGGTTCTGGTTCCTTAACTAAAGAGCAACGGAACGAACTTAAAAAAACTTTCTTAAATAAAGAAACGGGACTAGAGGTAACGCCGGAGCTAGTTAAGAAAGAACGGACAAAGAATTTTACCAGCGCAGTAAAGATGCTACGGATTATTCTTGGTAGTGAAGAAGATGCGATCGCCGCAGATTTGACCCAGGCAGAGGGTAAGTCAGTAAGAGACAAGAAATATTACAGCCTACGTCGCAATCTATTCATAAAACTCGGCGCAGTTGATTTAATTGATTACCTGGTCGGTGGTGGTAGCTATGCCTCTAAGGGTGAGAATTCACTAGTGAAGGAAGTGGCGAACAATATCCGAGCTAATAAGGGTGATATTAAACGCCTACTTGGCTACAAAGTGAATACTGCCAAGATTACCAAGGACGCAATTGGTGGTGAGATTGACCCAGCGTTACAAAAGTACAAAGTCTCTGACGCTAATTTAGTCAACGAACTCTTAGGCAAGCTTGCTATTAAGCCAGTCGGTACGGACAAAATGGTAATAGGTGAGAGGTTCAGAATTTACTCTCTTGACCCTCAAAACTGGGATGAGATAACGGGCGTAATCGAGCATCAAAAAACGCTCAAAAACACGCCAAAATGGGACACTTTTTTAGAGGCAAAAAAAGCTAAATTTTTAGAGGCTGAAAGCCAAGCCCAGCAAACGTTAGACCGTTACACACCCCCTACAACTGTTTCCTATATAAAAGACCAGGGGGGTGTGGAATTAAATCAAGCCTCTGAAATGACCATCAAAATTGAACAAAAACTACAACCTCAAAAAGTGGAATTACTAGACCCGACTTTAGAAGAGAAATCCGCTCTAGTTTTTGGTGATGCTCCGGTGAATACTCCATACATGGGACTTTACTTTACGCCCAAACCTAAGCCAGCGATCGCGGACACAACAGACCCAACAGTAACCGAGCGGTTAAAGGCTCGAATCGCAGAAATTAAAGCGAAATCTCAACTAGAAACCGCGATTAAGTTCTAACTCAACTGCACACACCAGGGGTGTATACAGTACATACCCCCCTGGCTATCAATCCTTAAGCCCAGTCTCTTGCCTTAGACGCCCAATCCTAAGCTCAAGCCAAAATAACCGCCTTCCTGCTCATCCTGGGGGAGCATTTAGCAGGAGGTATAGTTTATTTACATAAAGCGTGTATAATAGAAAACATCGTGGCACATAGCCAGAACTTAAAAACTATTTTTAAAACTCCTTTCCTTTCCTTTCCTTGCGTAATGCAAAAAGTCCTTATTCGCTAACTCCGGTAAGGACTTTTTTGTGTCTAATTCCTTAATTTAAGGATTATCTTACGAACGGAAGAAAATAATTCCTTAATTTAACGATTGTCTTTTATCAAAAAATAGTGATGTGGTGTTTAAATCACAGTGGTGGTTAATTGGTACGTACACAAAATATACGTATACAAAATAAATAGTGTATAGTAAGAGTGTAGGTAATTTATTAATACAAGAAAAAGCTAAGTATGACAGGTAACTTATCAGTTAAATCCAGCAATGACCCGTGGGGATTCCAAGCAGATTTAGACACCCCAAAGAGTTTTGAAGCCTTTGTTTTTTATCGTGATATGGGTGGAGATAGGAATCTACCTGCCGTAGCAAAGAATTATGGGAAGAGTCTAAGCTTAGTGCAGCGATGGTCTAGCGAAGGGAATTGGAGCGAGAGAGCCGAAGCCTATCACTGCTTCTTAGATGAAACATCTCGTGACACTGCTTTAAAAATTAATATTGAAAGCCACATTGAGAAGATCCGAAGATATCGCCAGATGCACGAAACTCTAGGGTGGCAAGCGTTAAACCAAGCTTCCGACTGTCTACAAATCGTTACAAAGGCTCTTGAAAATTACAAAGAAAATCCTCCTCTAGAAATGAAGACCCAGGACATAAAAAATATTTCGACTGCCGGATTTAGCGCAGCCGAAATCGGCTCTAAACTATTGGCAGATGCATTAGCGATTAATCGGCTTCTTGAGTCTTTACCAATTGACTTAGACAGCGAATCTTCAAATGTAGATGAGGATTTTCAATAATGGAATTAGGTCAATTAGTCCTTTCACTAGCTCTTGATTATTCTTCTTTAAAAAGAGACATTGAACAAGCCAAAATCCAAGCGCTGCGGCAAGCTAAAGAGCTAGAGAAAATTTATCAAATATCTCCTTCCCTGGACACTAAAGCTCTAGATTTATCAGCGCAGAGTGCGGGACTTGCAGCAGGTAAAACCATCGCCAAGAGCTTAGAATCTTCCTTAAATTCTTTTAAGTTCTCTAATACTTCGTTCAAAAAAGCAGGTCAAGAGATTGCTAAAGGTCTGAGTGATGGGATTAAATCTGGCGATCGCGAACTTAAAAATATTTCGTCTAGGATGGCTGGACTGGTTATAGACGAAACCAAAACCAAGCTCAAAATACGCTCTCCATCGAAAGTCTTTTACGAGTTTGGGCAGGATATAACCTCTGGGCTTGCAGCAGGGATAGCAACTGGCGGTACTTTAGCAATTGGAAGTCTGATTGAAAACATTATTAATGCCGCAAAATCCGCCGTAGATACTGCTTTGAGCTTTACTGGAGACTCAATTTCTAAGTATTCCTCATTCAAAGCTATAAGCACACAGCTAGAAAATATACAGGGCGGTAGCAGCCGCGCTGCTGACAGCTTAAAGTTTCTACGCCAAGAGTCTGAACGGTTAGCATTACCAGTACTGGATTCCGCGAAAGGCTTTGCTAGCCTCGTTGCTGCTACTCGTGGCACAGCATTGGAAGGGCAGAAGACGCGAGACATCTTCAGTGGCATCGCTACAGCAGCCAGAGAAGCGAATCTCAGCAATGCTGATTTTTCCGGGGTACTCCTTGCAACTCAGCAAATTATCAGTAAGGGGCGCGTGTCGGCTGAGGAATTACGCGGACAAATCGGTGAGAGATTACCCGGCGCATTCGCCAAGGCAGCCCGTGCCATAGGGGTTACAACGTCCCAACTAGACAAGCTTTTACAGTCCGGCGAACTTACAGCAGAAACTTTTCTCCCCGCTTTCGCCAGACAATTATCTAGTGTTAGTGTTGAAAATATTACCAAGGCAACGGATAATAGTACGGCTTCACTGACCAGACTCCAAAATCGTCTAGATGAAGTGAAGATAGCTTTGGGACAAGCTGTTGAGCCAGGGGTGGTAGCTGGACTTAATTTTGCTCAAGAAACGCTCTCAGAACTCGGCAAGGCTGGATTGTTTGACGATATTAATACGGGTGCTAAGGAATTCGCCAATTATCTGAAATCTAACCCAGAGTTAGCCAAGGAAACCGCAACACTTATACGCGGAGCACTCAAGGATGCGATCGCAAGCACTGTTGAGTTATCAAAAAAACTCGCCAATTACCTAAGCCAAAACCCCACAGCAATTAAAGACGCGGGTAACGCTATCGGCAGCTTTGGTAAGGGTATTAGCGATGCCGTTACCTACGCAAAAGAGATGTTGGGCATCTTCCAAAACATAGGTAAAACAATCGATTCAGCCTATGAGAAAGCATCTAAGTTGCTGGGCGGTACACCAGAGCAACAAGGACAGTTTAAGAACTTTCTAAAGTATGGCCCAGCCGCGCTATTCCAATCACCCAACAACCTAACCCCCAACGCCCAATCACCCACAGCACCCGACATAAAATCAAATCTCAGAGCTGTATCTCCCTTGGCTGGTGTCAGTCTCGAAAAACTACTAGCCTATCAACCATCTCAAGGACAAGGGTTTTACGGGATGCGGGACGGCGGAAGGCGTAGGCATTCTAAGATTGACTTCGATTCACGAGTGGGAGCGGGTGAAGGCGCTGTAGCTCAAGCTGCTTTGTCTGGTAGCGCCACGATGAGGCAAATCACCAGTACTAGCGCTGGAATTGATATTGCCACCACTGACGAAAACGGTAAGCGAGTGACTGTTGTTTACAATCATCTACGCTTAGGCGATATTCAGAAGCTTTTTGGCGGTCAGAAACAGATACAAGTCAGCGCGGGGCAAGCACTAGGGCGGATAACTAAAGATGCACTTTCGACCGGCGCACACCTTGATTTTGGTATTAAAGTTAATGACTCATACGTAGAGCCTCAGAAGTTTATTAAAGACTATATCCAGCCTCTAAGCAGGAGCGGGGCATTATCTAGCATTCCCAAGCCAACCGCCTCCACCGCTACGGGTGGCAACTGGATGAGAACTATTGCCTCAACCTATGGAAAGGGCGATGGTTTCGATGGTAAGCCCACATCCTCCGGCGAGAAGTTTAACCAGAACGCTTTAACAGCAGCGATTAATGAGAATCTTAAGCGAAATCTCGGCGTAAAATTTGGAGATAAAATCGAAGCCTTTAACCCCAAAACTGGTAAGAGTGTAGTTGTAAGGGTTAATGATCACGGTCCGTATGAGAAACGCGGGGGCAAATTTGTACCCCATTCCACTCGTGGATTAGACCTAAGCACTGCCGCAGCCAAAGAAATTGGCATAAGCTTGGGCGAGGTTGCATTTAGAGTTTTGGGTAAAACTAATACCCCAACTTCAAGCAATTCTAAGTTAGTTGCTTCGGTTCCTACTCCGTCTCAAGCGTTACCCCCAGGACAACAACCGCCAGAAATCCGCGCGATTCTACAGGGCGAGGCACTGAAAGAGCAGCAAGCGAGAAGACAGAAATTTAGAGAGGCTGCGGCGCAGATGCAGCAATCCCTACGGACGGCGCAAGATTTAGACTATAGCGCTGTCAAGAACCCTTCACTTAGCGATCGACAAGTTGAGGAAGCGCGAAAGCTACAACAACGCTACAGTGACGCTTTGAGAGAAGCTAGCCAGAGACAGCAAGACGCACAATCACGCTACTCCATCGCGGAAGCGCGTTTAAGCAGTGGATCAGTTCCAGAGGCAGAGGGGAAGGATCTACGATTGGCGATCGCGCTTGATAAAAAATCTGTTATCGAACTAGACGCTGTTATTAAACAACTCAGTGAGTCTCGTGCCCAAGCAACCAAAGAGTTACAGGCTTTTCACGCCCAGCAATCAGCTACAAGACAACGCGGTTTTAATGCCGAGGCAATGACGGCAGAAGTTAGCATCCTGCAAGCCCAAATCCAAGCACTAAAGCAACTGCCACAGCAATCACCACAGCTAGATAATCTGCCAAAACTTGAACGAGAATTAGCGTTAAAACAAAATCAATTAGACCTTGAGCGTAAGTTAGCTGATATCACAGACCGGGAATCAAAAAAAGACCTCGACCCGACCGAAGCCGAAAAAAGGCTCGACCAGCTACGGCGCGAAAATGATTTATTAGTCGCTAATATCAACGCCCAGTACCAAAGCGCCGAAGCCGCTAGAAACCTTGCCCAATCGCGTAGGGAGTTGGCTAACACGGTGAGAGAGAATACAGCGCAAGCCGAGGGTTTGAGGTCATTGGCACAACTTAGAAGCTTTGGTATTGGCACGGGCGATCGACTAGCAATGGAGCGAGACGCTTCTGCCCTAGACTTAAAAAGCCGCTATGCTCAAGACAAGTTTTCACTCTTGGAGAGGGCACGAGAAGAACAGTTAACACCCACTCAGACCAACGACGAACGGCTGAGGTTAGCGCTTAGATTTAACGAATCAAATCTATTGAATGACGCTAATTATCAGCGCTTAAACAAGGATGAAAACTTTACTAACACTCGCTATTTGCAGAGGTCTAATATTGACTTACTAGCGGGTAAAGCTGAGTCACTGCAAGGTTTTGGGCTTGATTACAGTTCCAGAAGTATTCAAAAACAAGTCGCAGTTCTAAATCAATCCCTAAGCTTTCAAGATGCGATCGCAGAGTTGGAGCGATTAAGAGAAAGCACAAATCTTACTGTGGAAGAGTTCACCCAATCTAAGAGCAATCTAGAGGCAATCAACAACATCAAACTGGACTCAATTAATAGCCAATTCTCTCAGTTCTCTGACGTTATTAAGGGCATTCAAACTGATAGCCAGAGCGCTTTTAAAGACCTAATACTTAATACTGAGAATTTTGGAAGTAGTGTTACTAAAATCTTTGAAAATTTGCTCAATAACTTAGCTAATCTAGCTTCTCAAATGCTGTCTGACCAATTGTTCGGCTCAATCTTTGGGATGAAAGGGCAAGGCGGTAGTGGTAATGGTAACGACGGATTCGGTCAAATCATTAGTTCTATTGGCAGTCTGTTTGGTGGTAGTGGAAGTGGCGGCAGTGATTTTAGCTCTTTCTTGGGCGGTGGGTCGGGCGGTGAGTTTAGCCTAATTCCTGGCTTTGCAAAGGGCGGGATGATTTCTGAATCACTAAACAGAGAGCGAGTAATGAGCGGAGGCAGGAACCCAGTGCTAGTTGTCGCCAACGACGGAGAAAGAATCCTTAACCCAGAAGAAACTAAGATTTGGAATCAAATCCAAAGGGCTGGGCGATTGCCTACTTACTCAAACGGTGGGATGGTTGGCGACAGTGGTGGTTCTATATCAATCAAAAGCAATAATGGCTCTGGCGTTAACGTAGGCGGCATCAACGTAAATATCTCAGGTGATTCAAATAATTACAACATTCCTCAACTTCAAAAGGTACTAGACGCTAAAATCCAGCAAACCATCAAGCAAGAGCGTCGCCCAGGTGGTAGTTTATCTCGCGGCAGTATCTACGGTCGTTAATCATTTTTTACGTCAGGCGTTTTGATTAATTTTTCTCTTCTATAGGAATTCGCCTGACGTAAATCCACGACCGCAGGGAAAGCTAGGTGGAATTCGTCTGACGTAAATCGGCTAGAAGTCTTATTCTTACGTTAAATCAGAATTCGCCTGACGTTTTACAACAGATATCTATTGTGTTATATTTTATACATAGCTTACAGAGAGTTTACTAATGAGTAAAAACTTAATTCCGAGCTACCCGCTAAGAGTAGCTCCTGAACTTAAAGCTGAAATGACGGCTTATGCAGCAGAAAGAAGAATCTCGCTCAATACAGCGATCGCTAATGCAATGCGTTTCTATCTAGATTCACTAGCCACAAAAAAAACAAACTTCTAGCGTTGACGCGCTAGAAGCTCACACAAAATAAAGGATTTAAACTATGTCTAATCTAACAATTTTCTTATTTGAAGATCAAGAAGTACGTTTTGTTGGTACTCCTGAAAACCCCTGGTGGGTAGCTCAAGATGTTTGTAAAATACTCGGCATCCAAAACGTTACTCAAGCTATATCTAAATTAGATGACGATGAACGATCTATGTTTAACATAGGTCGTCAGGGCGATGCTTGGAGCATAAACGAGTCTGGGCTTTATTCTCTTGTTGTTACTAGTCGCAAAGAATCGGCAAAACGGTTTAAGAAATGGCTTACTTCTGAGGTTCTTCCATCCATTCGCAAAACCGGAAAGTACGAAGTAACCACACCACAATCAGATCCAATACCTCAGCTTGGAGAAAGAGAAGTATTCTTACTTGAAGTACTCAAGCTCGGCGTTGACACTGCTAAATACGTCAAAGATGATAGAGCGGTTTTGGTTTATAACACTCAGTTACAAAACCTATCTCAGAGAACTGCTGCATCTCTAACTAGTGTTACTGGTGTTGCTACACTTCCTTCTTTACCCGAACCTAATTGGCTAACAGTCTCAGAGGTTCTAGAACGGGCTGGATTTCCTCTATCACACAAAGCCTATCAGAATAGTCTCGGACAAGTCGGTAAATTGGTAAAAACTCACTTCATGGCCGAGACTGGCGAACCAGTTAAATCGGTAGTAAAGGCTGTGGGTTCTAACCATCGCCCGACTAATATCAAAGCCTATCCTGAGCATTATCATGAGCGAATAGTAGATATCGCATTAGAATACTGGGACGAAAAAGGAATCGGAATGAATTAAAGCTTATCCCCGGCATCGTCCGGGGATTGTTATATTCAACGTCAAGCTAAGGCTCAATTCTTACTCTATATATGGAATTTTGCTTGACGTAAATCGGCTAGAAGTCTTATTCTTACGTTAAATCAGAAATCGCCTGACGTATCAGAGTAAAACCATGCAAGAGTTTTATAGAATTATTGAATGCGCTACGTCAGAACAACGACAGAATTTAGCGCAATTGACAGGTTCAGCATTTGGCGACTCTCCCGAAACTCTTTGCAATCACATACGATATCTCAGGGCTGGAAGCATTGGACAACTTTTTTGGAACAATTCCTGGAAGCAGGTTGTGACAGATGTCGCTGACCACATCGGTATTGATTGGTCTGAGACGTTAAATGGTCGTAGTTGGCATAACTTGGAAACTCAAGAAATAGAGACTGCTGTTGTTGCCAAGCTATTTCAAGATATGCTTGGGCAACTTTCGTCGGAGCAACGGCAACAAATTGTTATGGAGATGACAAGAGATGCTGATGATCCAAACATTGCTAACTTGCTGGTAAGTGGTAGTGCAATGGCTGCTGCAAAAGCTAGTGGGTTCGGTGTGTATTTGTTAGCAAGCACTGTACTGGGTAGCCTCACTAATGCTTTAGGAATCACCCTACCCTTTGCTGTTTATATGGGTATGAGCCAAACTATTGCATTTATACTAGGCCCTGTCGGATGGGCAGCACTAGCCGGAGGCATCCTCTTTACACTCAATCAACCTAACTGGAATCGGTTAGTGTTAGCCGTTGTGAATATCTCAATGCTGCGACACTCGCTCGATGTGAAAAGTTGAGAGAGAGTGGTGAAGCGCGAATCGGTAGGTGTTGGAGAAGTGGTAACAACAAAAATGGCTAGATTGCCTTATGTGTAAGGATTTGACGGTTTTAGCATCTTTAAACCATCCGCGCACTTTATGTAGACTCCTTTTCAGCAATTTCCATATAGCCAAATAACAAACCGTCGTGTTATGATTTTTGAATTCGCGCAACCGAACCTTGAAAACCAAATAACACACGGCTTTGAAACGCCAGCTATTGCAATCAACTAAAATCCCTATTAGGGATTGAAACGTTCAACAGATTCCCGCGATCGTCAATTAATTGATATTGCAATCAACTAAAATCCCTATTAGGGATTGAAACTGTACAAATGCCCATGTAATGGAAATCCCAGAATTAAATATTGCAATCAACTAAAATCCCTATTAGGGATTGAAACAAAGATAATGGCATCTGGATACTCTAATCCAACCATTGCAATCAACTAAAATCCCTATTAGGGATTGAAACATCTCTACAACAGTGAACCTGATGCGTGTTCAAATTGCAATCAACTAAAATCCCTATTAGGGATTGAAACGGATAGTAAAATCTCCAGGATCGCCTAGAAGGGCATTGTTTTCTCTTCTTAGTGTGTTTGTACCTTCATTTTCGCCAATCATGCCGCTTTTATTGCTGCAAATCTAGAATGAAGCGCCGACTTCTTCCAAGCACTACCTCGGCTCGTAGTAAATCCTTCGCTATTAAGGGTTTCACAAATTTTATCAAGCGAATAACCAGCGTCTCGCAATTCAAAAGCACGGGCGATCGCGTCTTTAGTAGCATCCTGCGCTTTGGCTGAGTGCGCTTGCCGTCCAGCCTTCCCCAACTCCGCACCTTGGGCTTTTTTAACAGCTAGAGCAGCTTTCGTGCGATCGCTAATTAATCGGCGTTCTTCTTGGGCAAGGCTGGCCCGGAGATTGATCTCGAATTCTGAAGCGTTAGGATTTTCAGCAATGATTAGTTTGGGGCAATTTTTAACCATAAAACCATTAGTGAAGCTAGACACATAAAATACGTCTCTACTTAGTCTATCTAGTTTGGCTACTAGCAATCTCGCACCCAAGCGGATAGCGGTTGCGATTGCATTTTTAAATCCTTCCCGTTCCATCGGATCTGACTTGCCGCTAACGATGTCTTGGAAGGTTCCAACAATTTCCAATCCTTCATGCTCTGCTAATCTCTGACACGCCGCTAGCTGTGCATCTAGACCTAAACCAGACTTACCTTGCTCATCAGTCGATACTCTGATGTAAATCACTACTGCGGTTGCTGATTTAGTAGCTCGTGCCATGTTTTTTCGTTCTCACTTCTGTTTGGTATGTCCTTATTGTACAGTTCTAACGTTCTTTTGTCTAGTTCTAACGGTCGTTGAAAGTGTACAAAGTAAAAACAAACTGGCACATATCGAGAGACACCCGCAGAAACTATTAATCAGAGTGCGGTTACTCTATGGATAAAGACCGATAAGCCAAAGCTAGCAATACTTCTTAAGTCAATAAGTCAAGCTGATACATAAGCTAAACCTTAAACTGAATGTACAAGTGTTAAGTCTGGCTTATGTCTGCATAAACAAAAAAATAACCGCATCCCAAACCAGTAGGACGCAGTTATTTTTTTGACAGATTCTAATTAAGCATTCTTAATTAATAGTGTCAGTTCTTTAAAAGTAGTAATACTCTCAGACTGGACTTTAAATGGTTCGCCCTCTCCGGTCTTATAGTATTCGAGCCTTAACTCCAAGCAGTGTTCATATATGTGCAGTGTCGCTGCTATCTCTAGATCCTTGGTATCGTGCGCTGTAAAGTAATAAGTCATTGCTCCGTCTTCTTCAAAAAAGTCGGGAACCGCGCCATAATGATGTTCCATCAACTTCTCTACTAGTCTTATTGTTGTAGCTTCCATTCTTTTTGTGTACCGGGGGATTGTGGAGAAATCCGGTATGCCTCATATCCAATTCGATTGGATGGCTCTAGCTTTGATGAGGCGGTTTGTCTATCGTTTAAAACCTCCAGCGATGCTGGTCAAAAATTCTACGGGATAACGTTCTATCGCTGACCTGTCCAAGTTTCCTGCGGGAGTCTCTACCAGCGTCCTTTACAGTTTTATCTACACATCGCCATCAAAGGAATAAAGTAGCTGTTCAAGTTTTTACGGCTGTCTTACCGATGAGCGTTAGCTTTTAACTGTGGTGCGTTCTCTATTGTTCAAGCCTAACGGGTGTAGCAACCTTAGTGTAGTGTTGATGCCCTTTTCCGTTAGTGGCTGGAAGTATCCCCTTCCCCTCACCGCTCATATATACAATATATACTATTTATATACATTCGTCTATACTAATTATATACAATTTATTTATATGTTATTCTATACAAAATCAGAAATTTTTATATACAGCTTATATACAAAGAATGCTATGCTAGACACTGTATATACGGTGTAACTATGAGCAAACTAGCAACTTTTCGTGTAGACGATGAAGACTGGCAGAAATTCCAAGAAATAGCCAGGACTCAAGGAACGTCAGCATCAGCCCTACTGGTTAATTTTATCCGTAGCTCTATTGTCTCTGGAGTGATGCCAAATCACCAAGATAGCAGTGTTGTGGAGAACGCTATACAAACCAAGCTAGCGAGTATAGATGAGCGTATAGAAAATGCCATACAAGCAAAATTAGCTGATATAGATGAACGTATAGAAAATGCTATACAAGTAAAGTTGGTAGCCTGAGCAGGACTCAGGCAGATTATGAGGCAATCCGCGATCGCGTCTTAGCTGGGTGGAAAATAGCCAAGAGGGCAGAAACTAAAGAACGGATTGCACTGGCTATCGACAACTTTATCGCTGAGTTGAAAGCGCTTGAGGGGTAGGGAGGGGTCGAGAGATGCCGGGCTTGTTTATAAAGGCACGGGGGTACTTTTGGATCACTCCCAAGACTCAAATTCGTCCCAAAACTAAAGCCCTGTCTTATCTTGCTTGTGAGGCTGATAGACAGGGCTTACTTAATACTATTATACCATTTTTTTAGGGGGTATCCCCAGAAGGGGGGGTGTTTATTTAAAGGCGATCCAAAAAAAAAATTTAAAAAAAATAATCCTCAATTTGGTCTTTTGGGCAGTAGCTTGGGCTTCTTATCAAGGAACTCTTTAACCTTACTAGGTTCTCTCACAAAGCCCCTAAAAAAGATAGCTTTTTCTTGACATACTACTCCAGCCCAAAATTTAAATTCATCACAAATACCGAGGCGAGGTGTAGTGTTATCCCATCTATCAACATCACCAAGCTTCTGTTTTTGGAAAAACTTTAATTCATCCTCTGCCTCTTGATTGACGATGATATTTAAGTCTTCTTCCGTTACCTCTCTATCTTCTGTCCAGGAAACAAAATAAATATCGGACTGGAGTTTTATGTTTGAAGTTTTCATGCTAAGATTACCTTTGTAAGACTCGATTAACTACTATTAATTACTATTTTATACCGCCAGAGATTGTAATAGCAACCCTGCCGGTATTTTTGCGTTATTAGCTAAGGTTAAACAGTCAGGAACGGTCGGGGAACAGAGAACTGGAACATAGGCTGGAACACTCAGGAACAGATTCAGGAACAAGGAACAGGAACGGCTATAAGTACTATTATTGCGTCGTTCCAGAGCGTTCCAGCCTACTCTGTGTCGGTTGTCCCGTTCCTGTTCCATGTTCCAAATTAGTTGGCTAGGGTATACCCAGTATCGTTATCGCCTTCGATTAGTTCTTTACTGATTAGCTCATCGATTCCACTTTTAAGATTTTCGCTAAGGGGCGAAAGAACCCATTTTCGAGACTTGCGAATTGCGTCAAACTTAACTGGAGGATTACCAGCCTTTATGATTTCCAAGACTGTGCTAGCTGTCTTTGATAGTTGATGAGTAATACTCCTTTCTGGTGAGGGTAACGTCAATATACGCTCAAGCATCATTTGGTTTTCTACTTGACTTGTTGTTTGCGTTAGTTGTTGTGGGTTATTAGGCATTGGTTCTGGTGTAACTTCCGTCCGATAAGTTTGATACTCAGAGTAAATCGAATCTGGAACTACGCCCAGAACCCAATTGTTATTGTTAGCTAAAATTATTGGCTCATTACCAGAGTCTAGTGCATCAAGTGCGGCTTTAAGTTCTGCTCTCTTCGCTCCATTACTAATAAGATTAGCGTTGCTTAAGGACATTTCTAAGAGTTCGCGCTTGTTGTTTTTGGCTAAAAATATAATGTCGCCAACGCTTCTGGCATCTCTAGAACCACAGAATGGCAGGGCATCTAAGTTTGGGGAATGTGAAGAAACCCAGAGACATAAATTTTTTTCGCGTCCCACTAACCAAGCTTCGTTTAAAGTTGCGTAAAAATGCCCTTGCAATGGCACTAAACCCGCTTCTTTCTTATCACTCAGAGCGTAGCTGTTAGGGTCAATCCAAACGCCTTTTAACGCATTGTCTAATAACAAGTTCATTGTCAGAAAATCATCTAGGAAGATTCGCGTAATCTTCCCTTCGCTCATTCCAGCATCAATGAATTTGATAACTGCTATGGCCGCTGCTATGGGGTCATGCTTCACACAGATCGCTACGGTAGCGAATCGAAGAAAGAACGGAAGATCAGACTGCTTAACCACCACGGCAAGAGATTGGAAGCGATCGCCGTACTTTGCCCTGAGTCTGCCCCAGGCTGTGCCTAAAAATGTTGTTTTTCCGCCACCTGGCGAGGCGATTATTATGCAACCCCCTAAGCTTCTATCGTTGGCTGGGGTTACGAGCGAATCCAGAACGTTTAGCGCTACCTGATGCCAGTTTGGTGTTCCTGTAACTGTTTGTGGGGCTATGGCAGGTGATTGGAGTACCGTTACAGTCTCAGATTGGGGTAAGATTTGGTGTTGAATTACAGTCGGTGTAGGTGCAGTCGCAGTAGTAGCAAGGTTCTTGGCTTTCTCCAACAACTCAGCGCGAGTCAAATGCAAACGATCGGCGCAGTAATCCACAGCTACAGCTAGGGCGTTGCGTCCATCGTTTCTAACCAACTTGCCTTGATGGTTAATATTTCCTTTACTTGCACTCACCAAACTCTCTAAAAAAAGTTCACTCCCAGTTACGTGCCAAAGTGTGGCCCAATCTTTTACAGGAGAGGAATTTAGAGCCAAACTATACCGTTTAAGTTTCTTAGAAACGTTGCTTACTTTCTGGTTTCTTAAATAAGAACCACCAATTACTACCCCCGCGCTCCCAGTAGCCGAAGCTGCGACAAGCAAGCCCAGTAGGGGATTGAGTATCGTTGCTCCGGTCAGCGCCAAGCATCCACTGAAACCACTAAAAATAGACGCCCAGTGTAGGAAATTACTCTGATTCTCGAAATTAGATTCTAATTCTTCTAATTCTTGACAAAAAACTTGGATTATTTTGGTCTTTGCGGCGTAACTATCGCAGTCTTGATCCTCTAGATGAGCTAAGAATAATTTTTTTAGCGGGTCTTGTGGGAGGGATTTAGATATAGATACTTTCTTTGCTAACATGGGGTTAACTCCTATAAATTACAAATAAATTACAAACAAGAAAGCATCCAAGACGTGACTCCAGGATGCTTTCTTTATGGCTCTCTAGCTAAAACTTACATGGTCTTGCTCTGGTTCTTCGGTTCCCAGATTGTCTGAAACTTTTCCTAAGACTGAGATTGTGGAACTTACTAGAAGGAGGCACTTCTCAGGCAGTAATAGACTAATAGCTGCCATCGCTATTGCGTAAAAATTTAGTCCAGTGCCGATGAATGCGTAGGCTAAAACCAGTGCAGTCTCTACACCGTAGCTGACTAACCGCGCTGACTTTAACATCCCGTGGTCAATGGTTAACCAGTTATTTAACCGCGCTTCTGGATTATCAAACTTTTCATTATTTTCTACATCTATGCCTAGTGCTAAGTAGGCTCTTGAAATATCTTTGCGTATCTTCCAAAGCTCAGGGCTTAATTGATAGATGTTAATGCCTACACCTAACATCACTCCAAAGGTAGCCGAGCCAATGTTCCACAATCCGCTTATGCCAAACATTTTGCCCAGCCAAATACCAATTGATGCCCATTGTGCGGTTGCCACCGCACTAACTGCAACGAAAGCGATAATGGCTACGATACATGGCGCAATTGGATTAGCGAGTAGCTGGATAAGTAAAGAGAACGCAAAGGTTATAAGTCGCATCGTGTTCTCACAAATCAGCCAAATCAACCGCAATACTTCTTTGAAAAAACTGAAAACCTTAGTGATAAACTTCTGCATCGTATGAGAAAAACTTCGCTTGGGGTTAGCACTTCTTTCGGTTCTAGTTCTCATTAGTTATTCTCCTTTTTTGCGTTGTTGTTTAATCAATGAAATTTGACTCCTAACCTCTTTCCGGCTATACACCTGATCAACCACTAATTGACCATTGCTATATGCGAGAAAGATAAATTGGTTTGTTTTTGGTGCATAGATGCAAGATGTAGGCGATCGCCCATCTTCCGACCCATTCAGGACTATAGAATCACCCAGCTTGAACGGTTGTGGTTGAGTACTTTTCCAGCAAGTATCAGACAGTACGTGCTTACTAAGAACAGTCAAACTCTTAGCCCTTTCTGTGATTGCCGTATCTGACTTTAGTCGAGCGTTGACTGTTGTGGCAGCTACAACGCCTAAACAAAGCACGTTAACGCCTAGTGCTACCCAGATAAGAGGAGAGATTGGGATTTTCATCGCTGAAAACTTTGATACTTCAATTGGTTTACAATTGCGTCCACGAGGCTAAGGTGTTCTTCAATGGGTAAACGCTCGTGGATGCCAGTTTGTAGTTTTTGAATAGTTTCAGCATCCCTTGGCGGTGTTTCGGCATGGATTAAGTTAATAACCAATGCATTGAGGATGTGCAATTTTTCTACTTTTGATAACTTCTCTAACTGGCTGCCGTAAGTCTTTTCAAGTTCAGACAAGAAAGAGCCAGGTGTTACAGCACAAAAATAGCCTATGGGTTTAGACATCGTTTAGAATCCTTATATCCTGTTTAGTTTCAATGTTTTAGTTGATGCGATCGCCAAGATTAAGACCCTTGGCGATTTGGCTTAGATTTGGTTTAGATTAGTTGTTGATTAGCCAAGTCTCTTTGGCTCCATTCTTCTAGCGTAATGCCAGGTTTAATTAGCTCTTCTTCGGCCCAGGAACGATATGCATCAACCGAATCAAAGAAGTAGGACAAACCGAGTGGATCGCTTATATAAAAGTCTTCTTCCCCGCCACTGTACTCTAAATACGCTTCAAGGGTTTTAAACTCTTGAAACCACTCTGGACACACATACACAAAATCCGTAAGTAGTGCTGCACCTGAAGCCATTTTTCTCTCTCCTCCCATCACAAACTTGGTGTTATTCGCTAAAACCTTCAAACAAGAGCGCTTCTTCTCTTCTTAAAAAAGTTGGTTTGGCATATAGCCGATGCTCAAGCTCGGCTAGTGACGCAATTGCATCACCTACAGTAACGTCGGGGCTATAATCAAGTGTCTTGAACTCAGGATGTTGTCGAATATCTTCAAGTACCGAACGAGCTTGATCGACCAGTAACGTTAGTGATTTTGTAGTCATATTCTTTCTAGAAAAGCGATTGCTGTACGTATTCTTTTGAGACGACAGAAGCATTCGTGTGTAAGCCTTCCACGTGGTAGCAACGCCGTGTTAAGGCTCGATGGTTAAGCTGCAATTGAGCTTTCTTTCTCTGTCCTGGCAGTGGTTCAAAAATGTACTGAGGTGCGCGAATTGAGTCTGTAGAGAAGCGAAATTTATAGAGTCCATCATTGATTTGGTAGACTGCCGAGCGCGATAGGAGCGTAGCGTCATGGACTAGGCTAAGATTGTTCATGTTCATTTTTCTTTTTGGCTCACAGCAGAGGTGCAAACTCTGGCTGTGAGTGTTTCTTTATGGCTGTGACTTCTTTCTTGCTGCCAGTGCTTTGTCTGTAGATGCTTGCAAAACTGCTCCAGTGGTAGCGAGAGCGGCTCCGAGTCCAAAGAAATAGCGTGAACCAAACCTCTGTGAGCCAAAGTAGCCGATGCTGCCGCCAGCGATGATGACTAAGAGGAAGACTGAAAACGGGAAGGACTGGGATTTTGATTTTGATTTGGACTTTATCATTTGTTTTTTACCATCGCGGTTAATTTATTGATGTTTGGCGCTTGTACTGGGGGCGTAGGAGTAATTTGTACAAGCGATGGCTGAGGAGTAGTTAGATACTCGAAAATCATTCTTTCTACATATCCGGCTAATGCTTGAGGCGGGATGTCATCAGGCAGGTTATAAACCTGCTTTAGTCGTTCCACTGCCGGATAACTGATGGTCAAACGTTGAGACTTATACATCAGATTCACCCACTGTTACTTGGGTTAACAATTTCAGCCCGTTGGCGTTTATGAATTGAGGATCGGGCAGTACCAAAACATTGAATTCTGCTAGCGCCTCTGCCATTCCCGGTAGCTGTGCAGCACCACCCCAGGCGGTTAAGTGTTTCGCTCTATCTAAGTAGCCAGCGCCGGCGCAAAAGTTAGCGATTTGCTCAATTTTTAAGTTGAACCACTGAGAAAAACATTGGTGGTACTCTTCCTCGAAAGGCTTGCCAGCTAAGGAAGAGACACCATAAACGAACTTGCCGCGCTCTTTGAAGTCTTCAACGCCTTTGCGAATAAGGCTTATATCGTGCTGGGTATCTCGCATCAGGCGATTAGCAGCCGTATTCCGCCTATCCATCGTGTCTGCGATCACCTGATATAGTTGACCGCTACCGCCTTCGATTAAACTCCTCTCGATAATTGAGCCAGTGCCATCAAAAACCGTAGCGATTACTGTTGAAGTTCCGAAGTCTAGCCCGATCGCAATTTCACTTTCGGCTAAATCAATAGAGGCTTTGTCATCGCCAGAGAATAAACAGTAAGCGATACTGCCGTAGCCTTCGGGGTAAACATCGTTAAGCGTAATTTTGTAAGTCTTCTGGACTTTCGAGCGGCTAGCGTCGTTTCTCAGATGCTCGATTGTGTGAGTACCGGATATATTACGACGGATGTCATCTGCCCACTTGTCGGGATTGTGAGAAGAGGTAGAGATAATTATCTCTGTATTGTCTGCGATATCGAGTACCGATAAGTCTGCAAGGATGCTCTCTAGGGCATAAACCGCTTTGGCTTTTGTGTCTTCGTGCAGTTTCAAGTAGTTCTTAGGATCTTTGTTGATAGCGGCAGTCCCCCAGTAGTACTGACTATCGGACAAATCTTTGCGCGTTCCTTCTACATATCGCACCCAGCACCCATCTTTTGAGATTGTTTCGTGGTGTTTTACTGTCCGATCTGCGACTTTAAGATATGCGGCGGGAAGGATTATTGATTTATCGCCGTAGATTCCCTTGCCGAATCCTGCGCCAGCGTCCTTGCCAGAGATTAGAGTTGACAGAGCCAGAAATTGGTTCTCTGGTTGCCGATTATTGGTTCCGAATAACGTTGCGGTCATTTTTTTATTGATTGTTGATGGTTGTTGATCGTTTATTGGTTACAAACGCCAGAAGCGTTGTTATTGCTACCATCTAGGGCTTTACCACTCAATAAAGAGGATGTGCTATACCTAGAACTCGCTGGAACCCTTCGGGCGGTTCAAACCACTGTATTTAAAGGCTTCTGGCGTATAAGATGAAAACTAAAAAAGCTTGGTCTTCGTTTTGGTTACTTGCCAATTTCTGGTTTTGCTAGAGCCAGAAATTGGTTTTCTAAAGCATTGGGTTGTGGTTCGTTTGCTTCATGTCTTTATCTTAGGCTAAGTACAATACTTTTGCAATCAAAAGCAAATCAGTACTTTCTATGGATTCCCTCAAAATGTATATGGAATACTGATTTGCTTTTGATTGCGGTAATGCGTACTCTTGCTGTAGCTTTAGAATATGTCTGCTTAGATGAGAGTAAAATAAGGGATTAATGTATATGCAGCTTTTTATAATGCTTATGCCACGCCGAAGAAAGGCGGTAACGTACCGGATTGACGAACTGGTGATCGACGCGCTAGGTAAGATAGCTAAAAAACAGAATATGAGTGCCAATCGGTATTTAGAAAACCTTCTTTTTAACCTTGGGCAAGAAAACGGGATAATTCCAATAGAAGAGGAGCGACTCGGAGAGACGCGAGGAGGAGACAGAAGTAAACTCACGAACGAAGCCGATGATTAAACCCCGCGAACCGCACTGGCGTAAGCGTGAGTCACTTGCCTTGATGTCTTTGTCGCTGGGGTGATTGAAAGAAAGCGGAATTAAGTTAAAAATTTCTAGTAAAATTCTTATTTCAAGTCAATCTCAGGAAATTTCTTAACGTCAATGGATATGATATTTCAGTACATGACCAAAAAAGTTACTCAGCAAAAAAAACAAGTGCTGTCATTTTTTACTCATGTTAATGTAATAAGATAAATACTGTGATGTCTTTTTCGATGTCTACAAACCTTAATTAGCGGTTTGCGTAATGCAATGGCTGATTACGCAAAAAGAGCGATAATGCTATAATAGCAAAGGGAATACGCTAATATTTCCCTGACTTGAAGGCATTTGAATCTAGGATAGATACTCAAATGTTTGCATAAATAGCTGGAGAGGTGTCCGAGCGGTTCATGGTGACGCACTCGAAATGCGTTTTGGGGAAACTCAACGGGGGTTCGAATCCCCCCCTCTCCGTTCAAAAAATTACTGAAAAATTACTATCAGTGGCAGCTGAATTTACACCATGTTGTACTAGACAATCTTACGGTGTTTGGCTTAGTCACTGGGATCTATCTCAATCCAACCTACACCGAAGTGGTTTTTTAGGTCTAATATCATGTTCGGTTGATCACAAAAAGAACAATGAACGGCACGGAAGCCACTTGGCAATAGATGCGTGGAGGAAGTGCCAACGGCGAATTAATTCGCCGTCAATATTATCCGTGATGTGGATCTTCAATATACCTTGTAATTACGTCTGCTGAAACCTGTCCAGCAGTAGAGTAAAAATAGCTATTAGTCCATAAGCTAGGCAATTTCAATAGCTGGGGAAACTCTTTACGCAACATATAAGATGAACACCCCTTAAAGGCTTTTACTATCTGATTTATAGCAATATTTGGCTGATGCTCTACAAATAAACGTACATGGTCGGGAGTGACTTCTAATGCTAAAACATCCCAATCTTTCTGCAATGCTAACTCATTGATGATTTGTCTAAGGCGTTTAGCCACTTCTCCTATCAAGACCCTTTTTCTTCGCTTCGGTATCCAAACCAAGTGAACTACTGCATTGCCTTTTGAGTGATTCCCTATCCTGTATTCTAATGTTATGTTCATGTCGAAGGCTCTAAGCTATTGACAAATATAGCCTATCTCAGATACAGTAATTGATTCAATAAAATATTGCAATTAATGCCACTCCAGTATGGTTGTCAGCAAGTCTTGATTAATCCAGATAATCAGTTAAAAGCTATTCTGGAGTATGTCTGTTCCATTGCCAATAGTCTTACAAACTGCGGCATTTATTATAGCCGTCAAATCTATTTCAAAACTGGCAAGTTTCCAAGCAAGGCAGACTTACATAAACAGATAGGGACTATTCAACGAAACAAGCACTATCAAGCTTTGTACTCAGATACGGCACAGCAAATACTAACTACTGTGGCTGAATCTTTTAAATCTTATATTGGACTGCTGAAAGGTATTACAAAGGGAACGGTTAAGCAAAAACCTAAGTTACCTAATTATCGAAAATCAGGAGGTTTGGCACTAGCTACTTTTACTGGACGTTCAATAAAATTCAAAGACGGAAGACTTCGTTTTCCAATGGGTTCTATATCAAAGGTTTGGTTTGGAATAGATGCCTTTTATCTGCCAATGCCGTCAAACCTTGATTTCAAGGCTATTCGAGAAATTAGAATCTTACCAAGAAATCGACAATTCTATGCAGAGTTCGTTTACCAAGTCTCATTCATTAGTGCTGATGTTGATCAAACCAAAGTATTAGGAATTGACTACGGATTAGACAACTGGTTGACTTGTGTATCAAATGCTCGTTCATCTTTTATTGTTGACGGATTGCATCTCAAAAGCATTAATCAGTGGTACAACAAGTCAGTTGCCAATATAAAAGAAGGAAAACCCCAAAGCTTTTGGTCAAATCGACTTGCGGCAATTACAGAAAAGCGTAATCGTACAATGCGAGACGCTGTAAATAAAGCTGCAAGAATTGTAATCAAGTATTGCTTAGACAATCGAATTGGTGCTGTTGTTTTCGGATGGAACGAGGCGCAAAAAGACGGTTCCAATATGGGCAAGAAGAACAACCAAAAATTTGTTCAAATCCCTACAGCTAAACTAAAAGACCGTATTGCCCAGCTATGTGAACAACACAGTATTGATTTTATTGAAACAGAAGAAAGCTACACCAGCAAGACGAGTTTTTTAGATGGTGATTTTCTGCCTACAATCGGTGCAAAACCCGATGGGTGGGAAAGTAGCGGGACTCGGATTACTAGAGGTCAATTTAGAACCTCAACTGGAATCAAAATAAATGCAGACTGTAACGGGGCAGTCAATATAATCAGAAAAGTAGCTGCGATATTTAAGTTTGACTTAAGTGGAGTAGGTAGAGGTGCTTTAAGTGCGCCTAAGAAAGTTCTTTTATGGACTCTTCAGAAATCCCCGCGCATAAATGCCGGGGAAGCTTAATTAATAAAACAATACGCTTGGGTTAAGCATCTCTTTTTTCTCTCTGCGTCCTCTGCGCCTTCTCTACGAGACGCTGCGCGCTGGCGGAAGCCTCTCGTAGAGAAGGCGGTTCGTTAAAAAATTGACTTTGGTAACAGAGTTTTAGCCTTAACTGAACCGTATTGACTTATAAAACGTCATTGCGAGCGATCGCAATGACGTTTTATTTATCCGAGGGATGTATCTTTATTTGCAAGTGCAATAAAATTTGCTTTCCGTGTTTACTTAGTCAGAGATTTTCCAAAAAACACTAAAATATACACCGACAGCACAGACTTTTGGGATAAACTAATGCCATCGTGTGAGGAGTGAATGATGCTAAATCCCAGTCTGGGGCGAGTAATCTCATTTAGTTTTATCAGCGTTTGTTTGTATTTGGGTATTAGTATAGGAATCATTATCCGGCTTGGGCAATCACAGCGATTAAACGCTGCTATTACACCTACCGAGCCTGTGCAATTTCCCTTAGCTATCCCTGAACTTACGCCATCAACAACAGCACAACAAACCTTTCCAGAGACTGTCACCATCAAAGCCGTTGGAGATATTATTCCCGGCACTAATTTCCCTAACCATAGATTACCCCGCTTTCGAGATCAATTATTACCAAAGTCAGTGAGAACTCACTTGCAAGGATCTGATATTTTGTTTGGTAATTTTGAAAGTAGCCTAACTAATTATCGTTATACTGCCAAAGATATTAGTCGAGGACAAGTCTTTGCCTTTCGCTCTCCACCTGCGTATGCCCAGCTATTTGCTGAGGCTGGTTTTAATGTGTTCAATATGGCGAATAACCATGCAATGGACTTCGGCCCGGTAGGGTTCAAAGATACAACGAAAAATCTTGAGGCTGTAGGCATTGCAACATTAGGTCATAAAAATCAAATTCTTTTTTTGGAACCTAACAATATCCCCGTGGCAATGGTTGGGTTTTCTCCTTATGAAATGTATAATTCAATTCATAATTTAGGAGCAGCCCAAGCACTTATAGCAAAAGCCAAAAATAAAGCCAACATTGTAGTAGTATCGATGCACGCTGGAGCCGAAGGAACAGGGGCGCTACACGTTAAGAATCAGACAGAGTTTTTTTATGGAGAAAACCGAGGGAATTCGATCAAGTTTGCTCGAAATATGATTGATGCTGGAGCAGATTTAGTACTAGGACATGGGCCTCACGTTCCGAGAGCGATGGAAATTTATAAAGGAAAAATTATTGCTTATTCTTTAGGAAACTTTTTGGGATATCGGACTTTATCTACAAATGCCCAAACAGGTGACTCGATGATATTAGAAGTCAAACTTAATCGAGCGGGAAATTTGGTATCAAGTAAAATTATCCCTGTTCGGATGGATCGGCAAGGAATCCCTCATATTGATCAGAGTTTTCAGACTGTGAAACTTATGCGTTCTTTGAATAATCAAGCTTTTCCTAAGAATCCGGTGAAGATTAATAAGAAGGGAGAGGTTGTTTTACAGAATAAACTTGATACTCCCTAAAAGAATTACGAATCATAATCATGTCGTTCCCATTACAAACTGTTTTCTATGGGTTATTCTTACGAATTACGAACTTCTACTGAGCGTAGCCGTAAAGCCTGCGGCATAGCTACGCTTAGGGCGCAGCCTCTCGCAGAGAAGTATTACGAATTACGAATTAGTTAAAACCAGCCAGCGCGGTGCTTCACCTAAATCCAAAATCCAAAATTGACTAGTGGTCTATCGCATTAATTTTGTAAGGTAAACTCATTCTTAATTCCTCTTCTTCTTCGCGCCCTTTGCGCCTTTGCGGTTCGTTCCCTAACCAATCAGAACTAATGCGATGAACTACTAGTTATTGTCATCTTGTTGGCTATTAATAGTCGGTGAATTTTGCTTTTCCAGCGTTGGTACTACGACAGCAGAAGGATCTGATTGTTTGGATTCTGTTGGTGGCGCTGCTGGTATAACTACAGGGTTTGACGGACTCACAGGTTGAGGGGAGGTAGATTCTTGACTAGAAGCGGGTAAGTTATTTTGTGGCAATGGTGCGGGGGAAGCTTTACGAGATGAGCGGATTGCCCTTAGTTTCTCCACTAGCGAGGGTGTGGGTGAAACACTAGGTGAAGGTTCGGAATTGCCGCGTTGCGATTCCCCTGTTGGGCTGCTAGGAGTTTCTTGTGGGGTAGAACGACGATTGCGCCGACGCTGCTTAGAATTAGAGACGGGTGCTGATTCGGTTCTTGAGGTGGTTTTATTCTCTTCACCCGGAGGTGAAGATGTACTATTAAAGTTAGGTGTTTGTGCTGCTGGTTCTTGAGTTGGCTGTTCAAAAAGCGGCTTTGCAGTTGGCTGCTGCTGAGATTTGGGTAATATACTTGTGATCCCAAAACCTGCTGTAGCAGCAACTAGGGCTACACCTATACCAACGAATATTTTTGATGACTCCAGTTTTTTAGCCAGTACAGTTTTCTTAGAGATGTCGGGGTTGGGTTGCGCCAACGCAGATGGTTTACGAATATGATTTTGGGCGGTTTTCCCAATTACAGTTGCCGCTTGCTGGGCAGATAAATTGACAGTTGGCACGGCATAAGTAGGTACAACTTGCGATGCCAGATTCGCTCCATTTCCAGGTAGTAATTGCAGCCACTCAGCAACTGTCGCGGGCCGAAAACGAGACTCCACTGCCATACCACGCATTACCGCCTGGTTGACAGCAGCGCTCAAATGTGGTTGCAATTCACGGGGGGTAGGCATTTGCTCGCGATCGCGCAATAATGCTGGCAGAGGAACTTGTGCTGTCAACAGTGCATACAAGGTTGCGGCTAAACCATAAACATCTGTGGCGGGTGTGCGCGGTGCTTGCGTCAAATACTGCTCAATGGGAGAATAACCTTCAGAAACCAGACCTGTGTGAGTCTGTCTCACACTGCCATTAAATTCTCTGGCAATGCCAAAATCAATTAATACTACTTCCTGTGTTCCAAGGCGTTGAATAATATTATCTGGTTTTACATCCCTGTGTAACAAACCGTTGTTATGTACTACCTGCAACGCTGCCCCAATTTGCCGGATGTAATGAATTGCTGTGGCTTCAGGCAAAGGTATTCCTGGTAATACAAATGCGTCTCCCAAGGTTTCTCCAGGAATGTATTCCATCACCATGTAAGGCAGTCCAGCTTCCACAAAAAAGTCACTAACTCGGACTATATTTGGGTGTATACACGTAGCTAAACGTCTGGCTTCATCTTGGAATTGGCGCTCGAATTTGGCAAAATCAGGATGTTGTCGCAGCCGTTCATTGATGGTTTTCATCACTACCTCCTGATCCAAGTAGTGATGCGTAGCTTTAAAGGTAATGCCAAAGCCACCTCGCCCTATTTCTTGAATTAGGGTATATTTCCCATCCTGCAAAATTGTGCCTGCTAACATAAAGAGTCCTGAGTCCTGAGTGAGCAGATAAATAGCGAGTCCTGAGTCTTGAGAGATTCCTAAAAAATTTTCCCATATTTCATATAGGGCAGGGTTCTTACCTGTCTATCCTACGGGAAGATTTAGTTGTTGGAACTTCCTAAGCGAGAAAACCTCCCCATGATCACAACAGTTTTATCTTTTTCAGATGATAACGCGAGAGTAAAGAAATTCTGAAGCAGGAAATAGACTCAACCTCTCTGCCACATCCGTAATGTCAAGGAGAAAGTACAACACTATACGCTACTTGCTACAACGCTGTCTCTTGATTTCCTCCTCTCTGCTGTCCATTGTTTCGGGATGAACGCCGAAAGAGTGAGTGCGATCGCCTTACAGAAAATCTCAAAAACTAAGCGTAGACGCGTAGCGGCTTGTCGTTAGACATCGCCTGTTGTCTATGTTGCGTAGGCGTAGCCCGTCGTAGACATCGCATTTCGATATTTTAATCAATTCACCAGATATCTTTAAGATTAAGCACTTCGCACATTCCCAAAAGCGATCACTTTGCAGAAAACCTCAAAAATCAAGCGATCGCTACCCCTATTTGTTAGAATATTTTTTGTTACTAAAGAGAGAAGTTATCTGGTGGACTCTACATTTAACTGGAAACTGGAACAGACTTTACTTGAAAAAGTCATCAATCTGGCTAGTCAACGAGGACAATCTCCTGAATCAATAATCAGTGAAGCTGTTAGGCTATATCTCGAAACTCAATTGCTAGAAACAGTTGATAATGCTGTATCAGATACATTAATTGGCTTATTTGCAGGAACACCTAATTTGGCTACAAACTCAGAAGATATTCTCCAACAGGAGATTACTGAAAAATCTGGTTGGACGTGGAAAAAACCTTAGCAGTAGCTGATACGGGTTTTGTTGTAGCATTGTTGAATAGTTCAGATGCAATGCACAGTGTTGTTGCAACAGTATATATACAACAAAAACAAATTCTGTTACCACAAACAGTATTGGCAGAATTAGCTTATTTAGTAGGACGTAATGCAGGTATAGCGACAGTAGTAGCTTTTTTGCAAGGACTATCTGCGAGTCGGTTTAGTTTAGTAGCTTTAACAGACCAAGATGTAATTCGTGTGGCGGAAATCTTGGATGAGTATGCAGATAGTCGGATTGATTTTGTAGATGCAAGTGTTATGGCTATAGCTGAACGCTATGGTATTAAAAAAATATTTACTTTAGACCAGCGAGATTTTAGATTATATCGACCTCAGCACTGCGATAGCTTTGAGATTTTGCCTTAAAGAAAATAATAGTTAACAAAAGAGCGATCGCTTGAACTGGACAAATCTGAAAAGGGATACTGAACCAAAATGATGTCATTTTTAGAGTACTTCGGCATAGACATCATCCTCAGCGTTATCCCAAACTGATGAGAGTGATGTTTGACTGGTTTGAAGCCAAAATTCAGTTTCATCATCAGGAAGCAGCGTCACTAGCACTCTTGTCCCTTCCGGTAATTCCTCTGACTCTAGCAATTCGATTTTTCCTTCCCGAACAGTACCCCAAAGCGTTTTTAGCATATCTGTTTTATGAATAGTCATGCTTTAATTTTATGCTTCGATAGTTGATAAGGAGCGATATCTACGACGGGCTATTCGGCGTCGCCTTGCAGAAAACCTTAAAAATAAGGCGTAGATGCGTAGCGGCTTGTCGTTAGACATCGCCCGTAATTATAGTGTTAGGTTCGCGTCTGCCACGATTTTGGATCTCTGCGACCATGAAAAATCGCCGTCACTATTACTCGACTCGACACAATCCGATAGTACACAGCATAGGGAAATCGTCGCACTACTACTCGTCGAATATCAGCGTAGACAATTACATAGGATTCTGGCATCTGAGAAATTCGATTCACCGTTTCGTCTACACAGTCTAAAAACTCGTCACCCAGACCAGATTTTTGACTCTCGTACCAACTGTGCGCCTCATTGAGTTCTTCTCGAACCTCTGGGCGAAACACCAGGACATAATTCATTGCTGCCCCTTAATTGATGCTTTGATTTCCTCCCAAGTCAGCACATTATCTGGATTGGAATCATAGTCAGCAGTTCGACGATCAAGCTCTTGCTTTTGTGCATCGGTTAAATCAGGGTAAACTTGCTCTGCTGCGATGCTATCCCAAATTGCCTGCACAATATGGATTCTATCTTCAACACTAAGAGTTGCGATTTCGTTCAAAGTAGCTGTGATATCCATGCTGATTAATTTGGAGGAAAAGTAAGCGACTGATATATCTCAAATATAACGGAGAAGATTTTCTCCATCAAATTGAACGCTGCAATTGACAATCTGACAGTCTCAAAGCTTCACAACAAATCTGTGAGCGAGATCGCCTGTTATAAAAGGTTAAAGTGATGTCTACGACGGGTTACGCCTAAGAACTTCGTACATTCCCAAAAGCGATCGCCTTACAGAAAACCTCAAAAATAATGCGATCGCCTGTTGTGGAAAAGTTAGTGCGATCGCCTTACAGAAAACCTCAAAAACTAAGCGATCGCCTGTTGTGGAAGAGTGAGTGCGATCGCACTTTGTATTATCCTAAATACTAAATTATTTATCTTCATCATCCGAATCATTCTCATCTTGAAATAATTCTAATTGCTGTTCTCTATGAGAAGGAAAAGCTTTTTCTAAGTGCTTCTTAAAAGTTTTCCAATTTGGTGATATACGCATCAAAGTAATCACAGAAGCCAGATGTTTTTCTAAGTGCTGCTTGCCTACAGAATCTGAAAGATGTTGAAAGTGTTTATCTTTTCTATAACCTTTTTCTGTAATTGGATTTAACTTTTGTAATTCTTCTAAAACTCCCGGTGGAAGTTTTTCATAAACAATCTTGTTAGTCAATTTACCTACATATTGAGGGCGTTTTACTGATAATGGATTATATTGCCAACCCATTAAACGAAATAAATGTTCATAATATTCATCTGGAAATGTTTTTACCCAAGGTAAAAGTTCTTTTGCTATATATTGCTCTAGAATTTTCTGTAACTCATTTCTCTCTCGTTCTTTTTGATATCCTGTAGCTTCATCAACAAGCGCAATTATCCCAACTCGTGCAAAGCCACGAATAAGGACTTCACATTGTTTAGCAATGTGTAACTGTTGTCCCTGAAGCACTCCAGCCTGTCTTGCTGTTAATACAGCTTCGCAGATATCTGCTAACAAAGTCGCTTCATATCCATACGCAAGATTACCATTTGATGTTCTGAATTGAATTGGTGATGTAGTTGCTTCTATGAGGTTATCAGGAACATAAGGTTTCAAAATTTTTCCAGTAACAAACCTAGCTAATCTATCCCCTTCTCCTTTTCTTTTGGGGTTGCCTCCGGGAGACATATCAAGTGACTTAATCATTTCTGTTTGAACTAGAACGCGTTTTCCATCTTCTAATACATAACAAGGAATTTCGATATCACTAATTCGTAAAGGGTGAGCAGGTGATCCGTGTGTTGCTTTAAGTATTTTTTCAGTCATCTTTAAAAATCTTTAGTAATAAATCTCTATCTTTTTGGTTTGCCATAGCGCGATCTATACGCCTAATGATCAGGCATGCTGTGTTTTTGTCAACAGTAATTAGTTTTGCAAGTTGACGTGAACTGACATTAGTTCTGGCATATATCAGCAGATAGATAGCCAAAAACCACTTTTGTAAATCTACACGAGTTTTATGGAACAGGGTTTTCACTGTAACGCTATACTTTGTATTACATAAATTACAGTGGTATCTACTTTCATTTTTTAAACCTGTAAAATTAGATGAGCCACAGTATGGGCACTCCGGCTTTCCTTTCCACCTCAATTTTTCAAGATGAATTAGGCAAGCTTCACGAGTTGGAAACTTTTCGTACATCTTTATGATATCCATATTTTCCAATAACTTTCTGTCTTAATCTAGGACAGTATAAACTTTATTTCTGTCTTTATCTAAGACAAATAAGAGAAAAATTTTAAATGAGAAAAACGGAGCTTTAATTGGCTCCGCTAATCATTAGATATTTTTTAAGTTTTTGGCTAGGGACTAGCTTTTATATTTACTCAATCCCTTCAATGCGGTCTTCAGCTTCTTGGTACAACTCACGTAGACGATCTAAATTATCTTCGCTAGTCTCTCAATAACCGCGTCCATTCGCTTTCAACAAAGTTGATACAATCTTGCGGAAAGAATGGAGGTTAATATTCATTAAGTAGCACTTGGAGATTTTCAAAACATCTCCTAACTCACTGCATATTCTGTAAACTGTCTCATAAAAGGAGACTGAAAACCTAACACAATATCTTCTTTGGGAACTCCCGCAGCTACCAAATTAGCTGCAATATCATCTTCTGTACCATTCCACTGAAGCCAAATTTTCGCACCTTTAATATCAATATGAATAATACAACTATGTACCCAGTCTTGACCTTCCCACCCTACATGAACTATTTGATAATGGTCACGTTCTGTATCAAAAATTGTTTCAACTTCTATATTTCCGTAGGCTGGTTTTTGCTCACTATAATCATTTAATATCTGTTGTACAAGCTGGCGATATCGAGTTAATTTATCCATTGGAAAATCACCTCTTGCTCTACATCATAAATCAGCATTTTCAGTTGATTTTCTGCAATCATCTCTTTAGGAAAATCAAGCTGAAAAAATGTTTTGTAAGTTGTTAAAGGTACTGCTAAATACAAAATACGCTCCGGTTGTCGCCGTCGTAATGCACCTCTATAATTAATAAACTGCCCTAATGCTGTATGAAATTCTGAAATAGCAGACGATCTCTCTAAAAAACTTTTGACTTCGACTGCAATTTTTTGTCCTTCACGTTCTGCTGCAATCAGCTTTTGGGCGGCTAAATCAATCGAAAGGTTAACTCCTCCCACGCTCATTGTCAGTGGATCGTGAGTAATTTGCCAACCATCTTTCTGTAAAGCTGTTTTGACAACTTCATGAAAGACATCTTTAGCAGACATACCTATCTATAATTATATATTTGATTTTCATTTAGCCGCATTCCATACAATTTGTCAAAACCGTTTTTTATGTAGAGACGTTCATAAAACGTCCCTACATTTATGATTAGGGATTATTCAATCCCTTCAATCCGGTCTTCAACCTCTTGGTACAACTCGCGCAGACGATCTAAATTATCCTCGCTAGTCTCCCAATAACCGCGTCCATTCACTTCCAACAAAGTTGATACAATCTTGCGGAAAGAATGGGGGTTAAGGTTCAGCAACCGCTTCTGCATTTCTTCATCTTTGATGAAGGTTTCGTTAGTATCCTCGTAAATCCAGTTATCCACAGCGCCAGCTGTCGCACTCCAACCTGTTGTATTCACCAACCGTTTGGAGAGTTCGCGCACACCTTCGTAACCGTGAGACAGCATCCCCTCGTACCATTTGGGATTTAATAATTTGGTACGCGCATCCAAACGCACGGTTTCTGATAATGTCCGCACTTGGGCGTTAGCTGTGGTTGTATCTGCAATATAAGATGCTGGTTTTTTACCATCACCCCGCAGACTTGCCACCAGCTTTGTGGGATCTGAATCAAAATAGTGGGAAACGTCCGTTAAGCTAATCTCGGAAGAATCCAGATTTTGGAAAGTTGCATCAGCAGTTTTCAATGTACTTTCAAAAATCTGCCGGGATTCGTCCATAATTCCGGGGTTATCGGAATTGAAGGAGAAGGATTTCCGATTGAGATACATTTCCTGCAACTCGGCTTCGCTATCCCAAGTGCTGTTTTCTACTGCCAAGTTGATATTTGACGAGTAGGAACCAGAAGCGTTGGAGAAAACGCGCGTTGCTGCTTGACGCAGATTAATCCCCATATCTTCAGCTTGCTGCAAAGCGTGTTTGCGAACAAAGTTCATTTCTAAGGGTTCATCCGCTTCAGCTGCCATCTTCACACCTTGGTCTAGCAGGTTCATTTGGTTGATGAACAAGTCGCGGAATACACCAGAACAGTTGATTACTACATCTATTCTGGGGCGTCCCAACTCTTCTAGAGATATCAATTCCAACTTGTTCACCCGTCCCAAGGCATCGGGAACTGGACGCACACCCACCATCCACATAATTTGCGCTAGGGATTCGCCGTAAGTTTTGATGTTATCGGTTCCCCAGAGGACGCAGGCGATGGTTTCTGGCCATTTTCCTTCGTTTTCAGACTTGTTACGGATCAAAAGCCTGTCTACGACAATTTTGGCTGATTGAACTGCTGCTGTTGTTGGGATGGATTGCGGATCGAGTGCATGGATATTCTTACCCGTGGGCAATACATCCGGGTTGCGAATGGGATCGCCACCAGGGCCAGGTAGGATGTATTCACCTTCCAAGCCTCTGAGTAATGCTCCGAGTTCGTTGTCGGCACAAACTTGTTGCAGGCAGAATTCCAAATACTCAAGTAGGGGTTTTAGGGCGGCGGTGTCAACTTTGGGATAACCTGCTTTATGCAATGCTTCTACCCAAGGTTCCTTTTTGCCCATGTTGAAGAAATTCAAGCGGGAAACTAGAGAAACTCGTCCTTCTGCGTCGATTTGCTCTTGGACAAGGGCGGTAACTGCTGCACGGGTTGCCAAGGTGATATCTTGCAATAACTGGACATCTTCTAAAATGCCTCTGTCATTATTTTGGTAGATATCATCAATGCTACGCCCAATGCTGTTAGCGATAATTCCCGGTAAGCCTTGAAGTCCTTCTTCTTGACGATCTAGACTAGCAATATTTACCAGAGTTGCGATCGCTTCTTCTGCACTTGGGGGTTTACCAATGACGTGCAAACCACAAGGCAACAACCGCGACTCGATTTCCATCAACTTGCGGTAGACGTTGCCAACAATATTATCCCGCTCATCAGCACTCATGTCTCTGGCATCGGTTTCTGGCAGGTGAATATCCTTATCCAGATTCACGATCCGGCATTTATCCATAATGCTGTTGACAATGGAAACACCGCGTCCACTATCTTTCAAGGTTTGGTAGGAAGCAATTAATTCGCTGAGTTCCTTCAAACCTTTATACAAACCAGCATTTTCTGCCGGCGGTGTCAAGTAAGAAATTGTTTCGGCATAACTCCGACGTTTGGCAATTGTCGCCTCACTCGGATTATTAGCTGCGTAGTAATACAAGTTGGGAATTGAGCCAATCAAGTTATCTGGGTAACAATCACCAGACATCCCCATCTGTTTACCTGGCATGAATTCCAAGGAACCGTGTGTACCAAAGTGCAGTACAGCATCAGCTTTCCAAACTTGCTCTAGGTAAGTGTAGTAAGCAGCAAAACCGTGGTGAGGACTAGCTGAACGGGAGAACAACAACCGCATTGGGTCGCCTTCGTAACCAAATGTAGGTTGGACACCGATGAAGACGTTACCGAATTGCTTACCATAAATTAGCAAGTTTTGCCCGTCGCTGTTGAGATGTCCAGGAGGTGGGCCCCAGTTTTCCTCTAGGCGGTGAGAGTAGGGGGTCAGCGCCTCATACTCAGGAACCGACATTTTGTAAGCAACGTTCAGTTCTGGGCTGTTGTACTGCGCTTGGGCATCATGGATGACTTCTTGCATCAACGCTTCGGCTGATTCTGGCAATTCTGGTAAGTCGTAACCGTTATTCTTGAGGGCTTTCATCACCTCATAAATTGAGCCGAATACATCTAAGTAAGCGGCGGTTCCCACGTTGCCTTTATCTGGCGGGAAACTGAAAACGGTGATGGCGACTTTTTTATCCAGCTTCGGCTTGCGGCGGAGGTTAGCCCATTTTAAGGCGCGTTCGGCTACAGCTTCAACCCGATCGCGCAGTGCGATCGCTTTCCCTGTAGTTCCATCTCTACCCGATAAGATAATCGGCTCAATTGCTCCATCCAATTCCGGAATTGCAATTTGCAAAGCTACCTGTATCGGATGTAACCCTAAATCGCTATCCATCCACTCTTCTGTGGTTTGGAATACTAAGGGTAACGCCACCATGTAAGGACGGTTTAAGCGTTTGAGTGACTCAATTGCCTTGGGATGATCTTGTCTGGCTGGGCCACCCACTAAAGCAAAACCAGTCAGCGAGATCACTGCATCTACTAACTGTATCTTGGTAATTGGTTCGTAGAAGTAAGCATCCACAGGCTTGGAGAAATCCAAACCACCAGCAAACACAGGTAATACCCGTGCGCCTAACGCTTCCAACTCCTGCACCATTGCTACATAATGGGCATCATCGCCTGTAACTAGGTGGGTGCGTTGCAATACCAACCCGACACAAGGAGCTAGGGGATCTTTTAGATCGCTAGAAATATCCTTACGAGCTGTATACCAATTGAGGTACTCTCTGACATCTTCAAACATACTGGGAGCCAAAGGATGCCAAATCCCTAAATCGGGATAAACCACCGGCTGTTCGTATGTAGAAGGTGCAAAATTCTGTTTTTCTAAACCTTTAAATACATATTTATCAGCTAGCATCAGCAAGAAGTTTTCCAGGTTTTCTGGAGAACCACCTAGCCAATACTGAAAACTGAGCATGAAATTTCGGGCATCCTGTGCCTTATCCATTGGAAGGAACTTCAGAACTTGCGGTAGGGTTCGCAAAAGCTTCAGCATTCCATCTTGGAATCCTGCACCGGATTTTTCTTTGCGTTTCCGCATGAATTGTGCGATCGCACTTTTTGACTGTCCCAACTGTGCCAAGGAAAAGCTGCCCATTTTACTTAGGCGCATTACTTCTGGCATGGAGGGAAAGACAACGGAAACGTCCAGATGATCGCGGTGTGGTTCTACTGCTGCTACTACTTTCTGTGCTAAGTCTTCGATGAAAATGAGGGAAGCGATGAAGATATTCGCACTCTCAATTTCTCGCTTGAACTCTTCGTAGTTCTCTGGGTCGCGGAGTTCCTCAATCAAGTACCCGCTAATTTCAATCGCCAAGTTGGGATTGTTCGCGTTAATCGTGCGAACCGCTTGCGACAATGCGCTCTGGTACTGGGACTCAAGCACGACATAGACCACCTTGATTAAACTACGTCCGCGTAAGTTATCAGGCGCAATGTGTCTAATGGTGGACTTGACGTGTGTGAACATGCTTCTTCGGCTCCTTTGATGCGTGTTCTCTGAAGGAAGTTCCTCGCGGCATCATCAGCCACAAGTAACTTGTGAACTTTTAGGCAATATCTGTTTTTTATCAGAAAATGCTTGCCCAGTAGGCATTTTATCGCTTATATGACACAAATCGATATAAAAAACGAAATATTTCTTCGTAATTGTTGACTTTATATAAAAGTGTTCGCTCACATTAATGTAAATATTTCGTAATACTATTTAATAGTTAAATAGTTATTTAAAGATATTGTCCTGTTTACAAAACAAAACCCGCTTGTGCGGGTTGATTAAGTATTTTTTACAGTGTATGTAGAGCTTACTTACTTTCTAGCTCTTTTTGAGATAGAGCTTCTTTTAACTGCTGGCTAATTTTTTCACTTGTATATGGAGATAAATCATCTGAGCGACACTTGCGGGGTTTGCTTTGTGGCTTCAGTCCGGCTGAAATAGCTGAGAAACTTGGTAAAAATGGGAAGGGTGTAGAAACTGACCTTTGTGCAACCGTATATAGGTATGTAAAAAGTTTGTTGGATAAGTCTGATGAAAAGTTAGAAAATTGGCGAAATAGTTCTGAATGGCTTGATGACGCAGGGTAGAAAAATCAGTCGATAAAGGTTCCAGGCTTAGATTTATTGCCTGATAAAGCAGTAGTTAATGTAACTAATATAAATATTGAAAATAATCAAATAGTGTTTTTGATTAGTATGAAAATTCCAACTTCTCAAGATTTAGATTCTTTGGAAGATGAATTAAATAATTTAGATAATCATAAAAGCAATTAGTATTTTTTATATTCTATCTAAATCAGACGATGCTTGATAAGCAAACAGGATATAAATGATGAAGGTTCAACCTTCCCGCACCATCCAAACCAACATTCCCAATAGTATTTCCACTGGCGGAACAGTATAATCATTCAAATCAATACTCAGTATTTGCCCTTCTAATTTCAAAAATCGCCAAGCCGTACCACTGCTGATGCTGCCATAGATTGTTTTAATCGGTATATTATTGATTTCATTAAACTTTTGGGCGGCAATCATTTCTGCTGCACATTGCCCTAAACCAGGTTTTAAATCACCTTTTTTCGCTTCAATAATCACGATCGCGGGAGCTTCAATAAATATTTGCTCAGGTGAGCGGCTAATTAAAAAATTACATACTCCACTTAAGCCTAGCTCCGATGCTACGGTAAAATCCTCACCCGAAAAAAAGCTAACTTTGCGTTCAAGAACTTTCCGAACTTCTAAGAGTATTGGGCTAATAATTAACTCTGAGCGAGCTTTTTCTGAACCAGTTGCTGTTGCTAGTGGTAGTCCTTCGCTTAGTGCTTCTTTGAGGTAAAAACTAGGTTCTATGGACTGCATTTCTGGTAAAAACCGTCCATTCTCAACCGTAGTTAAGTTAAAGTCGCGTTTGACTTTTGACAGCGAAAAGTCAGTATAAGACATTATAAGTATGATTAAATATTAATCTATGAGTATTGATCTTATCGCGTTTATAGGTGTTTTATTAGGAATGGGATCAACAAGAGCGATGTCTACGACGAGCTTCTCTACGAGACGCTACGCGAACGCTTACGCCAACTTGCCGAATATACGATTAACTAATGACTCAAGTAGATATTCTCATCCTATCAAATGGCCCAGGTGAGGTAACAACCTGGGTGCGTCCAGTAGTGAAAGCGTTGCGGCAAGAACTAGGGGACGATCGTTCTTTAGTGAGGATTTCTGTAGTCTTGTCGCCTTGCTCAAATGCTAGTGGTAAAGAAGCTGCGATCGCTCTTTCTTTCCCAGAAGTAGATAGAGTTCAGTCAGCAGAACATTTTTGGCAATTTTTGCTTTGGGGCAAAACATTTGAAAATTGGGATTGGAGAAGTCGCGGTGTAGTCGTTTTTCTGGGCGGCGATCAAATTTTTCCAGTGATTATAGGCAAAAAGCTCGGATATCGCACAGTAGTTTACGCCGAATGGGAAGCTCGTTGGCATAACTGGATCGATCGCTTTGGGGTGATGAAACCTGAAGTTGCTGCCCGTGTCCCCCAAAAATATGCTCACAAATTCACCGTTGTCGGTGATTTGATGCTAGAAGCACAAGAACAAGTCAGCACTGCCTACTCCCTACTCCCTACTCCTCACTCCGCAATTATTGGTTTACTCCCTGGTTCAAAAGCGGCAAAATTAGCCCAAGGAGTGCCATTATGTTTAGCGATCGCCGAATACATTCATGCAAAAATACCGCAAACTAGATTTGTAATTCCTGTAGCCCCAACTTTGGATTTACCAACTTTAGCTAGTTTTGCCAATCCCCAAAAGAACTCTATTACTGAAATCTTTGGCTTTGGTGGTGCTTCCTTAATTATCCCAGAGAATGCTAAAGGCAAGGCATTGCTCAAAACTACAACGGGCTTAACTGTGGAACTGTGGCAAGAAAACCCTGCATATCATTTATTATCCCAGTGCTGTATCTGCTTGACTACGGTGGGGGCAAACACTGCTGAACTTGGTGCTTTAGGAGTGCCAATGATTGTTTTGCTGCCAACGCAACAACTTGATGCCATGCGTTCTTGGGATGGTTTACCTGGGTTATTGGTAAATCTTCCAGGGTTAGGTACGCCCTTTGCTAAGGTAATTAATTGGTCATTTCTGAGATTTGTGAGACACAAAGGTTTATTAGCATGGCCAAATATCTGGGCACAGGAAGAGATAGTCCCAGAAATTATGGGTAAAGTTCAACCGCAAGATATTGGAGAAATGGTTTTAGACTTTTTGGCACATCCAGAAAAATTGGATGATATGCGCGCTAGACTCCGCAATATTCGCGGTGAAAGCGGTGCAGCCCAGAAGATAGCACAGATTGTTGGTGAGGAAATTGGGAAGTCGGGAGAGATGAGGAAGTAAAGCAACATCCCCCTCATTTTTACTCTGGCTTAATCTGAAGATTCTCCATCCCTGCGCCCAAGTTCAAAAATGCCAGCACCCATACAAGCTAATATACCTGTACTAATTCCCCAACTCTCACCTAAACTAATTTCCAGACCCCAGTTACACAAAGCACCAACTACAAAAAAAGGCACAATGCTAAATAGTGAGGCGTAGAAAGCATTTTGGGATTCTCTGGCTTTACGAGTCTTTTCAAATTCCGACTGGCTGGTGTAAAGCGATCGCTCGGCAAAGTTAAACCATCGGTTAAGTTGCTCGATTACCCATTGATTGACTGGGGAAAAGCCTAGATATAGCGCCAATGACCACAAACTCGCTCCAGCGATCGCGATCGTGTTTAACTCAAAGCGGAAAGGCAAAATTTCAGTCAGCATTGCTTAGGTGAGTCCTGCAAAGGGTTAACTTTAGCTGTGAGTAGATGCTAAATAAACCTCTTGTGCAATTTTAAGCATAAAGGTTAACAAGATTTCAACTAGTTTTGGCAACTCTCACACTGGCGATCGCTTCTCTAGGAGAGGCTACGCCCACGAGACGCTGAATGCAAGGAATGATTCGCACGTGAAACTCTTAATCTTTCGTTAATTATAAAAGTTTTTAATTTACTCAAAGTCAGAAAAATTACAACTTTGACGTTGTACACTCCCACTTTCCCCTAGACTAGGGGCAGCAACCTTGTTCAAACTGGCTGAGGAAAGTGGACTTTGACTGAGACAAACAATTTAAACTCTACCATCCAGAATGTCTCACGCAGGGAATTGCGAGATTTAGTGCGGACTCAGCTGCAAATGCTCCTAGAAGCAGGAGACTTGCAGGGAGCAAAAGCTATTCTCGTACCTGTGCAGCCTGCGGATATTGCCGAGGCGATTGAGGGTTTACCAGAAGCGATGCACGCTTTAGCTTTTCGCCTGCTTTCTAAGGATGAGGCGATCGAGGTTTATGAATATCTCGACTATAGTGTTCAAGAACGGTTAATCGAAGAACTTAAAAGTCAGGAAGTCCGCGATATTGTCGATCAAATGTCATCGGATGATCGAGCTAGGTTATTTGATGAATTACCGGCAAAAGTTGTTAATCGCCTGCTAGAACAACTGAGTCCAGCCGAACGCCAAGCTACAGCCCAACTATTGGGTTATGAAGGCGATACTGCTGGGCGAATCATGACGCTAGAGTTAATCTCGCTGAAAGAAAACTTGACAGTATCTCAAGCCCTAGAGCGAATTCGCAACTTAGCTAATGCCAGTGAGATGATTTATTATCTTTATGTCACTGATGCGGCAAGGCGCTTAACGGGGATTGTATCGTTACGGGAGTTGGTGACATCTCAGCCTGAGGAAATTATTGGCGAAATTATGACCCGTGATGTGGTGTTTGTTCACACCGATACAGATCAGGAAGAAGTTGCCAGATTAATCCAAAGATATGATTTTCTGGCTGTGCCTGTGGTAGATCGAGAACAGCTTTTAGTAGGTATTATCACTGTAGATGATGTCATTGATATTCTGCAACAAGAAACCACCGAAGATATCTACGCCTTGGGTGGTGGTGTGCAGTCGGGGGGCGACAACTACTTTCAGATGGATTTACTGGAAATTGCTAGGAAGCGGGTTGTATGGTTATTAGTTTTACTTGTAACCAACACCATTACAGGAACGATTATTAAGTCGCAAGAGGATATTCTAACAAAAGTGGTGACACTGACAGCGTTTATTCCTTTGCTTACTGGTACTGGTGGTAATGTGGGTGCCCAATCTTCCACAGTGGTGATTCGCGGGATGAACACTGATGAAATCCGATCGCTTGGTGCATTGCAGGTAATCGGCCGGGAAGCGATCGCTGGGGCATTATTGGGAGGAATGTTAGGTACAATCGCTACTGTCTGGGCTTATTTTCTGCAAGGACAATTAGAAGTTGCGATCGCTGTCGGTACTAGTCTGGTAGCTATTTCTATTTTAGCTTCGATCTCAGGTTCAGCACTGCCGTTTCTATTTCGCTACCTCCGCTTAGATCCGGCATTAATGTCAGCACCATTTATCACCACAGCAGTTGATGTAGTAGGCGTTTTGATTTACTTCAATTTGGCGCGGGTAATTTTAAAGTTATGAAAAGAGTCATTGGTCATTGGTCATTTGTCATTTGTCATTAGTTAAGAATGACCAACTTTTATAATTCTGATTCCGTATCTGGAGCAACAATTTCGCCAGTACCCAATTGCAGGATCAAGTCCTGCTCAGTAATTAATCCACTGAGTTCTTTTACTTGTAAATTCATTTCTTCACAAGCTTGTCTGAGTTCTGTTGCAAATTTGTTGAGGTCTTGACCATAGCCACATTGATAAGCAGCAGTTTCAATTCCTTGCTTGGCATTTGCTCTAGCACAATCTACTAGTTCCGTGCCATGCAGTGGTGTAGGAGATGCCATAGACGTAGTTATGATTTCTTAAATGTTTGCTGTTAGACAGATTATCAATATTTCAACATTTACTCATCCCTCCAATGGAAGACAATAAGGGTAGACTTAGGAGTAATTAGTTTTTGATCATTAGTCATTTGTCTAAAGTTAATAACTAATAACCAATGACCAATGACCAATGACTAATGACTAAATAACTAACTTTTTTACTTAACCATTGACAACATCTCCACCATTAATATGTAACACTTGCCCAGATACATAAGAAGCATCATCAGAGGCTAAAAATACGTAACTAGGTGCAACTTCTTCTGGTTGTCCGGCTCGTTGCATTGGTACTTGTTTACCAAAAGTTTCAACTTTCTCTTCAGGAAATGTTGAGGGAATTAAAGGTGTCCAAATTGGCCCTGGTGCGACAGCATTAACGCGAATTCCTTTAGGCACCAAATTTTGTGACAAGGAGCGAGTAAAAGCAACGATAGCACCTTTAGTAGAGGAATAATCTAGTAGTTGTGGATTTCCTTTATAAGCTGTTACCGATGTGGTATTGATGATAGAACTGCCTGCTTGTAAATGCTTGAGTGCAGCTTTAGTCATAAAAAACATCGAGAAGATATTAGTGCGAAAAGTGCGTTCTAATTGTTCTTCGGTGATTTCCTCGATACTTTCTTTCGGATGTTGTTCGGCGGCGTTGTTGATGAGAATATCGAGTTTGCCAAACTCACCAACTGCTTGTTGTATAGCTTGCTGACAAAAGGTTTCATCCCCAATATCACCTGCGATGGTTACTGCACGACGACCTTGTTTTTCTACCAAATGTTTTGTTTCTTTGGCATCGTCGTGCTCATTGAGATAAAGGATCGCCACATCTGCACCTTCTTTAGCAAATGCGATCGCTACAGCACGACCAATACCACTATCTGCACCCGTAATCAATGCTACTTTATCTTGTAACTTGCCACTACCCCGATATTGGGCATCATCTGCTTTAGGTTTTGGCGTCATTTCTGATTCAACACCTGGTGTTTCTTGCTGCTGTGGCGGTTGTAATTTTTGCTCTTTTTTCTCTTTTTGCTCTTTTGATTTAGCCATCTGTTTTGCCTTAATAATTGAATGTTGAATTGGGCATTGTGAATGGGGCACTTGTACCGAGCAAATGTGGGTGCGTCTGATAGAGAAGCCAAAGTGTTGAGAATTGGTTACACCTCATATTTCTCATCTCTATCATTCCCAATTTCAAAAGTAAACCTTGGATCGAAAATTCAACCCAAGGTCTATTTTTTGCTTTGGCTATTAAGAGCCATTTGCAATTTTAAAGATTTACACCCCGGATAGATGCCAAACTTACTTCTTACTGTAAGTGTAGGCAACTTACTTACATTATTTATTCTCGCACCTGACACACTTTATTCATCTGACCAGAAAAACAAGTAAGCAACTATCATCTGATGAAGGTTTGTATTTTTTATGTACTTTTAAGTTAACTGTTCTGTTGCCGTGATTTATCGCTCCTTAGAGGTAAAATAAGCTAAAAATTGCTCAACCTTAAGACGGAAAAGAAATTAAACAAGATTGCTATATTTTGATTTATTATTGCCTACTTCATTAAAATTATTGTAAAACTACCTGAATATTTACTTCACCGCTATACCTCCAGATTAATCGTCCAAAAGCTTACGTGGTGCGCTACATTGGGATAATTAGAGGGCAGGGATTATGGCAACACTAAATATTTCCGAGTTAGAGCAGGTTGAAAAGTTTCGCCGCTTACAATTAACCCTGCGCGATCGCTGGAAAACGAGCGAACTATTTGATAATAGTGAAGCGGATATTTTAATTATTCCCTCTCTGAGTCTCGATCAGCGCGAACTCCAAAAGATTGAAGGCTGTGAGCATTATGAAGAAAGATTACTATTTTCCTTAATTCGGTTGCGGAATCCCCGGACTCGGCTGATTTATGTAACATCAGTACCGTTGCATCCTAGTATCATTGATTATTATCTGCAACTGTTGCCAGGAATTCCCTTTTCGCATGCTCGCAATCGTTTGCTGCTACTTTCTACTTACGATTCCTCTCTTAAACCCCTCAGCCAAAAGATTTTAGAACGTCCTCGACTACTAGAGCGGATTCAGCAATCTTTGAGGCTAGACAAATCATTTATGATTTGCTACAACTCTTCGCACTGGGAAGGCGAATTGTCTTTAAAATTAGGTGTACCACTGTATGCTGCTGCACCAGATTTACAGATTTGGGGGACAAAAAGTGGTAGTCGGCAAATCTTCAAGGAAAGCGGAGTACCGCTTCCAGACGGGAGCGAAAAAATTTGGAACCCCACAGATTTGGCAGAAGCTACCGTTGATTTGTGGGAACGCCAACCAACATTAAAACGGGTAGTAGTAAAACTCAACGAGGGCATTTCTGGAGAGGGGAATGCATTGCTGGATCTCAGACCAATTGAGAATTTAGCACCAAATACTGGTACTCATGCCGAAAGGGTAGCAGCAATTAGCGATCGCTTCTCAACAATGCGCTTTCAAGCAAAACAAGAGACGTGGGACAATTTTTCGGGAAGAATCCCCGAATTAGGAGCGATCGCCGAAGCATTTGTGGAAGGGGAAATTAAGCGATCGCCCAGCGTCCAAGGACGGATTACACCCACTGGCGAAGTAGAAATCCTTTCAACCCACGACCAAATTCTCGGAGGCCCAGACGGTCAGATTTATCTTGGTTGTCGCTTTCCTGCTGATGAAAGATATCGATTGCAATTACAGCAATTGGGACTGCAAGTTGGCAGAAAGCTAGCAGAGAAAGGTACTTTAGAGCGATTTGGTGTAGATTTTATCGCCGTTGACAAAGGTAATGGAGAGTGGGATATTCAAGCAATCGAAATTAACCTGCGTAAAGGTGGTACAACTCATCCATTCATGACTCTGAAATTATTAACGAACGGTCGCTATGACCTTTCCACAGGTTTATTTTATAGTCAGCAAGGTCGTCCAAAATATTACATTGCCACTGATAATCTGCAAAAAGAGCGCTATCAGGGATTATTGCCTAATGATTTGATGGATATCATCGCTCACCACAGACTACACTTCGACAGTGGTACAGAAACGGGCACAGTGTTTCATCTTATGGGTTGCCTTTCGCAATTTGGCAAGGTGGGATTAACCAGCATCGGTGATTCCCCGCAACAAGCACAAGACATTTATAACAAAGTTGTGAAAGTTTTGGATGAAGAAACCCGCAGCGAAAATCGTGATTTCTCGGCGTTTTCAGATTATTCCTTTCCCGTGATTTGGGATGAACATAGTTAAGGTTTGAGTCATCAGTCATTAACTAGTCGAACAGAATCAATTACAAAACGTCATTGCGAGCGTTCGCAATGACTGTAAATATTTTTGTCCATCTGACTTGAATGCTGATTAGCTGATTAGTTCTGAATGCGATCGCTATTAGATAGACCTGGTTGATTGCTTGGCTCTTTCCGAGATTGCGATTGATTATATATATAGGCTACTAATGCTAGAGTCAGCCCAATGGCTAACACCACTCCCAAGATTCGCAAAAAATTGGGAGTAATTCTCCTAGTTAGCTGCTCACTTAGCCTTGGTTGGTAAATAGTGTCATCCATTGGGGCTTGTCGTCTGCCTTGATTGGTCGTAGGTCGCGGTTGATACAACGTCACATCTGGCGGCACTTGTGGTCTACCTGGATTAGATCCAGGTCGCGGTTGAAACAATGTCTTATCTGGTGGTACTTGTTGCCCACCTGGATTAGACCCACCAGGTCGCGGTTGAAACAATGTCTTATCTGGTGGTACTTGTTGCCCACCTGGATTAGTTCCACCAGGTCGCGGTTGAAACAACGTCTTATCTGGCGGTACTTGTTGCCCACCTGGATTAGATGCAGGTCGCGGTTGATACAACGTTTTATCTCGTGGTACTTGTTGCCCGCCTGGATTAGAGGCAGGTCGCGATTGATACAATGTCACATCCGGTTTGCTGGTGTTCGGATTATTAACAGGACTCTGTTGATTTTGCTCAACTGGATTAAACTGTCTCGGAACGGTTTCGTTATTTGAACCTTGGTTGTACCCAGCTTGGAGAGGAGGAACTGTTTCCTCAGATTGGTTTTGCTCAATCGGGTTAAACTGTCTCGGAACAGTTTCGTTATTTGAACCCTGATTGTATGCAGATGGAGGGCGGAGAATCGTGTCGTCGTTCGATTGTCTCGGAACAGTTTCGTTATTTGAACCTTGATTGGATACAGATGGAGGGCGGAGAATCGTGTCGTCGTTCGATTGTCTTGGAACAGTTTCGTTATTTGAACCTTGATTGTAGGAAGGTTGCGATCGCCCGCTCATCTGTTCGGGTACACTAGTAGTCCCGGTGGCAAATTTGGCAGCAGCTTGCAAAGCTTGATTCAGTTCTGCTACAGTTGCAAATCTATTAGCTGGGTTCTTGTGGAGGCATTTCATCACCACCGCTTCCAATTGTACGGGTAAATGCTCACACCCTGGTTGCTCGCGCAGTGGTTTTGGTGGCTCATAAGCATGAGCTAATACCCAAGAAGCTTCACTGATATGACTACCCTTAATGCTGATTCCAAAAGGATCGGCTGCACTCAGCATTTCATAAAGGATAATTCCTAAGCTGTAAATATCTCCCCTGGCATCCAGATTTTGATCGCTTTGGATTTGTTCAGGAGGTGCGTAACGAAACGTACCAATAAATGTACTAGTTATATTTGTAATATTAGAATTTTCTGAAGATTCACTCCGAATTTTGGCAACACCAAAATCCAAAACCTTTACCCACTCTCCCAAATCTGTAGGTACTAGAAATATATTATCTGGTTTCAGGTCACGATGAACTACCTGAATATGTTCAGTAGTTTTTCCGCCATCCCGTTGCAGAGTCACTCCTTGATGGGCAAGCTGTAGACCCTTGCAAACTTGCGCCATAATCTTCACCGTCCGCTCAACAGATAGCCGCTTTTCGCGTTGCAGTAATTGTCTAAGCGTTTGCCCCCGCAAATATTCCATTACATAAAATGGAAAACCTTCCGGGGTTACACCACAGTCACTAATCTTAACAATATGATCGCTTTGCAAAGCAGCACAAACTGCCACCTCACGCTCAAAACGCTTTCGCATTTCTTGTGAAGCCACCAGCGTATCTTTGAGCAACTTCAACGCTACCTGCTGACCAACACGGGTATCTGTTGCCAGGAAGACTTCTCCCATGCCACCTCCGCCTAACCGTCTGTCTAAACGGTATCGCTGATTATCACCTACGAAGCGACCATTCCAAGAATTTGAAGAAGGTGGGGATTTCATCTGGGGGAACCCATCCTAGTTACTTTAAACTGTTAACTTTAGTCAGAGATAATACTAGTATTACAAATGTTTTACTTGCTTCGTAATCTAGATGAATATTAGTAATATATGCTACTAGCATTTTTCTAATTATACTCAGCTTAACATAAAACTAATGCTAGCAATTTGATAAAATGTTTAAGCTTAAGACCTGTGGCAGTTGAAATTAGTTCCTGATGTTATAGCGGTTCCCATTCAGATGAGGTACAACATTATATCGCAAGGTGTAGGGGCACTTAGGATCGTGGATTTAATAACCTGTGTAGGTTGGGTTGAGTCTGCGAAACCCAACATCTCTGGGGCGTTGGGTTTCGTGCCTCAACCCAACCTACAAAAGTCGATGTTATTTAATTCTCATTCCTTAGGGCACAAGGAGAATAACCATACCCAATGCCCAGCACCTTTTGTATAGCGTGCTGATAGTCTCCACCACAGAATATTTAAAGTTTTGCAAAATATATTCTGTCAATGTGCTGTGGCGTACATGATTAATATGTGCTATTGCCATGAGGAATGAGGATGAGTAATGTGCTCTCTATAGCCGCCGTGACAGCAGTACTTAAAGTCTTGCTGGAAAACGGTTTAGTCAGCGATCCGATCGCTGCTAGTGTTGGTGATGTGATTGTAACTGCCCTACCGCCCGATCGAATTTCAGTTGAAGCTGACGAGCGTGCTCAACTCAACCTCTTTCTCTATCAAGTGACGCAGAATCGCAATGTCGATTGGGTATCTCAGGAATTTCGGAGCAGGCACTCACGGATTAATGGAAACCTACGCTCTCCGACTCCACCACTAGCTCTTGACCTCCACTACTTGCTAACAGCTTACGGAGCCAAGGATTTTCAGGCGGAGCTTTTGCTAGGCTATGCAATGCATTTATTACACAAAACACCAGCTATTACATCTGAGATTATTGAGAATACTTTAATAAATGCATCTACAACCAATACCTCAAGTGCTTTTTCGCAAGCTGTAGCAAGTGTATCTGTTTCCGATGTAGCTGAACAAATTGGGCAGATCAAACTGACTCCAGAGTTTTTTAATATGGAAGAAACTTCTAAGTTGTGGTCGGCGTTACAAACACACTATCGACCTTCAGCTACTTATTTGGCATCAATGGTGTTGATTGAGAGTAGCAAATCTAACAACTCTGAAGGTTTCTACGTGATGCCCTGGTCTCAACCGAGTATAGAGCAAGTTATGGCTCCAGCAAAAACCGATCAAATGATTGTTGCAGGCACAACATTAGTAATTCGTGGTAAACGGTTACGCGGTGAGATCACACGAGTTCGTTTGGCTAACACGGAGACATTAATAGTACCTCAAGAAGTAAAAGAAACCCAAATCAGCCTGTTAGTCCCGCCAGATTTGTTTGCAGGTGTGCAGGGTATCCAAGTTGTCCACCTGACAATGGGCAATGCAGGGCAAACGGATCATCTGGTTGAATCAAACGTTGCGGCTTTTGTCCTCCATCCAACAATTACAGCATTCGTCGCTCAAGTGGAAAATAGTGGTGACAATTTACGCGCAGCAGAAATTACCGTTAAATTCCAGCCCAAAGTTGTTAAGACACAACGGGTAGTTTTGCTACTGAATGAGGCGTCAGATGATACTCCGATAGCTTACTCTTTCTTTGTTGCACCACGCACTGAAGATACTGATGTCATCACTATTCCTGTCAAAAACGTGAAGCCAGGAACTTATATCGTTCGGGCGCGGGTAGATGGGGCAGAAAGTCCACTGCACAAGAATCAGTCGGGAGCTTATGATTTGCCACAGGTGACTATTTTATGAATGCTACAACAATTAATAGCAATTGGGATGAGGCAAACTACCGCTATCTATCAGCAGCCCTAGCCTTAGTGCGTGGTATTTTAGAAAATCACACGGCCAAGGAGCAAAATCAACCAGAGGAGAAAAACCAAGAGCATTTACAGCAAGCGTTACAAGAAGCTGCTGCTGCTATGCCTGCACCACCGACATTGGAGAGACTATGCAAAATGTTTAGTCTCTCATCCTTTGAACGTGATTTGTTGTTGTTGTGTGCAGGTATGGAACTGAATGGAGATTTTGCGAAATTGTGTGCTGTAGTTCATGGGGATTCGCAACGAGCTTACCCAACCTTAAGTTTAGCTCTGGCAGCTTTTCCTGATGTCCACTGGGATGCGATCGCTCCAAATGCTCCTTTACGGCATTGGCGATTAATTCAGATTGGTGACGGTCATGCTTTGACCCTTAGTCCCGTAAGAATTGACGAGCGAATTTTACATTATTTGACAGGCATCCAATATCTTGACGAACGCTTGGCTGGCATTATTGAACCGTTACAAGAGGCTAGTGATTTAGTCCCCTCGCACCAAGATTTAGCAGAGCGAGTAGCGGCAGTTTGGTCGCAAGCTTATAAGCTTAATAGCTTGCCAGTTGTCCAGTTATGTAGTAGTGAAACTGCTAGCAAACGCGCCATTGCCGCGACAATTTGTCAACTTCGAGGTTTAAATCTGTGGGTAATGCCTGCACAAGTCATTCCCCTAGTACCTAGCGAGTTGGATAATCTCATCCGCTTGTGGACTCGTGAGACGATTTTAAGTAAGTCTGCCTTACTCATAGACTGCAACGAACTGGATACTAATGATACAGCGCGGCTAAATGCGATCGCTCGTTTCATCGAACATACAAAGGGCTTTTTAATAGTTACAAGTCGGGAACGGCTCGGCTTATCACAACGCCTGGTAGTTAATTTTGATGTACATCAACCAACTACCCTAGAACAAGGTGCAGTTTGGCAAGATGCACTAGGTGCAATTGCACCACAAATCAACGGGCAAGTCAAAACCCTAGTAGATCAGTTTAACCTAAGTGCCGCAACCATTCGCGCTGCTTGTGCAGAAGCCGCAGGACAGTTAGCACAAACACCAGAAACCGATATTAGTGATATTTTATGGGATGCCTGCCGTGTGCAAGCACGTCCACGCTTGGACGAACTCGCCCAACGGATTGAGCCATCCGGTGATTGGGAAGACTTGGTATTACCAGAGGCACAGAAACAAGTTCTCCGGGAAATTGCGGCTCATGTCCGCCAACGGAGTACTGTGTATAATAATTGGGGTTTTAGTGCCAAGAGTTCGCGGGGATTGGGAATCAGCGCTTTATTTGCAGGTGCTAGTGGCACTGGTAAAACCTTGGGTGCAGAAGTGCTGGCTCATAAATTGCGCCTCGACCTCTATCGCATTGATTTATCATCGGTAGTCAGCAAATATATTGGCGAGACAGAGAAGAATTTGCGCCGGGTATTTGATGCAGCAGAACAAGGCGGGGCAATTTTGTTATTTGATGAAGCTGACGCTTTATTTGGTAAACGGAGTGAAGTTAAAGATGCCCGCGATCGCTATGCCAATATTGAAGTTAGCTACCTATTGCAACGGATGGAAAGCTACCCAGGTTTAGCAGTCCTGACTACGAACTTGAAGAGTGCAATTGATACAGCTTTCCTGCGGCGGATTCGCTTCGTAGTGCAGTTTCCCTTCCCCGATACAACACAACGAGCGGAGATTTGGCGACGTGTCTTTCCAGCCGACACCCCAACCGCAGACTTAGATGCTCTACAACTAGCACGACTAAATGTCGCTGGAGGTAATATTCGTAACATTGCTTTAAATGCAGCTTTCCTCGCGGCCGATGCAGGAGAAGCTGTGCAGATGAAGCACGTACTGCGAGCGGCTCAGACTGAATATACCAAATTAGAGAAACCCTTGACTGATGCGGAAGTTGGGGGATGGATGTGATGCTTAAATTTCGACCTTAGTCGAAAACACTGGCAGCTTGATAGGTTGTAAAATTTGTGGGCGATGTCTGTCTTGAAAAGTGATATCAAGTCCGGTTAAACACTTATAAAACGTCATTGCGAGTGGAACGGAGTGGAACGAAGCAATCCCAATGTCTCTGCGATTGCTTCACTTCGTTCGCAATGACAACTAATTACCCGGACATGATATGACGCTCTCTACGTTCGCGGAGCGTGTCGCAGACAGACGCTACGGGAACGTTATCGGTGACGCCTGCTACCATATCAAACAAAATTACTCTAGTAATTCACCAAATCTTTCCCGATAACGAGTAAGCATGGACTCCACTTGGGCAAGTTGCTGCTCGGCTTGTTGACGCTGTTGCTGTTCTTGGTGTGCTACTTCTTCTGGCGTGGGTGTCAGTTGTCCATCAGGAGTGAAAAAGCGCAACTTCGATTCATAAACTCCCAAATATAACTGCAATTGCTGACTCCATAACCAGCCTGCTTCATTTGCTTGCAGTTCTTGATAACGGCCATCTAATAAATGAAATCCTTTAAATTCTAAACTTACCGGATCAAACCAAAAATAATCAGGAGTCCGCCAAATATCTTGATAGATTTCCTTTTTCAACCCTCTATCAGTAGCAGCTGTTTTGTCAGAAAGAACTTCTACAATCACATTTGGGTATTTGCCATCCTCTTCCCAGACTACCCAGCTTTTGCGGACTTTGCGTTGGGTATTTAAAACTACAAAGAAATCAGGCCCTCTAAATTGCTCAGACTTGCGCTGACGCGGACTGTAATAAATCGTCATGTTACCGCAAGCGTAGAAATCTTGACGCTCTTGCCACAACCATTCTAAACACTGAATTAACAGCAGTATTTGCCGCAAGTGAAGTTCTGTTTCCAAAGGTGGTTCATCACTGTATAAATCACCAGGAGGAAATATAACATCTTCTGGTGTGTCTTCTAAAATTATTCCTAAATCTTGAGCAGAAGACATAATAATTACTATTTTGACAAGATAAATCTAACTTAACCCAATTCATTCACCTTCAAAAGCGATCGCCCCAATTTTTCATCCCAGCTTTCTCGGTTCATAAGTCTCGCTCACACAACCTGCTGGCACAGAATAATTTATACTTAAGTCGATAGCGAACGCGATTAGATAAATTGTATAATTTGATTCAAAAATATGCTTGAGGATGTGAGATGAGCGATCGCATATTTGGGCCTAAAAAAGCAGGTATATCCACTTTTTCAAATCCGTCGTTTGTCTCACCAACAACTCCAACGCTGGCAAATCCAACACGCGGTTTTGGTATTACAAATAATTTTCCAATCCAAACAGCGACTGAGGTATCAAAAGACTTTCACGAGACGCAATCATTGGCAGCAGAAGTTATCCCAGAAAAGCCCCTTAGCCATGACATTAGTCGAATATCGCTATTTCATCCACAAGCAAAACGTCAGCTAGGAAATACTTATCAGCCAGAAACAAGTTGGGTAGCTCATCGGGGAGGAGAAATTATCCCAGAAATTTTGCAGCGCCAAAGTGTTGCTGGTGAGGAAGGAGATATTTCGGCGATCCAACGAGATGAAGCCAGCAGTTTGCCATCTGTTCCCAATTACCAACTTACTCCCCCTTCGCTACTGCAACCTCCCGACCCTGCTTCCCGCTATGGACTGGGTATGGATATGCGTTTACAACTCGATCCACAGGTGCAAGCAATGATTGTGCAGCACGTCCAACAGCAAGTGAATCCGGCAACGATTCGACCTGCCTTAAATCAGATCAATTTAGGAATCTCACCCACTCCTGGGGCTGGTAGTTCTAGCACACCAAACCCATTTGCTACCCCAACATTACCTGCGGCTTCTCCAACCGTACCCGCCAGTGCGGGGCCAGACACACCCCGGACTGCAACAACAGGGGATTTGCTACAAGCGATTATGGCGGTTCCAGCCATCGATAGTGCCCTAAATTCGTTGCAAACGCAAGCAAGCGATCGCATCCAGCAAGACTGGCGACGGTTAAGTACAGGAGGGCAGATTGGTGTTGTTAGCACTACAGCTTTAATCGGAGTCGGAGCGCTAGCAGGGGTTCTTTCCGATCCAACTGCTCGACGGTTTGCACTCGATCAACTCAATGGACGGATGTTACCTGTACCGGGATTGAAATGGTTGCGCTTGGAAATTAATACAGGTGGCGACAACCTCATGTTAGGAATGCATGTAGATGTCGGACGATTGTTGCCTCCTAGCTTAGGTTTTGGTTCATCTTCTCCTACTGCGATCGGCGGGCCACCTCAACCTGAACCTGGTGTTGTTGGTCAAAGATGATTCAACATGTCGCACCCTTTCCTTCCCGAACTTTGGCGCAGTAAGAAGGTGAGTAATATTCGCTCCGGGACTGGGGACTGGGCAAGAAATTTCTTTCTTGTTTTGGTTGGGGTCTGAATCCCCATCTAAATCTCCCCAATCCCCAGTCCCCAGTCCCTAGTTCAAGTAGGGAGTTCATCGCAACTTGATGTTAGCAGTATGCTGTAGTTTGGTTATTGATGGAGGAAAGTTGAAATGAGCGATGTCCAAAGACAAGCTGCTTTGCGTCCAGGCACATTTGGGCGTCAGAAATCAAATATATCCACTTTTTCAAATCCGTCCCTTATCTCATCAACAACTCCAAGCCTGGCGAATCCAGTGCGTGGCTTTGACATCGCAAATAATGTTCCGATTCAAACATCCTCTGAGGTATCAACCGAACTGCAAGCAGCACAGTCTGCTGGTGAGCAATCCTTGGAAGTAGAAGCGATCAAAAAAAAGCCTGTTCACGACATTAGTTGCATGGCGTTGCGTCGTCCCCAGGCAAAACTCACGGTTGGAGAACCAGGAGATCAGTATGAGCAGGAAGCCGATAGAGTGGCTCATCGAGTCATGTCAATGCCGAATACTGCTGTGCAACCGGAGATGACACAACAAGAACAGACTCAAGAAGAAGTACAAACCAAGCCTCTAGCAACTGCGATAACTCCTTTTGTGCAACGGGAGTCAGTATTAGGGGAAGAAGAAGAAATACAAACCAAGCCTTCATTGCAACGGGCTAGCAATGGCAGCTTGCAGGCTGGGGAAAATATTGAGAATCGCCTGAATAGCAGTAAAGGTGGGGGAAGCCCGTTAGCGAATGAAGTGCGAGGCTTTATGGAACCCCGCTTTGGTGCCGATTTTAGTCAGGTGCGGGTGCATACTGATGGTGCGGCCGTGGAGATGAATCAGAATTTGCAGGCGCAGGCGTTTACTCATGGTAGCGATGTTTACTTTGGGCAAGGCAAGTCGCCAGCTAATAATGAGTTGATGGCCCATGAGTTAACCCATGTAGTACAACAAACAGGTGGGGTATTGCATAGAGACGTGTTGCAGAGAGCGCCAAAAAACCCAACAGTTACAGAACTTTCGACAAAACTGCCACTGACGGAAGCCAATGCAAAATTAATTGATGCTTGTCATAATTTAGGTAGTATTTATGTAGATTTATCTGTAGCAAATACTGATTTAATCAGTACAAAATTAAGAATTTTCTCCATAAATTACGATATGGCTTATGGCAATTACTCAAGAGTAATTGGTCAAGGAAGAGCAGAAGCACAAAATCAAACTCTTTGGAGAGGAATATTTTTAGGCATAGGAACGGGCATCTTAGCAGGTCTTGCCGCCGCCTATATTGCTCCTTCTACTGCTGCTGGATGGTTTGCTCTCACCCTAGCGGATGCAGGTACAGCAGCCGGTTCTTCATTTTTACAAGGAGCTGCGTCTTCCGCAATTGCTTATCTTGTATCAGATGCCATAACAACGCGAGGCAGTGATTTACAACCTGGTGGTCTTTCACCTGATATGCTGCGAAGTAATATTTGGCAACACGTTGCATCTATGTATCGTGGTGCATTACAAACCAATAAAGTATTAGCAAATTTACATAAGAATAGTGTTATTCTTGAGCGATTAATTGCAGAAATCAGGGTACAAATTGCTGGTGGTACATCGTCATTTTCGGCGGCAGATATACTAACAGCAACCAATACGATGAACGATCGCATTAATGGCATGGCAAGTGTCTTTAGCGAATTGAGACAAAAATCAACTGCGATGAGTGCCTTCGGTAATTCTATTTTGGCTTATGACCCTACTAAGCCTGGAGTCGATCAAATAGAAAAAGATATTTGGATAATGTGGATGGGAACTTTAAGTAATGATGACTCTGACATTCTTGATTTAGATAGTATTGAGGATCATTTGAAGAAAATCGGGATTTTAGGTAATGGTGGTTTATTAGGTGTAGATTTTGGAGACTATACTTCGGAAGACGATGAGCTAGCGGCTTTAGCAGCAGCTCGTCCTCGCGCTGCAACCATCCGAGGACAGTATGATAAAACAGCTTCCCAATGGACTGCACCAAGTCCTTGAGTTAAGGCAAGAGACGCGATGAATCGCCGTCTACAATAATCGTCTTTTGTAGAGACGGCGATTTATCGCGTCTCAATGCTGCGTAGGTTTTGAAGATTTGTAGGTTGGGTTGAACATTCATGTTACCTAACAAATCCCTAAAAATGTTGGGTTTCGTTCCTCAACCCAACCTACATTGGAGTTATTTTTTAGGCTTAACCGAATAGTATTGTATCGCGTCTTTGTGATTATTTATTTACTGCGAACACAAATTTTAGCAGTGCAGTTTAAAATTTTTTCAACTTGTTTCGGAGCTTTTATTTCCGTAAATAGCTGAATCGCTCGATTAAAATTAATTTGACTTTCATCATTTTTTGCCATCTTCTTATTAGTTAAACCTAATTGGAAATAAGCTTCAGCTAGGTCACACTTTGCACCTATTTTATCCAAAAGCTCGATTGCTTCTGTATGATTAGCAAAGGCTAATGCAAAATCTGCTTGCTGTCGATAGATTTCTGCTAAACCATTGAGTATTTTTGCTTTTACCTGCATATAATGGCTTTCTTCAGCAAAAGTCAACGCTTGATGAAATATTTGATTTGCCTGCGAAAATTCGCCTAAATTGACGTAGGTTTGACCTAAAATTTGCATGAAATAGACAAATCTTCCAGTTTGTTCTACTAATTTTTCGTTCGTAATATTTTGATAAGCTACATCGGCTAATTGATATGAAGCATCACGCAAACCTAAATAAGAATACACCAAAGCTAAAAAGACTGAAGCTTTTTCTGCCCAGCGATGATGCTCGGTATTTTGAGCTAGGTAAATTACTTGTTGAAATAAATTTGCGGCTGTCTCTAGTTCCCACAAATCTATTTTGTAAAGACCAATACTTAATAAAGAATCTACCTCTAACATCCTCAGATAGTAAACTGTATGTTTATTTTTTGGTTGAGGTGCAAGTGATTTGAGTGCTTAGACATCTCCAAGAACTATCAAAGCTTTGCTGTAACTAGCTCTTAAGATGCAAGCGCAAGCATCCTTGACTAGCCAGTCAGCACGATAAAATAGGGCTTTGAGATATTTCTTGATAAGAACGAGGTAAAAATATGTAATTATATGCATTGATTTTAGCCTGATGACAAAGGAGCTATTTTTCTTGGCAATATTAACGCTCTAATTCGCAATCTGACTAGTCCACAAATTGTCAAAATTACTTGTTCATACTTTTTAGGATTTAATCTAAATCTTTCTTGAACAACTCGAAATATT